>Ga0163180_10000236_pt1 | contig 31514 bp, 32 predicted proteins | sample AtlANTMetagenome_2_FD_109647 | JGI IMG/M metagenome (GOLD analysis project Ga0163180, IMG submission 109647) | Marine eukaryotic phytoplankton communities from the Atlantic Ocean - Atlantic ANT 4 Metagenome | ecosystem: Environmental > Aquatic > Marine > Oceanic | place: North Atlantic Ocean...
AAAAACGAAAGTACCGCCTGTTAATTCTGAAGCAACGTTCGCATCAATTGTTCTAGTAAGTACTATAGCTGTACTTGCATCTCCAACTGTAGTTACTGAATATATTCCGTTCTGTGCTCCAGTACTTTGATCCTTTACAAGTACTCTGATTCCAACAGTATCTAAAGCAACGCTGGTATCAAGAGTAACGGCTCCGTTTGATGTAGCTGTTAAAGTACCTGCACTATTATCGTAAGTGTAGCCTAGGTTGGCTGTAGTAGCAACTTTCACAGAATCTTTTATGTCTAAAGCTTGCTTTAATGCATCAACATATTCTTTTGTTACAAGAGTATTGGTATCAAAAGAGGATCTATCTTTATACCCTGAAGGAACTTTTACTACACCAGTTCCGTGTGGAGAAAGAGTAAGATTGTTATTGTTTCCAGTTGATACGGTAGTTCCCGTAAGGCTTATATTATTAGTTCCGAAAGCAAGACTATCTAGCCCAGCTACATCGGAAGTAGTAGCCCCCGGATTCATCGCTGTAGAGCCTAAAGTAGTAGCATTAACACTTACAGCCCCTGAAGAAACTGTAAAGTCTGTACCGTCAAAAGAGGCAACTCCCTTAGTGGTAGTAGTTGCATCTCTTGCACTAATAGTAAGGGTTTGACCACTTGCAACTGTATCAATAGGATCTGTTCCTGCAACAGTAAATGTTTGAATTAACTGAGATACTGCTGCAGTACCACTATCGCCACCAATATTTAGTACAGTTGTTACATCGCCCCAAGTAACTACTCCTGAACCATTTGTTAGAAGCGCTTGAGTATTAGTACCATCAGTTGTAGGAAACTTAAATGCACCAGCAAAGCTTACGGCTTTATTAAGTCGAATCTCTTCCGCTCCATTAGTAGTGTTAAGAGTAACATAATTATTAGACCCTTCAGCTATGGTAAAAGCATTTGACTCGGCGTCTTTTATTTTAAATTCAGTTGCTTGAGTGCTTAAATCAACTGTTGCAGCATCAATATCCAAATTAGCATTAGCAACTATATCCACATCTCCTGAAGCAGAAGTAATTGAATTAGCACCTATAGTAAGATTTGCTGTTTTAACTTGATCTACCTTACTATTAGCATCTACAAGAATTGCATTCCCTGCTGTAAGGGTTCCCGCTGTATGATCAAGCATATCGGTATATAATTTACCCCCGATTGCTATAACGGAAGAATCATCTGGGGCTCCTATCCATAGCTTATCACTATTATCAGAATAAGCTAGTTCTCCTTTTGCCAAAGAAGAGGGAGCCGCTGTAGATGTACTACGTTTTATTTGAATAGTTTGGGGCATTTTAAAACTCCTTTAGTAGCCTTAAAAGGCTCCTGCGTCCACTAAATCTGATGTTCCGCCAGCGCTTCCTACTATTATAGGTACCCACTCGAATACACCATTACTGGTTTCGCGGTATGCTTTTAGCTCATTGGTAGTAGTGTTGTACCAGAGATTTCCCTCATCAATAGTACCGCCCCCGGATGCTGCGGGGGTACCTGCTTGCCTATACATGGCTAAATCTGTTAACTGCCTTACGGCATCATATACGGTTGGTCCTGCTACTTGACCATATGACTGAAAATTTATTTGGGATGCAGATTGCCCTGCTGGTAGTGCAAAATTATTTACTACCAAGTCAGTTTGATCACCTTCTATATTAACTGTAATCGCATCTGCATTTTGTACTGAAATAGTATATACATTCTCTAAAACCGAAACTTGAGTTAAATTCTGTTCAGGCATTATGCGGCTCCGTTCGTTATTCCAGCATTAATATTTACTGTTCCTTCTATAAGACGCTTAACTATAGCATTATCTGCTGTATGAATTTCTAAATCATAGAAATATTGTCCAGCAGTAAGAGCCGCTGTAGTAGTTGCTATTAACTCCATTTTTACTGTGCCGTCCGTAGGAGTAGGAATAGTGCAACCAAAAGTTGCGGCAGTACCTGTTGCACTCTTACTAGTTTTCATGGCCGCACGCGCACTATAGCCTGTAAGATTTTTAATTACAGAGTTTTCCTTTACCACTAGGTCGATTGTGAAAGTCGATCCTTGGTCAATCACTAGGTCATAATTTGCTGCACTCATTATTTTTCTCCATGATGAAATTATAACAAACAGGAGGTTCGTAGTCAAGATTTATTTTTTATTAGGTGTTATGAAGGCTCAGTTGGCCAGGGTATTTTTGACTCGTCATCTACGCTGTTTGAGATATTACTCATTAAATCTCTTAGTTGTTGCCTGTATGTAACATACTCTGCTTTTTTAGAATCAGATAGTGGATTATCTCCTACTTGTGTCCAATCCGTACGATATAATTCACTGTCTCTTCTCAGTCTTGCGTCCGATAGTAATTCAGTTTGATCTAAAACCCAAGCCTCTGAATCTTTGTTCCATTTATAATAGGGAGTAGGACGAACTGTTCGTTTAGTCCAAGCGTTTCCTTTTCTCCAATATTTTGACGTAAAATCATCATGATATACCACTCCATCGAGTGCGGTTATCTCATCATTATTCATATAAATTATAGTGTACCCATCTTCTGTTACGGTACCATCGGGACGAGAATGTCCCTCATTATAAGACTCGAGGTGATTTATCTCCCCTGTCGAATTATTGACATAAACTAACCAAGAAACTAATACTGACATTTTAACCCTCCGGTTTCATTAATATAATTACCCCTCCTGGGGGCATACAAAATACTGCCCAGATCTGTCCGAACTGAGACGAAATCTGAAATTTAGTCATACAGGATACTCCAATTTTATTATTTGTATAATCCCACATCGAATATTGATAATAACTACCATTGTATCTCATAGGCAGAAAATGCATATAATAATTCGAAATAGAATTATTCCCTCCATTCCATATTTGTTCTACAGCCACAGTATTCTGCGGTTGTCCGCCATAGGATCTTAAATCCATCCAAGTATGCGAACTTGCACCAAAACCGGTGGGTGGCCCAAAATGAAGCCCACTAGCTCCACTTCCTATACCTGTAACAGACGTCAGTGTCAGAATTATGTTTCCATTCTTAGAGTATCTGCTAGAATAGTTTCGTTGACCAGAGCTATTCTGAACCTGAAGTCCTTTTGCATTTCCACTTGCCGCATCTTCTGTTCGATCTTTATTAAGTTTTGCTCTTATATAAGCCATATCGGAAGTACTACTAGCAAAATGATGCCATGTTGCATTCGTTTCAGTACCCGACCATCTTCCAAGAAGCCTATGCCCTTCAGGAATGGATGGTGTAACGGAGGAATTTCCTGTATTCGAACTGTTCTCAGAGGAAGGTTTATGGAAGAAAACCTCATCTTGCAGATTTACACCCGTTAAAGTGCCTCCCTGTGATATTGTGCCACTATCTACAACCGTTAAAGAACTTGCATATGTATTATCAATTTGTACATTTCCATTTGAATTGAAAACTTGTATTCCATAATCGGGCATTTTAATTTCTCATTATAAAGTATCTAATTGTTCTGCTAGCATTGGTTTCTGACAGTACAAAAAATCTAAACTGATTTGTGCCTCTGTTCGCCGTAGATATCTGTTGTGGAACAAAGCTCCAGCTTATGGGGTTTAAGGTAGCGGGGTCCCCCGCTACTATACATACTTGTATTTCATCAGTATTTGTAGCAGTCATTCCTGTTACAGTTACATAGGGAGAATACCCAAAATAATACGGCCGTGTGGCAGGACCTCCTAGCGTATAAGAGCTTACAGTAGCAGTATTTATCAGTACTATGCTTGTATTTTTATTTCCTGCGCTCAGAATTTTATTTCCGGAGGCATTATACCATTCGACTCCGTATGTCATTATAACTGTCCTATTCTAACTCTTAAAGTCCCCGAATTATCTTTTATGTCTATTCTATTATTAGCTCCATCAAAGAACATAGTACCATTACTAGAAGAGGTAGAAGAAATTTGTAGCTCCGATGCTCTAACTGAATTAGCTGCTATTTGGTCTGCTCCAATAGTATTTGTTTCTATATTTCCACCATCAATAGCTGTTACAGTTGAGCCATCTTTTGTAAAATTACCATTACTAAAAGTAACTACACCTGAGAAACTAGTATGCACACTTACTGTACCATAACTAACATATACAACAGAAGAACCTGCTGAGGCTTCTTGTCCATAAAACATTACAGAATAATAAGTATTTCCAGTAGAAGGATCCTGTACACTCATTCCATTTGTCCAAACATTATTCGTACCATTTGAACCAATTCCAGAACCACTGACTAATCCATTTGAAAAGGAATAAGTATTGCCACTTGGTGCTCCGGGTGCTCCTGAACTAGTTTTTGCGTAGAATAAGTGACCTTGAACAACTCTTAATCCGTTTGATCCTGTAGAACCAGATGGACCTGCGGGACCCCCAGGTCCTTGCGGTCCTTGGGCTCCTTGCGGTCCTTGGGCTCCAGTTGCTCCAGTTGCTCCTTGAGCTCCAGTAGCTCCAGTAGCTCCAGTAGCTCCTTGTGCTCCATCACTTCCATCAACCCCTTCTATTGACTTAGACAAAGACTGGCTTTTTTGTACATTTATTGCTGTTCCGTCTAAACGTTTGCCAATAAGAGTATAAGTTACTGAGGCTTGATTAGCTGACATACCAGAGTGGTTTGCTACTACAGCATAATTTCCACCATCACTAACTGCACCAGGACTTACAGAACTACCGCTAGTTGTTACTCTCCATTTACCGTTTGCTGTACCCACTCCATCATAATCTAACTGCTGAGATCCTTGATATAAGTGAATATTAGTACCAGAATTAGTATAAGTTACTGTACCAGTATTTGTAGTGGATAAAGTATGTGCTTCATTACTTAAAAATACTGTTAAAGCATCTCCACCTGGCTTTACTCCAAAAATTGTAAAAGTATCCGTTGCAACAACAGTTCCGCCTGTACCATCTTCTCTTACCTTTACATGTATAACATCGGGTAAGGTTGAAAAAGCAGTAGGGGGTGTATAAGAATAAGTACTGCCTGTAGTATTTTGTACAGTCGTTGTATCATTTAAAAATTCATAATAATATGTATGATTACCCGTATCTAAATTTTGAGCAGAAGCAGTTATTGTAAACGCTGAACTTGGAGTAGGAGTTGTACCATCATCTTTATATTCTATTGCTTGTGTGTTTGCCGTTAAAGATACTGCCAAAGCATCTGAACCAATTGAACCGTCTGCGCCCCTTAAGCTTTTAGTAAATCGTTGAGTTTTTACAAAAGTAGTTTCTTCACCATTATTATCTGTAACAACTATAGTTATTTCAATTCTTCCAACGTTTGCGGACATGCCAGTAATTGCAGGCAAAACATACTTATCACTAGTAGTAGAGGGAGTTCCTGCAGTAACATTATGTGCCTGAATTCCTGTTACTCTAAAACTAGGTACGGTGTAAGGAGAACTAGCATCATAATCTAGTTGTGTAGAACCTATAAAAACTTCTAAGTCTGTTCCGGTATTAGTAAAATCTAAACTATCATCACTATTAGTCGCAACAGTTGCGTTTAAATTACTTAACTCCATACTCAAGCCATCAATGTGACCTGTAGCAGAGCCATGGATACCATTACTTCCTTTTGTAGGATTATATAAAGAAAAGACATCTTTTAACTGTGTAGCAGCTCTTCCTGTAGACGGTCTACTAACTGCATAACGTATCCAATAGTATCTATCTGTAAGGCCAGAAGTAACTATCTGGTCAGTATAGGTATCGCTCTTAACCATTGCGATTTGTTTTGCACCAGTACCGTGAGTAAAAGACTGATTAGTATGTCTCCAAATCTCTACTGAATGAGTTGCTCTATTAAAGTTAGCGTGATTAGTCCAGTTTAAGACAACGCCACCTCGGTCTCCTGTAGTTGCCGACAGACCCGAAGGCCCGGGAGGAGTTGCAACCGGACCTACAGTAGCTTCGCTTCCTTCGTACTTTATCTGCCTGTTCGTTTCACTAATTATAAAAGCGGCATCATTATGCTCTTCAGCGCTAACTTGAACTAAGCACTCCTTATCCAGACTTAGATTTGAGATTCGGAACATTTTATCCGTCCAACCAAATCTTGGATAAGTAATCTTTATAATTTCTCCCGCTAAAAGAAGGAAGCCTTTAGGAGGCATTTTAAAATTAATACTTAAACCATAGCGTGAACGTTCCAAGTATTGTTTAGCATTAATTCGCCCATTAAAATAATTAGTAACATTTTTAGTTTTTATATCGCCTTTTTTAGGAATATTACGATCTTCTTTTAAATAAGTAGAATTAAAGAAAGTTATAGAACGATCTTCATATCGATTTTGAGGATCAGGAACATCAACAGTTACAGTATTATAGGTGCCTTTAATTCCTGCATCATCTACATTTATAGTACCTATAATATCTTCATCAGAAATTTTTGCAGGATAATATGTAGTAGATCCTATGGTTACTGAGTCATCTGTACCTGCTGCACCTGCTATTTCTAAAGAATATTTACCGGAAGAATAACGTAAAAGACCGTTAAATTGAGCCAGCATATCATTTATATTATTAAACACAGGAGCGGCTGTATCTATAACACAGTTAGTTTGGTGTCTAGTTACCTGTCTTTGATGCTGGGATTCCCATCCTAAATATTTCCAATATTTTACAAAGTCACAATCATAAAGAGAATAGCCGCTAAGATAACTTTGAGAATTGGTGTCATAAGTGCGAACAAGAGGATTGCCCTCAAAAGAAGCAGCAGAAGTATCAACATTAACATCTGTAGAAGTTCCTACTTTTCTCAGAGTTACAGTAGCTGAAGTTCCTGTGGGAGCGTCCGACAGAGTACCTGTTCCTGACTTAATATATACATTACTATCATGCCAGACTAAGTCTCCATCTGTATAAGTTTTCCAGTCAGTCCATTTATTGCCTAATTTTCCTACACAGTTAGTAAAAGTTATCTGTTTTTTACTATTTTTAGTTTCTACTGTTTTTACTTCTCCCTGCCAAAACTTAGTGCCTGTTGCAGGGAATTTATACTTATCTCCTACTGAAAAAGAAGCAGAAGAAGCAAATTGTACCGTGATTTCAGATCGAGTATCACAGTCTCGTCCTGCTTGAGAAAATCCCTCTAAGTCAATATCTCTATCAAGATCTAATCCTTTTCCATACCTTTTATCCATTATATAGTCTAGCAACTGCATGGCGGGATTAGTAGTTACCCTGTTATCGCCTGGGTTTACTATTTTAAAAGTATAAGTATTATCAGGAATATGATCCCCATCGAAGGACATATTGACTTTCGCTATCTTATCTCCTCCGTCATAGTCTATAATTTCTCTTGTTTGTACATACTCGGAGCCATCTGATTCTAACTTAGTAACAATTATAGTTTTACCATTGTAAGAATCGTCTGTACCGCTAGCACCACTATCTAAAGCAATAGCGTCTTTTGTAACTATTGTATCTATATTCGCAGAATTAAAGTTAGCGTTAGTATCATCTCCTACATTATCAATCGTACCCACAGTATTGTTATAATCATACATAAACTCATAGTAAGTTTGCCAGTCGAACTCTGGGCTATAACCAGTACTATTATAAGGATTGACATGAAGATCAGGAAAATGCTGCCATGCTTTTGCAGAAAGACCATTCTGATTTACGCTAATTTGTACGCCGCTACTAGTCCCTGATTGGTTGGAAGTAATTGTTTCCTCTAATTTTGCTGGGACGGTACCTGAGTGTGTTTCATTATCCCAAGTTTCAAGATAATATTTATCTGAGCCTTTTTGCATATAAAAAGCAGTAGTAGTCCCTAAACCAGGATTATTTTGAAACTGAATTCGTTCGAAGCTTTCACCGTCTTGCCCTAAAAAGGAAAAAATATCATTAATAACTACATTACTCGCTAGAGTAGAATTATCTGAAGTTTTCTTAATAGTGACTTCATCTCCGATTTCAAAATTACTAAGAGCCGAAGAAGTTCCAGACACGTCTCTTCCATATGCCCAATCATAATTATAACACTTAACTAATTTTCCTCGGACAACAAAATCTATCTCGGGAATTGTAGTCTCTCCCTCCCCAATAGTATAATGAGCAACCATATAAGCAGTATCTAATACTCTGTGATTGGTTCCCCAGTATTCTTGTTTTTTATCGAAGTAATCATTTTGTATTTTAAAAGAATTACTTTGTGCCTTGTCTACTAAAAGAGGATTAGCTGATTGTCCCCGCTTTCCAAGATGCATGGTAAATTTAGCATCAATAGGGTCAGTAATAACATGAGTTCTTTCATGACCAATACCTGATGCAGTAGCGACGCCCGTTTCTCCTGCGCTTTGATATTGAGCCGATAAAGCTTTTATTCTATCTTCAAATCTACTGAGTTCGACTGAACCTACTCCGGGCATCCATGATCTTGGAACAAAGTCGGTTAAAGTCTGGTTACTAGTGCTTGTAGTAGCAATAGACCCCATTACATCACCTCTATCCATCCTTCCTTTACAAAGAACTTCAATAGTATTTTCTTCAGTTTGTGCGCTACGAGTATCAAAATCGTTTTTATCTATACAAATAGAACTGGTGTCATCAATATACATATCATAGATACCACCAATCTCTCCTTCGCAAAGAGCATAGGCAACAAATACTTGCTTAGAGTCATTCTTATCTGTATCTACAAAGAAAGGTATGCTATCTATTTTTTGCACACCGTAAACTACAGGCAAATATTTAGAAGAAAGATTGAACCTTAAATCGGTTTCTCGATCTACTTCTTCTTCGTATTCTACTTGCTTATATTTACTATATCCATACCACTTCTTTTTCTTTACTAGTTTATACCTTGTTTCCATAACTTGATAAATTGCTACCAAGTTTACTGCTTGTTCAGCATGTAAGAAGCCTAAGTCATTAGCATATTCTTTTCGTATTAAAGCAGAGCGATCAGGTCTTGCGTTTCCATCCAAAGCTCTATGATGCTGGTCTGAAGTTAATCTTCCATTTACACTTTGAAAATCCCCCCAATGGCTTGTTATTCCCCATGAAATTTTAGACCCCTTCATAGGATCTTCAGTTAATTTAGAAGTGCCTATTATACCTTTAAAAATAAGAAAAGGTGCTCCAATTATTCCTCCAGTCTCAGGATTAATATGAGTCTTATAAATTTCAACATCCCTATTAATGTAGCCTGCATAGCTTCCAGATGTTTTAGGGTTTAATAATCCTATTATTTCTTCAGAATCGAAAGTAAAACTTCCTGTTCTACTAGTAGAATCCCCCGCGATAGTATCTGATGAACTAACAGCAGTTATGTTTGCTGTTCTATTATTATTAGTAAATGCATCTATTCTGACTCTTTTATTATTGTTTGCTCCGGCAGAGGCCACTAATTTTACAATATCACCTTCTTGAAAGCCGGAAGCCACTAAGTCAACATCCGTTGCTATAGTGGAAGAAGTTGTTGTAAAAGAAAAAGAGGCAGAGGTATATAAAGCATCCGCAGATAATGTTAAGTTAATATTATTAACTCGTGCTTCTATAGTTTCGCTGATTGATCCAACTTGAAGTACTTTATTAGCTAAATATGTTTGAGCTCCATTTGAAGAGCCTCCTGCATTTTTTGATCCATCGTCAAATACAATATCATGAGAGCCGTCAGTAATATAAGCATAGTCGTTTGCGTTTCGCGCACTAGTACCTGTGGACGTTTTTATAGCCTTTTCAAATTTTATTAGATGAGCATAGACAAAAGCATCATTTTCTAACAATGACTCTGTTATACCTGCGGGGAGAGTTCGTAATGTCATTATTGAACCTCGTCTAAATTCACCGAGAATTGGTACAGATTATTAGTATTTAAAGAATACTGTTGAATATCGTTACTAAGAATTACTTTAATTAAAGGATTCTTAAACACAAAGTCGTCGGCACTAGCTGTAGCTTTTTGAAGTCCGGGAGTAAAGTGGATTCTTGCTTGTGCAGTACCGGGCTGAGTTGCTGAAGTATTTAAACCATCTGAGTCATACCAGTCTGCATTTGTCTCCACTCTTGTTACTCTGTACGCTTTTAAATGATTAGAGCTTAGAGAACTTGTAATAGTAAACATATCCCCAGGCTTTGGGTATCCGTGCCCCGAAGGGTTATATCCTGTACGAGCCAAAGTTACAGAAGTCGCACCTGCAGCCGCGTTCGCAGTAGCTTCAAGATATGAGTTTGTATTTATATAACCGCTAAAGTTTGTGTCTCTAGGTAGCCTATATTGTGGTAATGATACATAGAAGGGATTAACACTTCCTCTTCTATGAATTAAAAAATTATAAACCGGTTCGAACTCATCACGAGTCATAGGATTATATGTAATATTTATTTTCCAAGAATGATAAGCAATTGCTCTAGAAATAAGACGCCCAGAATTAGTTCTACTCTTAGACACTCTATTCTCAGAGGATAAATTGACACTCGCAAATCCTGGTCCTGCTGTTCCAGAAGCCTGTCCTGCATCTCCTATTTGATTATTAGGATCTGGTAAAATATCCTGAAAACTAGTAAAAACTGCCATTAGTAACTCCTAACTCCTCCTGCGGAAGGAGTATAATTTGATGTATCTACCTCCTCCATAAAGGGCTTCCCGTAAGAGTTGGAGGCTTCTCTCAACATTCCAATAATATTTCCTCTTTGAGAAGTTAGTAGCTCCTCTACTCCTGTCGCATCTACAGTATTTATGTTGAAAGTAACATTTGAATTAGCCATTCCACCTACATCATCATTAGGCACTATTCGTCCTGGAACTTCAGGGACAAAAAGCTCGGGACCTTGCTCTCCAACTACATATCCTGCCGTACCGCCCTCTGCTCGATTCTTGTACCCTGAGAATGCTGGCTTAAATCCTTCTGCTCCTCCTAATCCGGACTGACCTCTTAAATATCCTAATTCTCCACTGGCTGACTTGGTTTTAGCTAAATCTACAGAGGATTGTCTTTTCCCCACACTAATTTTTGCTGGTTGAGAAACACTTGCTACACCGCCACCGCCTTGATAAGTAGTAGACTTAATCATAGCTAATTGTTTCAGACCCATTGCAACAACAAGTGCGGCTGCAGCAGCGCCAAGCGCAGGACCCACAATAGGAATCATCGCCATAGATTGGTAAGCATTCATTGCACCAGTTGGGATTGCTATAAGAGTTTGAGCAATCTTCATCTTTTTATCTAGTTCAAAAGCCTTTTTCTTTTCTGCTTCTTTCTTTTTCTCTAAGGCTTTTATTTTTGCTATACTTTGAGCTGATTTACCGTCTCGTTTCTTTTCGGCGGCTATTTCATTATCAATGCCTTTTATCCTCATATCTGAGGAGGCTTTGGACATGCTTGCAAAAGCACTTAAGGTAGAGCCTAAAGCGCCTAACCCTGCCATTATCTTTTCGGCTCCGGAAGCAGTTTTACTTCCCATTATATCTATAGCTTCTGACCATGCTGTAGACATCTGAGAAATTCCACCAAGAGTACTACTTAGCAGACCGCCCTCTGGGCCTAGTTTCTTCATATCCTCTGCTAAAGCGTTAAGATTCTGTCTAGCGGTAGATACTGTTACCATCGCTGCATTTGCCATAGCACTTGCTAACCGAGCTTCTAGTTCCTCTATTTGTTCTCTATTTTCGTCAGTTTTTGGTCCCAACTCAGCTATGGCGTTTTCTAATGATTCGACTTCTTCTCTAGCGGCTGCTCTTTCAGTCGCTGACTTACCCATTTGAGCTATACTAGCCCCGAGGAATCCTCCGGAAGCTTGACCAATAGCATCAAACTGTGCTTTTCTTTGAGATACTTCTAATGCTTTCTTTTGTACTTCTAATAACTCTACTTCATTTTCAATCTTCTTTCTGTCTACTTCATTTAGCTTTGTTTTAAGAGCTAATGCTTTTTCGTCTAACTGATTTTGTATTTCTTGAACGGCATTTCTTTCGTCCATTTTCTGCTTAGCCATACCTGAAAACATTACAGATTTTGCTTGTTCTAAAGTTAAAAGTCTTTGGTTTAATGCTAGCTTATTTAATTGGTCTAAAAATACATTTGCATCCACATCAGGTCCAAGAACCTCTTTAAACTTCGCTAGCATTTCATTTGCTTTAGCTGATTGTCCGAGTTTTTCAAAGCTGGAGGCTGATGCAGTAGCCTCTCTCTTTAAGTCGCTTAAATTCTTTATAGACGTTATTATATCTCCACCTGCAACAGATTCTGCAAGCGAGTTCTGAATTTCACTAGCTCCGTCAGTAAATGCTTCCATTGAAGCAATAGCATCCCGTGCCACGGCTTCATAATCTGCTAATTTCTGAGTGGCGCCAGGAGTAGCATTTTTAATAAGATCAAAATATTCTTGGCTAACTTTACCTGTGCCAACTAGTTCTTCTTGTAATAATTGAAGGGCCTTTTTCCTATCTTCTTGATTCATTACAAATTCAGTTGTTGTTTTCCTATTTTCACCGAATCCAGAAGTAACTTGAGTAGTTTGATTTATTTTATTTATTTTATCGGAAATACCTAAACTTCCTATAGCTCTTGCTATCTTTTCTCCTTTCTTGGCGGCATCGGTCTCATTTTCTATACCTTCAACAATACCATCAAGACTCTTTCTTGTTTCCTCCATACTTGTTTTAAAGTTATCATGAGCCTCTTGTGATCTAAGAATAGCTTGTCGCTGATCTTCCCATCCAGTAAGACTTTCCATTACACCGCCTAACAAACCATTTGGTCCAAGAGAGTCTGTAACTAAAGTTACTTCTTCTTCTAGACCTTTATAAGTTTCGGCCAAATCAGAAGCTGCTGCTCTTGATTCATCCATACCCTCAAAGCTTCCTGCTAAATCACTTCTAAACTTAACTAATCCGAAATCTTTTCCTGTGAAAGTGTTAACTGCGCGAATAAAACTATTGATCTTGGATATAATACCATTAAGAAGGTCATCCATGGATTGAAAAATGGCTCTAACCATGCCATTTATTCCTTTCTTAATGCCAACAACCATCGAATCCCAGCCATCAATTAAGAAGTCAACCGCTCCAAGCCACTTTTTAACTAACCAGTTTATTATCTTTGCCGAGATACTCATGGTTCCGTCTAAGAAACCTGCGATTGCTCTCATAGCACTTGCAGGAGCATTTACAAGAGACATAATTGCTTCTTTTATAAGAACAATAGTTCCTATAACTCCTGCAAATTTCATTGCAGCATTTATACCTTTACCCATAACTGCTGCAGCTTTTGCTGCAAACAAGAAGCCTCTAGTACCTAGAGCGCGTATTTGTACCATATAAGATTTGGTTGTAAGAGATATTTTCTTAAACTGCAAGCCCACTCTAGTAAAGAAACCAGTAGATCTTTGTTCCATTTGATCAAAGGATTGAGTCATGCTTCTAACTAGTGATATATTGACGCCTTTAAATGTGCGCTTTAAGATCTCACCATGTTGTTGATACTGAGCCTCGGCATCCTTTAACATCTTTCTTAACTGCCCTTTCTGTTGCGGAGTTAATTCATGGCCTTTAGCAACTTTCTGCAGTATCTTACTACTGGCTGCAATTTCGCCTTCTTTAATAATTTTTCTAGCGTTTGATTTTGCGTTTCTAGCTCCTGTTTCAGCTAACTTTTGGTTTGCTCGTTCTGTTTCTTCTCCAAAGGCTTTTACAGCATTTTTTGCTTTTTGAATTTTCTCTGCTGACTTATCCCCTATTTCATCAAGCTTTTCTTGCATAGAATCCAAAGGAAGAGCTGCCTTTGCAATAGATATCGCAACCATACCAAAAGCTGCTAAAGCTGCAGCACCACTACGGTTTATAATATTAGCTATGCCCTCAAATATAGGTAAAATATATTGAGTAGCATTTTTAATTAAGTCTTCTAAGGTTTTACTGAGTTTAACGAAAGGATTGGTAGCCCCTTCAACACCCCCGAATAAATCATTTAATTGTTTCTGTGTTTCAATTAAAACGGCTTGGCTTCTTTGAGTAGCAGTAAGTTCATCTCTATTTTTTCCAATTGCTCTCGCATAATCTTCCGTAGCCTTTTCTAGTCGTAAGGTAATACCTAATTCGTCTAAAAGTTCTGGTTCTGCTTTTGAAGCACCTCTAATCAGTCTATCGAAAGAGTCCTCAAAGTCTCTTCCTAAAGCTGTTGAAGCTTTTCTAGCTCCTTCTGCTAAATCATTAAGCTGTTTTGGAGAGAATCCTTTTGCCATACCAATAGCTGCCGCCTGGCTAGCTGCTTGGAATCCGAGCAGACCATCACTAGCCTCTCGCAACTCCTGGGTTACAACGCCTAGAGCAGTACCTGTATTCTGAGCAAAGTCGACTTGAGATTTTTCTAGAATTTTAACATCTGCGGCATTTTTCAAAAACTGATAAGCAGCAGAAAGGGCAAATATATTAGAAGCTAAAACCGCATACGCAGGCACAAGACCAGCTCCCACTGTCTGAGCTTGTTTTGCGAACGCTTTTGTGCTATTAGCAGTTAGTTGAGCCGCACCTTTTTCAAGTTTATTATGGCGATTACGGCTCCTACTTGCTCGTTCGGAGGATTGGGCTACGTTCTCTACTTCTTTTGCTGCTTTTTTTGCTTTTTTCGCAACAATATCTAAAGATCCGTCATCTCCGATTTTAAGAGTTAGCTTAACTTCATTTGCTGCCACTATTTTTTCTCTTTAGCTTATCATATTCTCTCTTTAAATGCTCTTGAGATTTTTTGATAGCTCTTGAGTCTAACCAAGATAATAATTCCATAAAAAATAACTTATCTTGAATATCAAACAATTCTATAAAATGATTTAAGTTTGTATAGTCCTTTCCTACATATCCAACATCTGGGTACATCCTATCCCCTAGCATATTGAAAGTATTTAAGGCATCTAATACTATTTCCGGAAAGTCCTCCCAGTCCGGAGGAATTTCTTCTTCTACAGGCTCTTTGCCTAGTTGATCCATCATCTCGAGGTATTTATCCCGAGTCATTCCTGTGTCATGATTCTGATGTAGCTTTTCCAGTCTTTTTAGGACTTGGGCTCTTTGGTCCTCCACGAAAGTTATCTAAATCAAAGACTACCTCGTTGAGCCACGTATCAAATTCACTAGAATTAGTAACTAAAACTTCTGCATTGTCCCCACTATATTCTATTTTTGCATCAGGATCTTGTCCTTCGCTATTAATTAGGATAAGGGTTTCTAAATGTGATACGGTTAACCCTCTCCAGTTTTTTACACTTGCTTGAGCGAATTCACTTACGAATTTATCCTCATCAATTTCTTCTGTCAGCTGTCGTGACTTTCTATCAAACTTTTGTGTAGTACATCTCTTTCTTAACGATGTTAATTCCTTTCGCGATAAGTTCGCTACTTCTACGGAGAACCCGTCTAGGCCGGGAAATTCCATCCATACGGATTTGGAATCGACCATTAGTTTCTTTAGCTCCATGAATGACCTCCTTAGTCAGTTTCATATTTAAGTATATTTGAAAGTGTAGAATTATCAGTAAGTCTCCACTCATAGCTTTGAATAAATACATTCTGAGTATTCATTCTATTAGTATAAGAACAAGTTGCAGGACCAAAAGAAAATCCTCTAAAGTTTGATCCTGATAAACCATTTCCTGCTTTAATTGTTAAACTAGCAGCAGTGTCCCATGTTTGCGCACTAGTTGAATTAGTGCTATGCAAATATTGAGAAATTGAACCAGAGAGTATTTTCTTTCCAATTACGAAAGACGAAGGGTACATTGAGGTGGAGGCCGAAGTAGCTGATAGCGCACCATTTATGGTCGTATATGGAGTCCATTGGACTTCATTTTGTAACTCCATTGTAGCGCTGACAATATCCGTTAGTGAAGAACCTGCAAGAGTAATCTCTACTTTTGGATTTATTGTATATGATTTTGTTGCAGCTCTATTTTGTAACGATCCAGTTAAAGTCGCATTTCTTGTCAACTTTGCAGCTTGCCCACTTATACCAATACTCAGGGGTTGTGATTTCTCAATTACAAACTCACCATTTGTTATTACACAAGTTTCAAGCTTAAAAGTATCTGTCTCTGTTTTTACAAAAAGATCAAAACTACTGCCATTAATTAAAAGTGTTTCTATTACTGTATAGTCGCTCTCTACTATAGCAGGAGTGTTAAAAGAAAAATTAGCTTGACCAGCACTATTTATTACGCTCCCTTCAAAAACATTAGACTGTGCATGTAATGTTTTTACTGGGTAACTTTCCTCACGAAAAGTTTGGTTAAAGCTAACATCGGCAATATCTATACTATAGCGATTGCCTCCGGTCACTATGAATAGTTGTGCTTCTCTTTTAAAGTTATAGGTAGCCATATTTTTACTCTACGAGAAGTCTTTTTCTCACTTTTAATCTACCGTACATTATAAAGCACAAGAGGACAAAAGTCAAGAATTATTTTTTATAGGTATAAGAAAAAAGGGGCCGAAGCCCCTTTTCCCTCGATTTTTATAAGATTATGAAACCTTATATGTTGCAGTTATTTCGTCTGCAGCATCGATAGTTGCTGGCAATGCCATAAAGTTAGTTTCTAGTGAAATTACATCTTCGATTGAATGAGTAGGCACCTCTATGTGACACTGTCCCATAGCAATCTCTAGTCTCTTGCCGGTAGTGGCTCCTCCAATCTTGAATACAAGATTGAATTTATTTGTAGTAACATTGGTAATTGCTCTTAAATCTTCGAAAAGATCCAAAGAAGCTCCAGTACTAGCACTATCCTTCACAAGATAACAAGTAAAAGACCCTGAAACAGTTCTTGTACCGGTTACATGTCCGATCGGTACGTTTACAGTTCCTAATTCTTCCGGAGTAATGTAAGTATTATTGTTAGTAATAGTTATATTGCCTCCAGTAAGAGTTAAGTCGTAAGAAGCATTCAGCTCATTAGACCCATCTCCATCGGGATCTCGTGCATCATTACTACCAATAGCAGCAGGTGCTGCTGTTAGTACTGTTAGTCGATTACGAATAAAGTTTGTAGTATCGAGTACGCCTTCCCTAATAACAGGAGTATGGCTAGCTCCACTTCCTGCCGTTGTTACTTTTAAGCAGTTAGAATCGTTGGTGTCTATCCATACATCTCCGACAGCAGAACCAGTACCACTTGTTATAGCGCTATCTGAAAAGCCAACACTAGCTGTATAATCAACTACTTCATTACAATTACCTGACCAGTTAATTGTTGCGATACCATCAATATCAAAATCAATAGACGCTTCATTTGCTGTAGCTCCTACCAATTTCATAACTCTAGAGGTATTACCTGACGCAGCCGGAGTACCTAATACAAAATAAATATTAAAAGTACCCAAAGTAGAACTATTGGATCCTGCAAAAGAAACTGCATTTTGTGCACCTGCAGGAACAGTAACCGCTACAGGAGTACTTGCTCCATTATCAAAAGCATGAATTGTACCTCCAGCAGTATTGTAGTCTTTAGCTCCTGCTAATGCCGCGAATAAAACTTCTTCTACTGCGTGCACTTCAGCTGCAGCATCTGCATCTCTATTAGTGCCTGCGTATCCATTACCCGCAGATATAAAAGGTCTTATATATGTGGAAAAAGACCATTCGCCAGGGGCTAGGGAGTCATTGAACGCACGACGACCCCTTCTACTAACTCCTGCGGAGCTTTCCATTTCCGCTAGAGTTATTTCAGAAGAGTTCGTAGCCTGAGAAAAGCTAAACCCGTCTAGTACAGGAACTTCCCACACAATACCGTCAAACTCAATCCACATCTTCGAGTCGCGGCTAAAATATAATGTTTGTGCCATAGTTTTCTCCTATGAAACTTGAAAAGACTTGGACGTGAACGTTTGTTCGTGCCAGTATTTTCTAATAACGAACCTCAATTAGGATCTCTCCCACACCATAAGGTTCGAGTACTCCCTCATCAGTATCAATACTAATGATGGAAATTTGTTGTAAGTTATATATCTGATTTTGCTTATCTGTGTACTGAAGTTGGCTGCTATTCTCAAGTACCGTTTCAATATCTTCCATTAAAGCATTTAATGCCATCTGAGCATCTTCTTCATTTACATAACATCTAAGAGTAACGGAAAGGAATCTATCTTTATAGCCCCCTCCTTGATACTCTCTTGTTTCAGATCCTGCGTTCAAATGAACTGCTGGAAAATCCTCTACTTCGTCCCAGAACATTAGTCGAGCAGAAACATTATTATTAAGGTCAGTCAAAAATTGACCCGCCCCATTTATCTTTTTTAACTCTGTGGCTAACGCTTCGATAATATTTGCGCGTTTAGATACATAATCTCTTGTTGCCACTATTCTCTCCTAGTATATATTCTTCCTAAGAAATATGTTGCCATTATTTCTCTAATAGATCGGTCTATTAGAGGCCTAGGGTCTCGTTCTATATCAGAAAATCTGGTTCCACTTGTGCTTTCAAATACTTGGTAAGGATTTTTCTGATAAGTATATCCTATACTTGGAAATCCTTGCTTTGTTTGAATCATATCTACAGCTCTGACACTTCCTGCGAACCTTCCTGATCTATTCTCTAATCTAGGAGCTCCCATATTAGTTGCCACGGTATCCGGTAATCGTGCATTTAGTACTGCTAGTATATTAGCCAAAGAAGCAGTACTTTGAGTAGCCCTAGTTTTACGAGGAGCTTTCACACTTTTCTGTTTAGTATGCTTTCTTACTCCCTTTGTTGCTTTTGCACCAGCATTACTTGATTTTGCCTCTCCTTTAGTTTTAAAACTTATCTTTCTTGGGTCAATTTTCTTATCTATTTTAATCTTTTTATTTTTATAAGTAATATTTAATACGGGCGCAATCGTTCTTGCTATAACCTTATCTCTTACTGAGGAAGAGCCTTCTAAATCTGTTAACGCTTGAGAGCCTATTTCATCAAAAAACTTACGAGTAATTCGTAGTATTTCTTTATCTCTAGCTGCCTCTGTACCCCTATTTTCATACTTATTCTGGTATACTATATAAGGAACATATTTTGCACTTAACCCAACTGTTTTAGTAACATTAGAATCATAATTAACAACTACAGTCTTAATTTCAGTCCCTATCTGAGGGTCAATGTCTCCTGTTTTTATAGCATTGTCAATATATCCAGCAAAATCTGAAGTTATCTGTGCCATAACTTCAGGATCATTAACTGCAGAGTCTAATTGTTTCAAACCTCCTTGTAGCGTAAGATTAGAAACAGCAGATCCTTTACCTCCTCCATGTCCTCTATCTACGGCAGCTTTAAGTCTTTTTAAATCTTCTTCTTTTCCGGTAACAACCGCATCAATAATCTTTCCTTTAAGACTTCTTAAAGAACCAAAACTTGCAACAATAAAACATTTTCCACCTTTAATTTTCTTCCATGTTTTAGGATCAGCATCTTTTATCTGTCGTCCAACCAAAGTGTTCTCTACATCTTTTCCGCCTTTGGTATGAAAATAGTTTCTAGCAACCCATAGACTTTGCCTTTTTGCTGCTAAGTCTCTTGCTATTTTTAAGTATCTAGCATCGTTACTAAACTTTAAAGATCCTTCTAACTTATCTCCATGCCTTGTATTTATTTCTCTTATAGCTTCTTTTATGAAGTTTAAGTTTTCTAAAAACAAAACTTGAGGCCTGCCTGATCTTTGTGCAGACCTTCTCATCTTCTTGACTTCCTCTGCGCTAATTGCGCTTAGAAGTTTATCAGATAACTTTTTTCTAACATTCTGTCTTGACATTATACCTGTTTATACATATCTAGGACTCTTTTAATATGATCGGGTAGTCCAATGTTATTTTTATCCGAAGTAGTTCCGGGATTTTGTAAAGAAGCACCTCCTAAAGTTCTTCTTTCTTTGTGTTCTTTTTTAAAGTAGTAGGTTATTAAATCTACAACGGCCAAAGACAGATCTCCCGGAAGATCCGAGTATCCTGCTTTATAAACTACTTGAACTGAGCCTACTCCTTTTGGCCAATTTTTATAACCACTTGCAGTAGTTCTAAGTATTGCATCAGTATCAGTATCTACAAAGTATTCTTGAGATGCTGTTGAAAGAGCTGTGTACGAACTACTGTAAGAAGACCGCTCTGATACACTGACAATACTTACGATAGGAGTCTCATCTAGATGAACTATATGAGTATCCCAATCGATAGTGAAAGTTTCTGTTTTATTTGCTGAAACAAAATCAACAAAAGAATTACCACAATAGGTTTTTACAAATTGACTTATAGAAGGTATAAGCGTCTGGAACTTTAAATCGTTCGTAGTCGAATCTATTCCTTCGAATTCCTTATATTTTGCAAGCGATATTAAGTCAGCCATAATAAGTCAATTAGTAAAAACCTAGGGGAGCGAACTCCCCCGGCTTTTAACTCTAGCTATTTAAAGCTATTAAGCAACGTTAGTAATCTTGATTGAAGGCTTGTCTCCGCCAGAGGCAGCAACCAACTCTTCGAAACCAAGTGATTGAGAAGCTACGAGAACCTTACGCTGGTTACGTACTTCGTAGTCTTGCTCAACCGTAACACCTCTTAATCGAGGAATTACATAGTTACGAGTGTTTACAGCAAAGGCAGCTTCGTTACCGGCTGTCATAGCCATTTCTTCGGAAGCAACTACGGCAGAGCCGTAAACCGCTCCGAGAGTACCAGTTACTCGTACTGCTAGATCACTACCGACTTCATCCAAAGTCTGGAAGGAAGCGTCATCAAGCAAATCGTAGTAACCTTGTTGGCTTACAACGTATACAACATCAGAAGGATTCATACCATATTTACCCATTCCTTGTCGTAAGTCAAGCAAGTTAGCTGAAGTCAGCTTATTGGTGTGAGGGGAAGAACCGTTACCGCTAAGATCATAATCGAAAGCGGCGCTGTCTGCTTCGCCAGCAAGACCAGCAATAGTACCGTTACCATTAAGGACTACATCCTCAACAGCACGTGCGTGGGCTCGTGCGATAGCATCGACAAGCATAGGCATCAAGTTAACAAGAACTTGCTCCTCAGTGTTGTTATCAATTGCAGTAATAGAAATCAAACGATAAGCGTTGAGGATCTTCTGAGCAGAGGCAAAGTTGTTACCACTTCCGCCCTTGTTCTGCAAGCTAATGTCTGCACCAGTTGAGGTCCACTCCGCCTTATCTGAATCAGGCTGAATAGGCATTACTGTTGCACCACCATTTACAGGAATTTCACGGAACAAACGAGCAACTTTAAGCTCATTCATAATTTCTTTCTCGATTGAGTTAGAAACTTCTACGTCGATACCTGCGGTTGAGGTTGCTGTGTAAGTAATACCGGCTTTTTCAAAGATAGACTTAGAATAGTCAGTTTCCCAACCTTTACCAGTAACAACACCAAGAACGTGTCCATACATGAAGTCCTGAGCAAAGGCAGAAATACCTTTCTCTTCAGCAGCACGATCAGCAAACACACGCTTAGACTCGCGCATCTTCGTGATTTCGTCGTTCTTTTCCTCAAGTTCTTTCTTGTACTGAGCCACAACTTCTGCAAGATCAGCATCTTTCTGCTGCATCTTCTCTTCTACATCAGCAATGAGCTTCTCAGTACCAGTTTCAACAGCAGTTACAACTGCTTTCTGAACTTCTTCTTCTTGCTGAGCTTTTACCTCAGCCTCTTGCTGAGCTTTTACCTCAGCCTCTTGCGCTGCTTTTTCTTCTGCAGCTTTAGTTTCGGCTTGCTTCATTGCAAGTTTAGCAGCAGTTTCCTCTGCTACCTTCTTAGCAAGTGCTTCCAAGTCGACTTCGGGAGTTTTTACATCTTCCGACATTTTGGTCTCCTTTTGGACTTTTTTAGTCCCATCCGGTGCGTCACTAGCTATGCTTGAAGATATATCTCCATTCTTAGCCAGAGACTGACCGGCTAGTTCGACACTATTAGTGAAAGTTTTTTTGAACTCTTCATACTCTGTCATAGAGTCAAAAGACTTCGCCAGAGAAAAAGTAGCTGCTTGATTGCAGGGTACGGAAACTACCGACACTTCAAACAATTCAGCGTCCTTTATCTTATATCCATCGGTTTCCTCTATATAATCAGCATCCTTGACTCGGAAACCAACAGAAAAGGCTCCAAGGACACCGTCCTTAACTAAATCTACCACGTCTTTAGCGGCTTTACTAATTTTTGCTTCAAGCTGTAAGCCCTGATCAGTAACTTTTAGTCCGGTTGCTCGACCTATAGGTCTATTATAATCATGATTGAAAAGAATTATGGGATTATTCTCAAAATTCTTCAAACCATTTCCTTTAGTCCATGCATCAGGCATGATCGTATCACCGGCCCTATCAAAATCTGAAGTGCTCGCCATCCCTCGAATCATTGCACTACCATCTTCTAAAGCTGAACTTTTAAAGGTTGAAGTTAGATTAAAGATTTTATTCATTTAAACTATCCTGTAGCAGTAGATTTTTTAGATAAGGACTCTAAAGGATCTTCTGCTCTTGCATCCTCTTCCAAGGAAGGGAAGGCGTCTGGACGAAATGTTTCTAAGTAGGCAAGTAAGCCTTCATACGTCCCAAAAAACTTTTGAATAAGTGCATACCGAACAGGAGCTCCTGTATGTGCACTATAAGTCACTTTGTTAAGCAGCTCTCCTTCTTCTTTAAGAAAATCTGCAATTTGATTTGCTATGGACTGCTTTTGTCGCAGCCTAATCTTCATCGGCATTTTGTTCCTCCGGGCGTCCGCCCTCATCTGGGTTTACTGCGCTACCTGCGATGTTTGCAGGTACTCTTATATCATCATGTCCCTCTGCGACTTCGAAGCCCATGTGATCTCGGGCTTCATTAGGGGAAATAATTCCTCCGTTTACAAGAGCAGTATAGTATGCCGCAGCATCTCTAAGCTCAGGTTGTAAAGCAGGAACATCGCTTATGTCCTCTCTAAGATCGAATCCAAAGAACCTTTCAAAACCATAATTTACCTTCTTAACTATTGGAAGTATAGTTTCCAAATAATACATTCTCATGTTAGGACGAATATTAGCATTGTTGCCAGAGTCTAACATTATAGGAGGAATTCCCAGAGCTTTTAAAATAATTTTTTCATTTTCTTGAATTGCATCTTGAAAATCTAAGTCTCTAAAATTAGTGTTAGAGATTTGGTCTATTTCTATTCCTCCATCTAGTATTAAAGGCCTTCTTCCTCCGGAGTCAGGTCTGTAACGAGTTGTCCAGGATTGTATCATTCTCTCCTTTATTTTTTCGCTTAATGTATTAGGACTTTTAAGTACTAATCCTGGAACTGCTCCATTCTTAAAAAAGTTATCCTGAAACTTTCTCATGTTCTTCATAAGAACCATGGTTCTAAGTGCAGGCTTTAATCGTGAAACTCCTCTATAGATTGAATAAAAAGAATTATCTTTTATGTGTATTATTTCGCTAGTCTTATAATCAATCGCGTCATTATAAGAGAAGTGATCTATATAAGTGCTTTCGCTAGAATGAATTTTAATCTTTGTGGCGGGTAAATGATATAAATGAACTCCATCAAAATAAACAAAAATGTTTCCGTCTAAAATGAAATCTGTAATTAAGTTTCTTTTGAATGTACTAATATCCTGAAAAGGATTAGGTTCTTTATTCAAAAGAAGATCAACTCTACTTCTTTTCAGACCTTTTACAACATTCTGTATTCCTTGTATTTGAGGGCCAACTACCGAAGATATCTCTGCGGTATCGTCTACAATTAAATTTACGCCCCTATTTACAATTTCTAAATCTTCGTAGGCTTGTTCGTAAGAGAACGTATCCTCTCTAGAAGATACGATTTTATGGTCGTAGTATGGTTGTGCAGGATTTAACTTTTCCTCCACATCAGCCTGTCTGCCAAAAAATCTATCATACCATGCCATGTTTTTCTCTTTGAATCTCTACCCAGTTTTCCTGCTTTGTTGCTGTTCCTAAGCCAGGGTTTCTGCCGTATACTTTATGTAGCAACAAGTGATGTTCATGACATAGGGTTACTGTATGCTCGTATAATTCCGCCCAGTGATCCTGAATAAAATCTTCCCGAAAAGATAAAATATGTTCGGGAAGTAACTTGTTCTTTTTAACATAAGCATGTACTAAAGGGCTTAAAGTATAATAGTGGTGAAAATCTAATTTTTCTTGAGAGCCACAAATATAACACTCAGTCCCTTTTTCATATTTATTTTTTGCTTTATCTCTTATGTATTTTACGATGTCTCGTTTCAAATCCATTTTTTAATACCGAAATTATATTAAAGTTAAGGTACAATGTCAATAACTATTTTTGAGCAGGTATCGTTAAAACCCACTGTTACTAGTCTCAAAGGAATATAATGCGTAGCGGAGTGCATCCGCCATATGAGACGCCCTGTTGTGTTTTGGCTTTTCTCTAGCTAAATTGGGATTAGCATCCCACTGGTACTGATCTAAACATTGCAAAGTTTCTGAGCAAGATTGATCTACCTGTAGCTTATCGTTATCAACTATAGCTGCTACATGAGCAATACCATCTAATACTGACTTTTTAGCGTTTATGGTTGATATATCATAATTTTGCGCAAAGTCAAATCTAGTTTGCTGTGCAGCTGAATCAATATAGATATAGTCAATATCCCATTTATCTACTAAGTCTTGTATTCTATTCGCATGTTGCTCAGTTGTTTTTTCTGCATCTAAGTATTCATCTAGTAAGTAATACTTTTCTTCGTCCCAATCATACCCAATTACACAGAAAGCAGTAGGATCTCTATATCCTACGTCTAGTCCTGCAAATACATCCATGTTTTTTGTTTCCATACCATCTGCATTAAATATACATTCCTGATGGTTAAAATTCCAAATTTGCCCCTCATAAATATTAAAGTCTGCCTCGTACTCTTGTCTAAACTCTGCTTCAGACATTGTTCTTCTTGCTTCTTGTATGTCTAAATCAGAAATACGAGGATTATCTCTATAAGTTGCTTTAATGGATGCCCACTCTGAATAATCGTCTTGAAAACCTCTGTCAAAAAATTCTGAAAACCAATTATTCCTTCCTCTGGGAGTAGAAATAAAGATTGCTTTAGAATTATCCTTATCTAGGGTTGGACGAAGAGCTACATTAAAAGCATCTCTTCCATCAGCCAAAGCAGCCTCATCAAAAATGATAAGATCATAACTACGCCCAACACAAGAATCAACTTGATTAACTGAGCCCATTCTTATAGTGGATGCATTTGATAGTTCTATTACTTTGTCTTTTGCGTTATCCCTAGTTACTTCTAGGTCAAAGTGTTTAATTAGATTTCTTTGTAAATCAAAAGAAATTTGAGATAATGCATAATTAGGAGACATTATAAGTATATTGGAATTAGGCACAAGGGACACCAACTGCCCAATTATATTGGCAATGTAAGTTTTGCCCTGCCTTCTAGAAAGTGCGGCACATATAAAACGATACTTAGGATTATTAACTGCATTTATAATCCCCATCTGAGAGGCTAAAGGAGTTATGCCCAAAAGCTCCATGTAGGGTTCTACAGGGAGCTTTAAAAATTTATCTTCAGATGTGTAGTCAAAAATATAGTCGGACACTATATCTCTGCGACTGATTTCTACTGCCATTAGTCTTGTTCCATTGATCTCGTTTTACTGTACTTTCTGCAAAGTTCCCACTCCGTGAGCCGTGAGTCTTCTTCTTCTACGTCTATTTTTCCGGGCCGCTTTATAACTCTTTTAATCTCTTCTATTAACGTCGTTATACTCGTTACTTCCTTGACATCCACGCTGATACTCCCATGTAAGCTCCTACAACGCCAGCTTGCGCAATGTAGAATAGTCCTAATAAGTCTGCTAGTGCAGACACCCTTCCTTCAGAAACACTAGGAGTAAATAGTATTCCAGTAAAAACTATCATAGTTCCTAATGCTACCCAAGCCATTTTCTTTTGTGCTTCACTTTTTTCTTCGCGAAGCTCAAGTTCCATCATATCTTGAGATCTTTTTATCTCTTCATCTGTTACAGTACCGTCACCATCTAGGTCGAACTGATTGTACTCTGAACCTTTTTGTAGACTTTTAGTCAAAGTGGTCTCCATTTACTTCCATGGCAGTAAAGTTAATCCAAATGTACTTAGGATTATTTCTAAGAATATTAAGAACATACCGCCTCCTACTATTTGCCAAGTCCACCATTTCCAGCCTTCTAAACCATCTGCCCAGTGTCTGAAGCTGCTGTCCCTTGCTTTGTCATAGGCTCCGCTCTTCTCACCTATTTTACTTGCCCAATAATTTGGGTCAACCCAGTCTTTTAATTTTAGCAAAATGATCTCCATTTATCTCATTTCGAGGTATAGAAACAGCCCCATTCCCACAAGAAGAAACACTCCTGCAGCTATCAAAAGTATTGATAAAGCTTGCTTTAACTCTGCTGCTCTTGCGGCTTTTCGTCTTGAAGCCGTTGCAGCAGCTTTTTTAGCGTTAGCTACTGATTTGGCTTGAATCTTTTTCATGTCCTCATAAGTTTTCATTTCTCCAGCAATCAAAAAGAGATCTTTAAGTTGTCTTTCGTGCTCTCTTTGTTGCCTTTTAGCAAAAGCTAAATCCATAGATTCTTTTGCCGAAAGAGATCTTTTACCGGAAGCAACTTGACCTTCAATAGTAGCTATCCCTTCTGCTGCACTATTTACTCTCTGAAAAACTTTTGATAAACTTTGAACATTCCCTTTCGTCTCTCGAATGGTATTTATCGCACCATTTACAGCGTTAAGAGCTCCTATTACGGCACTCACTTCTGCAATCATTACCACTTCACCTTATCTGCCCAGTATGCCGCGGACATCTTTCCCTTTGCTATGTTCTTGGCATGTCGAGCCTTAAAGGAGGCCCGCTTCTTTTTCATGGCCGTGCTCTCGCCTTTCTTAGGCTTTCCAGCCGTTTTTGCTCCTTGTTGTCCAAATCGAATGGTCTTAACTTTAGTACCAACTTTTGCAACAACTATATGAGACTTCTTCGGGTGACTTGGTGTTCGTTTAGGTTTATTATAACCAGAAACCCCTGCTCTTTTTAATCGTGAATCTTTCTTACCTCTTCTTCTTACTGCCACGCTTTTTTCTCTTCACAAAGGTGCGGACGTTAGTCGGCTTCCCGCCTGGATTACCCGCTGCTCTTTTTCTTCGAATAGCGGATTTTCTCTGTTTTTCGGTAAGACGGGCGGCTTTAGAAGCGGGAAGACACTTTGGATAACTTTTCTTACCTGATTTAGTTCTTCCACATTTTTCAAAACCGCCGCCCTTTTTGGGTCGAGAAATATCAACCCAATTCTCTCCAAACCACTTTGTCAAACCTCCACGAGGCTTCGGCATTATTTTCTCCCTCAGCGCTTATACTTCTTGCCCTTTTTCTTCTTACCTTTTTTAGCGGGGCGTCCTCGTTTCTTTCCGTAAGTTCCTTTACCTGCTGGCATAGTTTTATCCCATGCGGTATTTACCGCCTTTGGCTTTATAAGTTTTTACAAGCCACCCATTTGCATAAGCAGAAGGATAAACAGCAAATTTTCGTTTTGCTTGAGCCTTCACTCGTGCGTAAAGTTTTTTATTAGTAGGAATAGGCTTCTTTTTCTTAGAAGTCTTCTTTCGTCGTCGAACAGCCATTTAAGCGTCCGCAGAGAATAGATCCTTGTCTTTAGGTTTAGAAGGCTCTTTTTGGGCTCCACCTTGGTAGGTTTGCGCCTCTGCTTTAGTGGGGAAGCCCTGTACTTCGCCTTCCTTAACACCGTACCATACACCTCTTTTTTCGTATACGTCGCTCATAGCTTACTCCTCGCAATCGCAGTCGTGACAAACTTCGTTTATACATTTGTCGCACTCTTTGCCACAGTGACAATCGTGGCCGCATCTATGACATTTTAAGTCCATTTTTATCTCCTAATCCCAAAACTTACTGTTCTTGGGAAGTCTTCGTGGTATACAATATGCACTGATGTTTAGCTGCCTATCTACCCACCTTCTATTGTCAGGAAATGTGGATCCGTGCTCAATCCAATGTGCAAATTGATTACAGCGATGTACATTCCTGAAATAAAACTCATCATCTAATTTATTACCCTCAACGGTTGTGATTAGCACAAACGCCATTATTAGTTCATTCAATTAAGTTCCTAATTCAGAGGATTAGCTACTTCGTCCAAAGCCTCCCAAATATCGTTAACTTCCCTGTCTAAGGTTTTGAACTTTGGATCAAAAGTTTTCAAAAAACTATCAAAGTCTTCTACTTGCTTGACTACTAGCTTAGCCTCCTGCACGGTCGTTCTCATAGACTCTACGTCTTTTTCTGCTTGAACGACTCTTTCTTTAATTAAAAGCAATTCTTTTTGTTGATCAATAATAGTAGTTAAATTAACTCCTAGCTCTGTTAGCTTACCTTGTAACTCACTAATATTTTGGTCCTCTAGCTCTTGTTTAATTAACTCTACCTGTTCGTGTAATTCAGTGGTATCAGGAATGTCGTATGCTTCGACTGCCTCTAATCTGCTGTACAGCTCGCTTGCTGTCCAAATAGCTCCTGAAATAGTAGTTACGAAGCCAAAAACTACAGCTAAGTAGATTCCTTTAAACTTAACTCCACCAACATTTATTTCAGTATCTTCTAATGACATTATTCACAATTCTGTTGATTGAAGAAACAATCATACCCTAGATAAGTAGGGCTGGTTAAATAAAACAATTCTGATTCTCCGTCTGTTAAAATTTGAGCACTAGTTTTGAATAAGTCTATATCTAGTCCATCTGTGCCATCGAAATATACGGCACTACCGTTATTTGTGGTTTGCCACTGGACTACTATTCTGTTATTGCTTATATCAAAAGAAGCTACTGCTTCATCTACGAAGCTGGCATTATTGTTATCAGCTCCTGTATCGAAAAAATCAACTGCATCCTGATTATTCGCTAAACCTATATAGGCCGCTGCCTCTTGGGCGTATTCTTCTACTTCATCAAGAGAGTCGTTATACTCGTCAACAGTCTCTTGTTGTAAAGTTAGACTAGTTTCGTTTGCTTCTACAAACTCCGCTACTTCTTGAGCATCCTCTGCTGTGCCCGAGGACTGGGCTTCTTCTGCCATCTCAGCTACTTCAAGAATAGTAGCTATTTCTGTTGCAGCATCTACAAAATCACCAACGGCCAATTCCATCTGGTCTAAAGCGTCATCACCTTGTTCCTGTAAAAATTCTTGTGCTCCATAAAAAGAAGCTCCGGCTACTACACTAATTGCATTATTATACGCTTGTACCTGAGCCTGGGAAATATGAGCATTAGCTGCCATTCCAGTAGGAGAAACGTACCCATCTGCAGCATTGGCTCCTTGTCCTGCAACAGTTAGTATAGCTAAATTAAGCTGTCCAACAATATCGCCACTAGTAGTAACTAGGTCGTCAAGAGGATCAGCGTTTGCTGGTTCTGTACTTATCAGAAAGAGACCGGCTATCATCGCCGTTATTATCAGCTTCTTCACCTTCATTTTCTCCTAATCCTAGTATTTTATCGTACCAGTCTTTATTGTCCTTGTAATCAGGGATATGAACAGTGGGATTTAGCTTCAAGGCTAAATAAGCTCGCTTTCCTACAACTAACTTACCGCTTTGTAGAACTGGACAAGGGGTGCCGGAAATAAACATCGATCTCCAAACTTCAACCTCTTGACACATCCTAGCGACTGCTGCCACTTTCATTCCTAGATCACTAAGAACTTTTGCATCTCTTCGTCTATTACAGTTAGGATCTTCTTTATATGATCCTCTGCTTAGTCCTACAACACCACTTTGTAGTGCTTGACTTCCTCCTTGAAGACAGGTTTCAGGACCTGTACTCATGAAGGTTGGAGATATAGCTGAATATGGTGGCATACCAGAACTCCCAGCCCCATTATATGTTTTAGAATTAGTATTTGTTCTGTTATTACTATTTACAGTACTATTCTGGTTGTTGGTATTTAGACTACCCTCCTGATCTCCGCTTTGGTTATCTCCTGAATTATTATCTTCTTCTGAACTAATGTCCGGTATCTCAATATTATCAATATCCGGATACTCTGCAAGAGCAGAGGTCGGAAACAATAATAGAAGTAGAAGTAACCATCGTTTCATTTTAACTATTAAGAGCTAGGGTTACAACTAACCCAGCCAAAAATAATATTACACCACCTCCCATTTGAAGTTGGCGTTTAAACATCTCATCTAATTTTCCCTCAATATCGTCCAATCGATTAAAGGTAGTTTTCCATCTTTCTTCGCATTGGACCTCATGACGAGATAATTCGTTAGCAACATCATCAACACTTTTATTCGACATCCTTCATCAACTTTTCCATGAGCTTACCGTAGTTGCCCTGGCCGAAAGGTACACCTTCATTAATTTGTACATTAGTCTGACTTCTAATATTGGCTGTATGAGCTTTTTCGAGATCTGATTGTGCTTTAATCTCGTCCATTCTCATCTTATGAGCCATTTGTAATAAGTCTGCTAAATCTTTGTTAGAGTAAACTCCAGTTTCTTCTGCTTCTTCTAGTTTAGTTTGTATCATATTATCCAATACGGAAGCAATGTTATTCTTATTACGATAGCCCATATCCAAATAGACAGTATCAATGTATCTCTTGACCTCTCGTTTATTTAGGATTTCCACTACTGCATTTTCATTAACGCCAAGATGCTCGACAACTCCTCGAATATTTCCGAAAGTAAGGTACGAGTTTGCTATTTCCAGTCCTTCTGGAGAAATTGTAGTCACTTCTTTAGCCATGAGAGAAATTATACTTTAACAAGGGTGTAAAGTCAAGAACTATTTTTGGTGGGGTAAAGGTAAAAACGGGCCGAAGCCCGCTTTTATTTAGTGAAAGCAAATTTTAAAATGTATAAAAAATGCCTACAGAATAGCTTGATCCATAAATATCATACTGAGATATTTGACTTGGGTTTCCCCAGTAATAATACTCTTCGCGGTTATTTAAATTGACAGCTTCGGCTTTCACTGTGAGTTTGTCATTTACCTTATATTTCGCAGTTAAGTCAAGCTGCATATGAGGAGCTACAAATCTTGAGTTATTTTCAGAAACTGTATCTATATCGCCGTCTTCATCCGCTAACCAATCAAGATATTCAGAACGATAGTTTGCTGCTAAACGAACATCCCAAGGCCCTTTATCATACCCAATGGATGCATTTGCCGCTTTGTCTGCTAACTTACGAAACGAAGTTGTGAAAGTGTCATCATTATCAAAAGCAAAAGTACTTTCTCCATCTGTTAAAGTTCCGTTTAAAGCTACAAACAATCCATTTTCAAGTCCAAACTGTAAATTTATTTCTAAACCATTTATAGTGGAGGACTCAGCATTGATCCAAGTTTCTACACCGTCATTAAATGTTATATTATTGATGGTTGCAGTCTTTTGAATGGTGGGGTAAATTGCGTTGTCAATGTCTTTGCGAAACACGCCAACGGATGCGAACGTC
>Ga0163180_10000237_pt1 | contig 31498 bp, 20 predicted proteins | sample AtlANTMetagenome_2_FD_109647 | JGI IMG/M metagenome (GOLD analysis project Ga0163180, IMG submission 109647) | Marine eukaryotic phytoplankton communities from the Atlantic Ocean - Atlantic ANT 4 Metagenome | ecosystem: Environmental > Aquatic > Marine > Oceanic | place: North Atlantic Ocean...
GTAATGCCCGGTGTTACTATCGGTCAAAACGCAGTTGTAGGTGCGCATAGCTTTGTAAACAAAGATGTTCCAGATAATTCCATAGCTTACGGCGTTCCTATAAAAATTAAAAAAAGTGAGAAATAAATTGGCTGAAGTAGACGTTATATTGTATTTTGAAGAGGTTAGAAAAGAGCATTTGCACAAGTACCTCTTATTAAACAAAGAGCTGAACAAGCATTGCAAATCTTTTTTAATGATAAAGCACGGTAAGGGTGGAGGACCCCATGGAATCCAGGCTGAATACTATCAGTCGTATCCTGATGAATATCTTACTAATACAGCACTTGTTGATGAAAGAAATGCTGTTGGAATACTTGATCAAAATCAGTACAAGATAGCTGTCTTTGGCTGTGGTAAATTTGTAAATAAGCAAATAATAAATTTTGCAAAAACAAGGGGTGCCATAACATACCAGGTTTCAAAAGTGTTTGGAGACTTTTATTATTCAGGCGCTGATGTATCTTGTTATATTAGTGAGCTTCATCTTTCCTGTGATACTGCTCAGGGTTTCACCATACCAGAAAACAAGATTTTCTCTAACAATTTTTTGTTTGATAGAACGGGAGAAGGCTTGCCGAGTCAATACACTAGAGAAGAGTTTTGCTCAAAATATAATCTAGACCCTAGTAAGGATATTTTTGTATATCTTCCAACAGCCATACAGTGTGTTAATGATGACGAAGGTGCACAAAAAGCCTATAGAAAAGTGTGCGATTCGGTTGATAACTTAATTGTAAAACTACACCCAAACGAATATGCTAGGTGGAAAGCAGATAGGGTAGGCTACAAGTGGTCGTACGAGCTGTTTACGGATAGGAAACTTCCCATTCTGGAGCAGGCAGACGCACACTGGTGTTACACCTATGCTGACTGCGGAATAGCTTACCAGAGCGGAATAGGGATAGAGTTTGGTATATATGAGACACCCTTTATATACGTAAAAGCAGGAGAACCAAAACCCCAGGGAATCAACGGACCATGGTGGAAAGATATGTATTCTTGGGTAGGACTCGGTTGTAATCTAGAAGAACTTGATGATATAATTAAAGATAAGAAATACATTGTTCATGATCAGGATGCTTATCAAAAGCACAAGGAGAAGTTTCTAACCTATCCAAATCGTCATGGATATGAGGTTCTTACAGACCAAATTGTAGAGCATTTAGGAAAACTAAAATCGTGAAAAAAATTAAAATATCTCTTTGTGACTTAGCTAATGATTTAAATGGAATAGATAATAAGTCTATTCCTATTGGTGTGGGATATGTCGCCTCTTATTGCAACAAAATTCACGGAAACAATGTAGATGTAAAAATACACAGAACGTTCAAATCATTCTGGGAAGACGTACAAGACTCCCCTCCTGATATAGCAGGTTTTGGAAGCTATGATTGGAATTACAATCTAACACTCGCTACTATAAAAAAGCTAAAAAGAGTTAATCCTGAGTGCTTAGTTGTCTTTGGTGGGGCAAATGCAGAAATACATCCAAGTGATAATATAACTTTTTTACAAAAATATCCCGAAGTAGATTATATTGTTTACGGTGATGGTGAAAAACCTTTTAGTAATTTAGTTTCTCTATACAGGGAAAACTTTGAAAAGAGTGGGTGGTTAGATATTATAAAAGCCGTTCCGATCGACGGCTGTCGAACTCTTTTAGGATCAGATATTGTAATGGGAAAATCATTTGACTCAATTATGGAAATGGATGAAGTACCCTCTCCTTACCTTACAGGCCTATTTGACGAACTACTACAAGATCCTACATTGATGCCAATTATACAAAATATTAGAGGTTGCCCTTATCTTTGTAGGTACTGTGTGTCCGGAACTCAATTTGGAAAGATTAGACACTTTAGTATGGATAGAATAAAAGAAGAGATATTCTATCTTCAAAAGAACGCAAAAAATAGATTTCTAAGATTTTCAGACGATAACTTTGGAATTGTCGACCATGATGTAGAAGTAGCTAAATTTATTAGAAATAACTTTGAAGAAAATAAATACCCTACTGGTCTAAAAGTCTACTCTGCTAAGAAGCAAAAAGATAAAGTCAGAACAGTCGGAAAGATACTTAAGCCCTTGATGACTTATGTAATTTCTTTTCAAACAACTTCTAAACCAGTACTAAGAGAGACAAAGAGAGTTTCTGCTACGCACAAAGAAGCAATTGAGTCTTTAAAGTTCTGCAGAGAGAACGGTATGTCAACCGCTACAGAGCTAATATTTGGACTACCCGGAGAATCTCTAGATTCATGGAAAGAGGTCATTGATACTACACTAAGCTACGGATTTGACTCAATTTCTATGAACCCACTGTGGTTATTAAAAGGTTCAGATTTAAACAGACCCGAGATGAGAAAAAATCACGGCTATGTTGGAAAGTTTATGCTCGCAGAGAACGCTGTAACCTCACACGAAGATTTTCTTTCTATTGAGAGAGATGAGATAGCGATAGCTTCTAATGACTATACTTTTGAAGATTGGAAGACTTTCTTAAAGTATCAAATAACAGTTTTAACATTGAGCTATTTTGGATATGGCAAAGAACTCATATATTATGCTAGCGGGATGGGTATAAAACCTACGAGCCTATTCGATCACATGCTATCAGATCCAGAAAAGTTTCCTGTTTATAACGAGCTAGTTAACACATATGTTGAAACCTATACATCTAACATGTACGATTCAGAAGAAGAGCTCTATGATTTTATAAACAAAAATGTTGAAAACTTTAAAAAAGACAAAGAATCTCTAGTTAGAATTGGAAAAGCAAGGGGTCTGTTTGGATATCTTGTCAAGTACATGCTAAAAGATCCAGAAAAGAGATACCTAAAAGAACTATCTCAGGCAATTGTTGATCATGATACCTCTGTAGATGTTAAAAATGAGGTTAATTTTTTACTAGGCCTTGCCAAAAAGATGATGATAGATCCTTTTCAAGATTTTGTACCAGATATTAAATTTGACACTGAGTATGATGTTCTCTCTTGGGTTAAAGACGGGTACTCAAAACCCCTTAGAGAATACAAAGCTGATGAAAGTCTAACCATAGACCTAAAGTGCAGAAATGCTATTACAGTATCTGAGACAATAAGAAAAGATAGGGAGGCAAATCGGACTGATTGTTTTCACTTTTTTAGATATATGAACTCCGGACTCATGAGAAGATACATACACAGCGATGAATTTGACACAACAGAAGATTCTCCGTGGGAGGCTTTTAGAAGAGAGCACAGGACAACAGGAGCCTCACCTGACAACGCTAAAGGATAGAGATAGATTGAGACTATTATCAGGAATTTCAGAAGAAATAGGTAATTTTACCTACATCGACAAAGATACATTTTCAACACCCTTCTTTACTGAAGAATATTGTAAACATTTTATAGAAGTTTTTGAAAATCACGGATTCGAAGTCGATGAAAATGGTAATTATGATACTCTAATACATCATCCTCCCGAAGGTGATCAGATATGCAAAGACTTTCTATCAGTAGTTGAAGAAAAAATAGAGCCAGAAATTTTAAATTGCTTTACTCATGTGATAAAAAATAGACTTTGGAGCGGTTATCCTGTACCCTTTATTAAGAAATTTTTTAAAAAAGGTCAGAAGAACTTAAATCTACATAGTGACAACTCTTTGCTAACTCTTTTTGTTAAGTTGAATAATGACTTTGAAGGGTGCGAGACTGTTTTTCCTAGACAGAACTGGAATATGAAAGACCTTCCAGTCGGACACATGGCAATTTTTCCAGGTTCAATTACACACCCTCATTATACAACTGAGCTTTTTGAAGGTACAAAGTACTCATTAATAGGAAGAATCTCCATTTTAACCCCAAGAGAAAATAAGTTTGATAACTTAAAGGATGTTTAAATTATGTCTAGGCATAAGATAGGAATAATTGGAAATGGATTTGTAGGATCAGCTATCATGCATGGCTTTATACTTCATGTTGAAGATATAATGATTTATGACAAGGATTCAAAAAGATCAACTCACACGATGAAAGATCTTGTCAGTAAATCAGATGTTATATTTATCTGTGTTCCTACCCCGATGTTTGAGTCAGGTGAGTGTGATCTTTCAATTGTTGAGGGAGTTGTAGAAGAGCTAGCTGAATATGATGAAATTTCTAGCAAGGTTGTAGTAATTAAATCCACAGTTGTCCCTGGGACAGTTGAGAGACTTGCAGAAAAATACTCTAGAATGAATTTTGTTTTTAATCCAGAGTTTTTGACTGAAAGAAAAGCCAGATTAGATTTTATTAATACCTCTAGAATAGTATTGGGAAGTAATAAAAAATTCGCAATTGATGTAGTTGAAGACTTGTATCGTGTTAGATTTCCATACACTCAGGTTATAAGAACAGATTTTTCAACCGCACAGCTTATTAAATACATGGCTAATTGCTTCTTTGCAACGAAGGTTTCCTTTATGAATGAAATGTATCAGGTTTGTGAAGCAGTTGGAGGTAACTGGGATCAGGCTTTAGAAGGATTTATTTCTGATGGAAGGATAGGAAACTCTCACATAGATGTCCCGGGCCACGATGGTGACCTTGGTTTTGGGGGAAAATGTTTTCCAAAAGATATTAATGCAATGATAAAGAGATGCGATGAGATAGGTGTAAAAACTCCTGTTATGAAAGGTGCCTGGGAAAAAAATCAAGAAGTTAGAAAAGACTTGGACTGGTATGATATTCCCGGAGCTGTAAGTAAGAAATCATAATTGTCGTGTTCATCTAGCGTTTATTTTGTATAATAATATTATGAAAGAAAATAATTTCCCAACAGGCAAGCCTCATATTTCTTTTTCTGAGATAAAGATATGGAAAGAGTGCTCTTGGCGACATAAGCTAATCTATGTTGATAAAATAGACATGTTTGAGCCTTCACCTTATTTAGATTTTGGAACAGCAGTCCACGAAGGTTGCGAATCTCTACTTGAGACAAAGTCTGTTGATAAGAAAAAACTACTTACTGATATTAGAGGTGCTTGGGAAAAGCATGGGTTTGGTGAGCCAGAGTGGTATGAAAAAATGCCCGGATGGTATAAGCACGAGCCAGTTGATGTCTGGTGTGAATGGGCTGAGAATATGTGGAATGATGTTCCTAATTTTCTTGATGAAACATTTCCCGGATGGGAGACAGTTAGAGCTGAAGAAGAGCTTTACGAAGAGATAGAGGGAAAAAGTGTAAAGTTTAAAGGCTTTATAGATGCTATTATAAAAGTTCCCAAGAAAAAAGGCCCTGGCTTTAATTACTGGATCCTAGACTGGAAGACTGCGCAGTCTTATGGGTGGCGCAGACAAAAGAAGCAAGATATATTAATGACTGCACAGCTTATATTATACAAGCACTTCTGGTCAAAGAAGCACGATATTCCTCTTAAAGATATCAGGTGCGGATTTATTTTGTTAAAAAGAGGAGCCAAGCCTGGAAAGGTGTGTGAGCTTGTTACTGTATCGGTAGGTGACAAGACTCTTGGCAGGGGTGTTAAGCTAATGAATAGTATGGTTTCAACAGTTTCCCGAAAGTTTTTTCTTAAAAATAGAGACTCTTGTAAATACTGCCAGTTTAAAGATACTCCCTATTGTACCTGATAGTATTAACTTTGCTCACCTTAAAAAGTAATATTCACTTAAGCATTTAAGGTGTATTAGAGTAATGAGCAAGAAGAAAGTACTAATACTGTCTGATCATGCCCTTTCTACAAGCGGAGTAGGAACACAGACTAGACATCTGGTTTCTGGTTTGCTAAAAAAGAACAAGTGGACATTTAGACAGTTTGGAGCAGCATTAAAGCATACAGATTATGATACTGTAGTTGTAGATGAGGACTTTATTATCAAGCCTATTGATGGGTTTGGAAATAAAGATATGATTAGAGTAGCTCTGGCTACTGAAAAGCCAGATATTCTTTTAATATTTACTGATCCTAGATTTTTTATATGGCTCTGGGAGATGGAAGACGAGGTCCATCAGATGTGCCCAATTGCATATTGGCATGTCTGGGATAACCACCCATGGCCTGAGTTCAATAGGGTTCTTTATGAATCAACTGATTTAATAAACTGTCATTCTTATCTCACTTATGAGATGGTTAATGAAAGATTTCCTGAAAAGACTAATTTTATACCCCATGCTTTGCCCGAAAATTTATTCTTTCCAATAGAGGATCCAAACTTTGATTCAGGAAAAGTAAAATCAGAACTGCTTGGACCTGAAAGAGAAGATCATTTTATTGGACTTTGGGTAAATAGAAATGCTAAAAGAAAAAGACCTTCTGACGTTCTTGTTGCGTGGAAGAGATTTTTAGAAAAGCTAGAGGAAAAGGAAGGTCATAAAAAAGCAACACTCGTGATGCATTGTGATCCTCACGATCCTGAAGGACCTAATCTACTTCTTACATCAGAAATGCTTGGATTGAATAACCATGTGTTTTTCTCTAATCAAAGATTAGATTTTGATAAGATGAATTTACTCTATAATATTTCTGACTTTTGTTTGAATATAAGCTATGCTGAGGGTTTTGGATTGCCTACACTTGAAGCCATGATGGCTGGTGTCCCTATGGTTGCAGTCAAAACAGGAGGCCTGACACGCCAAGTTGTTGATCACAGGGATGGATCTGAAAATGGTGCCGCCATTGATGTTAAAGTAAAGACACTTGTTGGCTCACAGCAGGTTCCCTATATCTATGAAGATTATGCTTCAGAAGAAGACATTGCCGACGGTATTTTAAAAATATATAACCTTTCGCCTAATGAAAAAGAAGCGCTTAGTCAAAAAGTATTGGACTATGCTAGATCAGAGTTTGGATATCAGAAGACAGTAGATCTTTGGGATGAAACTTTAACAAATTTATTAGAAAATTGGGAATACAAGTCTTGGGAATGCGAGACTTTTTAAGGAGAAAAATTGAAAAAATCAGTTGTAATTAGAGCACCCCTTTTATCTTCTAGTGGGTACGGGGTTCATTCCAGACAAATATTTAAGTGGTTAATCTCTAGAGAAGACTTTCAGGTATACGCTCAGGTAGTACAGTGGGGTGTAACTAGCTGGATGATAAACCCAGAGCTTGAAAATGGTTTAATAGGCGAAGTTATGAAGAGATCAGGGCCAAAGGAATCTGAAGGTCCTTATGATATTTCTTTCCAGGTTCAACTTCCAGACGAATGGGATCCAAATATTGCTAAGTTTAATTTTGGAGTCTCAGCTGTTGTTGAGACTTCGACCTGCAGCCCTAAATGGATTGAGGGGTGCAACAAGATGGATGCTGTCATAGTTCCCTCTAATCACGCTAAGAAGTGTTTAGAAAATACTGGAGAAGTTAGAGTTCCTATTTTTGTTGTTCCTGAGTCATTCATAGAAGAAATTGAAGATCCTAATCTTGAACCTCTTGATTTAAATTTAAATACTAAGTTTAACTTTCTTGTTTTTGGTCAACTAACTGGAAATAACTCTGAGAATGATAGAAAAAATATTCTGAATACTATGAAGTGCCTATTTGATGCATTTCAGGATGATCCTGATGTTGGCATAATATTAAAAACTAATCAAGGCACGGGAACCAAAATAGATAGAAATCTTACACGAGGAACTGTTTCTAACTTAATATCATCTTTCAGAAAAGGACCCTATCCAAAGGTCCATATGCTTCACGGCAATATGTCATCAAGAGAAGTTGCAGCACTCTACAAGGAACCGACAATACAGTGTGTCGTTAGTCTTACAAGGGGAGAAGGATACGGTTTACCCCTGCTAGAGGCATCAGCCTCTGGCATACCTGTAATAGTAACTAACTGGTCTGGTCACTTAGATTTTATGAAGTTAGGAAAATTTATACCAGTAGATTTTAAAATGAAAGAAATTCACGAGACTAGAGTCGACGGGAGAATATTTTTACCCGGAATGATGTGGGCTGAGCCTGACCAGAAAGATTTTAAGAACAAGGTTTTAAAATTTAGAAAAAAGACAGAAATTCCTCAAAAATGGGCAAAAGACCTTAGTGAAAAGATAAAAAATAATTTATCTCAAGAAGAGATTTGTAAAAAATATGACATAACAATAAAAAAAGCTATAGGTATTTAGGTTGATTGTTTTTCTGTCTACTCTCTCCTCTGTACTTTTTATATTCCTGTGTGTATCTTTGTATTTTAATTATAAATTTGGAAGAACTATAATTGACATACAGGAAAGTGTCGAAGAGTCTCTAGACGTTCTCGATCAAAGATATGATTCAATGTCTCAAATATTGGAAAAACCTGTTTTCTTTGACAGTCTTGAAGTAAGGCAGGTAATTGAAGATATAAAATCTTCAAGAGATTCCGTTCTTTATGTCGCCAATATTCTTGTTGGACCTTTTAGAGATGCTGAAAATCAAAAACCCAGTGAGGATTTAAGTTGAAAAAGAAAATTATAAAAAGACGTAGAAGAAGAGGAAAGGGAAAAGGAACACCATCCAAGCTTTATTTCCATGAAGGAACCCAGGAAGCAATTATAAAGTTTCAAGACTCAGAATGTCAGGAAGAGAAAGAGAAAATATACGTCTCTGAAATACTTCCTGCTTTTGACAAGCTTGTTGAAAATTTAATATTTATTCATGGATTTTCATCTAATGGTGTTTCATTTGAAGAGTTGAAAAGTGATTGTGTAACTTTTTTATATGAGACTTTAAAAAAATGGGATCATACAAGAGGTACAAAGGCATTTTCGTATTTTAATGTTGTTGCAAAGAATTGGCTCATAATCAAAGCAAAACAGAGGACTAAAAGAAATAGGCGTCACGTTAGTATTGACGACACAGAGTCACTCGCTATGAGAGATTATGTAAAAATTGAATCACACAACGCCGAGCCATCCCAAGATCATAGAATGATGAAAGCTGATGCAATGGAAAATTTAAATAATCTTTTGCATGAGATAAAGCACAAGCTTTCTGGAGACAATGAAATAGCATGTATGAACGCAATTATAACTTTGTTTAGTAGGATAGATGAACTTGATCTATTAAATAAGCGAGCTGTTTTTGTGTATATGAGAGATTTATCAAACCTAAATCCTAAACAATTGTCAATATCAATGTCTGTTATAAGAAAGCATTATAGGTCACTAGTTAAAGATGATGAGTTTGATATTTTTTTCTAAAGGGTAAATATGAGCGGATCAATAGACAAGACAATTGAGAGAATAAAAAATAAGCAAGGAAAGATAGAAAGATTTTCTGATATCCTAGATGCACTAGAGTCTACTGAGGACAAGAAGAAGCTTCTATGGAAAGAAATATATGAGAATGCTTTAAACGATAGGGAGAATGCCTATACTCTTTTTACCGACTTGATGACACAATCTCAAGGAAACTCAGCAAATCATGCAATGTTCGGAACTACGATGGCAAAATACCTTGAGAGAATGTCAAAATCAAATGATCAAATACTCAGGCTAGCAGAGCTTATAGCAAAAGCTGAAGCAGATCACGAAGCTGTAAATCCAGATGATATTTTTAGGAAAATAAAGGACGGGTAAAAATGACTGATCCAAACAAGGCCATCGGTTCCGGCGCCCCCGGAGCAGATCAGACTGACTCACTTAGATCTGCTTCTAGCCAGGGTGCAGGAAGAATTCTCTATTCTGCCGTTGTTGAAGAGGTTATTTCTAGTCCAAACCGATTGTCTGACTCAATTAGAGAAAGATATGGCTCTGGAGGTCCCAGGCAGGCACAAAATTCTAGTCATATTGATAAAATGCCTAGAGGTAGTATTATAGCGACTATAGTTTCTGACCAGTCGGCCAAAGTTAACTCATCACCCGTAATTTTTTTCCCAATGTTTTCTCATTTAAATCTTCCTATCAAGCCGGGAGAACAGGTATGGGTAATGTATCAGAAAGTTGATTCGCCGTCAGGAGTAGGCTTCTGGATATCAAGAAGAGTAGGGCCTTCGACAGTTGACGATCCAAATTATACACACCTAGATAGAGTTTTAGATATTAAAACAACCGAGGAGCTTGACAGCTCTGAGCGATTTTACGGTGCTTCTTCTTCTGGCGGAAAAAGAACATTTGGCTCCGGAGGGGGAAAGAGAAAGGCAAACCAGACTCTACCTGGAACCTCTCCTTATAAAAATATAGTTGAAAACGCAGAGTCAAATTCACAATTTACAGGTGAGCCTGTTCCTAGTTTTGCTCCAAGATGCTCTGATCTTACTTTGCTTGGATCGAACAATACTAGAATAGTCTTGGGAGAAGACAGACCCGGTCCAATTGAAAATGATTCATCAATTACTGAGATGGGGACAATTGATATTGTCGCAGGTGTAGGTAGAGAGGGTAGCGGAAACGAAGCTATCTCTACAGAAAACACAAGAGGGTATAGTGAAGCTGATCTCTTGTCGGAAAGCCGGAGTGAGACAGAGGGCGATCCAAATTTTGCTACTGATCTCTCGAGAGTCTATGTCTCAATGAAGACTAGCGGAGATTCTAACTTTGCAATTAACACTCCCTCCATTGGAAGTACAAACGGAGCGGATTCCGGAGAAGGTCCATATATTGTTGTAAAATCAACTCATCCCAGGGTAATAGCAAAAAGTGATGGAAGTATAAAAATAGTTCATGAATCAGGATCAAGTATTGTAATGGATAGCTCTGGAAACGTAGAGATTGTTACAAATGGAAAGCTAAGCATGGGAACCTCAGCAAATAATCTTGAGCCATTTGTTAGAGGAGAAACGCTTAAAAACGCATTAGATGAATTTGCCGAAGCCCTGACTTCCCTGGTTGTTCTAACCCCTGCAGGACCCTCTTCTGTTCTTGGTTCAGGAATTACAAACCCGGGTACTTCGCTGGGTACTTTTTCACTTGATGTGGCTGCTTTCAAAGCTGCTGTGGCAGCATCGCTCAGTGAAATAATCGAGGGTGAATAGCTTGTCACTTATCAAGGCAACTCTCGAATCAAGCATTAAGAACGATGTTTACCTAGGGACTTATTCTTCTAGCCCAGCTGTTTGTGCTCAAAATTGGACTACAGCGATAGTAAAATATGTTTCAACTACAACACTTGCCCCTGGGATGTCAGGATATGCTAGCGCTGCTTCTGCTGCCCTTTTAGCGGGATTGACTGCTTCTTTTAGTATATCTGTAGATGTTGATCTAGAGATTACTTTTGCCCCTGTCGATGTTTTTTTTAGAGCTATAAAATCTGCTTATGCATCAAGTTCGGCAGGTGTGATAACAATTACTGCAACTAATGTATTTGGAAACTATGCTTTCGATGGCGTTGATGGAATGACTAGTACCTCAGAAGTTGCCCAGAAAGTTGCAGACAACATTCACGATGTTGTTAAGAAATTTACATATACCAACCCTTCAGGCACTACAACCACCACCTGGGGAACTGTTTAGACTTGTAGCATATGTTGCATATAGTTTTTTGGCTAAAAGTTTGCTGCAGGATAATTATGTAAAGGAGGGTTCATGGCGTCAGGAAAAGTAAAAACTTTTAGCTTTAAGAGTACAGGAGAATTAAGTCCTTCTGACAATCCCTCTAGGATTAGACCTAAAACAAGCACGCCGATCAGCATAAAAACTCCTTTGAGGTTAGGTAGAGATAGAACGGGTATACTCGATATGCATCTTGACCCTAGAGAAATGATTCGAGATAATCTTAAAAATCTAATTTTAACAAATAGAGGTGAGAGGCTTGGAAACTCAAACGTTGGTGCGAATCTAAGACCCTTATGTTCAGAGAGAATATCAAGAGAAGACTTTGATGCAGAAGCTATGTTTAGAATCCAGCGGGCCGTCGGAGATTTTATGCCATATGTTGAGCTAGAAGATTATTCATCCACATTTAATGCTCCTGAAGGAGTTGCAGAAGAGTCAATGTCAGGCATTACTATAACGATTGTCTACAACGTCCCTAGATACAAGATAGTTAAGAATAGCATTGGCATAGTAATACACGCAGTAGGATAAAAATGGCAAAAGATGTAAAAAAGAGAATAAAGAACATAGTACCTAGAAGCTACTTAAACAAAGACTTTAGCGGATTTAAACAAGAGCTTATTGAGTATGCTAGAACTTACTTTCCTGATAGAATAAAAGACTTTTCTGATCCTTCTGTGGGTGGGATGTTTTTAGATTTTGCTGCCTTTGTAGGAGACTCTTTGTCATTTTACTTAGATCACCAGTTTAATGAATTAAATCTGGAGACTGCTGTCGAAACAGTAAATATCGAAGCTCTGCTGAGAAATGCCGGCGTAAAAATTACAGGTGCCACCCCTTCCGTTGTTGATGTAGATATTTTTATTGAAGTAGAGTCAGAATTTCACAACGGTTCTTTTCGACCTAAAGTTTCCTACCTTCCCACCGTTAGAGCAGGAACTCAATTTAGTGCTACGAACGGAGTAAAGTTTGAACTAGTTGATCATGTCGACTTTAAAAAATTCACAGAAGGTATACTTGCTGCAGAATATGTCATAAGCCAGACAGACTCAGATGGAAATCCATCTGCCTATATTTTAAAGCTAGCTGGAAGATGCGTTTCAGGAATAGTTTACACTGAGTCTTTTAAACTATCAGACAAACCTATACCTTTTAGAAGGATAAGTTTAAAAAATTCAAATGTTACCGAAGTGATATCTGTTAGAGATTCAGATGCAAACACCTATTATGAGGTAGAATCACTTTCCCAAGATAGCGTTTACAAAAGGGTGGGAAATGTGAGCGCAGATAGAGATGAGGTTTCTGAGAATCTTGAGATTATTCCAGCTCCCTACAGGTTTGTTGCGAGAACAAGTAGAAAGACAGGTGTAACCTCTATAATTTTTGGTTCGGGCCAAGCAGACTCTCTAGATGATGATATTATACCAGATCCTTCAGAACTAGCTCTTCCGCTCTTCGGTAAGAAAACTTTTTCAAGATTCTCAATAGATCCGGGAAATCTGTTGGAGACACAAACTCTCGGAATATCTCCTAGAAATACTACTATATCTATTAGCTACAGAGCCGGCGGTGGTTTAAGTCACAACGTAGACGCAGAAACTATTAAAGGAATATCAAGATTAGATATTAAGTTTACAGAAGGGGCTGTCCCAGCAGAAAAGGCTAGTGCAATTAGAGGCTCTATCTCTGTCTCTAATGCATCCCGGGCCGAAGGTGCAGAAGATGCGCCTAACATGTCAGAATTGAGAAGTATCGGACTTTCATTTAAAAATGCTCAATCTAGAATAGTTACTCGACAAGATTTAATGTCAAGAATATACACTATGCCTTCAAGCTTCGGTCGAGTCTACAGGGTAGGAGTAAGTAGCAATCCAAACAATCCCATGGCTACAAGGCTGCATGTTTTGAGTAGAAACAATTCTGGTCAACTTGTTCCTTCACCTGACTCTTTGAAGAAAAACATTTCAGACTATGTAAATAGCTTTAGGCTAATATCAGACGCAATTGATATTCTAGACGGAAGAGTCGTTAATCTAGGTTTAAAATATAATATTGTCGTTGATTCTTTTTCTAACGCTGAGGTTGTTTTACAGCAAATAAATGCTTCGTTAAAAAACTATTTTCAGATACAAAATTTTCAAATAGGAGAGCCAATCTTTATAACACATGTGGAAAATATTATTATAAACACAGATGGCGTAATATCTCTAACTGAAGTTAGATTTATAAATATTTTTGGAGATATTGACGGTAGAAATTACAGCGGTAGTATTTTTCCCATACCTTCAAATACAAAAGAAAATATTATCATAGCACCCGAAGGGACGATTTTTGAAATACGATATCCAGACACAGACATTGAAGGTAGTGCAACGTAGGTTTAAAAATGTATAGAATTCTAACAGCTAGCAAAGATGCTTATATCACAAATAAGATCATTAATAATAAATTTAGGACTAAAGATGCCAACACAGGAAGGGCTGGAACTCTAGACTTGTTTAAGCTTTACGCTGAGTCTACCTCTGGTTCAGATACCAGCCCTTTAGAGATTTCTAGGCTTTTAGTTAAGTTTGATCTTAGTCCGCTAAGAGCTTTAACTTCTTCCATACTTGATTTCTCTAGAAGTGATTTTAAGTGTTTTTTAAAAATGAAAGACGTTTATGGGGGTCAAACTACGCCTTCGAATTTTAAAATTCAAGTCTTTCCTCTTTCCATGTCATTTGATGAGGGTATGGGAAGAGATGTTATAAGGTTTGAAGATCTAGATGCATGTAATTTTTTAACTGCATCTTCTAACGGTGATTCACCCACACTTTGGTTTCATGAAGGAGCAAGTAGCAAAGGTTTGATGGGATCTGAAGATATTGACATCATAGCAAGCGGAAACTTGCTCGATGGAAATGGTGTAGTCAACCTGTGGAAAGAACAGGAGTTCGACTCAGGTGAAGAAGATCTAAACTTAGATATCACAAATGTAATGTCAGGAATATTATCAAATCAAATATCTGATCACGGCTTTAGAATATCGTTCTCTGGATCCCAGGAGGAAGATCAGGTTACAAGATTTGTTAAGAGATTTGCTTCGAGGCATGCCTCAAGTGCACATCTAAGACCTTCGATTATTGCATACTGGGATGATACTATTAAAGACCATAGCAGCGAGTTTATCTTTGATTTAACGGGATCGCTTTTTCTTAACAATTCTGCTAGGGGCAAACTGTCAAATATAGTTTCTGGAACAAGTGCTGCCTCCATTACAGGTTCAGACTGCATTTTTCTTAGGCTTGTTTCAGGATCTTTTTCTAAGACATACACGGGATCTCAGCATAGTGTTGGAACCAATTTCATGACAGGTGTTTATTCTGCTACTTTTGCAATTTCCTCTTTTAACTCTTTGCTACGCACTGAAGTTATAAATGCTTCGTCTGCAACATTTGACCAATACTGGCAATCAAGAGATGGTTCTGTTGGTTTCCACACTTCTTCTCTTGTTATAAAAATGCCTGATAGGACTAACTTTGCCAGAGCTACAAACAGGCTATTTGTCAATATTACAAATCTTAAAACAGAGTATCGTCGTTCTCAAAAAGTTAGATTTAGAGTCTTTGTTGAGGATGTTGGAAAGCAAATAGTTGCTACTAAAACTCCAATAGCTTCTGTTAGTGAGATTTTTAATGAAATGTACTATAGAGTAAGAGACGCAGAAAATAATAAAATAATAGTACCTTTTGAAACACAGTCAAACGGAACTTGTCTTTCAACAGACTCGAATGGAATGTTTTTTGATTTTTATATTTCTGATTTATACCCGGGTCGGACATACGTCTTTGACTTCTTGGTAAAGGACAGAGGAATAGACGATTTATTTGTAAATGTTGCTTCTACTTTTAGGGTGAGTGATTAATGTCAAAAAAGAGACCTGTTTTAGATTTAAACAGGCCAACCCTGTTTAAGCCAAAATTTAGAAGAAAGAGCTTTATTCCCAAAGCATTGAAAAAGAATGTTACTCTTTCTAAGATGTCTGATACTGCAATAGATCACTCATCATCTTTTAGATATGACGGCCCACTGTCAGGCATTAAGTCAACTCAGCAAATAGATGTAGATTATTCTAAGTTTGAAAATCATACGTTCTTCAACTCAGCTCAGGCAAAAACAAACGTTGCTTTTGATAAGATTATAAATAATTTTCCATTTGATGGAACCCGAAGAGATTTAGAAATATTTCTTGACAGCCTTACTGGTTTTGAAAAATATGTTTATGACCAGTTTCCAAAGAGCAAAGGATACCTTAATTTTTCTGGATCAGGTGAGACTGCAGACACATCAGAAGGGACTTATGTCAAAGTTGTAGACTCAGCTGGAGGTGCATTTCCATCTCTCTCTAGAAATACTTCAGGTGATAGAATACTCGATCCGGGAAACTCATCGATATCATTTGAGTTTCAGCTATTTTTACCAGATCAGGTTAATGATAATCAGATCATATTACAAAGATTTTCTGGTTCAAACCACGGAATAACTCTCGGTCTTTCTAGATCTACTGATACAGAAACTTGTGATCTTATATTCTCTGCAGTGTCTGCTTCAAATTACATGTCAGCATCAATTAATATTGCAAAGGGCAGGTTTAACTACATTTATGCATGTCTAGACAGATATCAGACAAATAACAAGCTTATTTTGAATCTAAATAACAAGCAGACCGTAACTTCATCTGATATAAGCACACTAAAAGATTTTGGTTTTGGAAGATCTGACCTTTTGATCGGTTCAGGAACGCAGTTCAACATGGACGGGTTTGTTAGCTCTAACACTTTCACCCCAAGAGAAAGCCTCTCAGGATCAATTGATGAGTTAAGAATATTTCATGCAGATAGAAGCAATGATCTAAGAAATAAATTTGAAAAAAGAGAAATCTATGCAAGCAAAGATTTAAAGCTTTACTTTAAGTTTAATGAGCCGACTGGGTCTATCGGTGTCGGAGATGGCTCTGTTGTCCTTGACAGCTCTGGAAACGGATTACATAGTTTAATTCAAAATTTTAATCACTCTTTGCGCTCCACAGGCTCTTTGTCAACCCCTATGATTCTTGAAGATCTGGAGCTTTGTCCTGTGCTTTTCCCTGCATTTGGATCAGTTAGAGAGTTAAATTCAAGATTGCTTCTATCAGGTAGCGATTATGATCTATCAAACCCAAATCTCATAACAAAGCTAATCCCGCCTCACTATCTACTAGAAGGCGGTCAGTTCGAAGGTTTCTCAACTGAAGATGGAACAATAATGAGAGACTTAATGGGAGGCTCAATACCCGGATCTCATCAGCTAGGCTCCGCTCAGATAATGACATCTTTCCTATTTGTTTGGGCCAAGGCATTCGATGAAATGAAAATGTTTGCCGATTCATTTGGTAGATTGATGACCATTGATTATGATACTGAAGAGACTATTCCCGATAAGTTTTTACAGTTCTATGCCAGATATAACGGATTTAATCTTCCCAACTTCTTTAAAAATGCAACGCCAGAGCAGTATATAAATGGATCTGATAACAGGGTAAAGTATTCAAAAGGAATACCTCTTCAATATATTCAAAATCAAATCTGGAGACGAATACTTGTAAATCTTCAGGATGTTGTATCTTCAAAAGGAAACGTTCACAGTATAAAATCTATAATTAGATCGATTGGAATCAACCCAGACAATAACTTTAGAATAAGAGAATACGGAGGCCCTACAAAGAGGACCTTAAGGGATATGAGAGAAAGGAAATCTGAAGTGGCTTCTGTGTTTGATTTCTCAGGATCTCTCAGAAAAGGCACATCAGAAAGAGCAACTACTGCACAAGGTGTCTCTTCAGATATGCCTTTTTTCCAGACAAGCTATCTTTCTGCCTCTAGGGTTGAGGTTGGATATCCAGCTCCCCAGGGAACTTTTAAGTATGCAAACTTTATTAACCCAACTAGCTTCGGTATGCACGGTGTTTCAGACAACACATCTGATGGGCTATTAACATCTGGATCTTTTACCTACGAAGCAAAGTATCTGTTTAAACCTAGTATTCAAAAATTCTTTCCAGTTACTCAAAGTCTTGCAAGATTGGTTACAACAGGTTCATCAGACTCTCTTTCTGGAAGTCACGGTGTAATTTCAAACCTTCTCTTAGTATCTGCTTCCAATCCTGCAAGCACTTCTATAAAGTTTGTAACAAGTCCTTCTACCGCTCCCGATAGCCCAGTTCTTGAGATGTCGTTGACAGGTGTTAATATTTTTGATGGAAATGTGTGGAATATCTCTTTTGGAAGAAATAGAAGTGATGATCTAGGTTTTCCTTCGTATATCACGTCTTCTTACTTCCTAAGATGTGCTAGACAAAACTACGGTGAGATAAAGGAATACTATAAAACATCTTCAATGTTCTTGGAGACTGCAAACACTTCTAACAACTCTCTTCAGACTATTTCTGCAGACTATAATTCTTCTGGATCGTTTCTCGTAATAGGTTCACAAAGCTTAGAAACTTCTGATATATTTCTAAATTCAACTGCTTCTTCAGAAATCGGAAGAGAGACTCAGTTCGGGGGTCAGATTTCTCAGATTAGATTTTGGTCAAAAGGTTTAAATTTTCTAGAGTGGAAAGAACATGTTTTAAACTTTAAGTCGGTTGGTGTAAACGATCCTAGAGAAAACTTTAATTTTCACACTCATCGAACAGGAGCTTTTGAGAGAATAAGATCAGATATTTCAACTGATCAGCCAATAACATCTTCTGACTCTAGTGGAAAAATTAGACTAATTGACTTCTCACAAAACAACATTACAGGCTCTGTTTCTGGTCTCGAAGCTTCTAAGCAAACTATAAAACCAAGAACATATTACTACAGTCATCTTTCACCTAAGTTTGATATACTTCAAACAGATAACAAGGTTAGAGTAAGAAGTCTAATGTTAACAAATGATGAGATTGATGATAGTTACGTAGTTCAAGCTCCGTATTATAATATTGTTAAATCGGAGGAGCCTCAAGACGATGCCAGGTTTAGCATAGATATTTCTTCTACCATGGCGCTCGATGAAGATATTATGAATATATTTAGTACTCTAGATTTTTTTGATGATGCTTTAGGTAGACCTAATAATCTTTTTGTCGAGGATTATCCTGACATAGTTCAGGCCAGAAAAGTTTATTTTAACAGGCTTGAAAAGAAAATAAACATTAAGCATTTCTTTGAATTTTTTAAGTGGTTTGATGATGCTATGGGTGAAATAATTGGCGACCTTGTGCCGAAAAAGACTAATTATTTTGGAATAAACTTTGTCGTAGAGTCACATGTTTTGGAAAGGAATAAATTTGCTTATCGTTATCTTGATCTATATAAGCGGTCTATCGCTGAGCCAGAGCAAAACCCACCAGACAATCCTGACCAGAAAAGGCAAACAGAATTTTTCGGAAGGTTAAAAAAGTACTAAGTCATGACTTATAGAAATCCATCCACAATTGATATTATGACACCCTATGAGGATAGGTTTGGCCTCAATGCCAAAATCCTTTCAGGGACAAGCGTTGACTTGTCAGGCTCTGTGTCTGTCTCCCTAATGCCTGCAATGAGATCAGGACTGCTTGTTACTTCTCCAAAAGTTTCAGGAAGCCAAGGCATAGGAACCAGGCTAATAGATCCGATAAGACAGGGGATCCACACTAATATAAAGACATTTGGAGAAAACTTAACTTGGAGAATTTCTGATCACGGTTTTAATGTTTTCGATAGAGAATATATTTCTGAGCAAAGAGTTTTTGGACAACCCAAGCTTTTTAAAGATGAGAAAATACCTTTCGACGACAGTACAGGAAAATGGGATCCTATTGGATATTTAAACGATCAGGGCGACTCGATGTATCCTGTGGTTTTGTTTGATCCAGCATGGAAAGATCCCGATCAAATGGATGGTGTAATAGAGCCGCTTTCAATTAGGACTATAGGCACAAACTTTAGAGCAGCAGAGGTTCCTTTTGTAGCTAATTCAATAAAGGCAGATCTAATCGATGGAAATAACGATAGGGTAAAGGGTGCCGATGTCATTGTTCAGTTTATTAATAAGTTTCCCGCTATAGAAATAGATCATTTTGAAGACGCTCAAAATATATTTGGTCACGATCCAACTGGCTCATTTCCTAATGTCGATACGATTATCTCAGGATCGGTCTTTTCTGAGCAAGCTGCTGGAATTGCTATTCCCGGATTTACTTCTGCAAACAAGAGAAGATCTTACTATTTTGATGACTCTTTCCTATCTCAGCAATATCATGTGCTCGCAAATTTATCGACAACACTTTTAGCTGTAACAAGATCAGACGGTGTCATTGTTGATTTTGCCAGAGATGCAGCAAGCGATACTGGAATGACAACATATTTAAAGAAATCCGCAACTGCCGGCATGGTTTACAACCAGGCTCCTGAAGGGACGGATTCTATTGCTTTCGGAGGTTTGAAAAAGTAAATGCCTGTTATAAGCGGATCTACAAAAATATCTGGTATCACTAATTTTTCTCCACGTGTATCTTTAAGATCGATTGACAATGCTCCTGGAAGATATCCTACAATTTCCAATACAGGAGATCCTGATAGAAGAGGTAAAAACTATAGGTCGTTTGATGATACATACACGATATCATTTTTAAGTAGCTCAAGTCAATTATCTGATATGAGCCTTGTTCAATATCCTGTAAAGCTTTTGTCAGGTTCACAGCTAGATAAGTTTGGCCCGTTCTCTACTGGCCCTAATTTAAATTCAGACCTAGTTGCAAAGGCCACCCTTGAGGCAGGAATATCTGACAGCATACTAATGCACAACATTGCACTAGGTTATCATAAATTTGATAACAACAGCAGAACATTTTCATGGGTACCTTCTAACAATCATTTTATAAACGAAGAAGAGCCCAAACCTTTCGTAGAAGATAGAATACACATTGGTACTGCTAGTTTTTATCACACTGGAACAACAGTTTCTTACAACGGTTTAAGATCCCGACTTGCTAGCAAAGTTTCTTTTAAAGTAGACATTAGCTCTAACGAAGACAGGGTTTTTACTAAGCGAACCAAGGCGAGGCTTGATGCTCTAGACCCAGACGGAGAGTTTCAGGGTCAAGATATAACTGGCTTCTGCTATTATAATTTTAGTACCAAAAAATGGGATCAGATTGGATTGTCTGACCCCGCTACAGGAAAGCCTATTCACTTTGATTTTTCATGTGAATCAGCACTCGGAGATTCTGTTTTTACTCAGGCATCAAGAAGACAGATGCACTCAGGAACAAATAGCTTTCCAATGCAGTTTAAGCCAAGCTTTAACTTTGCACCAAACTCACTAGTTCAAAGAATTGATCTCGGGTATAGGAATATTGGAACACCCACTGTAGCAAGCTTTGCACCATTTGCTACAAAATATCATGCTACAAGTAGTCAGACCATATCAATGTCTGATTATATTAGTCACCCATTTTTACTTGAAAAAGTTTCAATTAAGCTCCCTGTCAATGCACAGCGAAAAATAAGGGTCCAGAACAATGAAGGCCTCTTGACTTTAGATGCATCTAGAGATCAGGATGACTATGTTTTCTTTATATACAGACAGAAAAATAGGACTCACCCGCGACACACTATAGACAGTAAGTATGATGTCTCTGGAAGCGAGAGGTTTATTGTCCTTAGTGGAAACATGTCGTTCTACAATGACGCAAATGTAGAGAGATCTGCTCTTACAACTAATATTTTTGAACCAATAAACTCACCGGCATTTTCTCATAATTTTGGAATATTCTTAGAACCTAGTAGCATTCAATTTGATAATCAGGAAAAGACCGCTGTATACTCTGGTTCGGTCCGACTTAATGTTACACCATCTTTCTTTAACAAGCGCCTCGCCGGAAGAAGCGCTACTCCTCGATCTCTAGATACTTCTAATCAAGGGCAGTCACTATCTCCAGGAAACGGTAATCTTGGAACAATTGAGGTCTTTCACTATTGGCCTGGCGGATCTAGTGCCCTTCCTTTCATGCAGGAAAGTGGCTCCTTTGCTATTTTATCTTCAGAAAAAGCCTTTTCTCCCGGACCTTCGAAATATACGGGAAAGGTCGGGGTTAGTGCAAGCTATGGAAAAGATGTTATTACCACTTTTGAGAACTTAAACTCTGAGAACCTTGCAGGTATCAATCTTCCTATAGAAGTTTTTGACTCTAGAATAACCGAAGGATACGGAGGTGTCCTCGACAAGAGAATCAATAGATTTAACGTTATGGTTGGAGAAGGGACTACGATTGAATCACCTTATTTGCTATTTCCTGAAGATAAGCTTATCTTTGGAATGGATGCAGCAATGGGAACAACTTCTGGCGCAAGTGTTGGATCCAGCCCAGTTTCATCTAATCGTAGCGGTTCAATGATGACGAGCTTTACAGGCTCGAGAATGACAATAGAGGCAGGTGATGCTTCTATCACCTTCTTCGGATCTCTTATTAGAGAGGAAAGAGGGGTGCAAGACATACACTCTAATCAACAGCTAACCTCAGACAATGTTCATCATGCCATTCAGCAAGATATGACAATAACTGACCAGTTTGATATTGAACTAGCCTCTGCTTTGACGGGAACTTATATAGACTTAACACATCTTACAACACCAGGAGGAGCAAAAATAAACCACGGCTTATTTGCTGCTGATCCTGATACAGAGATATTAGCACCTATAGGTACGGGTAGAAAAATTGGAGGATCTTTTTCAGGCGGAACATCAGGTATTACGGGATCTCTCCTGAGAGGCGTCAGACTTTCAGATGAAAAAGAAAGATTTTGGGATTCAGTTATGCCCAATATTGTACAGTATGCTTTAAGACTCTCTGAGCAAAAAAGGTATAATCCTTCTAATAACGTCGTAAATATTGCTAACAATGTTACAGATGCATCTGCTATTATGCCCTATCTCACAGGAACTATTTTATCAGAAGTAACGTCTTCTATGCCCTTTCCGTATGTAGGAAACCCTACTAGAAATCCTGTTGATAACACTTCAGTATCCTACGGCTTGCCCGGTGCTAATCTTCTAATGCTATTTGCTGACCCTGAGGATGTTTCCCGAGTTCTGTTTTCTAGAGGTTGGGATTTTTTCCCAGGAAGAAATGGAGGAAATGCAGGAGGTCCCGGAAATAATCTCAAGGTTAGCCATCATGTAAAAGGCGGGTCAGGAATGAGGTACGGAGTATTAAACTTTCGACCCTATTACTCTTCAGCTATTTTTAGAAGAGATCGATACGGCCAGTTTAGAGATATGCTAGAGCAAAGACAGTATGCTAAATTTTATGAAAGAGGACTAAGAGACGGCACGCCCGGCCCTGTTGAAATAAGGTTTGTCCAAGTGCTTACGAACCAACAAATGAACTCAGACAACATAGTTCAAAAAGAAACAGACTCTGGGACAGATAATACTTTTGGCGCTGCAGTCAAGAAGACAACACAGTCAAGAAACACTAGCCTGGTAGCCTCTTCTTCTATTCCTTTCTTTGATAGAGACAGAGCACAAAGCGATGGAGGTGACTAATTACAGTTCCTAAAAATTGTAGTTAGATAGTTATAGACATGGCAGGAATCTTAGACAATAAATCAAGAGTTTTAGACATTATAATAACTCGTGAAGGTAAGCGTCAAATGTCATCGGGAAAAATGACACCTTCATTTATTTCTTTCTCTGACGGTAGATCTTTCTATGAGTTCGATGCCGTTAGTGGCTCATCAGATGCTTCAGAGAGAATTTATTTTCAAGCCTTTAGTCAAGGTCATGATTCAATAGTTTTTGAATCAGATGATTCAGGACAGCTCATAAGATATGACGGCGGTCCTTTGACAACAAATAGAGAAGCAATATTCAAAAAAGTCTTAACAGGTTCAAGTCGAGGTCTAAACGTATTAGTCTCTGGGTCTTCTGAGTTCTCATCCATAGCCAAAGATCTTCTCAGCGGATCTATGAAAAATTTTAATAAGCTTAATTCTATTGGAGATCAGCAGGACGTCGAAGACGATGAATTTAGAATTTCAAAAGATAGGCTGGACTTTAAGATAGATCAATTTTCTCCCATCCCGCTAAGAGATAAAACCTCTGCATACATAGATGAAATAAAGCCTGTTTTTTTGGATAAGAGACTTTCTCACGCAGCTAATTTTGCCTTTATGCCTCCTGTAGGAGAATTTTCAAGAGGAAGAAGATCAACATTTCGCCCACTTGGAGAATATACTGATCTTAGAGAATTTCCTAAAATGAGATTTGAAGATATTTTAAATGATCTCCTGGGCGGCTCTAGAAAAATGCTAGGAAAAGATATTAAGAAAAAAGGAGCCAAAAAACCAATTGATCAGGTGGACTTTACAAACACCTCCGAGACGAGCAACACCCTTATTCAGATTTTTGAATCTAATAATAGTAGCGGAACAATTAAAAAACTAGATGTTATAAATTTTGGTAGATTTTTAAACCCAGACTTAGAAAGATCAGAGCAGGAGGTTTTCTATGCTGGGAAAATATTTTTAACAAAATCTGGGTTACCAACATTTGTTAACATCTTTACCATAATTATAGACTAATGATATTTAAGAAAAAAAATACCAGCCATTCTTATTTTAAGCTAATAAAAGTCTACCATGCTGGCTCTCTACCGGGAAAGACTTCAGGCGGAAAGTCCCATGTTATAAATCTAGAATATCTTGTAGACCTTTCTAGATCTCCCCCAGATGGAGTTTCTAAAATTATGCTGTCAATTTCAGATAGAAAGCCGAGAGTAATTACTCCGAATATAAAAGTTTCTAGTGATAAAAGATTTTCTGAGTCAATTCAGTCTCTTAATGCCAACCTTAGATCTGTAAATTCAAACACAGCCTTTAGCTCGCTTGGATTTGGTGTCTCCGATATTAGTCTCGTAGACAAGAGAAACTTAAACATGTCAGTCGCACTACTGGATCCTTTCTTTAGCAGGGGCGTACAGAAGGGCAATGTTGAAAAATTTGCTGCTAAAAAATCTGACGAGAGAGACAGACCGACATCTCTTAGTGCTCTTAATAGTTCTGAAGTAAAATATGGCAAAAAGAATGCACTAAGATTAAAAAAAGCTGGAAACTCTATTAAGAAATCCGCCTCTCCAGTTCGTGTTTCAACTGAGGGTGTAGCCGCTAAAGTTTCTCTAGGAACAAGATTTTTTTCTAATATTGTTGATTCTGATATTGAGGCTTTAACAAATCAGGGAGGCTATGCAAGATCTCACGATGGGACCTATAGCGCTGCCTCAGTCGGAGATGAAAGGAGGTCAGTCCTGCTATCTATCTCTGATCAGTTAAAAACACCAGGCGTTTCAAACCCTATGGATAATCTTATTGAGAAAGCAATTAATCAAGTATCTTTAGGCAGAGCATTCCAGTCTCCACCGTCAAACGGTCAGTCTTCAGCTAGAGCTGTTTACTCCGAAGCCTGTTTCTCTTCTATTATTGAAGATAAAGTAGATCCTGCAAAGTCTGCCATAGTTCCTCCAATTACTTTATCAGGGGAGGGCACTCTAACAGGAGAATTACCTTCAAATAAGAATCTTGAAGACACTAGAAGAGAAAGCAAGCGCCAAATTAGCATTTCAAAAAATCAAGAACTGATAAAAGAAGAAAACAGTTTTATATCCAACCCTAGAATAAGAGAGATGTCTGATATTCCAGCTGAATCACTTGTCCTTGAGACATATCAAAAAGTCGACTCTACAGGAATGGTTTCTCAAATGATACCAATTAACAGTGCATATGCCTCTTCTTATAATACACTATATGCAAATGTTCAAGTCTATTCTTGCTCAGGTGCATGCGTTCAAGATTATGATTTTGAAATACCAATGCGGCAGATAATTTCTGACAATAATCTACCTTCTGTCCCGCCTACTATAAGCTCTTATCCGCTAAGGCCCGGGATTGTAGGAATTGAGGTCGTTCAGAATGATAAGAATGCAACGGGAGTTGACGTATATTGTAGAAATGTTAGCAGAATTTCAGGTAAAAGTGAAAAATGGAAGAAGCTTGCTGAACTTAGTCTTAACTCTAGCCAAAATAGAGTTCAAATTGAGCATACACCTGATACAGGCTGTACAATTTTATATAGGGCTGTGGCCAAAACAAAAGAAAAAAAATCATGTAATTTTGGATCAACTATCTGCCAATCCGAAGATGTTTTTAAAAAGGCAACCCAAGAGGCAAAAGTTGATGGATCAATTTGTGCAATTATAAATGAAGATAAGAATATAGAAGTCACTATTTCAAATATTAAAGGAGGTTTTCAACATATCGATCTTAGAAGAAGAGATTTGACAAATTTTGAAAAAAGGTTTGCCCGAATTTCTTTTTCCGGTGATCAATCCGGATTTGTCAATACAGGTGGTGAAATTAGTTTTGTTGATACACATGTCGAGGAAGGTCATGTATATGAATATAAGGCATTTTCAACATCGTTTGACGGGATAGGTAGAGAGCTATTTAGGACAGCTGTTATAGAATACATGTCTCCGGCTACTGACGTCACGCTAAGTGTTAAAAATCCTACACCTGTCAAAGGGCCAAGGGCAACAACAGCTAACGTGGCAATCCCTGTTAGCGTAAAATTTTCTTCAGATCAGAACAGCTTTATCTCTGAAATGCTTTCTTCAGCCGGCTTTTCTAAAGAAGAGCTGTCCTTAATACCTGATATAATTAATCAAGCAAATCAGGCTTCCGGGGTTATGATCAATAGAATAGATCAGTCAACAGGTGAATCGGCATATCTAGGCTTTTTTCCAACTGGGCTGGAATCATCTCCAATCTTTATTGATAAGGGCGACAGCTCTGTTAATATACCGGCACCTGTTGTCGGTAGAAGATATAAGTACGTATTTGAAGCTGTTATTTTAGATCTTGCAACTGTTGTTGAGGAGGCTAAATTTAGAGATGCGGGTCAGGACTACTTATCAAGCATATCTGCTGAGCTAAATACACAAATTCAGAGAAATAAGAATAGTCTAAAGCTTACAAACGATACTACTGCAGGCCTTACCCCTGATCCAAAAAATCCAAATAGGCCGAGCAAGTCTTTAAACAGAAGAACGCTGGGCAGAGGAATGGATGCCGGCGTTATTCTTCCACCTGTTACTTCAACTGTGCAAGAAATTGAGCTAGGAAGAACAGGCGTTTACAGCGTAGTTGAAGCCGACTTAACTACTAGGTTTAAACCTACTATCTCTAGATCTTCTTGTAGAATTAGATCGGATGGGCATGTTGTTATTGAGTGGTCTGTTAGGGATACAAAAAATATAGATCACTTTCTTATAAAAGAAAGTAGATTTGGAAACACCCGTGTATGTCTTTCTGCTCATAACATTTCCAACAAGGGAAAATATTCAATAGTTGAAACAGGCGCGAGGTCAATGCCCGGGTCAGTTTCTTACTCCATTGTCCCGGTTGGGATGGACTATACGATGGGAGAGGAGCACTTTGTAGGTTCTGTGGTTATTCAACCAGACAATATCGATACAATCACAGTTACAAAAGATTTACCAAACGGTCTTGCTACTTCAAACGAAGGGTCTTTTCAGAATCCGGAAATTTAAAGTTGAGATATTTATAAGAGAGAACCATGGCTGGATTTAAATTTCAAAAATCAATGAGCAGCATCACAATGCAGCCAAAAAAGTCAATCTCCGGCTCTCCTGTTTCAAGCGCAGGATCTGGTCGAGCAGTTGTTGACATGTCAACATCTACGGCTGGTAAGGCCGGAGCTACCGCAAAAGGTCTAGGTGGAACAGATCACGAGCTTTTTTCATCCTATAAAGTAGAGTCTAGCGATGATGCCTTAAATCTAGTAGGCGTAGCTCCTTCCAGGCCTGAGATTATATCTTGCTTTGATTTTTTACCAATGTATACTGACGATAGATCGACTGCAGGTGATGTTATCGCAGCCAGCGGACGACCTCCTGCTTTAAATTGGCAACTTGCAGGAAGTGTATTTCCAACTGCTGTTGCCGAGCTAGCTGATTTACAAATTCACTCTCAGGGCTTGAAGATGGAGACTTTTAAAAATGAAATGGCTGAATACTCCGCTTCAACATCTAGCCCTACTACTTTAATGCAAAGAGTATATGATGAATCCCAGCAGATAACCGCTGCATATGTTATAAAATATTACAACATTATATATCAAGCAATTGCTGCGACCATTGCTGCGTCTGATTTTAAGAAATATAATATACCTACTGCTGATATTGTCACGCAGGGCGTCGATGGTTACTTTGACTTTAGAAAGTTTTCTATGCCAGCTGAATACATGGCATATTCCGTTCGAGACATCGCATCAGGTGTTTCTATGTCAGAATATTTTCAAAAATATCTTCACTATAGTTCTAAAGCTTTTTCAACATTTTCAAACACAAAAACATTTCTTCAGCTGGTCCAAGATTTAAAATCAATGATAATGAATGCTTCACCGAAGTTACTTGACAACCCTACAGAAGAATTAAGGAGAGCTGATAGCACTTATAATATCTCCAGTTTTACTGTTGATAAAAGGATTGATGATGCCTATAGAAATATGAGATCCTCTCTTGAGACAATGGTTTCTACAGTCATAACACCTGCTAATTTTACTCCTTTTGAGTCTTCATTCACAAATCCTTCAACAGTTATAATGACAGAAGAGGGCGAAAGGTCTGTAGTGTACACCTACGAAGATTATTTATACTTTGTTTCTTCTATTCCAAGCGACCCTGTCAAAAGAATTGCATTTGTTTCTCATGTAGTAAATAGAGATAGAACCATTAGGCACAATCTTAGCCTATATCAGCCTGCAACAAGCGACGTTTTAATTTTTGATGGAGGTATTATGGGAGCGCCATCATCTTTTCCAGAAGATCCGAGCTCTGCAGGTTTTACAACTTCCACTTCTACGACTCCGGGAGCTGAGAATCCTTTTAATCCTTTTCAACCCCCAGAAATTCCACTAGGCTCATCATCAACGATAGAGAATACCCTATATCAGGCTCTGGGAGCCCCTCTAGGCGATACATTCTCTTCTTTAGGAAAAGTAGGTCTAAGCTCTGTTGCTAGACTTGAATCTACCCAGGACCTAGACTCTACGGTTAGTAATGTTATCTTGCCCTTTGAACCTGTAGATTCTGTTGCAGAAGAGAGTGGCTATCGATCAGGAACAAACTTCTTTTTTAGAAATCTTGGGGATGCTGACTCTGATATGACCTATTCTGATTTTATTAATAGTATTTCTAAGCCCTACAGTGAATTCTACAAGGGAGTATATTATGATTGCTACACCACTAGCATAGGTCTTAACAGGCTTTTACTTGGACATCCTGATGAAACACCTACTAAAAATACGTTTTTCTACAGGCAGATACTTACCACAGTTAAAGATTATCTTGAAGCCGGATTCAGCGGCCAGCCTGAATATGCGGCAAACCTTGCAATATTTGCTTTAGCTGATGATCCGGAAATCGGATACAGTTTAACTAGGTTCATGGTAAATTTAAAAAGATATGTAGAGTCTCCTGAGTTCATTTCACCCTACATACCTTTATTCGGACCTGCCCCGATTGATGAGCTAGGGTACATACCAGATGAAGACACAACAGCTTCTTCAGCTAGTTATAAATTCTATAACACCCAGATACTTGAGTACATTGCAACAGTCAAGGGCCGTGATGAAGATTTAGCAAATTCTATGGAAGAGCTAGCAACACTACTTCATGAAAAAACTACTGCAATGTCAAACCAGGTAGAAAATCCTCAAACTATCGGCGGAGGATTTCCCGGACTTGAATCCTCACCAACATCTTATTTTCTGAATTCTTTTAGAGACAAGCCTTTTATTGACGAGGATCCCGACCAGGGTGCTTATAATGCTCTCGCAGGAACCTGGGGACTTGTCTTAATGAAAGCTTTAAATGATCGTAAAAGCTTGCTATGGAGAATTTGTACAGCTGTCGATGATTTTGAGTCAGAAATGCTTGAAGCTGCTAAAATGACGTACACAGCTCCTAGCCCTTTTATGGTAAAGGGTACGTTTAGCTTTACACACTATCATCAAACAATGCTGGCGACAGAGATTACAAGACAGATAGTAGAGTCATACTTGCCTGTTAAAGTTGCAAATACCGGCTATAAAACTGTTTCTCAAACCCCGGCCGATGATATAACAGACACCTATCTTGCAGCTAGGGTTAATCTGTCTGCTCCGGGAGATTCAACACTGTCATTTCCGGATACTGCCACAACCTTTAGTCTAAACAGAACAAGAATTGACGTGTATCTTTCTAACGTCGAAGGATTTATAGACGCAGTTGAAGATTTGCCGGTCTCTGTAGGCGGAGGAATTGTGAGTGGAGATCCCCCTGGGCCAGGTACCAGTGAGGATAGTGAATACTCCGATGAAATTAAGAGGAGCATATTGGATACAATCAGCCTAATAGCCTCAGAAGACGTTGAGATTTTCAACATTGGCCACATTCTTAAAACAATAGGTGACGGAATTTCGCATGCAAATGATAAGGTTATCGGTGCCACAAATGAGCTTCTATTTGAAGACTTATACACACCAGTGAACACGGAGATGGGTCTGGATCTTAGTTTTTCACTGACTGATGCTGCAGCAAAAGCAGTCTTTAAATCAATAAGTCAGGATGCAAATAATAAAACACTAAGTATGCTTAGCCCAGAACAAATCCAAACTATGGCAGCAATGTGGTATGGCTTAAGTAATTCGGGAGAGATTAACACCCTTTTTCCGGGAGGAAAGGTTCTCGACCCCAATTCTCTCAGCGTTACTAGGTCTGTGATGCAAACTGAGCCTTTCCTAGCAGATTCTACAAAAAGAAGAAAAATACTTACAGTTGGAATCCCAGCAAAAATAGTTGAAGACTTAAGGTTGCAACTTAGTTTCAACGCTGTCTCTGAATTTGGTGAGGAGTATTTTAGTGATACTCGAGACGCTAACTACTCCGTTGCTGCTGAAAATTCTTTTGGGCTAGGGGGTTCGGCAATTTTATCAAAGTACTCTCTCTTGAAGGTAAAGGTCTACAAGAGAAATCTTAAGAATGACTTTGTAGCTTACAAGCCCAAAACTTTTTTGTTTGATCCCGGGCTGTTTGTATTGCCTTTTCAAACAACAGACATTGCCGAAGGCTACGTTGATTTTGGAATTGGTAAGAATATTGACGATATAGCGAAGGTTACTGGCTATACTAAGCTTAGTATCATGCATGAAAATCACGGTGCGCTAGACAACTCTAAGTCAGGCCCAATGTTCAAATCTTCAGGAGGGGTATCTTCGTTTGTAAGAGACGTGTATCCTTGGGCATTTGTTGAAACTGATGAAGATGGTGCAGGTGTTACTTTTGAGACAGTTGGTCAGTCAAACTCTGTCGAAGCTATTGGCGGAGTCGATGCTTCTTCTGCGATGATAACAGGTCTTGCTAGAAATCATCTTGTAGATTTTGCATTAAAGAACTATTTAAAGATTGTAGGTGATATCGACGTAAATGAGCACGTATTTCAAATCGGATCTACGGGATTCAACAGCTTCCCAGATCCGCTGACGTCAGATATTTATGAAGAGTTTCTTGAATCAGCTCGCTCGAGAAAAAGCAAATCTTCCGACGGAAGCTCTAGGACTATCGAGTACATTAAGTCAATGTGCGAAGTAGCATATCCTTTTGCTAGAGAAAATTATAGAGATAGAGTTGTCAATTCAATGACTTTTGACAGAGTTTTTAACTTGATGATAGATGAAGATTCTTTTGAAGAATATGCCCTAGAGAGTAGTGAAAAATCAGGAGGAGGCTCTACGGCCTCAGCAGAGACAGGCGGATCTTCAGGAGAAGCAAAGGTAGATCCCCTCTGGGAGACAACATTTTCTGTCGAATCTATGATAGCACGCCAGCTATCTTCCCATA
>Ga0163180_10000242_pt1 | contig 31264 bp, 7 predicted proteins | sample AtlANTMetagenome_2_FD_109647 | JGI IMG/M metagenome (GOLD analysis project Ga0163180, IMG submission 109647) | Marine eukaryotic phytoplankton communities from the Atlantic Ocean - Atlantic ANT 4 Metagenome | ecosystem: Environmental > Aquatic > Marine > Oceanic | place: North Atlantic Ocean...
ACTAACTGCTTCCCTTGTAGCAATTTTACCTGTACCCCCGCTTCCACAAGTTGTGCGTATACTGTAGAGAGTGATATTGACTACACTGGCGACCCCGATTGCCCCCATCCGACCTTATTTGGTATTGGTACTAACAGTAACAAAATAGTATTCGAGTACGATTCTCTCTCTACGACCCTTCCTAACGGTGTTCTAGACCTCTCTGCGTCTTATGATGGGGTAACATATAGCGATGCATGGAATGAAGGAGAGGGTATTGGTATCATTTACGACTCTACACAGAATACTTGGCAAGCAGGAGATGAGGCAGCAGGTACTTTTAACATCTATGAGTTGAACTCTGGGTCAAAACAGGGTCTAAAGTTGAATGTAAAGATCGAACCGATCATCGACGAGTCGGGATCCACAGTATCATTCACTGGAACGAGGTGGCAAATACAAGAAATCATCAATCCTGGCGTAAATTATGCTGTTGACGACGTATTTTCGCTTACCCACGACCATACACACCCCGACAACTCGACAACCACGTTCACACTGAACATCAAAATCACTGCGGTAGGTGCTATACAAGGTCAATCAGGCACAATTTCCGATGTTTTACGAAGCGGAGACACTATAAATGGTCATCAAGTGACTCAAGTAGTCCATGGACCGTCTATTGATAGTGATTATGACACCTCAAAGGGTCTTTTCCCTTACCATTTTGCTTATTTGGACGGAAACGGAAGTAATTTTGCAAAAGATACGTCATATACAAGTAATAGAGCTCATCAAATCACTGTAAGAGCAGGTAAAGGTGTTGTAGATCGAGGTTTCTTTGGTGGATTGTACGAATTTAGTGAAAAATCAATCCAATATACTATAGGTACACTTGATCGTAATGCTCCTGACATCTATAATGTGCTTAAACAACCTTCATGTACCGCAACTGTAACTAATGGTAGAGTAGTCAGTGTAGCAGTTGATACAAATGGCGGAGGATCAGGGTGGGATAAGCTCGGAAGAATACCAGAACTGAGTATTACAAGTCCATATAGTGCGTCTGGTGTACCTGCAGAGGTAGAAGGAACATTTGTTAACGGAGTTTTGACTGCAGTAACAGTCACAAATCAAGGAAGCGGATACTCTAGCACAAACTTGCCACAGGTTAGTATCACAAATATACACAAGATTGTCACTTCCGTGTCACCAATCAACGTATTTAATGAAAATAACGCAAGAGAAGCTACTGATCTTATAGATGCGTTCCCTGATATAGGTGATGCGTTCCCTACTTACACTGCAGATGATCAACAGCGCGATAGAGATGCGTTAATATCATCTAGAAGTTTCCCTCCTGCAGAGAGAGCACAAGTTGGTAGTGGTGATACATTGAGTATGAAGATGGATCCAAACAGTAGAAGAGTGGAACAGAAACCGCAAATAGGTTTTGAGTCTTCCGAGTTGACGGTATCTGAACAAGAAAGACGTCCAAAGGCAGATTATTCAAAACTTAATGAAGTTGACTTTGGATCATCAAGTGAAGCACAAGAGTTCAAGAGAGCAATCATAGATCAGAATAAGCGTGAGGTAGAAGGACATAGCGCACAGTTTGCACGAATGACTCAAAATGAACCGCAATATGAAACATATGACAATGTATACATCGAAACTGTACAAGGACCATTCTCAGAGCTCCCTTATGCTTCTACCTATACTAAATACTTTATGAGGCAGTATCGTCCTGATCCTAGGATCAATACGAATATTAGCGTAACTCTTAGTGTTAACGTAGCACAGGAAGGAACAAGTCATTTCAGTTGCCCACAACCTGCTGCATCAACTAGACTTGGATCAACTTTTAGTTTCCTTGGTGGACCGTCTGGTCCAGGATGTCAAAACTGGTCAGCATCAGGCAATATGATTATGGATAATGATTTAACTTCCGCAACTAGAACTTTGAGTAGAGCAACTGCAGCGTACGGAAATCCTTATGTAGTAACCTAATGGCTCAACTAGCATGTGCACTCTTTACAGGAACGTGTAGCGGACACGGTAAGGGTAATGGTGTGACATGGCAACCTGGACCTGGCGGAGGATTTGTTAGTCCGTGTCCTCATGCATCATTACAAGAGACGATTGTTAATAAGAGAGTGCCATTTGTTGATAACTTTGCAACATGGTTACCGCATCCACAAACTCCTAGAGATCCTCAGAGTGGCGGTAATGATCCGTTCAATAGAAATGTTATAGTCAATAACTTAGTACCTATTATAGATCAAGATGATTTAATCACTCATCCTACCAAAACTATCTTCACTACAATATCAATAGGGTTCAAATGCTTAACTGTTAGATCTACTCCTGCGTGGCATTGTACCACTGGTGTAGGTGGGAATGGTCGTGAACCTTCAGTTGGACATAATAGAAGATTATTTGCAACAACTAAGACGGTTTTTATCAATAATAGGAGAGCAGGACGATTTTCAGACCCATATGGCAATAATACAGTCCCATTTGACTGTCTAAGTGTAGTTTCTGGATCAAGTCCTAACGTTTTTATCGGAAGTTGAATAAATAAAAACAGGATCGGAGTAATTATGGTTGTAAAAGTAGACAAAAGTGAAGAATTTGTCAAATCAGGCAAAGTCTTGATAAGTGAGTATCCTGCCAAAAAGGAAAAAGACGTAAAACCACTTAGCAAATGGCGTTAAAGGATATTGACGGAAAAAGTTTTAAGCGTTCTCGAACTTTCAAGGACGTTAACATTGCTTTGCCAAGAAATCCGTTCACAAAAGATATCTACGGTGTGAATAATGACAATGCTATCAAGCAATCTATTAAAAATATCGTCTTGACCGTTCCTGGTGAAAAACCATTTCAACCAGAAGTAGGTTCAAGAGTAAATGAGCTCTTATTTGAACCACTAGACCCATTTATTGTTGATGCCCTTAGGGATGAGATAATAAATACCATCAAACAACATGAACCTAGGGTAGACCTGCAAAAAGTTGATGTTCAACCGATTTACACTCAGAACAGAGTTAATATTTCTGTTCAGTACAAAATAGTTGGATTACCTATAGTTGAAGATATCACATTCGTCTTACAGAGACCTGAGTAATGCAACCAAATAACCTAACAGCACTAGACTTTGAAGATGTCAAAGCAAGTATCAAATCATATCTAAGAACTCGAAGCGAGTTTACAGATTATGACTTTGATGGATCAGCATTGTCTTACATGATCGACATGCTTGCCTATAATACATACTATTCTGCGTTCAATGCGAACATGTCATTGAATGAAGCATTTTTACCGTCTTCTACTGTTAGAGATAACGTTGTTAATATTGCAAAGTTAATGAACTACACTCCAAGGAGTGTAATTTCTGCTAGAGCATCATTAAAACTCGATGTACAGACAGTTCAGACTAATGGAGTGTATCCTAGCACTGTTACTTTGAGAAAAGGTGCAAGTTGCACTGGTGGTAACTATGTTTGGAACGTTTTAAGAGATACAACCGTAGAAGTTAGTCCTACAACAGGTATTGGAACCTTTGCAGACCTTTGTGTGTATGAAGGATCACTAGTAACCTTCCAATATGTTGTAAATACATTTGCGAGACAAGAATATACAATCCCTTCTGCTGAAGCAGACATCAACACACTTAATGTTAGTGTAAAAGCAACAGAAACAGCAACTGCATCAGATATTTACAATAGAGTAGATACTGTTACTACTTTAACTGCAGCAACAAGAGCATATTTCCTTTCAGAGGGTGAAGATATGCGTTTCCAAGTTAAATTTGGTGATGACAGTGTTGGAAGAGCATTAAAAGACGGAGAAGTCGTAGTTTTAGAATATTTGGTCACTTCTGGTAAGGCAGCAAACGAAGTTAAGACATTTAACTTCATTGGAAGCATCACTGACTCTCAAAGTGTGACATATGCTGCTCAAGCAACCACTTTAACGGTAAATCATCGTGCACAACTTGGTAGTGATGCAGAAAGCATTGAATCAATCAAATATAATGCACCAAGATACTATTCTTCACAATATAGAGCTGTAACAGCACAAGACTATGCTTTGATCACTCAAAGAATCTATAATAATGCAGATTCTGTTGTTGCGTACGGTGGAGACAGTCTAAATCCTCCGATTTACGGAAAAGTGTTTATTGCGATCAAAACAAAGACAGGATCCCTTCTAAATGACGCTACAAAGAAGGAAATAGCAGCAGACCTTAGGAAATATGCCATGGCATCGATTGACCCTGTTGTAGTCGATCCTGATAACGTATACATCTATACAAAACCATTTGTTCTATACGATACTGGTGCAGGATCCTCATCATCTCAAATTAAGACGAATGTACAGAATGCAATCAATCAGTGGGCAAGTCAAACTCAAATAAACAACTTCAACTCAACATTTAGAGGACAAGCATACGAAAAAGCAATCACACTTGCTGATTCTGCTATTTCTGACGTTTCTGTTCAAACAACCATCCTAAAATACATCAATCCTAATAGTAATCAGACTAATACCTATTGTATTAGCACTGGAGGAGAGTTATACAACTCTGCACCTAGTCAAGACGGTAATGCAGCATCTGGTTGTACAAAAGAACCAGTTATCTTGTCTGGTACATTTAGAACTGCAGATAGACCAGGAATCGATCAACAGTTTGAAGATGATGGTTACGGAAACATAAAAACATTCTATAACACAGGTAATAAGAAAGTATATACTAATAACACCGCAGGTACAGTAAATTATATGACAGGTGAAGTTTGTTTCGGTCCTATTAACATTATTAGCACAGGATCTAATGTTCCTTCGGCAAGTGCGATAAATGTCGTTGATAGTGTAACTGGTGCAGGAAGTGTTACGGATGCAACACTCCTTCCAGGCAATTTACAGATTCCTGTTGTTATGATTCCTGCTAACAGTAGCACAATACCTGCTTCTACACCTGGAACTATAATCAACATTATTAGTCCCGAAGTAACAGTATCACCTATTGGTACTACACCACCTCCTACTATCCCTCTAAATAGTTTGACACCAACAACGTTTGACAGTACACCGTCCGTAGTGGAAGTTGCACCTATTGATAATAGTGGTGGTCTAAACACATCAGTCTGCTTCTCATAACTGTAAATGAACATTAATAAGGTTTCTCAGTCGATTGTTTCACAATCACCCGATTTCATTGGGTCTGAATACCCCCTGTTTAATAAATTTCTTGAATACTACTATCAATCACAAGAAAAGACTGGTTTAGGGCAAAATATACTTAATAACTTCCTTCAGTATCTTGATATTGATAAATTAGATATTGGAATACTAGATGGTAAGACAAAACTCGTAGAAGGTATAACTGCAACATCAGATACGATTGTAGTAGAGACTATAGATCCTTTCTTGGAAAAGAATGGTTCTATTCTTATAGGCGATGAAGTAATATTTTACGAAGATATAAAAAGTGCACCAAATATTTCACTTGCACCAGGAATAGGATATGAGCAAGTAAAACTTAAGTGGACAACTCTAGCAAACTTTATAAACTCATTTGACGGAAACACTACACAGTTCCCGTTGACATCTCAGGATAGTCCCGTAGCTCCTCCTACTGCACAACACTTGATTGTGTCACTATACGGTCAAATTTTAATACCAAATACAGATTACACGGTATCTGGAAATAATATTGTATTTACTACCGCACCTAGGACAAAGTTACCTGCGGATGGTGCGGAATCAACATATATCTACTATCTTAGTGGTTTTGTTGAAAATCCAATCTACGCAGTAGACAATATATCAGGTGCTTTTGGTGATGGTAAGAAACAGTTTACTCTAACTCGTAGTGGTGTATCTTATGAACCTCAGAACGAAGAGTATTTAAACGTAATCTATGATAATAGACTACTAGTACCTAAAGTAGACTACTTCATAGATAAGAATCAGTTTATATTTAAAGTAGCACCTCTAAATGGGCGTTTCTTATCAATACATTCTATAGAAGCACCAATACCTTCATTTGGTACTGGTGCAAAAGGATATGCTCGTATTAGTGATACTGGAACTCTAACAAGTATATCATCTAATGCTATTGGTTCTGGATATAGATTTGAATATCCTCCTCAAGTTAGTATCAACTCACCAACAGGATCAGGAGCTGCTGCAACTGCTCTTGTTAATGGTTTAAAGAGTATTTCACTATTGACTGGAGGAAAAGGTTATAGTACAACTAACCCTCCTGTAGTACAAGTACAATCACCAACTAAAACAGGATCCTCTCAAGCAACAATCACTGCAACAGTTACTAATGGTGAAGTTAGTGCACTTAATATTACTAACTCTGGTTCTGGATATACATTTACACCTAGAATCACTTTTGTACAACCAGGCGGTGCAAAACTAGGTACTCCTGTAATCACTAATGGTCAAGTTACTTCTATACCCGTTACTGACGGTGGATTTGGATATACGACTGCACCCACAGTTTATATTGACGAACCAACAGGAACTACACCAATCAAAGCAGCATTAAGAGCAAACTTAACTAGCGAAGGTAAAGTTAGTAGTATATCAGTATTAAATGCGGGACAAGGATATGCTACTTCACCTAGAGTCTCTATAATCGATCCTGTAGGTGCACAGATACTAGAAACAGTTGTTGATGGAGATGGGCGTGTTATAAGAATAGATTTACTTAATGGTGGTAGTGGATTTGATGATGTTCCTTCAGTATACATCGTAGATAATAGAACTAACGGTGGAACAGGTGCAACTGCTGTTGCTTCTATTTTCAATGGTCAAATCACAGATATTAATATAAGTTCCTTTGGTAGCGGTTATTCTGCTGCAGCTCCACCAGAAATCGTTATACAATCACCTCCAAATGCTAAAGCATCTGCTGAGATTGGTTTAAACGAAGTTACTGGATTTACAGTAACTGAAGCAGGAAATGGATATGAAAAAGCACAGTTTACTGGATGTGCTAGAGCAGCATCTGGTATTACCTCATATACTGAGAGTGGAAACGCAGTATTTACAAATAATACTACAGCGACTGCTGCTGCAGTAGATGCAGAGGTAAAATGTCTTGATGCACTATTTGTTAAAAGATTATTAGACAAATATACTGAACAGTTCTTACCAGACGTTCCAGAACTAGATTATTCTAAGATTGACGTTCGTACAGCAATCAAAACTGTAAAAGACTTTTATTCAACTAAAGGTACATCATTTAGTATTGCATATCTCTTCAAACTATTATATGGAGAGAATGTCACAGTTACATATCCAAAAGATCAGATTATTAAACCATCTGATGCAACATGGTCTATAGACACTATTTTAAGAGCAACTAAGGTTTCTGGTGATGCTACAAATATAAGAGATGGTTTGATTACACAGGATGCAGATATTGCTGATCCTAATGTTCAAGCTGCTAGTGCGTTAGTTGAAAACTATATTTCAATCAAAACATCTGATGTTGAGATATTTGAACTTGTTTTATCAGAGGAAACTATAAATGGAACGTTTACCGTACCTTACAAGACAAAACTTGCTGAACCTCTCAATACAACCGATTCAATCATTACGGTTGACTCTACCGTTGGGTGGCCAGAAAGAAACGGGGAGTTTGTGATTGGTACGGGTTCTAGGACAGAAGTTGTACAATATAAGGAAAAATCACTTAACCAGTTTATTGAATGTACTCGTTCAGCAAATGGTGTTGTAGAAGATTGGGATTCTGCTACTCAGGTATCATCTAACTTTACAGTATTCGTAAACAAAGGCACACTACAAGAAGTAGTGATGAACATAGTAGGTATAGTTGATGCACAGCAAACAACACTAGTTGATACAGGTTCTTACTACCTACCAGGCGACAAACTAACAGTTTCTAAGTTAGGTGGTACTAGTCTTGATCCTCATCTTACAACATGGTTATATAACGTTAAAAAACTTATTCAAGTTACTGGTATCACTTATGGTGGTGTCAATAATCAGTTTGCAACTGTAACTTGTGCAAATAATCATGGTTTATTGGTTGGAGATCAGGTTACTGTATATGGTGCTAATCCAATCATCTATAATGGTACATTCTTAGTTACATCTAGAGATACAAGCACTGTATTCCAATATCAGTTACCCCAACCTGCAACTGTGGTACCACAGGGTAATATTCTTATATCTGTTGACTTAAACAAAGGTAAGTCTGATAGCACTGCTGTACTAAACTCTATTGGACCTTATACTACTAACGTACAAAACTCTTTCTTTAATAATACCTATGCATACCTAGCATCCACTGGTATACCTAACTATAAGATTGGTCCGTTTCCTGGTTCTGCTCTTTTACCAGGTAACCAACGTAAGTTAAATCGTTTTCCTATAGTTTCTACAACTATATCAACAAAAAATACTATAAGTCCTGGACCTATAGGTACATGGGTAAACGGAGTATCAATATGGTCATATAAGTCAACTAGGAAGAAAACATTTGGTGCTATTACTAGTGTTAGTATAACAAATGCAGGTCAGGACTATGATGCTGCATCACCCCCTGTTTTAACTATATCAGGTGGTGGAGGTACTGGTGCTACTGCTAGTGTTACTGTTAATGGTTCTGTTAGTGAAATAACTGTCAGTGCAGGAGGATCAGGTTATACTTCATCTCCTCTAGTATCAATCGTTGGTGGTGGAGGTTCTGGTGCTGCAGCGACTGCTATTATTACAAAAGGAGTTGTATCTAGAATATTAATCAACTCAGGTGGTACTGGATATACTTCACAACCACAAATCACTATTGTTGGTGGCGGTGGTACTGGAGCTGCTGCTTCTGCATCTGTTCGTGGTCCTATCCAAGGCGTTACAGTGGCGTCAGGTGGTTTATCATATACATCCACACCTAGTGTTACACTGAGTTCTGGTAGTGGTGCTGTTGCACAAGCTATAGTCAACAACGGTAGAATCATATCTATTGCGATTATATCTGCTGGTTCTGGATATACAACTGCTCCTGAGATCAGTATACAAGGTGCAGGTTTCGGTGCTGTTGCTAGAGCAACTATAGACACTGACGGAGAAAACGCAGGTAGAGTGACTGGTATCACTATTGTTAACAGAGGTATTAGTTATGTACAGGGAACTACTGTAATCAGTCTAAACTCTGTTGGTCAAGGTGCAACATTTACTGCTAATGTATTTCAATGGACTTATAACTTACAATCAACAACAACATTTGATGCTGCTAAAGGTTCTGTATTTGAAGGATATAATAATCAATATGGTGGTGAATATGCACACTTAAGTAATCCTCAAACACTTAGATACATTCTTGGTGATAACTTATTTGAAAATACATCAGGTTTAATAAAAGAAAGAGAAGATGGACTACAACACTCTCCTATTGTTGGTTGGGCGTTTGATGGTAACCCAGTATACGGTCCATATGGATATTCTGATCCTACAGATCAATCATCTGCTGTAGCAAAGCTCAATACTTCATATAGACTTAAAACTAATCTAGTATACAATGTAGACTCTAATCCAACACCTGTTAGAACAGATGGACCTTTATTGTCTGCAGAGGCCGCGGGTAACTTTATAGAAGACTATGAATATGTGTTTGGTCTAGGTGCACTTGATCAATACAATGGTAGATTCTGTAAAACACCTGAGTATCCTGATGGTAGATATTGTTACTTTGTTACTATTGACTCTACTGAAGATGGTAACCCATTATTCCCATATGTTCTAGGACCTGACTTCAACTCTGTTGTAGATACTTGGAACTTGAATGATGCTGCTATTCAGCAAAATATTCCAACTGGTGTTGTTAGATATCGTGATCCTTACGAGAATGTTGATATTGACGTTGAGAGGGCACCAAATGCCTCTACAAACGCTCTAACACTAGAGAATGGTGAAATACTACTATTTGAAATAGAAGATGAAGATAGAAGTGGTGTTATTGAACAAGATGAGACTGATGATCCAGATCAAATCTTTGAAGAGTCACCATTACAGTTATTTGATTATTTCCCATCAGTTAGATTTGATTCTAAGGTTGATATTGAAGTTGAGACTACTACAAAGTTTGAAGATGCTTCTGTAACTGGATTTACTATTGAAAACCCAGGTATCAACTATCAGGTAAACGATAGATTGATATTTGATGAAAGTGGAACAGATGGTAGTGGTGTATCAGCTCGTGTTTCAAGAATTGCAGGTGAAACAATAGAAGCATATTCATTTGAGAATGTAAGTGGTAATAACTTCGGTGTTCTTACTACAGTCAATCCACATAACCTTGGAGTTGGTGATAGTGTATTTGTTGACTATACTCCTGTTATGTCTAATACTAATAAGACATATGTTGTTAGACAGTTTAAAGGTATTGAACAAATAGTTATTAATACAACTGGATCTGGATATAATACTGATATTCCACCTACTATTATTATTGATGGTGGCGGTGGTACTGGTGGTGAGTTACAAGCGGTTGTATCATCAGTTGGATCTATTGAAACTGTTAATATTTTAAACTCAGGTTATGGATACACAAGTAACCCTCGTGTTATTCTATCACATCCTCAAATATTCAAAAAGGCAGATTATTATATTTCTAAGTTCTCAAATAGAGACTATGTAAAAGTAAATGATGTTTATGTAAATGATGATAAGGAAGTTTATATTTGTGGTAAAACATACGACGATCAATCACCTGCTAACACTGTTGCTTTTGTAGCAAAACTATCTGCATCAGGTGTTAAAGAATGGGAGAAAACTTTAGAGCTCACTGATATTAGTACAGAAAGAGATTCTGAGTTTGTTAGGTTATTTGTTGATGGTCATGATATATGGGTAGTTGGTGAAAATAGACCAAATGCTGCTATATTATCATCTTATAACCCAGATGTTGTTCTTGCCAAATATGTTGAAGCATCTAACGGATTGAGTGCTAACTTAGCATTCCAAAAAGGATATGCAGGTATATCTGGTTCAACTCGTGCTGATCATATTACATGTATCAAAAAATATACAGATACAAGATTTATTATTGGTGGATTTACTAATACTAACTCTGGTGCACCATATGATGCATTTATTGCATCTATCGATACAAGTGGTAACTTTGCAATCAAGAGAAAACTTTCTTCTGCTAATAAGTCTGAAAAGATTACTGATATTGTAATCAATGGAACTGATGTCTATGCTTGTATGGAAATCGCAGCAAATCCAACTGCTGCTGACATAGATGTTGCTGTTGCCAAGATTACTTTTGGAACTAATGTTATTAGCACTGTATGGATCAATCAATATGCAAATAGTTTATATTCAATATTAAATGCAAGTATTGATATTGATGAGTTTAATGAACTTTATATTACAGGTGGTCTAAGACTTAAATCTGATGATGTAACAAAAGATAGTTTCTGGGTTGGTAAAATAGACACAAGTGGTGCCCTCATTTGGAACTATCGTTATGTAGCTCCAGGCAGAGATGTTACTATGGCAGCAACTTCTGCTATTGATATATTTGGTGATTTAAACGTAGCATTTACTAGAGCAAACAATACAAACACTTTAACAACTGTTGATTCAGTTAAGATTGGATATGATGGTAAGATAAAGAATCATACAACTACTGGGTTTACATCAAATAGAATAGAAGGTCTTACAGTACACTCAATGGATGCTGATAACTCTGGTGACGTTCATCTTGTTGGTCAGACACAGTGGAATAGAAACGAGTTTTTATATACATTTGATTCTGGTTCAACAACTGATACTACTGCTCATTACACATTAACATCTACATCAACAAGTAACTCTATTACATATGCAGATAACGTTGCTAAGATCAATGGTTATCAAACTGGTCAAACATCATGGACACAGGCAAATCTAGCAGTATCTGGATCTCAGTTAGGTACAGTTCTTGCAAATAACTTTACCTTTGAGATGATGATATACAAGAATGCATCTACAACTTCTGTATCACCTACACAACAAACATTATTAGGTATTGGTGACGCTGAAGAGGGAACTGGTGGTCTTTGGTTATACTATGATACATCATCAGGTAAACTAGAACTTGTTATAACAAATAGTTCTACTAAACTTAATAGTGCCTCTGGTGCAGCACAATCTGTTTTAACTAACATGTATGCTGATAACTCATGGCAATGGGTTGGATTGAAGAGAGAAGGTGATGTATATACAGTTTATATCAATGGTATACAAGTAATACAAAGTACAACTGCAGGTACAAGTTTAGGTGCTAAAACATTATATGTTGGTCAGTTTCCTGGAAGAAGTGGTACTATAGGTAACTTTAGAGCAAATGAACAGGGTCAGTTCTCTGTAGAAAACTTAAGATTAAGAAACAGAGCAGTTACACCAACCGTTCCATCAGACGTTAGTGCACTTCCTACTACAGGTGCATTTGGATTTGCATATGTTTGGACTGATACTGCATGGTTTACTACTAACACTAATCGTTATGATCTTATAGATTATGATGGATTTGCACTTAAAGTTGATAAGAATGCTGATGCAGCAAGACTTGGTACTGTTACTGCTCAAACCAATACAGGTATTGGATTTACTAGAACTGCAGTCACACCTGTAACTGGTACTGCAATGACCATACAGAATACTGGTTATGCTTTATCTGAAGCAGGATTCCAGTCACTAGACTTTGATGATGCCACAATAACTATGGCAGAGGGCACTGAGACTATTACATATACACAAGATATATGGAGCTCTAGAACTGCTACAGTCCCCTCACCTGGATCACAAAAACTAAATGTATCTGCTGTTGTTAAAGATAGATACTTCTTCAAAGTAACACCTACACAAAAGATTGATAACGTACAGAAGTTAACAATAAATCAAGCATTTAGGTTTACTGTTGGTACAAAATTACGTCTTAATAATGCAGCAGGTTCATTTGTAAATAGCGGTTACATTACAAGAGTTGATAATACAAATAATCAAATATATCTTGCTGTAAATAATAATACATGGACAGATGATTTAAACACTGGTCAACTTGTAACAGAACAGTTTAGTGAACAGTCAACCTATGGTATTGTCGGACCTATTCCCAATGATATCAATATTATAGAAGGATATACATTTGCTACAGTCCAAAACACAACTCCTGGAACTTTTGATATTGCATTATCAAGTTATGGATATAACGGTGGGTCAAATAACTTAAATCAGTTTGCTACATTCAAACCATTTGCAACTGAAGATTACTCTGTAAGAATAGATGAAGTATCTAGTGGTTCAACATTTATTGTTGGATCTGTTGTACAGTTAACATCAGCAGACATATCATTCAACAGTGGACGTACAACAACAACCATAACAAATCTAACTGCTGTAACCAAAATAACATTAGTTGCAAATCTTGACAAAATTTTACAAGTCACTGCAGTAGCTAATAGTGATGAAGTGTATGTAATCACTAACACAAGTCACTATCTTTCTACAGGTCAAGTGATTTATGTTGATGGTAACCCTAGCCAGACTGTAGGTAGTGTTGTGTATGATGAGTATGATGGTGCATTCCCTGTTGATCGTGTTATCAGTCCATTAGAATTTACATATAAACTAAAACAGGATGCAGTAACAAGTCCTGCTACATCAGCAGGTAGTGTCAATGTATTTGTTAAATCACCTGTATTGAAGATGTACTATGGTCATCAGTATATCTTTGATCTTAGTCACTCATCTCTTGTTGGTGGTAACTTATCATTTGCTAAGGATAGTCTATACAAACTTGAATACTCATTTAACTCTATTGATAGAGTAGGAACTCCTGGTGTCACTGGAGCAGGACAACCAACTCCATCTGTAACATTAAAAGTTGATCAGACTGTTGTTACTAATATTTCTTACTACTTTGATCCTTCTAGAACAGGATCTGATTCACCCGTTGTTGCAGGAAGTTACTTAGACGTTGTTGATTCTCCATATAAAGGAACATTTGAAATCAGTGGTGTTGCAGGTGCTACTATTACTCGTGGTGCTGATATTATCAAATATCCTCTATTGAATGAACCAGAAGGAGCTGCTGATATTAATCAAACAACTTATTCAACTTCATCCTTAAGGGCAGTTGGATCTATCAATGCTGTTCGTATTGTGAATCCAGGTGGATTCTATACTAGATTACCTATAGTAAGTGGTATACAATCTACTAGAAATATTGAAAGAGTACAAATCAATGCGCCAGGTACTGAATATGCTCTTGGAACTTATAGTGGTGTTCCTATAGCAGGTGATGGAGAAGGTGGATTTGTAGAAATCATTGTTGCTGATGGTACAGATGCTGAGGGTGTAACAATACCAGGTCAGATCAACAATATTGTTGTTACATCGCCAGGTAAAAACTATACTACTGCATCAATCGATATTGAAGCAATACCAGGTATTCTTGGTTCTGGTTTGACTGGATCTGGTGCAGAAGTTGTAGTTGTTATACCATCTGCAGGTTCTGGTGCATCTGTCTTTACTAAAGGTACCAGTGTTGGTAAGATTAAGAAACTTAAAAATAATAACTTTGGTTATGATTATCCTCATGACTATACATTACGTCCAGAGATTACATTCCCAATAAATGCTCAGTTAACATCTACAAGTATACTAGACAGCATTACAGTTACAGATCCAGGTACTGGATATTCACAAGCACCTGCTGTTATAATCAGTGGCGGTGGTGGTAGTGGTGCTCTTGCTGAAGCAACTATTAAGAACGGTAGATTAGATACTATTATTGTTAAAGATCCAGGTGCAGGTTATTCATCAACTCCTGCAGTTAACTTAAGATCATCATTTAACTATGTTGTAAACCTTGACTTAGGATTACTACAGTTTGCTTTCCCACATGGTATTACCAATGGTTCTCCTATAACATTGAATGTTGTTGACACTGGTGAAGGAACTGAGTTTCCTTTATCTGCAGGTGCTACTGGTAGATTGAATGGAAACACAACTTATTATGCTATTACTGGTACTGCAAACTCTCTAGAAAATGATCAGTTAAAGATTGCTATTACACAAGCAAACGCAAACTTAGGTGATGCATTAGCATTCGTTAACGCAGGTACAGGTCGTCAACAAGTATTAACTGAATCCTTTGGTGGTGCTGCTACAGCAAACGTTATTACATCAACCTTCCTAGAAGGAGAACTTGTATATCAAGGTGATTCACTTTCTGCTGCTACTGCTACTGGATATGTTTCAACTAACTCAGGTTGGCAGATTGGACCTAGAGTTCTTAAGATTGTTGATTACACTGGAACATTCTCACAAGGTCAAAGAATCACTGGTGTGATTTCTAAATCTTCTGGTATCATGACTGATATCAAGGTTGCTACTGGTGTCTTAGAGATTGGTTCTATAACTAAAACTACAGGTCAGTTTATTGATGACGTTGGTAAACCATCTGAAATCATTCAAAAGATTCAAGATAGTTACTATTATCAAGACTTCTCATATGCTGTTAAGTCTGCTGTTTCTATTGGTGATTGGAAAGAGATTCTTATTAAGAACGTTCACCCTGCATCATTTAAAGTATTTGGTGAGTTGAATCTAGATGATTATGGATTCATTCCTAACAAAGAAACATCATTCCAGTTAACTAAATCCGTTGAGCTTACTAGAGATGCGATTGTCCCTAACATTCAAAACTTTGCTCTTGTTGAACCTGTTTATTCTGAGTTCAATAATACTGAAGTTCTATTCCGTCAAAAACGTCTTACATCTTCTGAGAACATTCTAACTTCTGTTGTACAGAGATTAGATGATATATCAAATCAGTTTGATGGTGAGAAAATATCATTCCCTCTAACTGTTGATGGTAACAACGTTGTTGCGAATGCTAACCAGTTAATGATTGTGTTAAATGGTGTTGTACAAACTCCTGGCACTGCATTTGAGTTACAAGGTGATTCAATCGTCTTTGCAGAACCACCACAACCTCCTGCAAGTATTAAGTATGTAAACGTTACTATACAACAGGTCTCAACAAGAAGAATCAAGTTTGATAATATTAGTGGTATATTCCCAACTATAGGAATGGTATTGCTTGGAACTTCTTCTCAAGCAAGATTGACTGTAACAAGTGTAGTTGGTAATGATATTATTGGATTCATGTCACAAGGAACCTTGTTTATTGCAGGTGAACTAGCGACTGTAGGTGCAACTGGATTTGCTGCTAATATTGCTTCTCAACAATCAGGTGGATTAAATGATGAGACATCTGGTCAATATTCAATACCTAATATTGGATTATTTGTATTTGGTGAGAATGTAACTAACCTTACAAATGATACTGCTAGAGTTGAACAAATAAACTTAGATGGTGCTTCAACACCTCTTGCACAGTTACGTTATACTATTGGTGCTTCAACTACATCTATTGAGATGGTTAAGTACAGAACTGATAATACAGGTGCTGATGAGGCAGTTACTGCAGGTACATTTGTTGTAGGTAAAAACTATCAAGTAGAATCAGAAATATTCCTAGTAAACACTGTTACACAAAATAATAACTCAACAGTTCTAGGTGTAACTAGAGCTCAAAATGGTACAGCAGCAGTATCACATCAAGAATACAATCCTGTATACAGTACCGATATTATAGTTACAAATACACTAACATTAAGTAAGACTGCAGGTACATATCAATCAACACCAGGATTATTTGATATTCAGTTAAATGATTACATTGTTGGTGCACAGTCTGGTGTAGTTGCTTTAGTAACACAAACATCTACATATCAAGATCCTGCAACTCAAGAGTTTATTGGTCAGGTTAATATATCTGAAGGATCAAGATTCTTTGGATTACTATTCAACAGAATCACATCACAAACTTATCCAAACGTTGTTCTTGATGATATTGCAACATCTCAGATTGGTATTGTAAACTTCACAGATAATAATACTGCATTTGATAGTAGTTTCCCTGCTAATGAACAAATCAATAACTATGTTATTCCTTATGATAACTTAACTGGAACATTCCAAGATAATGAATATATCCGTAACTATAAGATTGAATATGGTAATAATAATGGTGACTTTACTGCTACAGAACCTGCTAAGGTTAGAAAACTAACAATCACTGATGTTATTGGTAGTGGAATATTCCAAACAGGTCAAGTTATAAGATCTAGAGATAGTAAGGCAGAAGTTATTGGATATAACCAAGCAAGACAAACAATCTACCTAGGTAAGATTGGTAGATCACAACGTGGTGGATTAGATTATAATATTCCAACTTGGTATGGTGAGGCACAGATTGATACTTCAACTAAGCAGTTTGGTCAAGGATCACTATTATTAGGTAGAGCAAATCATACTCATACATTTGTAAGTGGTGTTGCTAACGCAATCCAAGCAGGTAACGGTGCTACATCTGCTCATACTGCACAAGCAGGTACATCATATGATCCTGAGGCAGGAACATTAGTCATCAATATCGGAACTCACAGTTTAACAACAAGTAATACTGTTACTATCGCTGATGGTGGAATAACATTTACATGTACTGCTGATAGTAATACAACAAACCACCCATATCCAAGATCTACTGACCCTGCATCTGGACAAGCATTATCAATCACTGCAGTAACTTCAGATACGATTACTGTTAGTGTTGGTGTTGCACAAGTTACATTAGATTACTTGAATGTAGATTCATCTAGTGATTTTGCATGGGGAACTGCTGCATTTACTATTGAACTTTATGTTAAACCAGCTGCAGCATCTATATCTGGTGTTACAACTTTACTTGACTTTAGAACAACAGCAAATGATGTAGCAGGTCGTTTATACACAAATAATGGTCAAGTTCGTTACAATGTCAATAACTCTGATCTAGTAACAAGTGGTGCTACTGTTCTTGCTACAGATACATGGACACATGTTGTTGTACAGAAGTCATCTACTACTGTTAAGATACTCTTAAATGGTGTTGAAAGAGGAACTGGTACAGATAGTCAAAACTATGCTGCTAAACCATTGAGAGTTGGTGCAGATTATGCAGGAGCAAATGCATTCTTCGGACATATTGATGAACTAAGATTGAGTTCAACTTCTCGTTATTCAACAATACCATTCACTCCTCAGAATGGAATGTTCCAAGGTGATGCTAATACAAAACTATTATGGCATTTTGATGGTGCTGATAAACAAGTATTCTTAGAAGATTGGTCTGGAGCTCCTGATTTCACTATTGATGAATATGTTAATAACGATGCTATCAGAGCAACTGCTAGATTAATCGGTGGTGTACATACATTTGTTAGTGCATCAACTAATGCAATCACTGTATCTGGTTCAAATAACTATACACCAACTGCTGCTGATTACGATGCAACAAATGGTCTATTAGAACTTACAATCGGATCTCATAGTCATACAACATCTGATACTGTTACTATTGCAGCGAACTCTTTAACATTCACATGTACAAAAGATAACAACGCAACAAACCATACCTATCCAAGAGTAACAGATCCTTCTTATGGTAAAACCCTTGCTATCACTGCAGTTACAGGAGATACAATCACAGTTAATGTAGGTGTTGCAAGTAGAGGATTTGATCAGAAGACACACAGATATATCAATGCTGCAGATAATATAATATTAAACTACGATTACATTGCTAGAGAGGCAGTGTATATCATGAAGGAACGTTATCCATTCTTCACTGTTATTGGTGGAGCAGTTAACTGTGAAGATGATGTGAGAGATATTCTTAAAGCAATGGTTGAAGATCTTAGAAATGGATCTAACAGTCATACATGGGATGCTTCTGCATTATATGTCAATAGAACTACTAATCCTATCACATTGTTACATGTTTCAGATGACTTGAAAGAATCACTATACACATATGATATAGTAGAGAAGTTGGTAAGATTTGTTATTAATAATGAACCATGGTCTACATTAGGTGATCATGGATTGACTCAGAAGTTTGATACTTCTATTACTGAATCAAACTATCTTACACAGTCTGTAACTCAGTTTACTCCATCAACTGCAACTTATAATCCTGCCACTGGTGACATGGTTATTACTAGCAACGGACATGGATTGACAAGTGATACAAATCTTACTGCATCTAATGCAACTTATAATGCTGCTACTGGTATTTTAAATATTACCTCTAACAGTCATAATCTTGCAACTGGTGATAAGATTCAACTCGCTGATAACTCATTGACATTTACATGTTCAATGGACAGCAATGCTACAAACCATACCTATCCAAGAGCAAAAGATCCTGCTGCTCAAGGTTGGCAAGAAGTTACAAGAGTTGATGCAAATAACTTTACTATTGATGTTGGTAAGTCACCAATAGTAAACTATCAACCAACAACAGGAACAACTTACGATCCTGCTACTGGACTTCTTAAGATGTTCATTGGTGATCATAACTTAGCAGTTGGTACAAACATTAAGTTGACTGCTAATTCCTTAACATTTACTTGTGATTACAATGGTGATGGTCAAACAACTCAGAAGACATATCCAAGAGCAAGTGGTGAAGATGGAACTGCAGGTGGAGCAAGTAATAATACTGGAACTCCTGACGCTGCATACAACACAGCTCTACAAATAGTTGCTGATGGTGTATCATCTACTGCTACAGGTGCAACCTACACACCTGCAGATGGTGTTTTAGTTATTACTCAAAATGCTCATGGATTTGTTGTAGGTGACAAGATCAGGATTGCTGATAACTCACTATCCTTTACTTGTACTAAAGATGGCAACCATGAAACTAAATCATATCCTCGTTCAACAGATCCTTTCTCTGGCAGATGGTTAAGGATTACAGCGAAGACAGACAATACATTCACAGTTAATGTTGGTCCTTCTTCTGCTGCTGATCAATATGTTCATACATTCGTATCTGCTTCAGCAAACGGTATTATCAAGCGAGATAATTCTATCACTGTCAATGTCGGCACCTCTTCGGACACTTCGACACACACATTCGTTTCTGCAACTTCAAATGCAATAATAACAGGAGGTAACTACACACATGCATTCGTTTCTGCTACCACTAATGGCATCACTGTCTCTGGTGATTCTGTATTCCTTGCGGATGGTGCTGTCTCATTCACTTGCTCCAAGGATGGTAATCAAAAGATTACAGCATATCCAAGAAAATCTGACCCTGCGTCTAAGCAAGTTCTTAAAATCTCTGCCCATACGAACGACACGTTCACGATCAACGTCGGCAAGTCTTCTGCTGATGACCAGTACTCTCACACATTCTCTAGTGCGGTAACTAATGGTATAACAAAATCTGAATACTCAACACAAGATTGTCAAGATGTACAATCTACAGTGGCAAACTTATTTGATATCATTACTGATACATTGACATTTGCATCACAATCACCTGCTGTAGATCATCTTGCAACGGTAACTAAATCTACACCTGCATATGAGTTTGTTGGTGCAACAATAAATGCATTCTCTGAAGTTCCATTTACTGTTGATTATCATAATGGTGCAACTGATCAGATATACACAAATCAAATAGATGAAGATGCTCGTGGTAGATTCCGTGATGCTGCTAACTTGATTCGTGCAAATAGAAAAGTTATTGTTGATAAGGCAGCATATGATATGCTACAAAGATATCCAGCTCTTGCATTGGATATGCCTAGAAATGCTAATGGTACATCTACAGACGGTACATTACGTTGTAAGACTGACTTAGGATTAATATTAGATGGATTAGCACAAGATGTTGAAGACGGTGGTAATGATGGAATACTTACTGCAGTAGGTTTCTATATCGGTAATAATAGCGAGTTACGTTATATTCGTTTACAGGTTCATCAGTCTGCTTATGCACATGAGAGATTAGGATTCTATGCTAAACAAGCAGTTACAGGAGATCTAACTTATGATAATACTGATGGTATTATTGTTGGTGATTGGGGTATAACAAATGACAGTGGTGGATGTGCAAACGTCAAGACTGCAATCGATACTCTCATTACATTACTCAATGATATTATTGCTCCTACAAGTTCTGACTTTAATACTGCTGCAGATAGATTATACTTTAACAGAGAGTATATTAGGGAAGAAATAACTGGTCTAATGACCACAGAGTTTACATATCTTTTAAACAATGTACAGTTCCAAGCATTCCAGTTCCCAGGTGGTGCTTTAGGTGTTGCAGCGTTCCAACAAAATCTTGAAGATGTAATCATTGGTGGAATATCAGATCTACAAACTGGTGGTAATGATAGTATTATTCTAGAAATCGAGAAGTTCTTAACCTCTACTCTACAATACAACTTAACAGTTAATGGAACTGAACAGTTATTATTAGCAACAGTTTATGGTATAACTCAACTAGAAACCATTGGTCTAAAAGCAATAGACAACTTATTATATGCAACTGGTGAAGACACAGGTGGTACAGCAGGTGCATACAGTGCATTACATACACAGAGAGCTGCAGTTCGTGATTCATTAACATATACTGATGCTATTTCAGTTAAGAATAGATGGAAAGCATTAATAGAGTTTGCTGTAAATATACTTTCTCCTGCTAGAATAACTGGTAGAAGTGCAAGTAAGAATCTTCTTTACAATAACAACTACTACTTACAAGAAATACAAACACAAACTGTTGCTCAGTTTGGTTCTGGATCATGGACTTATGATGATTTTGTTAATACAACATTAAATGATATTATTCATGATTTACAAACAACAAATATTAGAACAAATACAACTGCATATCAAATCACTATTTCAAGTGTAAGTGCAACTGATTTCCAAGTTGGTGAAGTTGTTAGATCCAACGTTGGAGGATATGCATCTGTATTAGAGTTTGATCCTGATACTAACTTCTTCGTTGTTGGTCCGTTTACAGGAACTGCATGGGTTGCAACAAACACATTAACAGGTAAAACATCTGGTGCAACTGCAACTGTAGGTTCTGTAGGATCTGGATATACTTGGTATACTCAGGTAGCAAATACAAGAACTCTTGCTACTGCTAGAACAATAATATCTACAGTTTCTGGTCAAACTGCAGGTACAAACCTTTGGACAAATCCAGAAGCATATGCAGTCAACTGGACACCTACAACTGGTGTAACGATTACTGATAACGTTGCAACTCTTGCTCCTGATGATTCACAAACTGCAGAGGATGTAACTCCTAATAATGGTGTTAACAATCAACATGAAATAAACAGAGACTTCAACCTAACTGCATTTGAAACATTTGACTCTGGTACAACTACATTCGATACTACAAACGAAACATTTGATACTGGTGCTGTTGGAGCTCAAGAGACACAGACATTTACATTCTCAGCATTTGTTAAAGCATCTGGATCACAAGGAATCAGATTCCAAATGCAACTTGATCCAGGTGGTGCAGGTGAGCAAAATGTATTCTTTGATCTTAATCTTACAGATGGTACTACAAGTACAATCTTTACACCTCAAGGTGGTATAACTGCTGATGCATTCGGTGTATTCCCACTTGGTAATGATTGGTTTAGATGTTATATTACTGCAACATTCTCCTTTGGTTTTACTACTCTACGAAATAAAATTATTGTCAAGAGTGGAACTGGAAGTAGTGTTTGGTCAGGTGATGGTTCAACTGGTATTATTGTATGGGGTGCTAAACTTACTAAGAATGCTCTTGATCCATATCAAGCACAAAGTGGTAGATTATTCTATGCAGATACATCATACAACACTAAGAACTTTATTCTAGATCTTCTAGAAACATATATGATTGCATCTCTTGATGGAACTCTTACATCTCCTGCTCCAAACTCAGGATTCTATTCATTCTATGATAGCACTGCTGCTGCAGATTATAGTAAGGATTCTATATCTGCTGCGATTAGATATCTTATAGGAATCATTAGAAATCAACTTAAGAATGATACTTCTTATATTCAGTTGACAACATACAATGGTATTCAACTTCCAACTAAGGTTTACACTACTGGAAGAACTATACCAGTTGCGTTAAGAGGTGGTGTTGCTGATGCTGACTTCATATATGGAACATTAAGTAATACATACGCTGAAATAGAAGATATAACAACCAACGAAGGTTTGGTTGTACAAACATATTCAAGATTCAGAATAGATGGTGATATAACAGATGGTCCTTATACAATGAATGAAGTTGTTGCAAAACAAGGTGCACCATCTATCACAGGTACAGTATATGGATTCTTCTCAGATGCAAACTTCAAGTATCTTGATGTACAAATAACAGCAGGTCCTTGGGCAGTATCAGACAACGTTGTTGGTGCAACTAACTCTACAACTGCTCAAATCAGTGCTATTGAAACTCGTCTTCATATCATTAATCTGAAGGGTGACTTTGTTGCTGACATTCCATTCAAGGGTTATACATCTGGTGCTATTGCTCAACCAACTTCATTCTTGAAGACACAAGCAGCAGTTACAGATAACACAGGTGGTAAGTTAACTGTTGATACTGAATCATTATTAGGAACATTTGAAACAACTGCAGTTGTATATCCAGAATCTTCTAGACAATACATTGTAGTCAGCAAGTATGCAGGTTTAGATATTGGTGTTGGTGATAGAATCGCATCAAGAGGTTATAAGAGATTTGGTATTAATATTATCAGTAATCTTAACAACTTCTCAGTTGGTAACAGACTTTATAAGGTCGTATCTGGTGTACAGGATTCTGCCACATACGGTATCATTACTGATGTTGATATTGCTAACAACTATGTTTACATGATTGAATATCAAGGAACATTCTCTATTGGTGATCAGATTGGAGACTACGGGTTAGCAGCAACATTCCCCGTTGGATATGCTTCTATTGCAACTATAGTTACAACTGCAGGTGGTGGAGCTGCACTTGTACAAGACGTTCGTGTTGATGGTGTTAACAAGCGTCTATACTTAAGTGATGTCACAGGAACATTTGGTGTTAGAGATGCTATCAGAGGACCTGATTCATACGGTGCTGTTATCTTCTCACAGGTTGATCTTAAGGCAAGAGTCAAGAGATCATTCAAAGGATTTGATGGTACTCAAACAACATTTAATCTTACTATCACAAATGGTACTACATACCTCCCAGATCCCGCAGGACACCTCTTAATATTCATTAATGGTATATTGCAACCACCAGGTGCTACAAACGCATACACAGCGTTCTCCAACCAGATTCAGTTTACTGAACCACCAGATCTAGGTGCATCATTCACTGGATTCTACATTGGTAAACTAAGACAGTTAGATGACATCTCATTCGAGTTTGACTCATTGAGACAGTCATTCAACTTGAAACGTAACGATGTATTCTACTCATTGACACTGACTGAAGGTGTACAGTCTAGTGTGATAAGACCTGAGAACAATATTATTTGTTCACTCAATGGTGTTATCCAAGAACCTGGCGTTGGTTTTGAGATTGTTGGTTCTAGAATCATCTTCTCTGAAGTTCCTAGATTTGGATCAACATTCGTTGCCTTCTCATACGTTGGTTCTGAAGCAGACGTTGACGCTGCTGAAGTTGTACCACCAATCGAACCAGGTGACTTTATTGATATACAAGGTGAAACATCAGATAGAGAAGTTGCTGTTATTGAATCATCAAACTCTCTAATCACATTTGATTATCTTGGATCTGTATTCGGTCAAAACGCAACTGCAACTGCTGTATTGACATCAGGATTCATTGACAAGGTTCAAGTAACTAACGGAGGTTCTGGATACTCAACTAGACCAACTGTTAGAATCGATTCCATATCTGGTTTCGATGGAAACATCCGTGCACTAGTTGGTGTTGCAGGTGTTGAACTGAGTGCAACTGGTTCTGGATATTCAAATCCAGGCATTAATGTTGAGACTACCGTACCTGATGACTGGACTGCTCCAGACATATCAACTTACGGGGAAGAGTTGGTAGACCCCGAAACCCCATAAATAACTAAAATTGTAGCGAGCAATGGCTAAACAAACGATAGGTCTTGGATCTGCTGCTAATGACAACACAGGTGACACCCTGAGAGTCGGAGGCGATAAGGTCAATGACAACTTTAACGAAATATATACTGCCTTAGGTAATGGTTCGACACTAACTGTTAGTGCCAGTAACCCTGCTGTAGGACAAGTATTGAGATATAACGGTAGCACATTTCTACCATCAGATTACACTAACCTGACTGCAGCGTTAGATACTAATGGTAACTCTATAGTTTCTTCAAGTAATAATAATATAGCGATAGCAACAAACGGATCGGGAGATTTAACATTATCAGCAGGTGGAGTAACATCAATATTCAAAGGTACAAAGGCAGCACCAAATGCTGCAGAGAGTGGAACTATTATATTTCCTACATCAATATCATATGATAATGAATATGCTACACTAGCAGGAGCTCCTGCAGTTGGAACCTATAGAGGATATTTCTTTACAGTCAGTGGTGATGATAATCCATATGTAAATATGAATATCACTGCAGGTGGTGTAGGTAATACTCAAGTAAAATTATTGACTGAAAGATCAAGTGTTAACATGCTATCTGATGTTGATACAACTACAACTCCTCCTAATAATGATCAAGTTTTAAAATGGAACTCATCTAGTAGTAAATGGTTACCTGCTGATGATGCTGCAGGTATTGGTAGTATTAACGTATTCCAATCTGTTGCAGGTGACACAGGATCTACAACTGCTAACAGTCAAACAGATACACTGACTATTGCAGGTGGTACTAATATTACTACTGCAGTCGTTGGAGACACTGTAACAGTCAACTTCTCTGGAACTTTAACAACAACATTTGCTGCTCTGACTGATACAAATACAGCAGGTTTAACACAAGGTGATGGAATATATTGGTCAGGATCTGAGTGGATTCCTACTCCTACAACTGGACCTATCATATGGTATGAGATAGGTGCACCTGTAGAAAATGCTAGTAACGACTTCTTAATCAACGGACCTGGTCTTCCTGCAGGGGAAAACCGTGACCCAACATTATATGTGCATAGAGGATTTACTTATGCATTTGACAATAGTGTTGAAGGTGGTGGACACCCATTTAGGATTCAATCAACACAGGGTTTATCTGGCACACCATATACTACAGGACAAACTGGTAGTATAAGCTCAATCCTATATTGGACTGTGCCATTTGATGCTCCATCAACTCTTTATTATCAGTGTACACTCCATGCTGCGATGCAAGGAACTATCAACGTAGTATCATAATAAATGGCAAGAGACGTTCCAGGATCAGGTGCAGTCATTGAACCAATCTTTGATGAGATATTTGGTGTTCGTGCTGTAAAAGTATTAAATGGAGGATCAGGTTATAACCAATCTGATCCACCTAGACTTACTGTGACTGGATGTGGTACACCTGATGTAGAAGCATTATTATATCCAATCATTGATGATGGTGCAGGGCAGATCATTCATGTAAGAGTTTTAAATAGAGGAAGAGGATATGATCCATTACGTTTACAGATCATTCCTGAGCAAGAAACACCAAACGTAGTCAACTCATTTGATTTTAATAGAATATGGCAAGGTCATCCTAACTCACCAACATCAGGAACTTTTGCATTAGATGGTACAACAAAAACTGATAGATTAACTATTACAAGTGATAATCACCCTAAACCATCTCAAATATATCCAACTGAATATCAACCAGGAGGATCCACCACACTTCTTGATAGATCTTTTAATCAAACATTCGTATTTCGTGGTGGTAAAGATGTTCCAAATCCAGGAACTAGAGAACTTCAACCAAATAAAGTAGTAGGTATATTAGCAAATGGTGGTCTATTACATACACCAGACTGGGGTACAGCAGGTGGTGCACCAACAAACTTACCTATTGATATTGTAAAATATGATTATGTAAAAACTACAAATCTATATGATGCAATATTAGATAACCAAGTATATTATTATCACACAAGTAAAACTTTAGAAGAGTTTAAACTTGCAAATGGTGTATTTGAATGGGGACTTCAAGAACAGTTTACATGGACTATTAAGACAGAACTTGATAATGTAATGTTAGTTGTTGATTCTATAGATGAAACATTAGGTAATGTAGAGGTTGGTAGAATAGTAGATGAAGTGGCAGGAACTGGACGTGGAACTATTGCAAAGATTGTCAGAAATAATTTAAATGTTATAACTAGAATATATCTAAGGCAAGTAACTGGAGGTCCTTTCCAGTCTGCTGATTTATGTTTAGGTTCAAATGGATTTAAGTTTCGAGTGGCAAGTGATCCTATCACTTTCCCTAATGGTTTGTTTTATATCGAGTTTGGTGCTGATGCATCAGAGTTTGGTAACTTTACGCCAGGTCAGTACTACCTTGCTCCAGAAGATATCAAAGTTAAGAAAAACTACCTCATAATATGGGATCAATCTGATAGTTCAAATAGTTCACATCCTATGCAGTTCTCTACGACTGCTGATGGTACATTAAATGGCGGATCATTATATTACAATAGTACAGGTTCCACTGCTACTATATCTACAGTTAACGTTGCAGTTACAGTAGGTGTAGACAGTGTTGCAGGACAATCTACAGGTGTATTTTATTTTAATGGTGTTGAAAAACCTGCTAACTTTGCTTTAGTTAGAGGTTCGACTTATATCTTTGATCAGTCAGAAAATAGTAATGAAGTATATGGTGGTGCAAATCATCCATTAATGTTCAGCGTTGGATCAGGTGGAGATCATGGTGGTCATGGTCATTATATGAATGGTGTTACTTATAAGTTAGATGGTTCTGTCGTTACTATGGCAGCATATGTTAGTGGATTTAATGCTGCTACAAGTCGTACAGTTACATGGACTGTACCTACCAGTGCACCTGCGACATTATATTATTGGTGTCATTATCATACAGGACAAGGTAATAGTTTTTCTGTTTCTTCTCCTCCAGCTCATGCTGCAGATTATGAAAATTCATTAAAACCAATATTCATAATGAATGCTGATGAGACACAGAAAATATATTATTATTGTGGTAATCATCGTTATATGTCAGGATATTCTGGCGATGAAGGTTATATGATCTTGGATACCACAACTGATACTGATGATGACGTTAATCTGAATACATACTATGTCGAGGATTTTTTTGGTACTGCAAATGCAGGAACATTAGATTATTCTAGACATACAGATGGTCACTCCAAGATTATTGGTATGTCCTTAGATGGATATCCAATATACGGACCATACGGATATAACTCTTCTGGCACTGCAGCATTAGAAACATCTAGTTATAGACTAAGAACTACTGCTGAGTTACAAGGTGCTAGACCGATTGTAAATACTGCAGGAACAGAAACTTATACAGTTACTGTTGCTAACGGACAGTTTGCATTCAATGGATCATCACCTGAGTTTTTAAACCTAAAAAGGGGAAGAACGTATATATTCAACCAGAATGACGCAAGTAATAGCGGATCGAATCATATACTTATATCAGCTCAAACCGACGGTTGGCATTCAACCAATCCAGTGATTATTGGAGATACGTCTCGCTTGTATTCGGGTCAAGGGATAACGTATCAGATTAATGGTAGTACAGTTACATATCAACAATATCTCAGTGGATTCAATGCTGCTTCCAGTCGGTCACTAACATTTACAGTTCCTGTAGATGCACCTTCCGTCCTATACCTTTTTGGGTACATTGCCTCAGGTTATGGTTTAAGACTTGTTAACGATGGTTACATTCTTGGAGACCTAACATCTGATTACATATATCAAGCAGGTCTTGGAACTCTTGATGAGTATAATGGTAAGTTTGGAGTAACGCCAGAGTATCCTAATGGAACTTATGCATACTTTATGACAGAGAATGCTATGGGAAGTCCTGTATTTCCATATGCTATAGGTCCTAAATTCTATGGAGCTCCTATCTTTGAAGGTAGTACTGTTCCTGCTCAACCAACTGTATTCCCAACATTAGCAACAGGTGATGTTGTACTAAACACCAATGGATCAGTATCTTATGTTAAGATGACTGTGAAGGGTGATAACTATTTCGGTCCCGCAAAAGCAAAAATATTAGGTGGACAAGGAACTGGTGCATTAGGAACTCCTACTGTTCAGACTGTTACTGGTTTATCTTTACTAGGTCAAGGTAGAAGTTATGCAACTCCTCCGACACTTATCTTTGAAGGTGGTGGTGGAGCAGGTGCACAAGGTGCTGCTGAGATTGATACTTTAGGTAAAGTTACGAGAGTTGATATTGTAAATCCAGGTGAGTTCTATCAAGAAGCACCTTATATTCTTATATCTGGTGGTGGAGGTATAGGTGCAAAAGCAGAGGCAACTATATCACAGGGTGTTATTACAGGCATTAATATTACTGATCCAGGCGAAGGATACACCTCAGTTCCAAATATTATATTCACAAAACTTGTAAATCTTAAACGTAAGACTAGAGCAAGACAGGCATTTAACTCATCTGCGATATACCTTACAGGTCTTGTCAAAGATGTTACTGCAAATGATACAAACATATATGTTGACTCTACCGCAGCATATCCAGGATCGGGTCAAATAATAATCAATAAAGAAACAATAACTTATACTTCTAAAACTACAGGTAGATTTAGTGGTCTAACTCGTGGTGTAAACTTTAACTATGATCAAAGAGTTATATTAGATGCCAATCAGAATGATGGTACTACTGGTATATCAAACTATAAATTTAATGTTGGTGATAGAGTTATACGTCGTGTTGAGAATGCCAATAACAAAGTTGCTAAAGTATATGACTGGGATGCTTCAACTAGAGAACTTTTAGTTACATTTGAAGTTGATGAACTAGCATTCATCGATGGTGGTAGAGCAGCAACAGAAGATGCTATTGTACAGTTTGATGCAGGTGTTGCTGCTTCTTCTGGTGCAGGTGTCTTACCACACACTGTTATTGATTCTGTAGGAAATACTATTACAGCATTGACAGATCCTATTACAACATTACAAGATAAAGATTTTGAAGATGATGATGAAAACGCAGGAGCTGGAGATGGTATACCTGATCTAATCAATACTAACACTGACTTTGCTAACCAGATTAGTCTTGATGGTGGTATATACAGTTCACTGTATGGTATTGAGGAAACTCAGGGTGGTACTAATACAACTCTATTCCAAGTTGGTGATAGTATCAAGGATGGTGATATACCATTTAAGTATGCTACAGTTACCTCTGCAGGTGGACTTGCAGACGGTGTTGCACATACTGCGGTGCTAAATATCACATTAGACGTATCAGGTGGTACAACAACAAACTATCAAACTAATGAAGTTGTAACTGGTTCTATTTCTGGAGTACAAGCAACTGTTGTTTCTTGGAATTCTGGTACTGGATTGTTACAAGTGAAGGATATAGTTCCTTATAATACTAGTAATGTCAATATTGGTATTGGTGGATTGCTATATGAGTTCTCTCAAAATAGCAGTGTAGTTGACTTTATCATTTCAAATCCTGGAACAAACTATACTGGAGTCCCAACAATAGCAATAGAAAATACAGGAGATATACAGGCAACTGGTACTGTCGTAATGACAACTGCAGGAGACCAAGTTGCATCAATAACAATCAATAATGGAGGATATGGAATCCCTCAAACTATTGATGGCACCTACAATCTACACCCAACTGTAACATTTACAAATGCGAGTGGTGACACTACAGGTGCAAACGCTGCTGCACAAGCAGTATTAGGTGGAGAGAACCTTGTAGGTAATGGTGGAGCAACCTATAGGATCAAGAGCATTGAATATCTTACAACAGTTCGCTCGTAACTACGATAAATAAACAGGAGGACAATAGTACCTAACAATGGCAGCATTATTAACGGATCAATTTAGAATATTTTCTGCAAAGAAATTTATTAAAGCATTAGAAGGTCCTGACTCAACTCAATCTGATACCGCAGCAGGTACAACGAGAGATCGTTTGTATCTGTTTATTGGTAGACCACAACCGTGGGATAATGAAAACTCACCGCCTCAAGCGGTGGACTCATTCTCTGAGTTCTCAGGTTCATATGACGACATGGTATCGATGAAGCGTGTACTTGCTTCTGATACTGTGCAAGTTTGTCGTAGAATTGACTGGGTATCCCCAGAACAAACTACTGGTGGACTTGGTTTCACTTA
>Ga0163180_10000243_pt1 | contig 31148 bp, 30 predicted proteins | sample AtlANTMetagenome_2_FD_109647 | JGI IMG/M metagenome (GOLD analysis project Ga0163180, IMG submission 109647) | Marine eukaryotic phytoplankton communities from the Atlantic Ocean - Atlantic ANT 4 Metagenome | ecosystem: Environmental > Aquatic > Marine > Oceanic | place: North Atlantic Ocean...
CGCCGATGCGGACGCAGACGCAGACGCAGACGCAGACGCTGACGCAGACGCAGACGCAGACGCAGACGCAGACGCTGACGCTGACGCAGACGCAGACGCAGACGCAGACGCTGACGCTGACGCAGACGCAGACGCAGACGATACCGGATCATCATCCAGTTGCGCCGACCTCGATCGCCCAGCCTGTGTCGCGGATGATGCTTGCGTGCCCATCACGGGTGTGCCCATCAACGACATCAGCGGTGATCCCTGTGTCGACTACGAAGCAACCGAAGTTGCCGAGGGTTGTATCGACATCGAAAGCTTCTGCGGAGAAGCCATGACATACGGAAAACCTGCCGGAGCAGACGAGTCCGAGTGTCACATCTTCTCGACCACCTGCATACCGGAGGGCTGGGTAGAGTGCACCGGTATGTATGGCGAAGATCCGTGCCCAGGGCCCAGCTGCGGAGATACAGATGCCGATGCCGATGCCGATGCAGACGCTGACGCCGATGCGGACGCTGACGCGGACGCCGACACTGACGCGGACGCGGACGCCGATAGCGACCCCGAAATGGATGCAGACAGAGACGGCTACGACGTAACCGTCGACTGCGATGACACAGACTCCACTGTTTATCCCGGAGCAGTTGAAATCTGCGAAGGACTGGACAACGACTGTGATGGAGTGATCGACGAAGGCTGTGAAATTGAGCCGGATGCGGACGCCGATGCGGACGCTGACGCGGACGCCGACGCCGACGCGGACGCGGACGCCGATGCTGATACAGACGCCGATGCCGATGCCGATGCGGACCCTGACTTGCTCCCCTTCGGAGAATGCACAGCCACCAGTTTTGATCCCTTCGAAACCGATGCCATAGCCTTTGATGGCGACGTACTGGAGATCACGGTGAGTTACAGCGGCGGATGCGCAGAACACGTGTTCGAGCTGTGCTGGAACGGCGTGGTCCTCGACTACTTGATCCCGGAAATTCAGATCAAACTCGGGCATGACGACGCGGACGATATGTGCGAGGCCTATCCCACCGAAACCTTACGGTTCGATGCCTCTTGGCTCGGAACCGAAATCGGCTCGCCCGTCAACGTGTCCCTCATGCTGCCCGGCGGCGGTTCCATTTCTGCGCTCTACGACGCCACCAGCAGTGCCGAATAGATGAGCACAGATCTGGCCAAACGTTTGGAAGACCTCGAGGTGCGCTACGCGTTCCTCGAGGAAACCCTCCGCCAAGTAGACGATGTGGTGCGCGATCAAGCCGCGGATATCGAAAGCCTAAAGCAAGAACTCAAGACCGTCCGCGAACAGCTTAAGGAAACTTTAGGCCCCGAAGCTCCGCCCGAAGAACAGGTGCCGCCTCACTACTAGAGCAGGCCCGTGCCCACCAAATAAATCGACAAACCCAGCGGATATATCAATGTCGAGTTCGACATGTTCGACGCCGCCAGATTGTCGAGCAATTCCTGAACCTGAGCCTTGTGATCGGAGCAGCCTGCCGCGCGACGTTCTGAAAACACCGTAAAGAACGTGACCCCTTCAGGCAAAGACGTCACCACACCCAAAATCCATCCCGCCGCCATCGCCGGAACACCCATCACCTGCACCACATCCTTAGTGGACTGACCCAAAAAGTCGCCAGCGACTGTGATGAATCCGAGAGACAAAAGGATAATCAACAGCCCCATTCCGAGCCCTTCGCCCTCATGTCCTGCTTGACCCTCGGGCAATTCGCCATCGCCGCGATCCAGCATCAAGTAGACAGCGAACAAACCCAGCAAAATGGGAATCACAATCCAGTTGGTATCCAGACTCGCCTTCATCAAAATCACCGGCGCTGCAATACCGATTCCCGCAAAACTCAATTCCTGAGCGAACCGCCGGTCCATCAGGTCCTTGCTTCGCCGGAAATACAAAAGCGCAGCCGTAGCGAGCATAAAGTTGATGAGGTTGGAGGAAGCAATGTTCCACAAGCCTACATCCCAAACACCAGAAAGGCCGGCGGCCACCAAGGTCACCAACTCGGGCACCGAGGTGGCGTAGCCCGTGGCCTTACCTCTCGCTTTGAGGCTCCACCCCAAAGCGGCGCTGACCCGGTCAATCCCCGGAACCAGGCCGTACTTCACCAACGCGATAATCGCGATGGACGACACAAGCATGGTGATGATGGGCATGCTCCCCCCCTATCGTGGCGCAGCGGTATTGGGGACGTCTACGTCCGAAAGCCTGACTTTGTTCACTCGGAGTGGCGACGTATCGCCATCAATGTCAGTCCGTGGGCCGGTGCCGCAGGCGGCGTTCCTCGCGGAGCGCCCTGAGCCAAAAGCGTTAACGCCTCTTCAAGCTCGAATTCACCGGCGCCAACAGCGACCAGTGTAGCCACCATCTTCCGCACCATATGACGCAAAAATGCATCGCCTTCGATATCAATGGTCATGCCAACCGCTGTCGGCGTCAATTCAACACGCGTGATGTGTTTGACCCTATTGGGCGATGAACTCTTGTAATGAAAAGCTGAAAAATCATGCTCGCCAACGAACGCTTTTGCCAGATCATGCATCAACTCCGGCGCCCGGGGCGAAGGCACCGACCAGGCACGTTCGTCGTCTTCACCATCTGTTCGCAATTGATACCGATACCATTTTCCGCGACCGACATTCCGCGCATGCGTATGAAAGCCCGTGGGCTCCGCCACGACATTCACCAGTCCATCCGGCCGGTCTTCCGAAACGGCCGCCTCAAAGGCCGCCGCATCAAAGGGCGGCAAAAACCAGCATGTCGCCAGATTTTCGACGGCATGAACCCCTCGGTCGGTGCGCGCCGTAAAATTGAGCGCTCCGGCCCGCTGTCCCGCTGCCGCCTCTAAGCGTTCGCGCAATGCCACCGAAACCGTGGGGTGGCCTGGCTGATTGGGTACCCCATAGAAACGGCTGCCGTCATAGCCAAGGCGTATCAAATACTGAAGTCGGTCCAATCGAGCCATGAGGCAATGTTAGCGTGGCGGTATGGGTACAGTCGATGCTGTCATGACCTGGATCGAACGCGTAGTGGTCGGCCTCGACCTCTGCCCCTTCGCTCGCGCCCCCCTCCAAGCAGGCCGCATTCGCATCATTGAGAGCAGAGCATCCGACACAGAAGAAGTCCTGGCCGAGGTGATCCACGAAATCGAACTCTTGGGCGACCCCAGCGCAGAAGCGGACACCACCCTGATCGTGATCCCCCGTTTGGACGCAAACTTCGACGACTTTGTCGACTTGATCGGCATGGCGGAAGCCACGCTTGAGGCAGCAGGGTTCACCGGTCAATACCAACTCGCACACTTTCACCCCCGCTATGTATTCGCCGATGCAAGCGAAGACGATCCGGCCAATCACACCAACCGTGCCCCACACACCGTGCTTCATATTTTGCGGTGGGATCAGGTTCGCGAAGCCATGGAGACATACCCAGATGTGGGCCGAATCCCACAACGAAACCAGGCCTTACTGAGGACCATCGGCACCCCAGGCATACCGTCACTGGACGGACCTCCTCCGCGTGATCTCCGAGCGGAACTGGCCCCATTCAAATGTTGGGATCGAATCACTCAGAATCACTTCGAAACACACAACGAAGCGCTGGAAGACTGCATTCTACAAAACCGAGAAGAGGTCATCGGACTGGCGGAATTCATCGAACAAAACCACATCCGAAGCTACCTGGAAGTGGGCGTTTGGACCGGACGGCTCGTCACAGCCCTCCATACGATCTTCGACTTCGACACGGTCGCAGCCGCCGACCAAGGCTACGCGAAAACACGGGGCCTACCGATCACCCTACCCCAAGACGCCACCGTGTTTTGGGGCGACTCTGACTCCGCAGAGTACCGTGAATGGAGAGCCGCCCTGGGCCCCATCGACCTGGTGCTCATCGACGCCAACCACAGCTACCAAGCGGTCAAAAAAGACTTCGAGATCAACCGTCAATTCCCACATCGTTTTCTCGCTTTTCATGACATTCAAGGTGCCAACCGATGGACGACAGGTGTGAAACGGTTCTGGGATGAACTTGAAGCGGGACACAAAACAGAGATCTGTCGGCCACACACCGAATTGGGACTCGATCACTCGATCATGGGCATCGGGATTTGGTCAGAGATGCTACCTTGAGACAGACGGGGGTCCCATGCAGATCACGCTGATCGATCCATTGCTCGACTATCGAGCCCACTGCGTTTCCGAAACGCTGGGCTTGATGTACGTGGCCGCCGTGCTTCGCGATGCCGGTCACGGCGTTCGGATCGTGGCGACAGGACTCCGTGAGGACAAAGCCATTCAACCCGCGGATGTCGCGGACGCCGACCTCGTGGGCATCACCGCCACTTCAGCGCTCTTCGGAAATGCCACAGCGGTCCGAGATACCATCCACGCCTGGCGTCCCGATTTGCCCATCGTTCTGGGCGGCGCCCACGCCACTGTGAGCACCGAATCTGCACTCCAGGCAGGCTTTGACTACGCCGTCATGGGAGAGGCAGAAGCTACCATCCTCGCGTTGGTGGAAAACCTGGATCGGGGATGCCCAGAACAAACCACGGGTATCGCCTTTTTGACCGAGACCGGCGCCGTCCACAAAACACCGCCAACACCGCTCATTGAAGACCTCGACACCCTGCCCTTTCCAGCACGAGACCTCTACGACTACCCCGCCTTTCGCGCGGCCGGCGGCTGGGAGTTTGGCATCTTATCGAGCCGCGGATGCCCGTTTCGATGCTCCTTCTGCCAACCCACACTGAACATGATCTTCGGCCACATGCGGAAGCGAGGACCGGAGAATGTGGCGGAAGAAATGGCCCTCTTGCAAGAGCACTATGCGCCACCGATTCTGTATTTCAAGGACGACACCCTTTCCGCCAATGGACTCAAATGGTTCGACCGGTTCCAGACAACCCTGCGAGAGCGGGAGGTCACTCAGCCTTGGAAATGCAACACGCGGGTCGACAAAGTGGGACCCCGAATCCTTGATGCCATGGCAGAGGCCGGTTGCGAAGAGGTGGTGTTTGGGGTGGAAAGCGGGAGTCAACGCATTCTGGACTTCTACCAAAAAGACATTCAGGTCGAAGACACCATCCGAGCTTTTGAATTGTGTAAAGAGCGGGGGATTCGGGCGGGGGCCAACGTCATCTTGGGGGCTCCGATGGAAACTCCCGAGGAACTGGAGGCCACATACCAGTTGCTGAAGCAAATCGAACCCGACCATTTTTGGGTGTTTTTCGCGACGGCTTTGCCGGGCAAAGCGCTCACTCAATACGTCGTCGAGCACAATCTGCTCAAACGCAATCTGGGCTATCACTACTACGACACCGCGATGAACGGGGTGTATGGAACCGCCAACATCGCATTAGAGAGCATCACTTTCGAGCAAATGGTGACCATGCGCAATCGCATCTTGTCGCTCAAGCCCGGAACCAGCCAAGAAGAGTTGGCCATTCATCATCAGATTCCTCAGCACAAACCCCACCGGGCACCCCGAGGATAAGATCACCCCCAATAAACGATCCATTTTTTGATTTGTTGATCGTCTTCTGACATCGCCTTTGATTTAGGAGCTTACAATCAGTCTCGCATCGGAGGTTTACACATGCGGCTCATGCTTCTTTTTCCTTTTCTTTTGGGCTGCCCCAATGCCGCGAAGGGCGTAGTTGATGCGCTTTTAGACGAAGGAGGCGGTGACTTTCCTGAAGCAGAAGACACAGGTGAGGAAGGAGACGCCGACGCCGACGCCGATGCCGACGCAGACGCCGACACCGACGCAGACACCGATACCGACACCGGTTCGGACGCCGATGCCGACGCCGACGCCGACGCGGACGCAGACGCAGACGCAGACGCCGACGCCGACACCGACGCCGATTCGGATGCGGACGCAGACGCAGACGCAGACGCCGACGCAGACGTAGACGCAGACGCCGATGGAGACGCCGATGCCGATTCTGACAGCGACAGCGATCCAGGCTTTGAATGGCCCGGAACATACCCAGGAGAAGTGACAACCGTCAGCGACTGGGGGATTGACCTGTGCTCTGGAGAAATGGACGTCGAAGTCGAGGATGATGGCAGCTTTAGCGGATCCGGTACCTGCGGATCCTTCGCCGGGGATGCGGAAGTCATCATCAATGGCGCGTTTAATGCGGACTTCACGGCCGAAGGAACCGCCGAAATCTCCTCTGCGCTTGGCGACGGCTCCTTTGATATTAGCGGCGACATCGACGGTGGAGGCCTCTACCTCGAATGGCGGGTCGACTCCTTGACTGCCACAGGTTCCTTCAAATCAGACTAGCGGATTCTCCATCCCATTGAGGATACAGGCAAGACCATGAGCGAGTTTGACGCCGCAGTGGTCGGAAGTGGGCCCAACGGACTGTGCGCAGCCATCACCTTGGCCGAGGCCGGGCTGCGAGTGGTGGTCATCGAAGCCACAGATACCATTGGCGGTGGCGCCCGAACAGCCGAACTCACTCTGCCCGGCTTCCACCACGATGTGTGCTCTGCCATCCACCCCATGGGCATCAGTTCCCCCTATATGCAAACCCTCGACCTCGAGGCGCACGGCCTGGAGTGGGTGCACCCCGCCGCCCCACTCGCACACCCTCTCGAAGACCGCCCCGCGGCCATGCTGGAACGCTCCATCGATGACACCGCCGCCACGCTCGGCGTCGACGGCGAAGCGTGGGCACAATGGATGCGTCCATGGATCGACCGCTGGTCCGGCCTGTGCGAAGACGCACTCGGTCCCCTCGGCATCCCCAAACACCCACTATGGATGGCGAACTTTGGCACCCAAGCCTTTCGGGCCGCCGATATGCTCGCGACCGGAAAGTTCGACGACGTCTCCGCTCGCGCCCTCTTCGCTGGACTCGCCGGCCACGCCGTCATGCCACTGGACATGACCCCATCCGCAGCGATCGGAGTCATGCTCGGGATCGCCGGTCACGCTGTGGGCTGGCCCATGCCCAAAGGAGGCTCCGGCGCGCTCTCCAAAGCCCTGTCCAACCGCTTCACCGCGATGGGCGGAACCTTCCAGACCGGACAACGCATCACCCAAATTGATGAAGTCCCCACCACAGGCCCCATCCTCTTCGAAGTCGCACCCGCGCGACTGGCCGACATCTCCGGCGATACCCTGCCTCTGGCCTTCCGAAAAAAACTCCAACGGTTTCACCACGGACCGGGCGTCTTCAAGATCGACTTCGCCCTATCCGAACCCATTCCCTGGTCGGACCCCGCCGTATCTCGTGCCGGTACCGTCCATTTGGGGGGCACCTTGGAGGAAATCGCCGCCAGCGAACGGGCCTGCTGGGATGGACACCACAGCGACACCCCCTTTGTCCTGGTCGCGCAACAAAGTCTATTCGACCCGACACGAGCCCCTGACGGCCAGCACACCGGATGGGCCTACTGCCACGTGCCCAATGGTTCCACCACCGACATGACCGCGGCCATCGAGGTCCAGATCGAACGATTCGCTCCGGGCTTTAAAGACACCATCCTGGCCAAACACGCCATGCATGCTCTCGACTTTGAAACCTACAATGCCAACTATATTGGCGGTGATGTGAACGGCGGTGCTCCCACTATTCCACAACTCTTTACGCGCCCCACCGCCAAAACCTACCGAACCCCACACTCTCGCCTCTACCTGTGCTCCGCATCGACGCCACCCGGGGGTGGCGTGCACGGCATGTGCGGCCACCACGCCGCCAAAGCTGCCCTCCACGATCACCACCGCTAGCCCTTACGCTTTAGTCGCAGGCTCGCTTTGAACAGCCGGTCCACGTACACTCGTCGTTCATGACCGAACAGACACGAACACGACTCGCCCTCGCGGGTGGCCCCCTCTTGGGTCTGCTGCTTTTCTTCACAGTGACTGCCCTGGGCCTGTCTCGTGATGCCGCTTGGACCGCCGCCATCACCGCTGTCTGTGCCACCTGGTGGGTCACAGAACCCATTCCTATCCCGGCCACATCCATCATTCCCTTTGCGGCCTTTCCGTTGACCGGCGTGCTCACCCACAAAGAAATCGCCACCGCCTACGGCCACACCTTGATTTTGCTGCTGCTGGGCGGCTTCATCTTATCCACCGCCATGGCTGCATCCGGCGCACATAAACGGTTGGCGGTCGGCATGGTCCGCATGGTGGGCGGAGCTGGCGGCAGCCGTCTCATCCTCGGCTTTATGTTGGCCACCGCCGTCTGCAGCATGTGGATCAGCAACACGGCAACCACCTTGATGCTGCTCCCCGTCGCCTTGGCCGTACTCGAACAAGACGAAGAGGGAGGGGGCGGCGATACCCTCAAAGTGCCCTTACTCTTGGGCATCGCATATGCCGCCAGTATTGGCGGTATGGGTACGCCAGTCGGCACCCCGCCCAACGTCATCTTTATGGGGATCTATTCAGAGGCGACCGGGACCGAAATCGCCTTCTTGGACTGGATGAAAATCGGCATTCCCGCCGTCGCCATCCTTATCCCCATCACCTGGGTTTACCTCACCCGAAATCTCAAAGGCAGTCGCCCCCTTAAGCTGCCCACCTTGGGCGAATGGGCGCCGGCGGAAAAACGTGTATTGGCCGTATTTGGGCTCACCGCCCTCGCCTGGGTCACCCGTACCACGCCCTTTGGTGGCTGGAGCAAACTCTTTGACGTACCCGGCGCTGGAGACAGCACCGTGGCCCTCGCCGCCGTGGTCGCCCTCTTCTTGATCCCGAACGGCAAGGGCGGTCGGATGCTCGACTGGGAAACCGCCGCGAAAATCCCGTGGGGCTTACTGCTCCTGTTCGGTGGCGGCATCGGCATCGCGCGCGGATTCGAAGCGTCCGGACTATCCACAGCGCTCGGGTCCTGGCTTGCCAACGATCTCGGCATCACCGCTTGGCCCGTCGTTTTAATGACCATCACCATCTGCATGGCGGTGACCTTCCTCACTGAGGTCACCTCCAATACGGCCACCACCACGCTGCTCATGCCCGTCCTGGCTGCGGCCGGTATCGCCGCAGGCATCGACCCGGCCGCTTTGATGGTGCCCGCAGCCCTATCGGCCAGTTGCGCCTTTATGTTGCCCGTGGCCACCGCACCCAATGCCATCGTCTTCGGGACCGATATGGTGACCACCAAAGTGATGGCCAGAGAAGGGTTTGCCCTCAACATTGTGGGTGCCCTCATCATCACGGCCATCACCGCCGCCCTACTCTGAGGTCTCATGAACGCAGACGACGCCGAACGACTCAAGAACTTCATGGAAAACAACATTCCTTTCAATGCCTTCCTCGGCATGAAAGTGACATCCATGGACGAAGGTGAGGCCGAAATGATGATCCCCGGTCGACCCGAATTGACCGGAGACCCCTTCCGGCCCGCCCTTCACGGCGGCGTCGTTTCCTCCCTCGCCGACACCGTCGGTGGCCTGGCGGTATTTACACTCGTAGGCCGCACACGCGTAGCCAGCACCGTCGACCTCCGGGTGGACTACCTCCGACCCGGCCGCATCGATGCCGACCTGTTCGCACGCGCCAAAGTCATTCGGGTCGGAAACCGGGTAGCAGTCACGCAGACCACCGTCTTTCAAGACGATGAAGACAAGCCCATTGCCACGGCGAATGCCGTCTACAATATGGTCAATCGAGCGCAGACACCGAGTAAACCGTCGGCGTCTTAAGGGTGTCACCCCCACAACTGTAGGGACGCGCTTCTTCATGAGGAGCCTGCCGGAGCAAAACGCGTACCGTCTGCCCTTTCAGTTCATATTCATCGGCTGATACCTTCCGAATATCATCCACGCCGACACACCCGTTTCGCCGCCGAAGTTGGTCGATGACCACCTGCTCTATCCGCCCCTGTGATACCCGCCCTCGAAAGCGATCCAGATCGTAGATTTCGTCACGGGACAACCCCTCCAATAATCGAGGCACTTCGGCGGGTAAAACCCGACCAAATTGAAGCCCCGTCGGCAACACCACCAATGTCGCTGCAAACCGATGACCACCCAGATGAGTGGTCTGCCATACCCGGTCGTCCAGATGCCGGTGCAGCGCATCAAAAACAGGCATCCCTTCCTTCGCACAGCAGCGATCTCGCGCGCCATGAGTACAGACCAATACCAGCGGGTCCGACTCGGATTGGCCACCCGCACCCCCATCAAAAAGTTCACCGATATCCACATCCATCAAGGCATCGATAGTGGGCAATGTCAGTCGAATCACCCGGGGTTCGTCATCGCATACCGTCGCGGCGAATACCACCACACCGTCCTGCGCCCCGGGACGCCGAATCAGTTGAAGGCGCGCTCCACCGATTCTCGCCAACTCGCTTTCGATGTGCTCACGGACCCCACCGCACAACGGCTCAGCATCGATGGTTTTCGCTTTCCAGCCCGTATTCACTTGGACCAGCAGCCAACGCTGAGTATCGACAACAGCGGTGCCACCAATCGGTTCGCCCAGGCGATGCGATGCCTCTGTGCACGTCTCCATAGTCTATCGCTGCACACACTTCTGAGTGGCGGCCGAACACATCACGATAATGCGCTCTCCACCATTGACTTCAACGGTTCCCGCCATCCTGGGATCCGATCCTGAAAACGTCGCTTGAATGGTATAGCTCCCCGCCGGCACCGTACCCGGCCCAAAAGTTCCCGAAGCACCCATCAACCGAACACGCGATGCGCTTCCCATCACCATCACGGTGCCTTTACCCGTTCTCGGCTTCGTGGGTGGAGGGGGAGGAGGAGCAGCCGCGCTCTTTCCCGCATTCGGTGGCGGTGGCGGAGCAGGCTTAGGCCTGGGCTTTGGCCGAGGAGTGGTCTTGGCTGGGACAGTGGGTTCGACAGGCTTTTCGATACTTTTGGTCGGCTTGGGCTCTTCGATCGCAGACTTCGCGGTCTCCGGTCGAACCACCACCGGAGCTTGAGCCGCATCGCGCTGATCCACCCAGACTTTCAGGACCACGCCTCCGCCCACCAAAAACACAAAGAACGCACTAAAAATAGCCGCCACTGCGCTCAAAGTCCGGGTGGATTGCAGTTCCAGTGTCATACAAATGCCGACGAAAAAATCAAACCGAAGGAGGCCATGCTATCCAACAAGTCTACGGGATGCAGCCGTTCAACCCAACTGGCCTCGGAAGGCTGCCGTCGCCAATGCTAACCACCCAATAATCAACGCCGTCCCCCCGATGGGAGTAATGGCGCCCAGCCAGCGGGTGTTGGTCAGAGCCATAATCCACAGCGATCCGGTGAAAATCAGCATGCCCACAGCAAAGGGCAGCCCAACCGAACGCAGGTCGCCTACGCCATCACGTCCGGCGAGAACACCCACCACCAACAAGGCGACGGCATGCACGAGCAAGTATCGGGTGCCGGTCTCAAAGTTGGCCAACATCTGTTCCGACAACCGAGTTTTGAGTGCGTGAGCACCAAAAGCGCCGCCTGCGACACCTAGAAATCCCGCCACGCTACCGATGAACAACCACCATCGCTCCATATCAACCTCCTTCGCCCCCTTAACCGCCGGGGATGGGAAAATGTGTCTGTGAAGCATCTATACCCATTATTGCTGCTGCTCATCGTGCCCTGTTTAATGTTCCCTGGAGCACTCCCCGGTTCGAACATCGTCAGCGCAGATGACCACCTATCGGTTCATCATGCATTCCAAAGTGCACCCGGAGGATCTGTCCGGCACCCACACCTGTCGGACCCAGCCCTCCAATTCAAAGCGCTCAGAAAAGCAGTACGAGATTCCATCAACGCCGGCGAACCGCCACTTTGGAACCCGGACATTTGGGCTGGAGCTCCACTTATAGGCGACGCTCAATCGATGGTAGGGTCGCCCTACACCTGGATTTTATTGCTTCTCGGCGATCAAAATGGCGCCGATGTGGCCGTGGCGTGGCTATTGCTATGGATTGGATTCGGAAGCGCTCTGTTGGTGCGCACACTCGGCGGTGGCGTTTGGGGCATGGCCATCGCAGGCGCTGGGGCGATGACGAGCCCGTATCTCTCGGTCTGGCTTCTCCACCCCCACGGTGCCACCATCGTCTGGTTCCCATGGATCTTGCTAGCGCTGGAGCGACGAAGCCATTGGGGCTTGGCCTTAACGACAGCAGGTCTGTTGATGGGAGGACACCCTCAAACGGCTCTTCACGTGTTGGGTATCACTTTCGCCTGGTGGGCTTGGCGCATACGAAGCTTTGGGCTCTTGGTGAGCATCCTGACGGGCGGATTACTTGCCGCTCCCATCTTGGCCCCCTTCGTCGAAGAGGTCGCGCGTTCAGCCACACTCGCTCATCACGGCAGCGGCCATCTGCACCCCACTCAATTGCTCGACCTAGTCTGGCCAGGATGGCATGGTCACCCCGCGACTGAAACGTGGACCCTCAGGCATCTCAGTTGGTCGGACGGGCGTTTGCATCCCGGTCTCGGCATCCTGGCCTTGGGCGTCTGGGGGCTATGGAAACGCCACCCCTTGGCTCGCGGTGTATTTGTCCTGTGGGCCGTGTGCGTCGCCTGCTCGGTTGTGGGGCTACCGGGCCCGATAAAACATGCCCGCCTGGGAAGTATCGGAGCGCTATTGCTTGTTTTTCTGGCCGGCTGCCTACCCTTAAAGCGCTGGCCAGCCGCTCTCTTCGCTGGTGTTGTAACGACAGGAATATGGGCCGGACTCCACGATCAGGGCAGTCTGCCTCCAGAGCGCCACGACCCTTCAAGCGCCCCATGGACTCAACACCTCAAGTCCATCGTGGGCGATGGTCGAGTGATCGGCCTGAGTTGGGCCCTACAGCCCAATACCGGTGCCTTGGCCGGCTTGTCCGATCTGCGTGGATACGACTTGCCCGTATCTCATGACACCGAACGGCTGCAGATGGCGTTGAACCCACACCCCGTCCGACCCTGGTTCCGCATCGACACCATGCCCGGGACACCTCTCCTGCGGTTTGCCTCCGTGCAAGCTGTCCTTTCCACTAAAGCGATGAAGCCTGACCTAGACATAGGAGAAGCACCTCTTTTTGCTCAGCGTGTCGAAAACAGCATGCCTCGAGTCTGGCTGGCCACAGGTGCCCGACCTGTCGATACTCCTGAACAAGCGATCCAGTGGATTCAACGGGATGAAGACGCGCCATCACGCCCCCCCGTCGAGAAGCTCACCCACTCGCTCGGACTTGAGGGTACCGTTCACCCCGTGTCCGACCTCCGCTTTTCCACGCGAACCGTTTCCTTCACAGCCCGGGCGCCCTCCAGGGCCATCGCAGTCATCTCGGATGCTTGGCACCCCGGCTGGAGAGTTGAAGTCAACCAAAAGCCAGCGACCAGTCTCCGGGTCGGCGGCGCATTCAGGGGGGTCGCGATTTCCGCCGGAGAAAGTGCGGTTCGCTGGACATTTTCACCACGCTCTTGGTTCTGGGGCTGGATTCTATTTGGTATGGGAGTCCTCTCCCTGGTGGGTCAACAGACTCTTCAACGTTTGAATGCGACAAGGGAATCGAGATAAACTGCCTTTGAAGCCACATGTTTAAAATCATGCTTTTGGGGCTGGTGGGGTTCCTCATCAACTCCACCGATGCGCAAGCCGATACCGGCGACGTGGAGACTGTGCCTTCAGCCAGCACACTCCGCCAGACCGATGCCACCACCACACCGGTCGACACCACCAAGGCAAAGCAAAAACGTGCGCGTACACCCGAAAGGGAGGTGCCGTTTGTGGAACGGCACCAGCGAGAACTACTCGGTCTTTTGGGTCTGCTGATTCTCTGGCTCATCACCCGTTTATTTGGCCAAGAAGAAACTAAAACCAGGCGACCCAGCAAGCGCCATTCGCCATTAACTGCGGAAGAATTTGCCCGAGTCACCTTCTCCGTGATTCGTGGCGAAAATGTCTCTGAGTACAGAGGTCTGTACCTCACGGGGGCCGAATCCGTAGACATCATGGGCAATCAAGCGGCTCAAACCTACCTTGAGCAGAGAACATCCGACGTATTTGAACTCGCCTTCGACGCTCTATTCGACCATCTTCCCCCTCAAGCCAATTTTGAAAAGGGACACCTCAATGAAAAAGATTGTGTCGAACTGTGGGTGGTCGACAACCAAAACCGTCGCCATCGCATTCCGGTTGGTCAAATCGTGCACGTGGGAGCCATTTTGCGCTTGGTAACCCCAGCAGTGGGCTCTGAAGCCATGCCCAAAATTGAGCCTATCGAATCGGTTTTGACGGAATAAACGATCACCCGGTAGGCAAATTGTTTGTGTGAAGGTCATAGCAACCCTCGACGCGCACGCGCGCATAGGTGTAGAACTTTGGCCAGTATAAGGAGAAATCCATGGCTTATTTAATGTTGGTTATCGGTCTGGCCTATGCCGGAATCTGGGCGTTCGGACTGAAGTGTGCGGCAAAGTCTACAGGTCCAAGAAACTTGGTGATTCCGAGTATGGGCGTCTTCGGCTTTCTTGGTCTGTCTGCGGTGTCCGCTTTAGCGGCTAAGTCAGCGATGGACAATCCCGAAACGTTGACACCAAACGCCTACATGGCTCTGCAATACAACAACTCCTCCGCAGATGTACTCGGTAAGCTGGGCCCCGAAGTCGCAAACCCGGATCGGCGTTCCTACGACCTTACCGGCAAAGGACTCGTCATTCCAAGCGAGATCAGCGCACGCCTCCCAGCCGGTGAGAACCAAGCGGATGCCATCAATGCAAAAATGGTCCTGACCATCATTGGCGAACCCGGGCGAACCAATCAAAGGAACACCCTTGGAGCCAAGGCCGCAAACGAAGGAAACGGAGTTTCCGGATTGCAAGTCGTCCTCAAAGAGAACGGAAACGAAGTGACGTTTACAGAGGGCGAAGAGTGGACCTATGAAAATGGTGACACGGCCGAGGCGGTCGCCAAGAAGATCGGCGAAGCCATCGATGCACACCCTTCATGGACGGCAGAAGGCAGTACTGAGCTTGCACCGACAAAAGTGATCATTCAATCCGAACTCGAAGGCAACCTTGGAGAAGTCGGGAATGGCCAAGAAGGCTGGGTCGCCACAGGAAAGAACACCGGAGTGAAGGTCGGTATTGTCGACAACGGATCCGCTCAGCGCTTCAGAGGAGGTATGGATTCCGTCTCTCTGAAATTCTGGTACGAAAAAGAGGCGGTTCTCGACGGCAACTTCAGCATGACCGACCGTCTCGTTATGGTCGGCTTTATCGGTGACCAGCTAAAAGCTGTTCGACAGTTTGGAATCGAGCTCACGCCTGATCAGATGACCACCATGCAAGAAGGCATAGCGACGGATCGTGAAGCCGAAAAGGCCGCCAAAGAGGCCGCACGAGCCGAAGCGGACGCAGCGGCCAAAGCCGCCGCAGAAGCAGCTAAAGCTGACGAAAAATAAGATACGGTCCACCATCGAAAAGCCCTGGACTCGTTCGAGTCCGGGGTTTTTTGTGAACTCAACTCGAGAAGTCCACCCGAGACAATTCGTCGAACAGATGGATGTTGGCTTGGATAGCTTTCTTAAAAATCCCCAAATGCATCGATTCATTCGGACCATGGGCTGTGGTCTCTGGATCCATCACACCGTTCAGGATCAGAGGTAGGTCGCCAAATCGCCGCCCAAATAAGGCGACAAAAGGTATTGAACCGCCAACGCCAACCCTGGCCAGCGGCGCACCCCACGCTTTCTCATACGCCCTGTCCGCCGCATCGAAAGCAGGTCCCTTGGGTTCATACAGCCATCCTTCACTCGCCCATCCTTTCTGCTCCAGACAAACAGCTACCCCACCTGGAGGTTCGTGGAGCAGAACCGTCTCCAGAGCAGCCACCATGTCGGCTGCTGTCTGGCCGGGTGCGAGACGAATGGACAAAATCGCACTGGCCGACTGACGGAGCGCATTTTTCTTAATGGCGGGGGTCGGCAGAGTCGTGGCAACCACAGTGATCGAAGGCTGACGCCACATCCACTCTGCAGGTGGAGTCCCCCTGTCCGGTAAGGCGGACACACCGTCAATGATGTGCGCCCCCTTTTCAATGACCTCCACAGTAATGGGGGTGTTCCAGGCGGCATCGCTCCACTCCTGCGGAACGTCCACCCGGCCCACTTTCATGCGGCCATCCTCATCGGTCAAACGGTCGATCAATTTGATCAGCGCAATCGACACATCCGGTACCATCCCACCCCATAGGCCGGAGTGAACGTCCGCATCCAAAGCGCTGACAGTGAGCTCCATCTCCAGAAGACCTCGTAACGAAACCGTGAGTCCCGGAATATCCACAGACGGGTTTTCACAATCGGTGAGCACCATGACATCCGCATCGAACTGCTCGGGGAAGGCGTCCATATAGGCCTCGAGATTGGGTGATCCAATCTCCTCTTCACCTTCAATGACCACCTTCAGATTCACGGGCAATGTTCCGGTGACAGCCAAATAAGCCTCAAGCGCTGCTATATGACTGACCCAGCCCCCCATATCATCAGCAGATCCACGGGCATAAAGTCTGTCACCGACACGGGTGGCCGTGTGTGGATCCGTTCGCCAGATCTCGCCCGCCACGGGCTGAAGATCGAGATGGCCGTAAACAAGAATAGTGGGAGCATCTGGACCCGCCTTCATCCATTCGGCGACGACGATGGGGAGAGTGCCCTCGAGTTCAAGAACACGACAAGCATCCATACCCAAGGCTTCCAGGTCATCCCGGATTTGAGCAGCGAGCGCTCGTACATCATCCGCGTGCTCCGGTTCACACGAGATGGCCGGTATAGACAGATACTCACTGAGCTTGTCTACTGTTGCTTCAAAACGACCCATGGCATGGTCGATGACTGCGCCCACCTGTCCTTGAGACATCACTTCCCCCGCGGCTCATCTTGGCTAACCGACCGACAGTATCGCTGGGAGGCACTACGACAGGTTCCGGACGGGTTAGATCCGCCATCGATGGAAACAGCAATACGAGTTGAAGGGTTGGGTCGCCGATTCGGCCCGCACTGGGCAGTGGCCAGGGTTGATCTCAAGGTCGGCGCCAAAGAGCGTCTTCTGGTCATTGGACCCAATGGCTGTGGCAAGACCACCTTGCTCAATGTTTTATCCACTTTACTTCCCGCCTCTCAGGGGTCGGTCGCTTACCCGACGTGTCAGGGAGACCCCCGCCAGGACATCGGTCTGATGGGCCACGATATCGGCATCTATGAAGATCTCTCGGCCCACGACAATCTGCGCGTATTTGCGCAAGTGGGTGGCTACGACGTCGAAGACATCCTGGACCTGCTCCAGACCGTGGGATTGGATGAACGCCCCCAGGCCGTCTCATCCTACTCCGCAGGTATGCGCCGTCGACTGGCCCTTGCGCTCCTCCTGCAAAAACAGCCGAGGATTGCCCTCCTCGACGAGCCCTTTGCTCAAATGGATCCTGGAGGTATCGCCCAAGTATCAAGCGCCATTGAAGCGCTCCCCGGCGCCGTCATAATTGCCAGCCATCAGGTCAATCATGCCGCGCCTTTGGCTACACGAGCCATTCTGATGGATGAGGGACAAATCCGGTGGACGGGAAATGCCGACCAAGCAGAAGCGGCGTGGCGCGCATTACACAAAGAGCGAGGCGAACTGTGAACGGCATCGCCAACATCGTCTGGAAGGATCTCCTGATCGAATGGCGAACCCGGTCGCGTACGGTGGCACTGTTGAGTTTCGCCTACACCCTACTCTTGCTGTTTTCCTTTGCGATCGGTCCCGATGCCGCAGCACTACGCCACCATGCAGGCGCCTATCTTTGGTTGGGGCTACTTCTGAGTTCTACGCTTTTACTAGACAGGTCGATGCGGATCGAAGTGGAGGCAGGAGCTCTGTCCAAGTTGCTTCTACTCCCTGTCGAGCCCAGTCAGATCTTTTATGGAAAAGCTTTCGCGAATACTCTGCAACTGTGGCTGGTGGGCACATTCAGTGTGCCTCTCGTCTTTGTGGTGTGCGATGCAGGGCTGACAGAATCTGTCGGTTGGCTGGCTTTGACCATCATTTTGGGCTCCGCAGGACTGGCCGCACCCGGGACTCTGTACACCGCCATGCTGGCCCGACTCAGTGGAAAGCAACTGCTGTTACCCTTGATGCTATTTCCTCTTGTCGTGCCTGTCGTCGTCGCTGCCGTTAAAGCGACCTCCCTCACGATGCTTGGCGACCCCATGAATCAACTCGGCTCCTGGCTCACCTTGCTTGCGTGCTTCAATCTTGTGTATTGGAGCCTGTGTGGGATCCTCTTCAAGCGAGTAGTGGAAGCATGAAACAAAACTGGGAAGTTTGGGTCGGCCTAATGGGCACCGCTCTGCTGGTGTGGTCCCACTACTGTGGACTGTTCGTCGCTCCCCCCGAAGCCATGATGGGGGATGTGGGGCGCATTCTGTACGCCCATGTGCCCACCGCATGGGTCGGACTGCTCACCTACCTGGTGGCCTTCATCGCAGCGATCGGTGCACTGGTCACAGGCAAAGCGGCCTGGGATGCGATGGTCGAAGCCTCCGTAGAGGTCGGTCTTCTTCTCAACGCCCTACTCCTGATCCAAGGCAGCTTATGGGCCAAACCCACTTGGGGCGTCTATTGGACTTGGGATCCGCGTCTGACCACCTGTGCCATCATGGTGGTGGCCTTCGGTGTGGTCTTGGCCTTGCGCCGACAGATTGATGAGCCCGCTCGCCGACTGACTATGTCTTCGGTCGCCACCATCGTGGCCTTCGTCAATGTCCCCATTGTGTACATGAGTGTGAAATGGTGGCGCACCCTTCACCAGCCGTACTCGAGCCCGGACACCGTCGATAGCGAGATGACGTTTTATCTCAGAGTCGCCGCATTCGGAATGCTCTTCTTGGCCACTGGGTTTGTGGTGAGCCGTTGGCGAATCGGGCTCAACAATCTGCGAATCCAATTCGAAGCGCCCGATCTTCCTGACGCACCCCAACCGTTGACCGTGGAGGACTGACATGACCGGAATGATTCAAGGGGGATGGGAGTTTGTCTGGGCAGTCTACGGGATCACGTGGGCTTCACTGATTTGGTATGCGTTCACCCTATACAAGCAACGTGAAGCATAATGAGTGAACAGCAGACTCAACGTCGGTTTGCACTGGTGGGGGCCTTGCTCGTCGCCGGAGCTACCCTCGCGTTTATTGCCTTTGGGAACATCGGTGAAAACCTGGTCTATTACTGGAACCCTACCCAACTGCACGACGCAGGAGATCAATCCATCGGTGCCACCATTCGCCTCGGTGGCGTGGTCAAGGATGGCACGGTCGACTGGAATCCCGATGCATCCGAACTGGAGTTCATTGTGTCGGACGGGGTTGAAGAGGTGGCTGTCCACTGTTCTGGAGCCCCACCACAGATGTTCCGCGCCGGGATTGGCGTCGTTGTCGAAGGGACCATGACAAAGGCAGGCGTATTTGAATCCAGTCGCCTAATGGTGAAGCACTCCAATGAGTACAAAGCGCCAAAAGAGGGCGCGACTGTCGAAGAACTTTACAAAACTGTGGAGGCGCTTTGATACCCGAACTGGGCCGAGCAGCCGTTCTTCTGGGTCTCGCCGCGTGCAGCGTGGGCGCGATTACTGGTATGTGGGCCGGAAAAACCCGACGCGAGGACGTGTGGCGATGGACTCGCTGGATGGCGTTTATCTTTGCTGGGGCCATCACAGTGGCCACCGTGTTGATGGAATACGCCCTCATCACGCACGACTACTCCGTCAAATATGTGGCCGAGGTTGGAAGTAACGAAACACCGCTGACCTTTACCATCGTGTCCCTGTGGTCCTCGCTCGACGGTTCCATTCTCCTATGGGCATTGATCTTGGCGATATGGGCCGCCGTTTTTGCATGGAAAATGAAGGATTCGCATCCCGAACATGCTCCCTGGGCATTGGCATCCATCCTCTGCGTTGGTGTGTTCTTCACATTCTTGGTGAGCGGAATCGCCAATCCTTTCGAACGCGTACCCAATCCTCTGGACAATGGCCCTGGGCCCAACCCGTTGCTTCAGAACCACGTTCTGATGATCATTCATCCTCCCACCCTGTACCTCGGCTATGTCGGAATGACGGTACCCTTCGGTATGGGCTGTGCTGCTCTGTTGAGCGGCCGCATGTCAACCGGCTGGGCACGGGCGATTCGACGATGGATGCTCGTGCCATGGACATGCCTTACCGTGGGCATCATCCTCGGCGGCTGGTGGAGCTATGAAGTTCTGGGATGGGGTGGATATTGGGCCTGGGATCCAGTAGAAAATGCCAGCTTTATGCCTTGGTTGACGGCAACCGCTTTCATTCATTCATCCATGATTATGGAGCGTAAGGAACATCTCAAAGGGTGGACCATCACCTTGCTGATGGCCACATTCCTTTTGACGCTACTGGGCACATTTATGACCCGAAGCGGCGTCTTCAATTCCGTCCACAGCTTTACCCAGTCTCCCATCGGGCCTGTTTTTCTGGCCTATCTTGGCTTTATGTTGGTGGTGAGCGTGATCCTACTGGCGGCTCGAGTGGACAGATTGGCTCCACCGACCAAGAAGCTGGAAGGGCCCTGGACTCGAGACTTCGCCTTCCTCGGCAACAACCTTCTGTTCACTGCGTTCACATTTACTGTGCTTCTCGGAACAGTGTACCCATTACTCAATGAAGTCCTCACCGACGTCCAGATTTCGGTGGGCGAGCCCTATTTTAATCGGATGAGTGTTCCCATTTGCCTGGGCATTCTATTCTTAATGGGTGTGGGGCCTGCCTTGCCATGGGGCCGAGCCGAACCTCGAACGGTGTTGAAGCGCTTGGGGGTACCCACGCTTACCGCGATCGTCATCGCAGTAGGATGTCTATCGGCAGGCCTTCGTGAAGGATTGGCCATCGCGACTTTTGCCCTCTCGGGTTTTGCCGGTGCAGTGACACTTCGAGAGCTCACCGAGCCGGGACGTCAACGCGCCAGCAAGTTGGGAGAGCCCTTATGGACCGCTCTCATCGCCACATGGCGCACCGGACACCGGCGCGCCGGCGGCTACGTCGTCCATTTGGGTGTCGTGCTCATTGCCGTCGCCATCGCCGCATCCAGTGTCTACCGATCCGAAACCGAGATGACGATTCGGGAAGGCAAGTCCAAATCATTCGAAGGCTACGAGATCACCTATACGGGAACCGAACGCTTAGATGAACCTCACCGCTGGTCACGTGTGGCTCGGTTCGACGTCAAGAAGGGTGATTCCAGCCTGGGCACCGCTGAGCCGCGGCTAAACCACTACAAGAAAATGAACCAAGCGATTGGCACCCCCACAGTGATTTCTGGTCTCGATGAAGACCTCTACCTATCACTGGTCCAAGTCGACCCAGAAGGGAAAATGGCCAGCTTAAGCGTGGTCGTGGAGCCTTTGGTGTGGTGGCTCTGGTTTGGGGGTGGTGTCATGCTGTTGGGGTCCATCATCGCCGGGTGGCCAGCACGACGACGAGAAGAGGCCGCATGAACTGGAAGGTTCTGACCGGTGGTGCCTTAGTCACCGTTCCCCTTGTCGCTCTTCTTGCAGCAGGATTTGGGCGTGACCCAAAGTTGCGCTCCAATGCACTCGAAGGACGAGAAGCCCCCAAATTTGAACTCAAAACCCTCGACGGCCAGCGATTTTCTCTCGAGGAGGCCAAAGGGAAACCTGTGGTCGTCAACTTCTGGTCGACCTGGTGTCAGCCGTGCAAGATCGAACACCCGATCTTGATGAATGCGGCCTCTGCCTATGGCCCTGCGGGTGTTCAATTTGTAGCCGTTCTTTACCAAGACGATGCCGCTAAGGCCCGAGCCTTCCTAAACCGGTCGGGGTCATACTGGCCGACCCTTGAAGATCCTGGGGGACGAACAGCCATCGCGTATGGCGTAGCCGGAGTCCCGGAGACCTTCTTTATCGACAAATCAGGAACCATTATTCGCAAGGTGTCCGGGCCTGTGAGTCAGGAGATTATGGTCACCACTTTGGAGCAAATGCTGTGAAGTGGCTTCTTTTAATCGGACTGCTGGGCGCTTCACCGGCTTGGGCTGGCGAGGATGCAGACATCATCGCCGAACTGGCTCAAGCGACGCTCCCAGACCCACCTTTAGAAGCCCCACCCGAAGAAGTTGTCGCCACCGACAGAACCGCAAGACTTCAAAAAGCACTCCGCTGCCCAGTCTGCCAAGGCTTGAGTGTCTCCGACTCTCCTTCGGATGCAGCCCGAGCCATGGGGGACCGAATCGAGGAACTCGTCCGACAAGGCTATACGGAAGCCCAAATCACCGAATACTTTGTGGATCGATACGGCGCATGGGTTGAACTCGAGCCACCCGCGAATGAACACCAAGCCCTGTTTTATGCCCCAATGGTGGCTCTCGGTTTGGGCATCCTGTGCATCGTCGTCTTTGGCGGTAGAAAGCGAGAGGTGAAGTCCGTCCCTCTGGTCGAACTCGACCCCTCTCTCGCACCATGGCGTGCTCGAATCCTAGCCGAATTAGAGGGGATAGAGGAATGAACTGGACGGTTTGGGGAGCCCCTATTGCAGTCCTCTCGGCCGGAGTGGTCGTGGGCCTGATCATTGCACTAAAATCCGTCGGCCAATCCCGGCGAGATCCGACAGCCGAAGCCATCGCGCGAAAGGATTCCTTGGTCGACCAACTTCGGGCGCTACGGGCGGACCGAGCGAAATTGACGAAAGGCGAGTTTGAAGCCAATTGGAACCGATTACTCGACGACGCCGCAGAAGCGCTTCGTGACGCCGAAACGATGAACATCGACGCGGAGGATGCAAACGAACCGAGCGCCACACGAAGACAAACATCCTGGACCAGAAGGCTCACTTGGGCCGCAGCGATAGCGGTATTCTTTATTGGGCTCGGCGTGACCCTGAAAACCTACTCCGATGAGCGTATGGAGGGGGCAACGATGACCGGTGGAAATCAGGTCAGCGGAACACCTCTTGCCGAAACTATCGCCACTCTCGAGCAGGAAGCCCAAGACGACCCTAAGAAGATTGAGCCCCTCAACAGATTGGCTCACATAGCCATTCAACAAGGCGATCTGTCCGGCGCTATGAAGTGGATGGATAAAGCCCGAGCATTGGACCCAGACCATGTGGAAGTTCGCACGCATATGGCCATTCTTCAAGCCTCTGTCGGAATGACTGAGCGCGCAAAATCGGAATTAGACAAAGCCCTAGCGATAGACCCCAACTTCAGCAAAGCGCTCTTTTGGAAAGGTCTGATTGCGTTGAGAGAAGGTGACCGGGAAAGCGCCGTCGCATCACTCGAAGAGGCGTTGAACAACGCCGCTGACCGCGAGGCTCGTGTCATGGCCACACAGGCCTTGGCCGAAGCCAGAAAACCCCCTGCGACGGTAAAACTAAAGGGGTCCATCCGCTTTGCAACAGGCACGTCTTCTACCCAAGGCATCCTATTCATTATTGTTCGCCGATCCGACTCGGCGGCAGGCCCTCCTCTCGCTGCTGTTCGGCTCGATCCACGGGGTGTACCGGGTACGTTTGCAGTGACCGATCGAGACATGATGATGGGCGGAGATTGGCCTGATCAGGTCTGGGTTGAGGCGCGTCTCGATACAGATGGGAATCCGAGTACCAAGGGAGATAGCGATCTCATCGCTGAACGGGTGGGCCCATTCACTGCGGGTTCAGAAGGCATCGAACTCCTGCTATCGGGCTCCAACGACACCCCTCCTGCTTCCCCGCGAATATCTGGACAGATGAAATGGGCTCCAGGTGCATCAACACCTAAGGCCGGAACAGTCTTTGTTATCTTTCGGCGCACTCCAACACCTCAAGGTCCTCCAGTCGCAGCTGTACGGCTGCCCTTATCTGCCGTCCCAGGACCGTTCTCAGCTGGAGATCAGGACATCATGATGGGCGGGCCCTGGCCTGACCAAGTGTGGATACAAGCCAGGGCGGACGGGGACAGCAATGCGATGACCAAAAGTGACGACGATCTCAGCAGCGAAATTGTGGGCCCCATTTCATCGGGTAGCGATTCGGTCGTTCTCACCCTGGGCGATCCGCGCTAAGCCATGTGACGCTGAACGAATAATAGTAGGTCAGACATCGTGAATGGCTTGGTGATTCTTGGAATATCTTGGTGCTCATCGCCTGGAGTATCGCCACCGCGGGCATACCCACTGATAAGAGCAATGGGCGTGTCGAAACCTTTAGTTTTCATGGCCTGAGCCAACTCAAAGCCACTCATTGAAGGCATGATCACATCCGATACCACCAATCGATACCTGTCTCGCTCTGAAAGCACACGAAGGGCTTCTTCGCCTGAACTGACACTTTCTGCGACAAAGCCGCCGAGACGTAGCATTTCACAAACGGTATCCCTTACATCCGGGTCGTCCTCCACCACCAACACCCGTGCCCCAGACACGCTGGCGGTGACCAGCTTCCGTTCCGCTGGGGGACCACTCGGTGCCGCCACCATAGGCAAATGCACTTCGACGCAGGTACCCATTCCTTTCTCGGAATCCACATACACATCACCCCCCAAGGCTTGGGCCACACCGTAAACGATGGACAAGCCGAGTCCGGTCGCACCCTTTCCTTTTCGAGTCGTGAAAAAGGGTTCAAACACTCGAATGCGCGTATCCAAACTCATCCCTTCACCGTCATCCTGAACCCACAAAACAACTTGTTTATAATTCTGCTCTCGGTCCGATATCGGCCGTATTTCTACCCCGATATCTATTCGACCCACATCACCAATGGCGTCGCGAGCATTGGCGACCAGATTCAGAATGATGCGTTCCACATCAATAGGGTCTGCATCGACCCAGATTTCCTCGTTGTCGCAGGAGTATTCTATGTGGATGCTTTCCTCGATCGTCCGTCGTAAAACAGGCAACAGATCGGATGCGAGCGTCGTCAATTCCACTATCTCCCGATTCTTAGGAGCCCCGCGAGTGAACGTCATCAGCTTTGATGTCAACGATGCTGCTCGGGATCCAGCTTCTCGAATTCGTCCTAAGTGTTGTTGAATGGGATCATTGGGTTTGGCCTTATGTCCCACCAACTCTGCCCCACCCAAAATGATGGTGAGCAGATTGTTGAAATCATGGGCAATTCCCGCTGAAAGCCGATTGAGCGCCTCCATTTTCTGCGCTTGAACCAGTCGCCCTTCTGATTCGAGTCGAATCATAGCGGACTCGAGCAGGTTTGTAGCCACCTGCACCGGCCACTCCACATCTCCGGGAGCCAACCACTCATCGCCACCAAAAACCAACAGAGTCACGGACGTCTGCATTCCACGAGCCGCCATGAGAGTGCCGAAGTGATCGATATTCAAACGGGAACAAAATTTCTGCGTTGTTTTCTGGTCGAGAACCGTAAACCCACCTGGAGACAGCAATTGTTCGAACTCTTCGGAAAAGAACTCCGTGGGAACTTCTCGTTGCCCTAAGCCAGCGGATGCATGAATCCGTCCACCTCTACCCAGTACAATCACCACCGACGCATCAAGTGCATCTTTTAGACCAATAGCTATTTCTTGGGTGAGTTTGCCGTGCTCAACCAGGCCAACGATGTCCCGAGCAATAGTTCCCAGCCGCTCCACACGCCGGGAACGCTCACTGTCCGCCTGACGGGCTCTTTCCAATTCCACCAAGGCTTCCTTTGCTTGGCGTGCACTGACGTCAGCCTCTCCCAGTGCAGCGGTCAAGTTCTCAATTCCGATGTAAGTTAAACCCGCTGTCGCCAGAACCACGCAACCTAGAGCGACAAATCCAGCTTCCGGGTTCGCCTGAACAGACGAAACAGCAAGCCATCCCAAATAATCTGCCATGATAGAGGACAGGACACTGGCGACACACACTGTGCCCACCAACACGACAACCCGTTTCCCCAGCATGAACCCTGTGGCCAAGATCAAGTTCATGCATGACACCAGCGCTTGAGCGGTGAGTGCACCCGTGGTCAAGACCACACCCATTTGGCCTATCCAAGTGATAGCAATGAATACCCAGGCGCCCGCGAGAGGGCGGTTTGATGCCGCCAAGTACCATGCGATCAGGTAGACCATTGAGAAAAACAATGGTGCAACGAGATGAACCCAGAATTGGTATGCGGGAACAACCAGCGGGAAAACCAGTGCGGCCAACAAGGTCGTACCCAGAATAAGCTTCGATAACCTCGCCACAAGGGCCGGCGATGGCATCTGTCCGGTCGGACCCCCTTCTGTCGCAGCCTGGGTACTAAAACTTGGAGCGTTCATAGCTCGCGATTATCACATGCCGTCGTCGACAGCCTCGATGTTTGAACAATCAAGGTACTCGTCCGACACACCATCGCAATCGTTATCAATGGAATCGCACAGTTCTGGTAGATCGGGTGCCTTCAGCGCACTGTCATCATCGCAATCGCCTTCGGTGGCATAAAAGCCGTCGCCATCCAGGTCGCGATGACTATTGTCCAGCCCGTCATGAGAGTCACAATCGAATTGCTCTATAGCCGAGGCTTCAAAGAGTTCACACGTCGTCTCATCTGTCCAAACCTGAACCACTTTTTGAGGGTTAGAAGGCGTCCACCAACTCATATCGATGCAGTCCCAGGCTTGGATGCGCTCTCGATATAGAATTGGTCCGGGTGCCGAAGGCGCTCCTTGGACTCTACCCAAGGGATCTGCTTCCGAATAGGCGAACACGCCCTCCCAGTCTGGGGGCACCACAGTGGGAACGCGATTGATATCCGACTCTTCGTCGGCACAGGATACCGACTCTGTGGGATCGCCACCACATCCCGTCGTAAACAGTAAAGTGAATAAAAGCGCGCGATTCAACATGGTGTACCTCCTACCGAAGTCCCACAAATAGATTGGCGTCGCAGTGACGACCTTCAACTTCAGCGCTGACATCATCGCCAGTCGCAAACCTCAAGTTCACATCTGTTTTGATATGACCCAAACTCAAGCTGTAAATGTCGAGCATTCCAGCTTCCGTTTCATATTCATTCACGGCGCCATTTTTAGTAATAGAGGCATAGCTGTCCACCACGTACCGACCAGGGTTACTGGCATCGATGTGAGACCAACTGCTCAACACCCAAAACTGATTCCGAGTCGGGGGATCGGCCGAACGAACCGCTTCACAAAGATGAGGCAAGTCGGACATCACCACCATGACATGTCCGCTTTCATTGATTCCGTAGATCACCGATTCCGGCTCACCCAATTGATGTCCATCAATTGAATCCAGGTTGTTATCGCAACCGGTCGAAAGTCCGGTCAGAGCCACAACTCCGATGGCAAATTTTCGCATGGCAAATCTCCTTTCTGGATCCTTCGATTCCGAGTTGGAGACGAAGGCCCTCGCCATGAGATTACCAATTGAGAGTGCCCTTGACAAGGCAAGGGCACTATTTTGTTTTACTTTAACTATCTGTCGGAACTATTTGCCAGCGTGGACAGGTTCCTCTGTGACCTGACCATTGGATTCGGATCCGCTGATCGCCGCGATGGCCTTTTCTATCCGCGAGTCATCCGGGATGGTCAACTCAGGCTCCACCTGCATATGTTCCATGATGGTGGGCTCCCAACGCTCACCCAGGAAGGCGAGAACGTGTCGCATCACCGCCTCGGTGTGTTGCACAAGATCCTCATACTGGACCTCAAGGTAGCGATCACCCAGTCGTGCGCCCTGCTGCCGAATCGCTTCGACCACGTGAACCCAATACTCAGCAGCCGATTTGGCATCCTGACAACACCAGACTTTTTCACCCGTAGCCGGATCTATCCAGTCCCGACTCAGCAAACTCGCCACCACATCACGTCCGTCTCGGACAACATGGATGAAGCGTGCTCGAGGATAAAGTCTTGCCATCGTTTCCATGTGGAGCAGGCTGTGGGGAGTGGTCTCCACAGTCCGAATATCTGGAGACGGTGACGCGCCCTCGAGAAGTCCCGAGATAAAGCCTCTGATCGCGCCGTCCAACTGAGCTTCGCCGATACCTGCCGCCTCTAAATCCGCAGCCATACCCGACCACCAGTCGTTACGCAGTGAACACATAATGGGGATCAACTTGGTTTCTTCACCGGCTTCAAGGTGACTGTGAGCGTCGAGAATACCCCTCAAGCTATTCACACCAGAATCCCAGGTGCCTCCCACAAAAACGGGAGCATTGGGGTCTACTTCAATGGCTTCCGCCCCCATGGCCTGAAGTGTTCGGCGGACAATGTCGCCAATTCCAGGTGCCACCTGCTCAGCACGTGGCTCCAATAGAGCCTCCACCATATCCGTCCATCCCGCCGTGACACAGTAGGTGACGAATCGAACCACCTTGGACCCATCTGCTGGCCCAGGAATGGCAATTCCAGGTAGGGGCTGTCGCGAAATGATCGCCCCCATCGCACCCCAAGGTCCCGGCCCTGCGAGCGGACAGCCCGTGTATAGACCTGCCATCGAAAGCAACTCAAGCATACGGAAGTCGCGATGAGCAGACACCTGGAGACCGTTTTGTTGCAACTCGTGAGCGCGTCCGATGAACAGCAGCGCATCCTCGAGCCGACCCATTTCCTCACAGGCCGTCGCCGCCAACATCCAAGCGTCGGCTATGTTCGCCTCCATAAAATGCACAAGCGGTTCAAGCGTTTTTGCACCATCACCCGACTCCACCCAGCACTCCATGAGACCAAGAGTAGCCTCAGCATGCTCAGGATCCGCCTCCAAAGCCGCCTCGAAGGCCAGTCGTGCACCATCCACGTCGCCTCGAGCCAAACGAACGGTTCCCAAGCGGGTACTGGCTGCCCAGGTAGTCACACCCGGCAAACTGTTACGAGCCGTAATCTCAGCGTCATACGCGACACATGATGAAAATGCAGTCTCCGCGCGCTCCAAACATTCCTGCTGATGCTCTCGGCTCATCGACGCCATACCGGTATTCTCAGCGATGACGCCCTGAAGCATATCCAAGTTGGGGTGATGGATACCCCACTCCAAGGCCCGACCGATGGAACCCAAGGCCTCGCGCGATTTTCCATCTAAGATCTGTATGTGGGCACGAAGAGTGACCACCTGAACAACATCCGGATGAGACGGCTCAAGCTGAGCCCAAATCTGTTCAATGACCGCCCGTGCACCATCCAGATCGTTGTCATGGTACCGGTCCCACGCCGTGATCAACTGGCTCTCTATCGGATCCAATCGCTCGTCTACAAGATGTTCTTGACCGGGCGCTACAAAAATATCTGCCTGAAGCTCAGAAGCTTCAGTGGATTGTTGAGCGGCCGGCACGGTTTCGACCTGAGCCCCTACAGTTGACACCACAGGAGGAACAGCTGGCACTTGAGATTCTATCGATTTGACGATGGGCGCATCGACCACTCGAACGCGACGGGCTCGCATCGCAATCCAGCCATTAACGCTCTCTGCATCACCGTTGTCCCAGCGCAAGTCTATGGTTCGCCTGAGCAAACGCGGCATGCGCGAGAAACTATCGTCATCCATTTGCCCGAGGTCAAAGTTCTCCGATGAACCTTCCACGCGCACCAGCGGTAAATAGCCACAGTCCAAACCACCGGCGTCGATGGCCGCCCGAATAATCGGGGCCGCGCCATCCGCCAGTTGCTCGTCCGCATCTAGAATCAGAACCCAATCTCCAGTCGCCTGGCGGGTTGCAGCCGTCCGGGCTTCTGACAGATCACCCGTCCACTGGTACGGAATCATTTTGGCGCCATTACTCATCGCCCAGTCACCCGCCCCATTGAGCTTACCGGTGTCGAGCACGATGACTTCGTCCACCAAATCATCGGTAGAGCGAATGCAGTCAGGAAGAGTTGGCGCAGCGTCACGCGCAATCACACACAAAGAGATGGTGGTCATGGATACCTCCGGACACCCTGTCGGACAGCAAAACTCCACCTTCAGTCGAATTTCGCCTGATCCCCTTTTTTTTTTCCTCGATCTCGGCGTAGGCTGTGAAAAAGGGGCTTGATTTTGGCTAAAGGAATGACGACCACTCAGTTGAGCGACGGCACGCGTGTCTTCTGTTTACGGCCCAACGAAGCCAAGGTCCTGGATAGTCATATTGAAGGCTATATGAATCATGGGATCCAAGTCCGACCCGGCGATACGGTGTTTGATGTGGGCGCGAACATTGGGCTTTTCGGCGTCCGCATGGCCCAGCGGTGCTCAGGCGACATTCGGCTCTTCGCATTCGAGCCCATCCCCGCCATTCGCGCCTGCACCATCAAGAATCTTGAACTCTGGGAGCGGGTAACGGTTCTTCCCTTTGGCGTTTCCAGTGAGCATGGTGAAGCGACTTTCACGTATTACCCCAACGCCCCTTCACTCTCGACCTCAAAAAATGAGGACTGGGATCATCAAGATGGCGCATTTGAAGAAGCCGTGGCAGGAAACACCCGTAATGCACCCATGTGGTACGCGCGGTGGGTTCCCGGATTTCTTGCCGGCCCCATTGCAAACTATCTGCGGAAGGACACCGTAGAGGTGCACTGTGAACTGGTGACCCTTTCCGAAGTGATCGACGAACACAATGTGGACAAGATCGACTTGTTGAAAATCGACTGCGAAGGGGCCGAAGAAGACAGTCTTCTGGGACTTCGACCCGATCACTGGTCCCTTATCGATCAAGCCGTTGTCGAGGTCCACGACATTGACGGACGCCTGGAACGAATTGTAGCGATGCTCACTGAAAATGGCCTCACAGAGTTAGTGATCGAAAAAGAAGATGCCCTTCAAAACACCTTACTTTCTAATGTTTACGCCCATCGGCCTCGCTCCTGAGCCCATCAGTATTTGCACCTTTCTCAGGCGGCCTATAGACGACGCTACAGCTTGAATATGTAGAGTCGTGAACTTGGGAAGTCGGTGTGAATCCGACGCGGTCCCGCCACCGTAATCGGTCATGCTTTAGCCCAATGCCACTGGGGAAACCTGGGAAGGCGCTAAAGATACAGGCCGTAAGCCGGGAGACCTGTCTCGCCTCTTTGAACTTAACCCCCGGGTCAGGGGTAGAGCTCGCTGTCTCCTTATACCCCTGACCTGTGTCCGAGGAGACACCATGAGAAAAAGCTTATTTCTACTTTCACTCATCAGCGTATTGGCAACAGCCTGCGCGAAAGACGATGACACCGGCTTGGACATCGAGGCCGACG
>Ga0163180_10000245_pt1 | contig 31012 bp, 42 predicted proteins | sample AtlANTMetagenome_2_FD_109647 | JGI IMG/M metagenome (GOLD analysis project Ga0163180, IMG submission 109647) | Marine eukaryotic phytoplankton communities from the Atlantic Ocean - Atlantic ANT 4 Metagenome | ecosystem: Environmental > Aquatic > Marine > Oceanic | place: North Atlantic Ocean...
GTACAAGGCCTCCTGAAATCCCGTTTGTGCCTTTGATGAAAGCGCCAGAAGACCTAAAATTAGTAACATCAAAGCCCAAGCCTCCAGCGTATTTACTCTTACGTGCTTCTTGCCAGACCCCTTCGAAGATTCCGTCAATACTATCATCAAATGTGTTTAAGTAGCATGAGCTTAGTTGGGAGTGAGTAGTTCCACTATTAAAGAGAGTAGGGGTGGAAGGAGTGTAAAGGAAATTGCTAAATAAGTTATAGAACTCAATGGCTCTGTCTTCTCTGTTGTCTTCATTTAAAGCTAAGCCCATCGCCACACGCATCCAAAAAGCTTGCGGTGATTCGACTATTTTATTATTTACACGAATAAAGTATCTATCAATTAAAATTTGTAGGCCAAGGTATTTAAACTTATTATCTCTTTCGGGATCAATAGCTTCCGACAGTTTCTTTAAGTCAAAATTTAAGAGCTCTGGATTAGCTATCTCATTCTTTACCAGTTTCTTAATGCCTTGCACAAAAGACTTGCGGTACTGAAGTTCGAAGGTGTCAGAATCTACACTCTCCCGAAAGACTTCTTTATAGAGGGCGTTTGCAGCCAAAGCTGCGGCAACTTTGCTGTAATTTGGCTCTTTTTCTATCTTGGCTCTAGCAGACAAAATTAAAGCGTCGTCAATTTCTTTAGTGGTTATCTTGTCATAAAGTTGAAGCTGCGCATCTAGGATAATTTCACTAGCAGATACGTCATTACCACCGATCCCTAAACATGCTCTGTATGCGCACTTGTTGATCTTTTCAACATCAAAACTTTCTAATTTGCCGCTTCTTTTCTTGACCTTGATATCCATTATTTGACGAGTTAATTTACACCTGATGAGAGCAGGTTTGTCACCTTAATTTGTTTCTGATTGTAAGTCAAGTCTATTTTTCGACTATCTCAAGAGAGTTATCGCCGGTTTTCATTTGAAGCGTTTTTAAATAAGCTTCCGCTTTCATTTTCCCTTCTTTGGAGTAGTCGAAAGCTCCGTATCTCCACTTAGTTTTTTTTGAAACTATGAGATAATATTTGTTTTTAGATTTCAACAGAAATTATTTGTTTGTAAAGTTCGCTTATGGATTCGTCTAACCTGTCGAGTTCTCTTTCTTCCGCTTGGACTTTATTGAGGATAAAATTCATTTCTTTTCTGAGGCTTAAAATTCTTTCGTCCAAATCTGGCAGCCATTGATTTTTCTCAACTTCATCACATCGCGAGAAGCATTCTTCCATTCTGTTTTCCCAGAAAGAAATAGAATCCTCAACAATTGATATTTCTGAAGATATATGCTCTATTTCCAAGAGAGTTTTTTCAAGCTTTTTACTTTTCATCTTTTAAAATCTCTATACATGTTTTAAGCTGGTGAGTCCATATATCGTCGCCTGCTTGGTTTGGATTCTCCATTCTATCTCTTATTTTAGACAATTGAAGAAGATATTCTAAAATTTTAACACATTCAGGAATTCTTTCTAAAGTTTTATTAGACATACCTACATATATTTACACAAAAAAGGCCGCTGCATAAGCAACGGCCAATTTGGCAATTATCGTGATTGCTATGTCAAGTTTATTTTATTGATACAGATATTTTTTTAGAACTGTCTTTTTTGGGAATGGAGAGTTCTAAAATACCATTTACTAGTTTAGCTGATAGTTTTTTTCTGTCAGCTTTCTGCGGCAATTCGTAGCATCTGCTGATAGTTCGTTTTTTGCCGCCGACTTCAGCTTCTCCATTGAGTTTAACGTAGTCTTCCTCAATTTCTACCTTGAGATTATCTTTGCCGAAGCCGGGAACTTCCAGAACGGCCTCGAAAGACTCATCTTTTTGGGAGAATGGATAAAGAGTTGTAGTTTGATCTGCAAATAGCAAATCTTCAAATAATTTATACGGACTATTATGTAATAACATAGTACAACTCTTTTAGCTAGAGTTGTGCCAAGTTTATAAGTGTGAAAAAAAGTCCCTATTTAAAGGACTTTCTTAAGAAAAAGATTATTGCGCTTGTGCCAACTGCGACAAATCGACAGATCTTATGTCATACATGCTTACAATTTTGTCCCTATTTGCGCCGTCTTTTACCAGAAAAGAGCCTTCATCTACAACTTCTTTAATTTCCCCGATCCAAGAGAAGTTATGGTCTTCAATTACCTTAACTTTCTGGCCGATCATTTTTTTATTGTAATCTAATTTGCTATCACTCATTTTCTACTGTTAGTACTATTTGATCATTTTGATAAAAAGCAACTTTGACGTCTTGATGAGAGTCTTTTATGGCTTGTATGAAGCTTTGGCTCATATTCATTATAGATTCTTCTTTTCTTTTATTTGTCGCGGCTATTCTTGCTTTCTTTTTGCAGGAGCATCCTACTCTTATGTTTGAAAAAGCTCGAATAAAATTAAGCATAAAATTATCTAGCCTGTGGTGGCTTGTCATTTTCTCGAGGAAATCTCTGTAGTCCAATATTGTTCGTATTTCAATCATTGAAGAATGATTTTTCTAAATGCCTGTAAGTAAGGAGAGAAATAACATAATAAACTCCTAATAACTTTACACTAAATAGTAGACTTATGCACAAACAGGCCCAAGCTGCCAAGCAAAATGGGCAAGATAACAGCTTAAAAATAAAAAATATCAGCTTTTTACCTTGGTTTTTACAAGCCAAATATTCTGTCAATAGATAGTCTGGGTTTTCAATACTTTGATCTTCATATTCTCTAAAATCAAAGTTAATTAACTTTAAATACGAGTACAAAAAGTCGGTTTTAAACCAAATAAACAGAAATGACGTAACCAGCCCGATTGGGGCGATTAAGTCAAATACCACTACTTCCAAAACCTCCTTCATCTCTTTCGGAATCTGAAAGCTCTTTTACTTCTGTCCATTTTGCAGAGTAACATTTTTCAATTACTATTTGTGCAATCCTGTCTCCTTGTTTTATCTCAACTTTACCAAAAGATCCAAAAAAGTTTTCATAAGCAGTGCCTTTTGTTGAATCAGAATTCAAATTTACTAATAAGACTTTTATCTCCCCTCTGTATCCAGAGTCTATTACACCAGCCATTACATCCAAACCTTTTCTAACTGCTAATCCGCTTCTCGGCGCTATCCTTCCGTAGTATCCTTCTGGTATTTCAATTGATATCCCAGTTGAAATTAACCTTCTTTCCATTGGCCTAATCAAAGCTGGTTCGGTTGAGTACAAATCATAGCCTGCGTCAACTTCTGTGTTTTTGCTTGGGCAGATGGCAAAATCGGATAATTTTTGATACTTGATCTCCATAGGCAAATTTTGCAGTTTGCGTTAAATAAGGTCAAGTTTTTTTTCTTAAAAAAATAGTTGACAGATAACAAGAAAGATTTTAAGGTGGCTTTTGGATAGGCGAGCTCCGTAAGCCGCTCGCCCCCGACCGCTAAAAGCACGGCTCTGGTTCAGGAGACTTTACAACCGTGGAAAGTTATTGCGGATTGAAGGAGAAGAACGAAAGTTCGATGCACTGGATTAGAACGGATAACGGTGAGGCAGACAGATCAACATGTGGGCACTAGGCCTCCTGTTCACCCAAAAAAGTTAGATCTGTGGGAATTTAATAGGGAAGTAAGCGGTCCGGTCGTTTAGAACGAGTTCATTTTTTTTTGAACTGGCGCTAAAACGGGAAAAGTCTCCGTGTCTTTCGACACGGAAGACTTTTTTAGGGAAGTTTATTATTACGTTCTAACGTATTGTTAACGTAAAGATAATAATAAACGATACGAATTTATATGAAAGGTTTTTACAACGAAATGTCTGTAAACGAAGTGTTAGATAACGTAAATCTCATCGGTATTGCTGGCGTAGCTGGTAGTGGCAAAGATACGTTTGCTGAAATCATAAAGAAAGTATTCGAAAGTAATGGATTCGAGGTAAACTGTCTTTCTTTTGCAAAAAAACTCAAAGAAGAAGTGGCTGAAGTTTCGAAAGACATGTACGGGATAGATACTATGAACTGTACTCGCGAGGAAAAGAATTTAGTCAGGCCACTTCTGCTGGCCCATGGGGCGATAATGAGAGAGAAAACCAAGGGCCAGTATTGGATAGACGGAATAAAAGATTTAGTATCTAATGATAAAATTAATATAATAACTGACGTTAGATTTTGCGAGTATGAATGCGATGAAGTTGACTGGATTCAATCAAACAATGGAATAGTCGTCCATATTACTAGGTTTTTTGAAGAAAATGGAGAAAGAATTTACATTTCACCCGACAACGAATACGAAAGAAGAAATAATAAAATCCTCAAAAATAGAGCAAACTACTCCTTTTCTTGGCCTACAGACATATCTAAGCAAATTAAATACTCAAACAAGTTCTTTGGATGGCTTGTAAAAAACTACCTTGAATGATGATATTTTAAAAAATTACAAAAGCGACTGCTACCCAATTTATGCTATTTTGGGAGTAAGCGCTTATTTAGATTTCAAAAATCCTTCGTATCTTCATCATTTTACCTCCAGTAAAGATACGGAGTTCTACTATTCTATACAGCTCTTCAGCACAATTCCTTATTCCCAAGAGACTATTTACGACAAGGATACTTATTTTTTGGCATTGCATTTATACAATTATGACAATTTAGGAATAAGAATGGACATAATTCAAAATGCCGAGTTTTACGATACATTTGAGCAAATAATAGACACACTTTATCCGGTTCAATCAAGTTTTTTAAGACATCACAGATACGCGATTACTTTTACCGGTGAAGAAAAATACTCAATTAGGGATTTTACCAAAACAATAGCATCATGGAAAAAAAACGTATTAGACATGTAAAAGATATTGACTTGATCAAAAAGATATCTTTGGACGGAGACGAAGAAAGCTTATGTGAACTTCATCTAAGATACAAAAATATGTACTACAAGCAAGCTCATAAATTTAACAATTTTTTTGCAATGAATAATATTGAGCTTGAGGATATCCTGAAAGATTCTTTATATGTAGTTTATGATTCCGCCAAAACTTTTGACGAAGACAGGGGAATAAAATACATAACTTGGTTAGGGTCAAAGACTAAATTTTACTTTCTTAATATGTCCAACCGCAAAGACAAATCCTACTGCCTGCTTGACTTCAAAGATAATGAAAAAGAACTAGAGGAATTATCCAATAAAGATCATAGCGGGAAAAGAACTTTGCCAATCACATACAAAGAAGTGATAACTGTTCTAAAAAACTGCTCAGACGAAAGAATCCCAAAAATTTTTGAGCACAGATACCATCCTGACAACAGAAAAACCCCAAGCTGGAGAAGCATATCAGAAAAGTTTAAACTCAGCTCTCAAACAATAATAAACCTTCACACTAAAGGGTTAAATTACGTCAGAAAAAAAATGAAAAATCTTTCATAAAAAAACTTGACATTGCCGCAGAAAACTAGAATAATAATCTCCGTATGAGTAATACATACAATAAAGACGAAAAACGCAATGAATGGAAAGAGCGCGAAGTTGGTGCTCTTTGGGTACAGAAAAGTGCAAAAGGTCAGAAATACATGACCGGGCACGTTTCTATCAATCCTTCATCAGAGAACACAAAGGTTGTTATCTTTGAAAACTCTGGCAAGAAGGATGAGAACGGTAAAGTGAAGAATGAAAAAGCTCCGGACTTCAGGGTATACCTGTCGGAGAACACAAATTCTTCTCAGAAAACACAGGCTCCAAAGGAGGCCGATACCACTTCTGTTCCTGAAACAGAAGAAGAAACCGCTTTTTAATGCGGGATTTCTCCTTAAATCTACCTGTCAATTCTGTTAGCTTTGGTCAGGTATCTGTAGCCCTCTTGCGTGAGTTTCACGCAAGGGGGTTGCAACCTTGTTTATTTCCGATTGGAGATAAAATTGACTTACATGCGCAAGATGGCCTAAAAGAAGACTTTCAAAACTGGGTTCAGTCTTGCATAAATAAAAGGTTTGAGCAACATTCTAGATCGAACCCCAATTTTAAATTATGGCACTTGAATGGAAGCTTAGAGTCTTATAGCGAAAAGCAGGTTCTTCTGACTTTTCACGAGACAGATCAAGCAACTCCAACTGAAAAAAACATAGCCGCAAACAACAAATTAGCTTTTTCTTCTTCTCATTCAAAAGATGTTTTTGAAAAAAGCGGTGTTGAAGGAATTGAGCACATACCGCTTGGTTTTGATTCAGATAATTTTTCAGTTAAGAACCAGCCTTATCTTAAGAATAAAATAGTCTTTAATCTAACAGGCAAGCTGGAAAATAGAAAAAATCACAAAGATATCATACAAGCTTGGGTTAAAAAATACGGCAACAATAAAGACTACGTTCTTCAGTGCGCTGTATCTAACCCTTTCTTGAATCAAGAAGATTTCTCAAGGATTATAAACGAGATTTTACAGGGCAAAAATTATTTTAACGTAAATTTTTTAGGGCCAATGCAGAAAAATAGCCTATATAATGATTATCTTAATTCTGCAAACATTATCATTGGCATGTCTGGCGGCGAAGGTTGGGGGCTTCCAGAGTTTCAGTCTGTAGCCCTTGGGAAGCATGCAGTCATACTTAACTGTAGCGGATATAAAGACTGGGCTAATAGCGAAAACTCAACCTTGATCGAGCCTAACGGAACAAAAGAAGTATACGATGGTTTATTTTTCCAAAAAGGAGGACCTTTCAATCAAGGTAATATATTCTCTTTTGACTCAGATCACTTCATAGACGCTTGCGAAAAAACAATTGAGAAAGTTAAAGCAAATCCAGTCAATGAAGAAGGCTTAAAGCTGCAAGAAAAATTCACATACAAAAAAATGGTAGATAAAATTTTAGATGTGATAGAAAAATTGTAATGCCCGAGTATATATACGAAAATCCAGAAACCAAAGAGCAGATAACTGTCTGGCAAAGTGTTCATGAAGCGCATGAGTACGAAGTTGATGGAGTCGCCTATGACAGAGTATACACTATTCCTAATGCATCAATAGATACAAAAATCAATGCTAGCTCTGAAGCTGATTTTGTAAGTAAGACAAAAGCCAAGACTTACGGCGAGCTTTGGGATCATTCGGCAGAAATGTCCTCTAAAAGAGCCGAACAACACGGAGGCAAAGACCCAGTAAAGCAAGAATTCTTTAAAAGTAATTCTGAAAAAAGAGGCGGCAAAAAACACGTTAATGACCGGTAAAATTTTATTCGTTATGCCGAGGTCAGCGGGAGATGTACTTTGCAGTACGTCTCTTTTGCGTTCTATAAAAGAGTTATATCCAGAATGCACTTTACACTTCGCAACGCAAAAAACCTACTTTGACATACTGAAAAATAACCCGCACGTAGACGAAGTCATTGAGTATCAACCTTCTATGAATTCTATATTTAACTCAGAAGGAAGGGCCGAGGATAAAGGAGAATACGAAATAGCTTATCTGCCATTTATAAACTCTCAACTCATAATAAACTACCAACATAACAATCATACAAAGATAGCTTACCCGATTACCACTTTTAAAGACTCGTACGAATATGCACTTTCTTGAATGTTACGCTTTAAACTGCGGCCTTAAAATAGACAGGCCGTTTATTGAAGAGGAGCCCTGCCAAATACCAGACGGAGACTATTTAACTTTTCACGGCACTCATTCATTTCAATCAAAAAGCTATAATTTCTGGCAAGAGGTAATAGACTTTACCAAAGGGGCTTTTCCAAATTTATCTATAGTTCAACTAGGCACTGAGTCAAGCGAAAGAAAATATAATAATACAGAAAATTACTTAGGTAAAACTAACTTTAATCAATCTGCATATCTTATGAAGAGAGCCAAGCTTCATTTTGGTATTGATAGTTTTCCTGCCCACTTAGCCTCATGCTTTGAGATACCTAGCGTAGTTCTTTATTCTCACACTTACAAAGAGCAATGTTACCCATTTTTCACAAAGCTTAAATATTTAAGACTCATCCAAGCTCCACTAAATACTGCTAGACCAAGTTACAATAACACAGAAGAGGTCCCTTGCATAAATAACGTTAGACCGCTGGAAATATCTGAAGCTATAGATGAACTTCTCAGTAATACTTAATACCAGAAAGCGGCCGATGTATTTAGATTCGGCTATAGCATCTGTTATAGAAACTGCTGACAACCCAGATTTAGTAGACTTTTGGGTAAGATACGACAATGACGACGAGCTAACTGGACAATATGTAAAAACTGACCCCTACAATATACGAAAAGTTAAATTTTTATCGGGTCCAAGACCAAACAATTTACATAAAGAGTTGAATTTGCTAGCTGCCGCAAGTAGCGGCCAGTATATCTTAGTTTTTAATGATGATTGCGTAATGCAGACAAGCGGATGGGATACTCATGCTTGCGCTTTTTTAGATAATTCATTCCAAGACGGAATATGTTATGGGCAAACTTCGGACACAAGCGCGGACAAACCTCAAGACGCTGAATATTCTTCATTTCCAATAATATCTAGAAAAGCTTTTAATGCTTTGGGATATTTTATGAAAGAAGAATTTGTCGGCTTGGGCGGAGACAGTTCTATTTATAGAATCTACAAAGAGGTCGATAGAGTCGTTGACTTGAAAGAAATAGTCATAGATCACATATTTCATAATACAGTAGAAAAAGTTATGTGCCCAGATGAAACTGCTCAACAAATGAGAGAAAACTCTTGGGCAAACAAAATGGATCCGTTTTCTATTGATATACAAAAAGATTTAGATAAACTTAGAAAATCTTTATATAATTAATTGTGGACAGAAAGTATTTGCCAACCTTCGCCGAATTAACTGACAGAATGTCTATATGCATTCTGAAATCTATCTTTATTCCAGAAAATAAAGAAGCTTACGACCAAGAAATCAGTGACATAAAACATGACTTGGATAAAATTTGCGAAGAAAGAGATATCAAGCTAAACTCTGACATAGTTAAGTCTCTTATGATTATTATGCTTTCTAATAGATACATTTGGGAGAACGAAAGCAAATGCAGAAGTGGCGAAAATCAAGACTTGTCTGCCTTGAAGCTAACTCATTCGATTAACGGAGTTAGGAATACAGCTAAGAATGCTTTGTCAAAAGGTCTAGGAGAAAGAGTCGATTTAAAGATTGATTGCTTGGCGGCAGAGTTAAAATCAGAATTTCAGAATTGGGATATATTTTAAATGAAGGTTTTAATAACAGGCGGCGCAGGATATTTAGGAACTGTACTAACTGAGGAAATACTAGATAGATTTCCTTATGCAAAGGTTATTGTCTATGATAACTTAATGTACAAACAGGATGGGCTCTTTAGTTTTTTTAAATATCCTAAAGACAGGTTTGAGTTTGTTTACGGAGACGTAAGAGATAAAGACTCACTTCTAGAACAGTTGCAGAAGCTGGACAAAAATAATGATTACGTTATCCCTTTAGCTGCGATAGTTGGGTTTCCCGCCTGCGCCAGAGATGAGAAACTCGCTACAGCAGTCAATTTCGAGCATGTAAAGTACATTGTCCAATCTACTAAATGTAGAATTATTTATCCTAATACAAACAGCGGATACGGAGTAAGCGATGGCGATTCTTACTGCACGGAAGAAACACCTCTTGCTCCAATTTCTGTTTATGGCAGAACAAAGTGCGATGCGGAAGAGTGGGTGCTTGGCGCTGGCCACACCTCTCTTAGGCTAGCTACTGTATTTGGCACTTCTTATAGATTTAGGAAGGATTTACTTGTTAATGATTTTGTTCTGAGGGCTGTTACAGATAGTTGCATTACTTTATTCGAAAGTTCATTTAAGAGAAACTTTATTCATGTTAGAGATGTCGCTCACGCTTTTATACATATGTTTGGACACAGAACGCATCCAGATAATCAAGGGGCAACTATTTTTATAGACGATGACAATAATATTTTTAACCCATATGGCCAACCTTACAATGTCGGTTTGTCTAGCGCTAATTTTTCAAAGTTTGAACTCTGCGACAAGATCAAAGATCACATCCCCGGATTCGTTATCACGAAGAGCGAAATAAATTCTGATCCTGATAAAAGAAACTATATTGTTAGCAATAAAAAGCTTGAGGCGACAGGATGGGAAGCTAGAGTAGATATAGATAAAGGTATTGAAGAACTGATAAGAGCCTATCAAGTATTTAACAAATCTAACGTAAAACATACTAATTTGTAATGGATGTATTATTTGTATCGCCAAATAATTCTAACGCAGTATACCAACGCCTAGCGGACGACTATAGCGCAATAGAGCCCCCCACTTGGGCATTACTTCTAGCTCAAGCGGCTAGGAGCAATGGATATAAGGTGGCAATACTAGATACCCTTGCTGAAAATTTATCCGACGAACAAGCTCTAGAAAGAATAAACTCCTTCCAGCCTAAACTTATTTGCTTTGTTGTATACGGTCAGAATGTAAATTCCGGCGTTGTCAGCATGAGCGGAGCGGTAAGGCTTAGTTCATATATTAAAAATAATACATCTACTCCAATAGCTTTTGTAGGTTCGTATCTTCAGGCCCTGCCTCTTAAAGCTTTAAAGGAAGAGCCTTCTATAGATTTTGTCTTTACTAATGAAGGGGTTAAATCATTACTGAAAGTTTTATCTCTTGGAGCTATAAATGAATCAACTCTCGCTAATGTAAAAGGAATAGCTTACAGAAAAGATGGAGAACCTACTTTTAACCCACCTGAATCCGTTGTCACTAATTTAGACGAAGATTTGCCGGGCTACGCTTGGGACCTTTTGCCAGATGTAAAGCTTTATCGAAGCCCAATGTGGCATGCAGAATACGATGAAGATTCTAGAACTCCTTACACAGCTATTCAAACTTCTTTAGGCTGCAAGTTTGCCTGCAACTTTTGTATGATCAATATGATCAACAGAGATGATAACGAAGAGATTGGAGTAGCTGGCAACTATAGCAAAATGAGACATTGGTCTCCAGATTTTATTATCAAAGAATTTGACAAACTTGCAGACCTAGGAATTTTTACAATAAAGATAACCGACGAGCTTTTTTTACTTAACAAAAAATTCTATGTACCAGTTTGCGAAATGTTAAGTAAGAGGTGGTATGTAGATAAATTAAAGCTTTGGGTTTATTCTAGAATTGATACTGTTGCTAATCCAGAAACACTTACTCTTTTAAGAGACGCTGGTGTTAAGTATATAGCTTTAGGAATTGAGTCTAGCAGTAGAGAAGTTAGGCTTGAAGTGTCTAAAGGTAGATTTAAAGATGTTAAGATAAAGAGCGTAGTTGACCAAATACATGACGCAGGCATAGAAGTTATGGCAAATTATATATTTGGGCTTCCGGGCGATACAATGAAAACCATGCAGGAGACTTTAGATTTAAGCTTAGAGCTTTGTACTTCTGGGTGGAACGCTTATGCAGCTATGGCTCTTCCGGGAAGTCAACTGTATGCGGATGCTGTTGCCAAAGGCTACAGGCTTCCAGAAAAATATTCTGGATACTCTTTTCATTCTTACGACTCTGTTTGCTCTGAAACAGACTCGCTAAAACCTTGGCAGATTCTAAAATTCAGAGACGAAGCTTTTAACAAGTACCACATGAACGAAAAGTTCTTAGAAAGAATAAAATCGAAGTACGGAGAAAAGCAAGTAGATAATATTAAAAAAATGTGCGAAATTGTTTTAAAAAGAAGACTCATAGAAGAAGCTGAAGAAATAACATGAAACACCCATTAATGTCAGACAATATTAGCAAGGAGGACTTAAATGTTTTAGTTGATTTTTTATCACAAGACCCTCAACCTATACTTACTAACAACAAAAGAGTAAAACAATTCGAAAAAGAGTGGGGAGAATGGCTAACCAATGACCCAACTCGGCTTTGTATGCCAAATAATATAATGGTTAACTCTGGATCTTCCGCTAACCAGATAACCTTTTTATCTTTAAAGCAGATTCTGCCAGAAGGCGCAGAAGTTATAGTTCCGCCGATTACTTGGATATCAGACATATCTGCGGTTTTGCAAAACGGTTTCACTCCTGTATTTTGTGACATTAATCCAAAAACTCTCGCCATAGACGAAGATGAATTAGAAGAAAAAATTACTAGGAAAACCAAAGTGGTATTCCTAACCCATGTTTTAGGATATAACGGGCTAACAGATAAAATACTAAAGTTATGCGAAGATAATGATTTAATTTTAGTGGAAGATGTTTGTGAGTCTCATGGTGCAACTTTCAAAGGAAAGAAGGTCGGAACTTTTGGCAAGATTTCAAATTTCTCTTTTTATTATGCTCATCATATGACTTCTATTGAAGGAGGAATGGTAAGTACTGATGATCCTGAGATATACCAATTCTGCAGAATGTTCAGGTCTCACGGTATGGTTAGAGAAGCTTCTAGCGATACTCTTAAAAACGAGTATATGGAAGAGTATCCAGATCTAAACTCAGATTTTATTTTTGCAGAAGCAGCTTACAATTTTAGAAGCACGGAAATCAATGCAGTTCTTGCATCTAACCAGCTTAAAAGACTTGACGCTAACAACAAGCGCAGAAATGAAAACTACTATACCTTCATGAACAATCTAGGCTCAGAAAAGTTTAGAACTGATTTAAACCATGAAGGCAACTCTAATTATGCATTTACTCCCATCTTAAATGAACCTGACTTTAATTTGAGAGACAAGATAGAGGAAAAACTAAATAAGTATGATATAGAGTTTAGAAGAGGTCTCTCTGGAGGCGGCAGCCAAATTCGCCAACCTTATATAGAAAAATATATTAAGAATTTTAACATCAAAATCAATGGTCTCTATAAGGCCCCTGACCCACTAGACTATCCAGAAGCTGATCACTGTCATCACTTTGGTTGGTACATTGGCAACTATCCTGAGTTAGGTGAAGCTAAAATTAACTACATAACTGAAATACTAAATGAAGACTAATTTAACGCCACAAGATTTAATATCTTTCGAGGAAGAAATAGGCGAATGCTTTAACAATGCTCAGATTAGAGCTCCAATTCATCTATACAGCGGGAATGAAGAAAAGATAATTAAAATATTTGAAGATGTAAAAGAAGAAGATTATGTATTTTGCACTTGGAGAAGTCATTATCAGTGCTTGATAAAAGGCGTGCCAAGAGACAGATTAAAAAAAGATATACTAGCAGGAAAGTCTATAACTCTGTGTTATCCAGAGTATAGAATTTTCTCCTCAGCCATTGTGACAGGCAGTATTCCTATTGCAAACGGAAGAGCTTTAGCTGAAAAAAGAAGAGGCTCTGGAGCAAATGTTTGGTGCTTTGTCGGAGACATGACTTCTGAAACAGGTTCGTTTCACGAAAACGTAAAGTATTCTACTTCTCAAAATTTGCCGATTACTTGGGTGGTGGAAGACAATGGTAAAAGCGTTTGCACTAATACAAGAGAAACTTGGAATATGAAGAATCTCTCTTACGAAGAGTTGGACTTACTTAATTCAAGAGGCAATGTCATATATTACAAATACGAGACAAAGTATCCACATGCTGGAGCAGGCAAAAGAATTCAATTCTAATGAAATATTTTGATGAGTTAAAAAGATCTATGGAGTGGCTTGGAGAAAAGCCAGATACTCTTTTTATAGGCCAAGCTGTTGAGGTGGCAGGCACAGGCATGAGTAACACCTTAAAAGATGTAGCTAAGGAAAAACTTATGGAGGTCCCTGTTTGTGAAGATATGCAAATGGGCTTTACGAACGGTTTAGCTTTAGCTGGAGACAACGTGCCTGTTTCTATTTTTCCTAGATGGAACTTCTTGCTTCTGGCCACAAATCAAATTGTAAATCACTTAGATAAAATACCTGAGATGTCTGAATACAGACCAAAGGTTATTATCAGAACATCTATAGGCGCAGAAAGGCCTTTGCACCCACAACATCAACATGTCGGAGACTATACAGATTCTTTTAAACTGATGGCCCCGAATATAGAAGTTATTAGATTAGATGAGCCAGAACAAATATTTGAGTCTTACCAAAAAGCGTACGATAGAGAAGACGGAAAGTCTACTATACTCGTAGAGTGGGGGGACTACTATAATGAAAAATGAAAACAAAGTAGATATTAGTTTTTTAATGTCTTCCATCAAAAGATATGAAGACTTTGGGACAAACTTTGTTTCTTCGATTTATGAACTTGCAAAAGAAAGTAAGTATACTTTTGAGATTATAGTCTCGCATCCAAACAAAATAGATGATGATAGAGTTGTTTGGCTGGAAGAAAAAGAGAACTTAGGGCAAGAAGTAGCTTTTAATAATTGCGCTAGAATAAGCAAAGGCGATTATTTAGCTGTCTGCGTTGACGATCATTTTGCAGGAGGAGACGTATTTGGAGTTATAGATTTTTTAAAATCTGATTTATTTAAAGATAGAAAATATAAGGTGACCACTCTCGCAGGGGGCTTGTCTGACGAAATAACTTTTGTCGAGCCTAAACCCACTCATATTAATTTACTAGATAGAGAAAATGTTTTTGGGATGCCAAGGTTTCATGTTATGCCTTTTCCAATAGTAGAAAGAGAGACCTATAAAGACTTACTAGGTGGCTATGTTATGCACCCAAAGCTTTGGAGCATGGCAGACTGGTACTTGGGAGCTTTTCTTTATTATAACGATGAGCCGGGGATTCAGTACAATGGAGCCAAATATCATAGACTTCCTAACGACCCAATGACTCCGCAGCATAAAATGCCAGACTTCCACATAACATATAACTCTATATATAAGTTAATAAAAAATTACAAGAAAGGAATGGACTACGTATACGATATAGAATGCGACGTCTACAATCCAAAAAATGTTTAATATATCAGTAATAATACCGGGTATTAGGCCAGAGAACTGGCCAAAAATATACGAAGATCTTAATTCTACTTTCAAAAAAAACAAATTTGAACTTGTTTGCGTAGGCCCTAAAATACCAACTAACTACTTTGACGATAAATTAAACTTTAGATACGCCAGAGATTTTGGCCACCCTAGCAGATGCCTGCAGCTAGGAGCCACTTTGTCTACGGGAGAGTATATTTGCTGGATACCAGACGACATAAAACTAGAAATAGGAGCTCTAGAAGACTCTTTGGAGATGTTAAAGACCATGCCTAAAGAAGACGGAATGACTCTCAAATATTCTGAGGGGACAGGTTTTACAGGTACTCAAGATTTGGACGAAAAATATTGGATTGGATTTACACACAAAGGTTCTCTTGATGTTTTAGGCATACCCCCGTACTGGAAGATAGCGCCTCTTTTTATGTACAACAGAGACACTTATTTTGAGTTTGGCGGTCTTGATTGTAGATTCGAGCATGTAAATTTCAACACCCATGATCTTGCTTTTAGAATGCAAAATTACGGATCTACTATTCATTTATCTCCGAGAAAAGTTTTAAGTGCTGACTGGACTCCTAACGACCCAGTGATATCTTCAGCTTTCCACGACAATGACTTTCCCTTAATGAAAGAAATATACGCTAAAGATGGAGCTAATAATAAGCTCAACAAAAACAGCTGGACCTCAGAGAACCCCTACTGGAACAGAAGGAATTACAAATTATGAAAGATATAAATATAAGCTTTATATGTACATCAATAAGGTCTCAAGATATACTAAATGAAATTTTTGAGTCAATTGATGGAGTGTGCCAAGAAAACTACGAAATTGTTTTTTGCAGCGAAAAACTTTATGAGGACAAATTTAAAAACGACAAAGTAAAATATATTCATAATCCAGACATAAAAGAGTCGTGCCCCAATTACAACGAGTGCTATAATCATACTTCTGGAGAATGGATTTGCATAATCACAGATGATTTATACTTAACTAAAGATCCAAGAGAATTCATAGCTGAAAGCCGGGGAAGTAAAAATATGTTGAAGAATATATTTAATATTTTTATTGATACTTGCATGGTTAATACCAGAAGTTCTAACCCCACTTCTAACTGGACGGATGGCTGTATAGACTTTTGCACTCCATATGTCCCATGCATGAGTAGGTATTTAATAGATGAAGTCTTGGAAGGAAAAATTTGGAACGAAGAGTTTATACACCACTACCCCGATGTTTGGCTTGGATTATATATGTGCACTAAATATAATACAAATATGTTAGACACCTACTCCTGCACACAATGGCATAAAGATTTTACAACTAACTTTACTCATGATGATTTTGACAGGTCTGTCTACCAGAGTCTTAGGTCTGAAATAATATCCAATCCAGAATCATGCACCTATAATCATTCCATAGACAAAAAATGAACCAAGTCACAATAACTGAATGGAGCCCTAAAGAAAAAATTCTACTATGCTTTGAGAAGTATTGTGATTTCAATCCCGATATGAAGCTTACCAATTCATATCATAATTTTCTAGCAAGTTTTTCTCAATCAAAACCTGAGTGTATTTTTCACACTATTCACCAAGATGAGTGTCAACTAGTCTACAAAAAACATATAGACGAAATACTTCCGGAGTATTGCAAGAAGTGGGGAATTAATAAAATAATGTTTATCCTGCTTGGGGAGTCCTCATGCAACCCATCAATACCTATATATAATAAATTAGCTTCAATGGGTATATCTTTATGTTTTCATTGGCCAGACACTAGCCCCGGTTGGGCTGTTGATACTATGTATTCTTTAGGTGAATTAGCCGATTTGCATGTTTCTTGGGACGTTCCCAAATCTGATTTTCATTCAAGTCTTCCCAAACTTAATAACTATATATCTCTCTGGGCTCCTCAAGACAGAAATCTCTATAGATTCAAAAGCTACAAAGACAAAAGCAAAAAAGTAGCTTTTTACGGCAGGCCTTTTCTTCAAAGGGCTAAACATTTAGAATACATAAAATCAAAGTTAGAAGATTTTTATTTTGGCGGCGGGCAAAGAGAAGAAAGTCTGTCTCCCGAAGATTACGCTGACTCTGTAGCTGACAGTAAAATTATATTAAATTTTCCTGCCCATGGGTTTGGGTTTTCACAGCTAAAGAGCAGAGTTATAGAAGCTATGGCTTGCGGCTCATTAGTTATAGAGTTGGAAAACGATTCTACTCCAACTTTTTTTGAAGCTGGTAAAGATTACATATCCTGTTCTTCTATAGATGACATGATAGCCAAAGCCGACTATTATGTTAACAATGAAGAAGAAGCTGAGAAAATTGCCTTGAGTGGTTATAATAAGTACATCAATAACTATACAGCCCGCCACTACTGGGATTTAGTATTTGAAAATCTATGAAGCATTTACTCTTTGCGACAGAGAAGTGGTGTGACGCTAATCCTCTACTTTCTTTTACTAACAACTTTCACAACTCGTTTAATTCTTTTAGTAGGAGCATAGACGACTGGAGTTTCAACACACTGCATTTAGATGAAGCTGCTGTTGTTTACAGAAAAGATATAAACAATGTTTTAGTAGATTACTGCAAAGAGTATTCCCCTTCTTTAGTTATATTTTCACTGCTTAACGGCACACCTTTTAATCCGTCAATTGCCACTTACAAAAAACTGAGAGAGCTGGGGGTAAAAACTTGTATATTCTGGCCTGATACCGGGCCAACTTGGGGCATGCAGACTGTGTCAGAAATTGCGGATTCTGTAGATTTACATGTCTCTTGGGACTGCCCCGACGATTGGCATCAATCGTTCCAACCTAAAAACCCAAGACAGCCCAATCATATAGACTTATGGACACCTGAAGATGACTCCATGTTTTACTATTCGGAAGATAAAACTATAGACGTATCTTTTTTAGGAAGCATAGACAAATACTCTGACAGACTAGGCATACTACCGGCTTTAAAAGAAAATTTTCCAAACATAGTTATAAGCGGAGGCCAAAGAACTTCCAAGCTTACTCCTAGCAAGTATGCGGAAATTGTCAGGTCCAGTAAAATAGGAATAAACTTCCCAATGAGCCAAACAGGAGTATTCTCTCAAGCTAAAGGTAGGATATTTGAATATACTTCTTGCAATTCTCTTTTGATAGATTTCGACAACTCTAGCACAAAAAGATTTTTTCTACCCCAAGAAGAATATGTATCTGTAAATTCTAAAGAAGAATTAATTGAAAAAGTAAAATTTTACCTTAATAATAAAGAAGAGAGATTACGAATAGCTTTAAATGGATTTAGGAAGTTCGAGAAAAACTGGACGGCTGAAAGTTTTTGGCGAACTTTGCTAAGTAAATTACAATTATGAAACTACACTTAGGGTGCTTTCACAAAAAAATTCACGGATTTACTAATGTAGACATTAGAGAGGATGTAGAGCCTGATTTAGTTGATGATGTTTTTAAACTTGAAAACGTAGAAAACGAATCTGTTGATTTAATATACGCCTGCCATGTACTTGAGCATGCCAACAGAGAGGAAGCTTTCACGGCGATGAAAAGGTGGTTCTCCGTCCTAAAGACAGGGGGCGTGCTAAGGCTCGCCGTCCCTGACTTACAGGCAGTTTTCGAGCACTATATTTGCCATAAAGATTTAAAAATTTTAGAGTGCTTCTTGTACGGGTCGCAAAAACATCCGTACGATTTTCACTATTGTGGCTGGGATTTTAAGTTACTTGAGGCTGATTTAACAAAAGCAGGCTTTAGTTCAGTAGAAAGATACGACTGGAGAGATACTGAGCATTTCTACGTAGATGACTACAGTCAATCATATCTACCCAAGATTTCTTATACAAGTAGGCAAAAAAGAGGTATAATAGAAGGGAAATTAATGAGCTTGAACGTAGAAGCAGTTAAGTAATGAAAAAAGTATTAGTAACAGGTGGCGGAGGTTTAGTAGGAAACTCAATTAAAAGGCTTTCTCAAAGCTACGATTATGACTTTGTATTTACCACCCGAGAAGATGGAGACCTTACAGTAGAAAGTAACGTAAAAGATTTATTTGAAAAATATAAACCTGACTATGTTATACATACCGCCGCAAAAGTAGGAGGAATCGCTGGCAATCTAGCAGCGCAAGCAGATTTCTTTTATCAAAATCTGTTAATGAATGCGTACATGATTCATCATGCTGCAGTTAGTAATGTAGAAAAGTTTTTTGCTTTTACTTCTGTTTGTGTTTTTCCAGATGGTAAAGAGATGGAGGAAAGCAATATGCACGCTGGCCCACCTTTTGAAGCGAACTTTGCATACGCTCACGCAAAGAGAATGGTAGATGTGCAAATAAGGGCCTACAAAGACCAGTACAAAGTAAACAATTATTGCTCTATTATTCCCGGAAATATTTTCGGAGAGAATGATTTGTTTGATCTGGCTTCTGGTCACGTTATCCCTTCTTTGATCCACAAGATGTACAAAGCGAAGCATGAAGGTGGCGACTTTGTTGTTTGGGGAGACGGATCAGCTATCAGAGAGTTTTTGTATGTAGATGATATCTCTAGAATTATTTTACAACTCTTAGCAAGAGAAGATGTGCCAGAGAGACTTTTAATCTCAGGAGAAACTCAGTACAGCATTAAAGAGATAGCTGAAACCCTTAAAGAAGTTGCCGAATACCCAAGAGAAGTCATTTATGATATTTCCAAACCCAAAGGCCAAGCGGCTAGAAAGTCTAACCTCACTCTACTCAGAAGCCTGTTTCCTGAATTTGAATTCACTAACTTGAAGGAGTCTTTAAAAAAATCTTATCTCTGGTTTGAGAGTAATTATCCCAATGTAAGATTATGAAATGAAAAAAGCTTTAATCACTGGAGTAACTGGAAGCGGAGGTAGCTACCTAGCAGAACATCTTATTGATGAGTCTCTAGAAGTTCACGGCATATCAAGATTACGCAGCACCGCCCATTGTAAAAACTTAAAAAAAATAGAAGACAAAGTAACTATTCATAATGTTGACCTTTGCGATCTAGGTTCGCTTTTTAGGTGCTTATCTAAATTAAAACCAGATTATATTTTTCATATAGCCTCTATGGCTAACGTAAGAGACTCTTTTGAAAATCCCACAACTATTATCAACAATAATATTAATATAACTTTAAATCTGTTGGAAACAGTTAGAATTTTAAAAGAAGGAGAAAACTATAACCCAAGAATTCAAATATGTAGCACCTCGGAAGTTTATGGAGAAGTTGATCCCAAAAACATTCCAATTAAAGAAGATTGCCCGCTGAATCCAGCTAGTCCTTATGCAGTTTCAAAATTAAGCCAAGACAAGCTAAGTCAAGTTTATTACTGGAGCTATGGCCTAGACGTAATCAGAACCAGAATGTTTGCATATTTTAACGCAAGGAGAGGAGATCTTTTCTCAACTTCTTTCGCAAGGCAGATTATGGACATAAAAAGAGGCTATAGAAAAACACTAAAGCATGGAAATTTAAACTCAGAAAGAGTCCTTATAGATGTAAGAGACGCCGTTTCTGCTTATTGGTTTGCTATGAAAAAATGCAAGAGTGGGCAGGCTTACAATATTGGCGGAGAAACTAGCACGTCTGTTGGCGATATTCTAAAAATGTTGATTGATAAATCTGGAATCGAAATAAATTGCGAGCAGGATCCACTTTTAATAAGACCTAAAGATATTACCTTGCAAATTCCTGATAGTTCAAAATTTAAAAATGAAACAGGGTGGTCCACCAAGTATTCACTAAGTGAAAGCTTGGACTTTTTTCTTGAAGAGGTAGAATTATTTTATGAGTAATAGAGTATTATCAGTTTTCAACACTTGCGGAATCTCTGGAAGAGAGAACGTTCAACATTATGTTGAATCTATTAAAGGAATAGTGGATCAAAAATTTGAAGGGCATCAAGTAGCTCTTTCTAGTTGTAGAAATTCACCTCAAGCAATACAGTACCTTAGGGAAAAACTTGGCGACAGCATAACCTACAATTTAATAGACGATGTAGTCCCTGTTAATGTTTCCTTTAACCACACCGTCAGAAAAAACGTAGAGCATTTTGGAGAATTTGAAAGTTATCTTTACATAGACTCTGGAATGACATTTTTTTATGATTCAATTTTGGATCAAAATGTTGTGTCTAAACTTTATTCTCTTCATAAAGAAAAAAATTGCGCCATGACCTCAGGAAGAGTTGATCGTGACTCTGGTATAGAGCGTTGGCTAGGAGTTGACCATCCTGACGAAATGACTAAAGAAAATAGAGACCGGTATAAAAAGCTCGATAGTCATATTAAAATTCCTATTGGTAAAACCGTAAATCTTCACATTCAACTTTTTGATAACTCTATATACAAATTCTATGACAGAAAATTAATGCCAGATGTTTTTGCGTCTTTTTGCAGCGAATCAATTCACTCATATATATGCGCTTCTTTAGGCAAGAATTTTTATCTCAGCAAGGATGTTTTTCTTCCTCATGAAACCAGCATGGACATGGCTTGCAGCGGGAACAGGCCTGAATGGGCAAAACAGAAAAAAGGTATTGAAAACTGGCAGCATACTTTTGCGCTTCCTTATCCTGAAACCATGAACAATATTTTGAAGAATCCTGAAATGTGGGACTCTGGTTGCGGATATGAGATCTTAGAAAATGTAGCTCCTCATAACCCAGATTGTTATGATGAAAATGAAAAATGCAAAGATCCAGAAAGACTAGGCGATTTTATCTTAGATAATTTTTATCTAAAAAAATGGGACTTTAACTATGACGATGTCAATAGTGTTTTTATAAAATGAAAAAAATTGTAGCCATGATCCCAGCTAGACTGGGGAGCAAAAGAATACCCAAGAAGAATATAAGGTTGCTGAATAATAAGCCCTTGGTTCAGTACTGCTTAGAAGCTGCGGTTAAAGCTGATTGTTTCGATGAGATATATTTAAACTCTGAATCTGAAGAGCTGTCCTCTATTGCTGAAAAATGCGGTATTAAGTTTTATAAAAGGCCAGAGCATCTTTCTTCTGATGATTCTACCAACGATCATTTTGCTTTAGATTTTTTGGAAAATGTAGACGCTGATGTATTAGTTCAAATATTGCCCACTTCTCCATTCATAACAAGCGAAGAAATAAATTTGTTTACTAAGGACATGGTAGATAACAACTATGACACTTTAATCTCTGTTTGCGATAACCAAATCGAATGTCTTTATAATAACGAGCCAATCAACTTCGATAAAACAAATATTACCCCAAGATCACAAGATTTAGAGCCTGTTAAATCTTACGCTTGTTCACTAATGGCTTGGGCTAAAGATAGTTATGTTGAAAATTACAAAAGATACGACGCTGCCTATCACGGAGCAAATGGAAAAACAGGTACATTTACTCTCAAGGGATATTCTACTGTGGACATTGACAACGAAGAAGATTTTCAACTAGCTGAAACTATAGCTAGGCATATAAAACTCGGGAATAAATACCCTGTTAAATATTTAGATGACGGAGAAGTTTTTGATTCTGACAGGCTGAGGATATTAATAGAAGACGGCGTAGACAACAATACTATGTATGAGTATAATAAGGAGATAACTAAAATTAATGAAATTATTTCCAAGAATCCAGATGATAAATGCTGGTCTCATACTGTTATAAATACCAAATCTAACTCTGCTACATTGATAGCCCAAATGCCGGGAGAAGGAAATAGAATGCATTACCATTCCGATTGGGATGAATGGTGGTACATTGTCAAAGGAGAGTGGGATTGGTGGGTAGAGGGCAGAACGCTTAAAATTAAACAAGGAGATGTAGTCTTAATAGAAAGAGACAAGAAGCATAAAATCACTGCATCCGGAGAAGGCCAGTCTATAAGGTTTGCTGTTAGCAGAGAAGACGTAGAGCACATATATATTGGAGATGGCCAAGTTTGATGTATTAGCTGACTTTTCTAAGAGCAAAGGATCTTTTCTCTACGACGCAAAAAGCGGCAAAAATTATTTAGATTTATTTAACATGTTTTCATCCGTGCCAATTGGATACGGGCATGGAATATTTGATGACAGATTTAAAAAAGAAATATTAGACAACGCTACAGTTAAGTTTTCTAAAGAGTCGTTTGAAAATTATTCTTTTGAAGCCTTCGACAAAGAGTTCAAAGATTTTGCATTGCAAGATTACACCCATAGACACTATACCAATACTGGAGCCTTGGGCGTAGAGGCGGCAATAAAATTAATATATAAAAAGTGCGGATTTAAAAATATTGCTGTAATAAAAAATTCTTTTCATGGAATTTATGGTAGAGCTGATTCACTAACTACCAGATTCAAAGGTATAGATAAAAGGTTAGATTTCTTACCCAAACAGGAGAACATATTCTCTATAAGTAACTTAGATGATCTAAAAAAAATTCAAAAGCTTGGCTTTGGTAAAGCTAGAGATATTTGCGCTGTTATCGTAGAGCCAATACAATGCACCTTTGGCGATAGGTATTTGGAATCTAATTTTATAAATGACTTATTTGTTTATTGCAGAAGCAAAAATATAAAAGTAATTTTTGATGAAGTCCAAACTGGATTTTGCGCTTCTGGAAAAGTTTGGTACTATAAAAATTTTGAATTTGTGCCAGATATACTAGTTTTTGGGAAAAAGGCTCAGGTGTCAGGAGTAGCGTTTAATGATTTTTTCTACGAGAATGATAGAACTTTATCATGTACTTGGGACGGAGATGTCAATGATGCCATAAGATGTAAATACATCATAGAGGCTATCAAAAAATATAATCTTTTAGAAAACATAAAAGAAAAGGGTCTTTCGATACTTAATTTTCTAAAGTCTTTGGGTTTGGAAGCCAGAGGGGCAGGAGGCATAATTTGTGTAGATTTACCCACAAGCGAAACCAGAAATGATCTCTGCGACGAACTCTTTTCTAGTCAAGTTTTGGTAAATGCCACAGGAGATAAATCAATTAGGCTTAGGCCCAACATTTCCATCTCCCAAAAAGAAGTTGATATATTTAAAGAAAAATTTGAACACTGTTTAAGTTCCGCTATAATATAAATTACAATGGAGTCAAATAAAATACTTAATTTAGAAGGCATTGAAAAAAAGTTTCAAGATTTTGTATCTGATGCGCCATACCAAAAGCTAGCCAAGACTTTTTATGAAAGACAGAACATTTTAGTACTGGGCAACGGAGGAAACTATGCTGTTGCCCAACATGGCGCGGCTGATTGTTCTAGGCTCACGTCAAAGAATGTCATCTCTTTCGACAATCCTACATACATAACGTCTTCAGCTAATGATAACGGTTATGAAGATTTATTCCTAAATTGGTTGAAGAATTTGTACGAAAAAAAAGTCTTTAATGAAGACAATGGAATGGTGATTGGCCTTTCTTCTACCGGAACTTCAAAAAACATTTGTGGGGCCTTAAACTGGTCTTGCTTAAAAAATATTCCAAGCTTCATGGTGGCTGGCTCTGCCCCAGAGAACTTGAGAAACAGCGACAGAAGACCTTATGATGATTTAGTGCATGATTGTATTTTTGGCGTTAAAAATTTTCATACAGCAGAAATACTTTCTCTTATGATGTTCTATCAATTAGTGGAAAGTAATGGAGATTGCTGCCCGCAGATTGATGATGAAAAAGACAGAAGGAGAAAGCTAAAGTGCAATTATGACAACCTTACTCCGTATGCTTCAAAATGATTAGAGAAGTCCAAAACGATGAACCATCCCAGCAAGCTCTAAAGTCTATCATAAATAATAGGCCGGTATTTCTTTTCGCCCAAGGCCCAACTGTACAAAAGTTTTCTGAATATAAAGAATTTTTCAAAGATAAAGATATATGCTATGCATGCATAGGAAGATTTGAACTTTCGGAAGAGTTGGTTCCCGAACCGGGATATGACATATTAATTAGATCAGACACTAGATGCTACCTGCCATCAATTAAAGAAACTACAGATTTTATAGAAAGAGAGAATGAGACTGCGTGGATTATTAAGTATGTCAGCCCAAGTTCTCACGAATATAAAGAATCACATCACCTTTGGTCCCAAGATCATCCGAGTAGTGAAGAGCAGATAAGTATTCATAGACTTTCGCATATTTCCACAGATCAAAAAAACAACATTAAAGATTTTTTCGACAATATAAGTTACTATAGATCACATTCAAAAATTTACGGAGATGGCTCTATATTTCATAATAATTCTAAATGTCCATGCACAATGGCTGCAGCCTTAAGTTTTTTGTTTTGTCTTGAGGTAAGCGACATCTATATATTTGGATTTGACGGCGGCCCAATTGCAGGAGACGATTACTTCAAAAGCGAGCAAAGTGACTATTTAGGAAATGGAGGGACCGATATAGCGGGAGTTATAGATGACACCAAAAAATTTAATGAAAATTTTTGGTCCTTGTGTGATAAAGGAAAATACTATGATAGAGTTTTTAATGTTTCACCGCAAAGCAACGTTACTAACTTAAGAAAAATTTCATATTCAGACTTAGCGGATAAGTTCTCTTGAAAAAAGTATTAGTCATAGGTGATAGCTGTCAAGACGTATTCTGCTATTGTAACTGTAGCAGGCTTGCTCCAGAGGCGCCTGTGCCTGTTTTGGATTATCAGTACGAACAGAAAAGTCCGGGCATGGCTTATAACGCTTATCGAAATATTAAGTCACTCGGAATAGAGTGTGAGATAGAAACTAATTCAAACTGGAAATCTATTAAAAAGACTAGATATGTAGACACAAAGACTAATCAAATGTTTTTTAGATTTGATAGTTGTGGCAAATTTAACAGAATCAAGCTTAACACAATTAATTTTTCTAGTTACGATGCGGTAGTAATATCGGACTACGATAAAGGCTTCTTGAAAGAAGACGATATTGACGCTATATCTAAAATACATAACTTAACTTTTCTTGACACAAAAAAACAAATAGGAGACTGGGCAGAAAATATATCTTTTATTAAAATAAACGAATTAGAGTACAATAAATCTAAATCTATATTTGAGCAAAAAATATTTAATGACAAGCTTGTCAAGACTTTAGGTGGCGAAGGATGCGAGCATAAAGGTAAAGTTTACCCAGTCCCAGAAGTGGAAGTAAAAGATGTTTCCGGGGCTGGGGATACTTTTTTAGCTGGCTTAGTTTCTACCTACATTTATACAAAAGAAATAGACAAGTCTATAGAATTTGCAAACAAATGCGCTACAGAAGCTGTTAGCCAAAAAGGTGTTGTTTCATTGTCTAAAATTAAAACTTTTTACTGGTGAGTGATAAACTGAAATTTCTAGACAAAGTGCGAGGCGACTGCAAGGTCACCTTGGGTCTTGGAGCTTTAATTATTAAAGGATATAGAGATATCCACGATATAGCTCCCCCGACGCAAGAGCAGTTTGCCCAGTGCTATATAAAAGAGTACGCTCTACCTTTACCAGAACAAGAGATATTGTTAGAGCTTAGAGAAGATTGCAATATGTGGTGCGTGCCGGGAGGACGCTTAAATCCGGGCGAGACAATACCTGAATGTATCAAAAGAGAAGTCAAAGAAGAAACTAACGTAGATGTAGTTTTAGATGATTTATTCTGCGTCTACTCAGATCCCAAGGTAGGAACTTTGCGGCACTACCCAAAAGATGAATATATGCAGCAAGTGATAGATATTTTTATGATTGGGTATCCCACTAGCTATAATATAAAAAAGAGTGAAGAGAGTCTGGATGTCAAATTTTTTAAATTCAAAGATTTGCCAAACAACATGGTTCCTACTATAAGAAAAGCAATTACGCAATATGAATACCTTTACAGGTTCACAAAGAAAGCTATTTTAGAATGAAAAAAGTATTAATTACAGGCATCTTAGGTCAAGACGGAGCGAATATGGCAGAGCTTCTTTTAGAACAAGGAGACGTTCATGTCTATGGCATGATGAGGAGATCTGGTTCGCCGAACTATACTAACATTAAAGAATTTAGAGATAATAAAAATTTTGAACTAGTAGACGGAGACTTATCAGACAGCGCGAGTATTGATAGTCTAGTCAAAAAGCTACAGCCTGACTACTTACTTAACTTTGGAGCCAACTCTTTTGTGGGCGTTAGCTGGGACGTGCCCCTAAGTGTCCTTGATGTTAATACAGGCGGGGTTGTTAGATGTCTTGAAGCTATTAGAAAATTTAAGCCCGACTGCCGCTTTTACAGCGCAGGCTCTTCAGAAGAACTTGGCGACGTAGATTATAGCCCGCAGGACATCAATCATCCAATCAAACCTAGGAGCCCGTATGGAGCCTCCAAAGCTGCCGCTAGGCACATGACAAAAGTCTATCGCGAATCATATAATTTATACGCAGTTCATTCTATTTTATTTAATCACGAAGGCACAAGAAGAGGAGAAGAGTTTGTAACTAGAAAAATTACTAAAAAAGTTGCGGAAATAAAATATTCATTAGATAACGACCTACCTTTCGAGCCATTGCAGTTAGGAAATATTGACTCTAAAAGAGATTGGAGCGACAGCAAAGATTTTATGAGAGGCGTTTGGTTGATGATGAATCAAGAAAAGCCAAAAGACTATGTTCTATCAAGCAATGAGACTCATTCCGTGAGAGATTTTGTTCAAAGAGCTTTTAGCTGCGCAAACGTGCCGGGCCTCTGGAGTGGTGAAGGTATGAATGAGAAATTTAGAGTTTTTCAAGACAATACTGTTTTGGCAGAGATAAATGAAAAATTTTACAGACCAGCAGAAGTAGACCTTTTACATGGCGACTCCACGCCCGCCAGAAAAGAACTTGGCTGGAAACCTGAGATTTCATTTGACAAATTGGTAGAAAGTATGGTAGATAATGATTTAGCTATATGCCAAAAAGAAAAAAGCTAACTATTTACCAATACATAATTGAGAAATTCATAGGTAATTCAAAAACCATCTGGTCGGATAGAGAAGCTACGAAAAGAGAGATAGCTACGGCAAAGAAGTTGTTAAACGCTTATCCAGACAAAAAGTTTTGGGTTAGAGCTTCAATACCGTTCGACAATCTGGAATCGTTAATTTGGTTTCTCTCTCCCAATGGAAAGCGTTTCCTAATCACTCAATGGAACGAATATACGCTTGACTTGCGTCCAGAAGAACAGCATACTCTGTCAAGTAAACGGATTGGCAGAGCCAAGAAGATAAAAAACACCAAAAAGAGCTTACTAGATTTTTTAAGAGATGGCAGCGAAGAAAAAAACTGATACATTGGACCCAATCGGGCAAATTAAACAATACCTCAAAGACCACAAGCATGAGCATTACAATTTTGAGGCAGAGGCAAACTACACAGTCTCCAGCGGAAGTTTGCTGTTAGACATAGCTATGGCTGGAGGATTACGGCCTTCGATCATTAGAGCAAGTGGCGTTTCTGAAGGAGGAAAGACTTCCTGCTCGCTTTCGTTTGCGCGCAATTTTCAAGATTCCGTAAAAAACTCAATGATTATTTACGTCAAGTCTGAAGGAAGGCTATCTCAAGAAATGATTGAAAGGGCCGGGATAGATACTTCTGAAGATAAATGGTTTGTTTTTAAATCTAATATTTTTGAGACCGTCATTGATTTTGTCACAACTCTCATTAAGGACAATCCAACGGAAAAGAAATATTTCTTTATCATAGATTCAATGGATTCTCTGATTCCTTCTGGCGATATCGATCGGTCTTATGCAGAAGCCACCAAGGTTGCTGGAGGCGCAGTTCTAAGTTCTAATTTTCTAAAGAGAATGGCGCTACCAATTAGCACAAGAGGTCATATCTGCTTTATGATTTCTCAGGTTAGAAGCACTGTAAGCATTAATCCTTATGACAAAGGAGACCCAAAGCTTACAAATGCCACAGGAGGCAATGCTCTACTTCACTTTTCCGACTGGATATTCGAGTTTCAAAAGAGGCACAAAGGCGACCAAATAACTTCCAAAAATTCTAAAGACGGAAACCCAGATGGGCACTGGTGCAAGATCATATTTAGAAAAACTCCAAACGAAACTACTGGCGCTGAAATAAAGTATCCAATCAGATACGGCAGGACCGGAGGTAAAAGCGTTTGGATTGAATACGAAGTTTTTGACTCATTAGTCAAGTGGGGCTTTGTGGAGAAAGCTGGCTCTTGGATTACCGTTAATCAAAAACTAATTGACGAATTAAAGCAAAACAAACTTGAGATTCCCGAAAAGATTCAAGGAGAAGATGCTTTTACAGCTTACCTTGAAGAAAATCCAGAACTCACTAGTTATTTGTTCAGAAAACTCAAGAAGACTTTAACTTTGGCGTGAGGCTTTACAACATCAACGGAAGACTTGTAAGTAAAAATGTGGTCAAATATAGAATTGATTGGGAAAAATCTTGTCGATCAAAAATCCAATTTGAAGTCAAAAACTTTTTTAAAGATTACTGGGAAAACCATATTTGCTATGAAGAGTTCCCTGTTTTCGGCACAAGACTTAAAGTAGACTTAATAAATTTTACCCGCAAAATAGCCGTAGAAGTACAAGGTGATCAACATAATCAATACAACAAATTTTTCCATGGTGGCTCAAGAGATAAATATCTAGCCTCCATAAAAAGAGACATGAAAAAAATAAACTGGCTGGAAATGAACGAGTTTAAAGTTCTTGAAATAGAAACTAAAGACATCAAAAGTCTAAGTAGATCTTATATTTTTGATACTTTTGAAGTAGACATTTAATACTGCGTGTAATATATTATGATGAGTAAAGAAGTACAGTACGGAAGTATGCCTCAAAAGGTACTGGACGATATAAGCGAGATGTCATACGGTGGCTATGTATTGTTTAGTTTTGACGAAAAAGCTAAACCTCAAGTCCACGCACAGATATCTGATGACTTAAACGCAATGTCTCTACAGTATTTTATTAAGAATTGGTCCGAGGCCATGGAAGAAATTTCTAGAGAAAGCTTTCTTGAAAATATTACATCTAGAATCCAAACTAGTTCAGAAGACGAAGAAGAAGGCTACGAAGATGAGTGACACAAGCATTTCAGATTATTATCCTAAAGACAAAACAACCCCTCTACCCGGCATGGAACCTCCAGCATCTCTAACAGCGGGCGAAGCCCCAGAACCCACTCCTCAGACGCCAGAAGAAGAGCGTCACCCAAACACTGACATAGCATCTGTTGAAAGCTTGGCAGTAGAAGACTTGGGCATTGATTTGCCAGATATACCTTTACCGGACGATGAGCCAGTAGAAGATTTAATTAAGGATACGTTTGATGACGCAGCGTTCAATTTCGCAGTTGTAGGCGTCGGTCAAGGCGGTTCCAGACTAGCTGAATCATTTTGGAACTTAGGCTATCGTAGAGTTGGTATTATTAACACTGCGAAACAAGACCTTTCTTTAATTAACATACCAGAGGAGAATAAACTTTTGATTGGTGACGGAGGCGCAGGAAAAAATCCAGATGCGGCAGATGAAGTCTTCCGCACTAGATATGAAGACATTCTGGATTTTCTAAAAAGAACTTTCGGCACAAGCTATGAAAGAGTTTTAGTTTGCGCTGGCGCTGGCGGCGGCACAGGCGCTGGAGGCGTGGCTAGAGTGATTGATATCTGTCACGACTTGAATCAATCTTTAGGCAAAGAAGCTAAAGACACTGACGCAAAAGTTGGCTGCGTTTTAGCTTTGCCAACTAGAGCAGAAGGCATAAAGGTTCAAGATAATTCAAAGAAAACAATTAGCAAAGTAATTGACTCCCAAAAAGCCGGAGTACTGTCTCCTCTTGTCGTCCTTGACAATGAAAAGATCAAGCAGCTATATCCTAAGTTGTCAGTAAATCAATTTTGGAGTACTGCCAACAATAGCATTTGTTCTATTTTTCATCTGTTTAATAAAATCTCCGCTAAGGAGTCTGCATACACCACTTTTGACAAAGCTGATTTAGATACAATTTTTTCTTCTGGTATTATCATGTTTGGAGCAACTCCAATCAAGGACACTACGGAGACAGGAATCTCATACGCGGTCAGAGATAATCTTAGAAAGAATATTCTAGCTGGCGTTGACGCTTCCACAGGAAACGTGGCGGCCTGTGTCATCATCGGAGATAAGAA
>Ga0163180_10000246_pt1 | contig 31012 bp, 25 predicted proteins | sample AtlANTMetagenome_2_FD_109647 | JGI IMG/M metagenome (GOLD analysis project Ga0163180, IMG submission 109647) | Marine eukaryotic phytoplankton communities from the Atlantic Ocean - Atlantic ANT 4 Metagenome | ecosystem: Environmental > Aquatic > Marine > Oceanic | place: North Atlantic Ocean...
CGTCGGCATCCGCGTCGGCATCCGCGTCGGCATCCGCGTCGGCATCCGCGTCGGCGTCCGCATCGGCGTCGGCATCCGCGTCAGCGTCAGCGTCAGCGTCAGCGTCCGGCATAGAGCTCATATACTCGTCTGTGTCTTCAGATTTCGAATCGGGCGTTGCACAGCCCATGAGCATGAACAAAAAATAGAGAAAAGAACCGCGCATAGTGGACTCCTACGGGTCAAACGTAGCGGACCCACACGCAGTCCATTGGGGCGATCGAGTAACAACCGCTAGGAATAGGGCGCTCCGGTCCACACAAGCCAGCCATTTCGAAGCCAAGACCGTCGAAGCACAAGACCATCGACCCGAGTGGCCAATTCCTCAGCAGCAGCCACAAAGTGTTGACGGTTGCCAAACTGTGCATGCCCTCGACTGATCTTGGCCGACCGATCCCAAGCCTCAAAAAACTCATAAATGGGATGCCCTTGGACCACCTGGTGAATCAGGTGCTTGGGTAAAACAGCCTGAAAAGCACGCGGTTCAAATGGCTGATTGAAGCTCGTGGCAAACAATACACCTTCGCTTTTCACATCACCCTGATTGCAGCGCAGAAGTGACACCACCATGGTCCGACCCGGAGGGTCACACGTCCCCTCAACCAAAAGCCCACCTGGATCCATCTGAGCGATGAGCTGTGCATGCGCCTGGGCGGCCTGCCCCTCCTCATACTGACGCAAGACGTTCAATGCCCGGAGAAGACGGACACGTTCTCCGGTCTGCAACGGGAGTTGAAAGTCTCCCAAGCGAAAACAAAGACCTTCCTGAGCCATGGACTCCGCTGCTTGGACCCGCTCGGCATCCCGCTCCACCCCGATCATCCGAATATGGGGATACCGCTTTTGGAGCCGATGAAACCATTCAGAGGTCGTGATGGGAATACGGCCGTAGCCCAAATCGAGGACCACCGAGTCCGAGGGCTGAAGCAAGTTGGGGTCAAAGGCCATGAGGAACTGGTCCAGGCGTCTGAGACGATGTCCTGCCGTCTTGCCCCGAGTCTCGTGTGCATGGGGCCCCACCTCTTTCGCTCGCCAATCCCGTGCCAGAGCCTCTCCCTCGAATCTTCAAAAAGTGGATTCAATACAACCTAATCTTCATCTCGATTCCGCGGTGGCCGCCGTTGAGTGCGCGGCATCATCACCGTCGCATCGTCTTGTTCTTCTGCTTCTGACTGAAGCCTCTTGAGCAAGTCCTCTGGAGAGTAGATCTCCGTGGCATCGTCCGGCTCCTCTTCAGTACTTCGCTGAAGAATTTGGGTCGCATCTTCATCCGAAGACGGAGTCTGGGACAGTTCAGACCGCTCCAACACCACAGTCGCGGCGGAATCTATCTCCAGCACCGCAGACGGATCCGGCACATGACCTTCAGAGGCAGAGGACAATTGTGCCAGCAGGCTGTCGACTTTTGAAATCTTGGGAGGAGGGGGTGGGTCGATCGCTTTTTTCGGTTGGTTCAATCGCGATAGGGCCGCTGTGGTTCGGTCCACCCAATTCTGGAAGTCGGCCACAGCTTCTACGGCATCCGCTTCAACCTCACGTTCGCGGACCACAACCGTCTTCAAATGGGGCAGCCTTTCTTTAGTCTTGGCCAAACGTTTGTCTCGAGCACGCTTATCGGCAATCAGACCTCGAATAGTCAAATTCAGGCCTTCGATGTCCGCACCGATAGACATGAATTGCCCTTCTCTTCCATCCACTGTCTTCCGCACCGATTTGACGGCCAACACAGCTTTTTTACGGTCGCTCTTCAGTTCGCCCAACTGAGCCGAAAGCGTTCCCCGAAGCTCCCGATTTTGCGCCCTTGAAGTGTCCACACGCACTTCCGCTACAGCCAAACCTTCGCGATCTTCAATAGCATCGGCGATTTGCCCCCGTAATCCTTCTATCCGGGCTCGTTTGGATTCGATTTCATTCCGCACGGCCGCCGCTCGATCGGCCGCCAGTCGACGCGCTTTTTCTTGAGCCCTTTCAATTTTCCCACCATGCCGCTCGAGTGCAGACTTGGCTTGGTTGACCGTCTCTTTAAGCTGCTCGATCTGGCTCTCCCATTCAGATTCGGAGCGCTCGCTTCGACCAATGTCGGCACCCAATTTTTCCAATCGACCCCACCTAAGATTCTGCTCCTTCACCCGGGCATCGCTTTGGGCTTGTGCCTCTCGGAGCACATCGTGAGCCTCCTCCAGGCGGCCTGCGTTCTTGCGCATCATGTCCACAGCAGCGGCCGTCAATTTGATGCCATCATCTTTAGCTTTCAGCGCTTTACGGTGCGTTGCCTGGAGGGCTTTAAGGGCCGTACGCTTCGACTCAAACGTAGCTTTTAGGGCATCGTATGCTTCGGAATGTTCACCCAACTGAGTGGTATTGGTTGCATTCGCATCGGAGACCGGCGACAGCTCGCGCTGGTATTGTTCGCGCGCATCACCCAAAACCACCAAACGTTTACGGATGGCTTTGCGTCGCTCACGACGCTGTTCGTCCCGTTCTTTATGACCGGCATTAAGCTGGTCCGTCACCGTATCGAGTGCCGATCGGGTCTGGGTGATTTGGTCACTTAAGCCCAGGACCAGCTCATCTGTTCCCGCCTGCCTATCTTCAAGCTCCCCAACCCGATGCCGTCGCTTGTTTAGTTTGGTCTCGAGGGTGGAGAGTTGTTTCTTGAGGACCTTGAGTGCGTCTCGTTTTTGCTCCTTATTTTGTGCCTCCGCTTCGATGTCCTCCTGAAGTCGAACCAGTCGGTCCGCCGCCGTACTCCGCGACACTTCAGCTGACTGCTGATCACGAGACACTGACCGCCGAGCTTTTCGAAGCTCAGATAAGCGAGTCTTGAGCGGAGACTTCTTTGACCGCAAGGTATCGATTTGTCCATCTATCGCTTGGAGCCGCTCCAAGTCCGCGCCTGCGGTCAGAAGAGTCAAACGACTCTGATGCGCCATCCTTACCCGGCCCCAGGCATCCTGCTGAGCCACGAGCCCTGCCCGATGGGCAGCATGGGCATCGTCCCTGCTCTGATTTCGTTTCTCTATGCCGCCCTGTACCTCTTCAAGACGACGTTGAGCTTGGGAGAGGCTGTTCTCAGCCCGTGTGTGCGCTTCTTTAACGGCGGCTAAATCCGTGGATTGATCCGCCAGCGCACTTTGCCCCTCATTCCCGGCCTTTTGAAGCTGTCGTCGATCCGCCTTCAAGCTTTCTATTCGTTTACGGGCTTCCGACCGAAGTTCCGTAAGCTCTTGTATCCGACTCTCCAGGACTCCCACGCCAGACTCCGTCGACTGATATTTCGCCTGCACAACTTCCAAGGATGCGCGCTGAGTCTCCCACTGAACACGCGCCTCACTCAACGCGATGTTCAGTTCCGATAAACGGAGGTCGTCAACAACCTGGTCTTCCGAATCCATGCGAGGGTTGACCACAGGCTCTGACTCCGACTCCAGTGGCTTTTCATCCTTCTCTTCCGAATCATCATCTTCGAGTACGTCCGCTGGCTCCACGCGTACCGGCTGTTCCTCAGCAACGAGTGCACCATGGAGCCGTTCACCCACATGCCGTGCCACCAGAGATCGATAAAGTCCGACCTGCTGAGTCTCTTCGATCAGGGCGTCACCATCTCCAACACCATCCGTCCCCAGAGCTGAACGAATGACATCAGCGAGCTGCACCAGATGACCTTGGGCGGTGTTCACGGCCGGACAAATGATATCCGTCCAGTTGTTGACAATGATCCGAGCCCTCGCGAGCGCACGCTCGGAAGCCAGATCAGCCCAAGCATCGATCGCATCGTCGAAAAACGAATCCAGCATCTGTAAAACGCGATCGCCATCGACCGGTTCATCCTCGGTACCAAAAGCAATGGCGACTTCCACGGCAGCAAAAAACATCAACGTCGCGCGACCGGATTCGGTTTCGGTCCACTCTTGCGCAGCCCCATCGGAATCCAGATCACTGAGGCCTTCTGCGACCAGCCCCAATCCGACCAAGCGAGTGATGGCATCGAGCCCATGTTCATCTTCCAAATCGTTGATGCCGGGAGCCCACTCAACATGGGCGTCGTACAGGGACAACGCGGTTCGCGCCGGCATGGCCACACCGGTATACAAGTCCCCGGCGTCCAAATGGCCGGCCACCTCGGCAACAACGGTGCCTGCCTCCGCAATACCGGACCCATCAGGCATCTGCGGTGTCTTGGCAACCAATCCCGCGACGCTCCCAAAATCGGTCAAGCCCGAAAACTGAGACAACACTGCTCTCAACAACCCCACGCGCGTACGGTCCGACCCGAATTGAGCAAAATCGTCCTCGAGATTGGCGAGCAAACCTCAGCCCTCCAATTCAGCCAACTCCGTTTCGAGTTGCTGTATTTCTTCTTCAGCTTTCTGAATGGCGGATTCCAACTGGCTAATTTCTTTGGTTTGGGTCTTTTGGTCCTTCTGCAGCGCTTTCTTTTCGGCATCTAAGCCTTTCAAGTTGGCATCCAGTTCATCCACTTCTGCTTGGGCGGCAGAAATATCCTCATCGAGCTTCGACAGCGCATCCTCACCGCCAGACGACTCCACCTTTAATTTGTCGAGTTCTGCCTTGAGTTGGTCGTGCTCTTCACGCTTCTTGGCCACTTCTGCTTCAGCGTCGGCCACAGCTTGCTCTGCTTGCTCAAGACCCTTCTTCTCCGCTTCGATTTCGGCTTCCGCAGTCTCTTTGGTTTTAATGGCTTCGGCGGTCCGCTTGGTCGCGTCCTTGGCTGCAGCCATGGCTTTGGCCAGCTCAGCTTCTTGCTTCGCCAGTTTTTTCTGCAATGCTGCGCGCTCTTTTTCAAGCGCCGCCAATTCATCCTCAGCCATCCTGCCTCCATCTTCTGTCCTAAGAGTACCAGAGGACGAGGGTTGAGTGATGATCAGCTGCTTTCCGGAGGGCCTTTCGCGAGGGTGGAAGCGACGATGTCGCGGACCATTTCAACGTGTTCGTCTATGCTTTCCAGCGTCCAATTCTCGGTCGGGATGGCATCGAGCACTTCAATATCCAGCGGACCGGGGTTGAACCGAAGCTTCCCTCGAGGAAAGATCTTGGCCGCGTTGTGGACCACGATCGGCACAATGGGTAGTTCCGTCGCGAGGGCCGCATGGACGAAGCCTTTCTTAAAGGGTTGTAACTGACCGTCTCGACTCCGCGTGCCTTCCGGCCAAATCCAAAGACTCAACCCATTTTTCTTGATGAATCGTGCCACATCCGCCATGGTGGAGATGGCTCGCTCACGGTTTGACCGATCGATCATGGGATGACCCGAGAGCAAATACAATTGACCGACACCGGGCACGTAACGAATCTCCTTTTTAGCGAGACCGCAGCCGCCCATGGGACACACCCACATCCCGACCCACATATCGAGGGTCGACGTATGATTGGAAATAAAGATCGCCGGCTTTTGAGAGACCGCCTTTTCGCGATCGTGGAAGATCGGTTTGGCACCCGAGGCCCACACCATGGTTCGACCCGCCACCGTGCCGTAGACATTGCAGCAATAGATTCGAGCGACTCTCCAGGGTAACAATGGAAGCATCAAAATGAAGAACAGGATGGATGCAATAAACATCCCCAGCCCGGCAATGGATATGCGTATCCACGATTCAAAACTGGACATCCGGCCCTCCGCTTCGGCGGGTAGAAAGACTCAACTGTTCGCCTTGTATCATCATCTTGGCATGTAGAGGAGGGCAGAGAAGTCACAAGATCCGCCACCACAGCAGGCCACCGTTTATGCCTTAGTGGACCTCGCCGCAGTCACACAAGCATCCCGAGCGGACATCAAATCCGCCATGGCCACCCGACGCTCTTCCTTCAACAAGGGCCGACGGCGGCGCTTCTCTAGCAAGGCACGCTGCTCTCGATAAAATTTAGTCGCAAGAACCCAAGCGGCAAAGACTCCAAAAGCCCCCATCGACCCGCCCCAAACTGTCAGTCGATCCTCAAAATGTTCCTCCCTAAAGGCCCACAAAAAGCCAAACCCATAAAGCATGGGGACCCAGACCCACCAAAACTTCGGTAAAGGAAAGAACAATTGTTCCATCGTATAGGTCTCTTGAATGGCGTCTTCCAAATCATGAATTTGGGCCGCTAAGGCATAGGCCGCCTCGGCTTCTGGACCCATCGATCGCCTCAGACCTCCGGAGGCCATTGACTTCAGCCACTGCATTCCTGTGTTGTCTTTATGAAGGTGTTCCAACTGCGCGATGTTTAGGGGATCGGCCATGCCGACAGAATACCGTCAGCGGTTAGAACATGACTCCTGGAGGAACCATGGCCGGTATCGACGAGACAAGAGAATTTCATCCCCTCAACATCGCCATACTCACCGTTTCCGATACGCGAACGTTGGAAACCGACAAGAGTGGTGCCACACTTCAAGCGCGAGCGGAAGCGGCGGGGCATTCGGTGGTCGACCGCCAAATCTTGCCCGATGATTACGAGGGACTGGTCCGACAACTCAACCAATGGATTGATGCACCCGGAGTCGAAGTCGTCATCACCACGGGAGGCACCGGTGTGACCGGACGGGATGTGACCCCGGAGGCTGTCGAAGCGGTCGGTGAAAAACACATTCCGGGTTTTGGCGAGTTGTTTCGATGGTTGAGCTACAAGCTGATTTCGACATCGACCATTCAGTCTCGGGCGACAGCAGTAGTCAGTCGAGGGACATACATTTTTGCACTGCCTGGGTCCACTGGGGCGTGCAAGGATGCGTGGGATGGCATTTTGAAAGACCAGCTCGATATTCGCCATCGGCCTTGCAACTTTGCCGAGCTCATTCCACGGCTACAGGAGCACGAGGGCTGCGGTCATCATCATTAGTGGTCGGTCCACGGCTTAGCCGATAAGCCGGCTCTTCAATTTGGAGAGATGATGACCCGCTGTTCTTTTGTTCTATCGTTGATTCTTGCCGCCTGTGGTGGCGAGGACTCCGCAAAGAAAGCCCCAGCGACTACTGCGGCCTCAAAAACGCCTGCAAAAACCGCCGAGTACCAAGCCAAACAAGACCCCATCATCGGGGACAAGACACAGGCTCTTTTGTTGAGTCAAGCTTGGTTCATGAAAGATGCCGCAGGCAAGTCAAAGCCGGGCCCGGCTCGACTCGAGATCTGGCGCAAAGGTCCGACAGGCTGGAACTTCTCTCGACTGGAAGATGCCGAGTCGAACGTCTTTCATAAGGCCATCTTAGCGGATGACGGTTCCATTCTGACCATCGGCGCCATGGGTGCCCATCTCAAACGTTGGTCTTTTGCCAATGGTAAGTGGAGTCAGGACAAACTCTGGACCCAGTCTTGGGGCGGAAAATTCGACCGGCTGCGCGACATCGAGATCGGCGATGTGGACGGTGATGGCGAGGACGAGTACGTCATCGCGACCCACGATTACGGCGTGGTTGCCGTATTCAATCCCGCCAAGGATGGTGGCGAGCCTGAAATCATCGAGATGGACAAAAAGGCCGACACCTTCGTCCACGAAATCGAGATTGGTGACATCGATGGCGACGGCAAACTGGAGTTCTTTGCCACCCCGTCAGACCGCAACAAGGCCAACGTCAGCCAGCATGGCGAAGTCGTCATGTATAAATTTGATGGCAAGGGCTATTCACGTCTGATTGTCGATCCTGGAAAGGGCACCCATGCCAAAGAGATTTTGGCTGCGGATGTGGACGGCGACGGAAAATCTGAGATTTTCAGCGTCCAAGAAGCCGTTCTGGAAAACAAGAAGATGGTGAAGCCCGTCACGATTCGTCAGTACAAACAAAACAATGAAGGCAGTTTCAGCTTTGATGAGATCGCCCAAATCAACGACACGATGACGCGCTTCATTCTGGCTGAGGACTTTGATGGCGATGGAAAACGCGAGTTGATTGCGGCATCCAAAAAGACGGGTCTTTACCGGGTGAACCCCGAAGGTGGGAAGTGGGTCGTGACCCAATTTGACGCCAACTCATCGAGCTTTGAGCACGCGATTGTGGCCGCCGACTTGGATGGTAACGGACAATCTGAGCTCTATGTGGCAGCAGACAACCAACAGGAACTCAAGCGTTACGACTGGAACGCGGAGACCCAGACCTTTGACAAGACCCTGATCGGCAAGCTTCAGCCGAGCGTATTCACTTGGAATATTGAGGCCGGCCAGCTGTAGTCGACAGCCTCTTCGCCAATAAAATAGCGGCCGATTCCTCTACGGAATCGGCCGCTATTTTTGCATTATGGGGTTTAGTTACACTTTTGAGCCAGTTCGTACGAGATCTCTTCCCAATACCAGAACCCGGAATCGTACTCACGGTCGCACTGCTCTCTAAATGTTGCGCCTTCTCCACACTCTGGAACGTAGCTCTCATCCCATGCGTAGACGTCATAAACACCCGTGCCACTGAACATGTCGCCACAGTGATCGGTGGTGTGATCCGTCCATTTTCGTGTCTCTTCACCGTCACAGTTCCAATCGAAACTCTCCCAGGTTCCGTAGAGCATGAAACCGGGTAGAAGGTCACCTCCCTCGTGCCACTTCCAACCTGTCCATTCATACGAAAACCAGAAATGTGCGTCCTGACCTGGGTAAGCGTAAGCCTGGTCATCAGCGCAGTCGTCACCATTGGACACGTAAGAAGTCGGGTCAAGTATGGTCGTATACCAAAACTCACTACAGGTTTCTATTTCCGTTGATGGATCGCCAAAGCCGTCGTCATCGTTATCTTCGTAGAAGTAGTTGTACTCGACCCCTTCATCCACCGTGCCATCACAGTTATTGTCTTCGTAGTCGCAGATCTCCGGTGCACCTGGATAGGTGTTTTCATTGTCATCATCGCAATCGACGGTCTCGTCATAGCCATCCTCATCGAGGTCCGCATTTTCAACAGATACGCGGTACACCCCTTCGGCCGTCTCGCTATCCCCCTCAACAACAACCACCACCACGTCACCTTCTTCAAGTGTCAGATCGATCCGCGACCGGACGTCGACACCGTCGCCACCTTCTTCACCGATGGGTACAGGCGATGGGTCAATCCCGACAATATCGTCATGACAGTCGAGCTCTGACCCACAGTCCTCGGTCCAGACCGAGAGAATCGTATCAAAATCCGATCCCTCGGTTCTAAACGTGAACTGACCGGAGCGCGGTGCCACCCACTGTACAGATGCGTCTGGACGGTCGGCTGAACCACAATCCAAAGTGTGATCGTCGAACTCGTCTTCGATGACACCGTACATCAGTTCGCCTAAGTCACCGCCCGCATCATCGCCGTAGCATTCGCAAACATAGTCTTCGTCTACATCACCATCGCAATCGGTGTCTTCAGAGTCGCAGGCTTCAGCGAGTCCAGGGCTAATATCAGCCGCGTCATCATTACAGTCGCCAGACATCGCGGTATAGCCATCCGGCACCGTACAATCGACCACTGTCGAGGCATCTGCCCCATAGCCATCGCCATCCTCATCCAAGTAGAAGGTGATGAGATCGATGGCGTCATCATCCGTCACACCGTCGCAGTTATTGTCGGCTCCATCACAGATTTCGTCCGCATCTGGGTTGATGTCCGCGCTCGCATCGTCACAGTCATCTCCGACTTCAATATTCCCTTCAGGGAGCTCACAGTCTTCGGTCCGTGAGTCCGGGTCGCCATACCCATCTTCATCTCCATCCACGTAGGACACGACCAGTGTTCCCTCGTCGATCAACTCATCGCAGTTATTATCGACTTCATCACAAACCTCGGCAGCCATGGGGCTAATGTCGATGTTGGTATCATCGCAGTCGTCCCCATTGTCGACCTGACCTTCGGCCAACTCACACACATCGGTCGCAGTATCGGGGTCACCGAATCCGTCGCCGTCGAGATCGGAATAGGCCGTCACAGAGACGCCTTCATCAGCTTGATCGTTGCAGTTGTTGTCGATGCCATCGCAGACCTCGTCTGCACCCGGATTGATGTCGGCATTGTCATCATCACAGTCTTCGCTCGCCGGATAACCATCCTCGTCTGCATCCAAGTCATCCGAATCCGCATCCGAATCTGCGTCCGCATCCGAATCTGCATCCGCATCCGCATCCGCGTCCGCATCCGCATCCGCATCCGCATCCGATTCTGAGCCGATGTCTTCCGGAACCTTGCTGTCGCCACAACCTACGACCAGCCCCATTAAAAATAGAGACATGAATAGTTTCTTACAAATCAAAACAAACTCCTTTGTGCCATGTGGCTGGATAATCAAATCGACCGCTATCGATGGCGGTATAACAATGAGGGGGACTTTACCCGGTTTAAGGTAACCACTTCAATGGCTTTGGTAAGAAGCGAACATCGTCCCCAATCTGGTAGTGACCACTGCCCCCATAAACGCTCGACGTCGGTGTTCCTCGGTGGAAGACCACCTGACCAATCGGGGTACCCACGGCCAATGGCACGACAGACCGCCCCACCAGGCGAACTTCCAGTGCCCATTTGCTGCAATAGCCCACATCCCCTAGTCCCGCGCAAAGGGCCACCGTCAAACCTTGGCGCCCAAAAGTACTCTTGGCCTTCATTTCTGGAATGATGGACTCCTGATCTGGAGCCAGCGCACGCGTCCCGATGGATTCATAGGTCGTCGCCAGGTAAAACTCGCCTGGATTCAGGCAGAACACATCGGCATCATCTGGGATGGTTCCCTCCCCCCAACTCGGTGCGGGCAACAGGCCATCGATCCCACCGGCGCGAATCTGAGCCGCCGGAACCGGTGAAACCGCTTCCCACAAATCATCGTTGGGATTGTAGAGGTCGCGAATTCCGTAGGTGCTCTTCATCCTGAAAAGCGTGTGCCCAAACCGAACATCGACCGAATTGGGATTGACCAACCGTTCATCGTACGGCTCAATAACGATCTCCCCACGCTCATACGCATCGAGTATGGCTTCGCGACACAGAATCATATGCACCTCCTTAAGGAGGCGTAATCAACCCAAGTCAGCTGCGCAGCTTCCTCGCGACATCAACCGCCGCATACGTCAGAATTCCATCGGCACCGGCCCGCTTAAAGGCCAATAAGCTTTCGAGGACGACCTTGTCCGTATCGAGCCATCCGTTTTGGCCGGCGGCATGAAGCATCGCGTATTCGCCCGAGACTTGGTACGCGTAGGTGGGCACACCAAAGGCATCTTTCACCCGGCGCACCACATCCAGGTAGGGCATACCCGGCTTGACCATCACCATGTCAGCGCCTTCCTGAATATCGAGTTCGACTTCACGCAAGGCTTCATCCGTATTGGCGGGGTCTTGCTGATAGGTGCGTTTATCTCCACCCGCCAAGGCGGATTTAGACCCAACCGCATCCCGAAAAGGGCCGTAAAAGGCACTGGCATATTTGGCCGAGTAGGCCATGATTTGAACATTCTGATGACCCGCGTCATCGAGGGCATCCCGAATGACTCCGATGCGTCCATCCATCATGTCGCTCGGCGCGATGATGTCGCATCCTGCCTGGGCTTGGTTGACCGCTTGTTTGCACAGCACAGCCAGGGTCTCATCGTTCAAGACTTCGCCATCCACAAGCAAGCCGTCCTGACCATGCGTCGTAAACGGATCCAGAGCCACATCACAGATGACTCCAATATTCGAGGTGGCCGCTTTGACCGCTCGGACAGCCCGGCAAACGAGATTGTCTGGATTAAAGCTTTCTTCGCCACCTTCGGACTTCTTTTCGAGAGGCGTGACGGGAAAAATCGCCACCGCTGGAATCCCCAAGGCTTCAGCTTCCTGCACCGCCTCGACCAAGGTATCGATCGAGTATCGATGCACACCCGGCATCGAATCGATCGGTGTGCGAAGGTCACTTCCCTCTTGAACAAAGACAGGCCAAATCAGGTCATCTACCGTCAAGGTGTGTTCCCTGACCAAGCGCCGAGACCAATCCGAAGCGCGATTCCGACGCATCCGCGTCCGGGGAAATGCTGCACCTTGATTTGAATCTGTCATCTCTACCTCTTCATTGCGGACGTCGGCTCTGACCGCCGACGACGCCGTTCCTATTTGCCCTTGCCCTGGCAGTGGTGTTCCGTCGCCGCGTACTGCTTGAGTGTGGCCACATTTTTTCTCGCTACGGCACTCAACCAGCGCTCTTCAAAGTCCGCGCGACGCTCATACCAATCCTGCTTGCTGGCCCAAGCTTTCCACTTTTCACCCTTAAATGGGTACCCGTACCGGGCGTAGATCTGGTTTCTCATATCGTCCCAAATGTCGCAGACGGGGACATCACTAGAGGGCCAATCTATTTCGCAACGACCACCCTCAAACACGGGGTTTTCCCCACAACAAAACTGGGTCCAGCCTGAATTTTCAAGCTCGGCAATGGGGTGCTTGATCAGCAAGAGCGCATCGCTCTTACACACCTGCTCACGGCTCTTGTTCGCGAGCGGTTCCGCGGGTCCGGCACCGGGCGCGACGTCCGGGGGAGCATGCCCAGGACCGGGGTGAGCATGGACCATCCAACCCGAGAGAAGTGCGAACACAATGTTCATGCCTGTATAGCCTCCACCCAAAAGCGACCCCGACAGACTACACCACGGCGTCGAAAACGCGTCATAACTCCGCACTCAGCGGGGTGTCACTCCTGCAATCGGATGGGTTTACTGCTCACAATAAAGGTACCCGTTCCGGTGGCCACCAAACGCCCCTGAACACTGCGCACTTCCATCGATGCGACACACAGCCTTTTTCCCGCGCGGATCACTCGACCTTCGGCGATCAAGTCTTCCTGATTGGCGGGCTCATGAAGCCGAACCGTCATCTCTGCGGTGTTGACCCAGTGGTCATAGTGGGTCGCTGCGGTAAACCAGCCGGCATTATCCAGCAAAGTGGCGATCACACCGCCATGAGTATCTCCCATGGCATGCTGAAAAGATGGCGCATGAGGCATCTCAAAACGAGCATTGCCCTCATCATCAAAAGACAAGGTCATTCCGAATGTGTGCTTCATCGGTGCCAAATCAAAGAACCGACACAACAGATCGGAACGGCGTTGAATGTCGGATGGTGTCATGTCGACATTTTACTGCCATTTCATTCTCAACGGGATGGCAGTGGACGAGACTAGGCTTCCAGGGATAGGTCAACGCCTCATCGGGAGGCCCTTATGTCTGATACTCATGCTCGAATCAATGCCCTCATAAAATCCAACTCTGTTGTGCTGTTCATGAAAGGCAACAAACAAATGCCTCAGTGTGGATTTAGCGCCAGGGCGATCGAGGCTTTATCGTCCACCGGAGTCGACTACGAAACCGTCGACGTCCTTTCGGACCCTGAAATCCGCCAAGGCATCAAAGACTATTCCGATTGGCCAACGATTCCTCAGTTGTACATCAACCAAGAATTCATCGGGGGTTCGGACATTCTCACTCAAATGCACGGATCGGGCGAACTGCACACATTGTTGGGCATCGAATACACCCCGCCCACCGCACCGACCATCACCTTGACTGACGCATTTGTGACGGCCATCAAAGCCGCCATGGCCAATGCCCCTGGAGGCGGGCAGCCTCGCCTGCAGATCTCCCCTCGATTTGAGTATGGGTTTGGGATGTCCAACTCCGCCTCGGGTGATTTTGAAGTCGAGAGCAATGGGCTCACCATCTTGATTGATCCGTCGACTGCTGAGCGCGCAGATGGGCTCACCTTGGATTTCCGAGACGGAGAGCATGGGGGCATCGTGATCGACAACCCCAACGAACCCGCAACCGTGCAGCGTTTAGATGTGCATGGATACAGCGCCATGCGAAGCGAGAATGTACCGCACCACCTCTTCGACGTTCGGACTCCAGAAGAATGGGCTATCGCGAAGCTCGAGGGTGCCACGCTGCTCGACGCCGATGGCCTGGTGGCGCTGGAAGCGCTGGACAAGACAGAACCCATCGTTCTGTACTGTCATCACGGGATTCGAAGCATGCAAGCCGCGCAACAACTGCTCGGAAAAGGGTTCAAGCGCGTTTACAATCTCGATGGCGGAATCGATGCCTGGTCGATCCACATCGACACCGCCATACCGCGCTATTGAGTCGACCGGTTCAGTCCATCATCGACTCGGTCTCGAGCGGAAAAATGAAGCGTTAAGAGCATCTCTCGAGATGCATTTGCTACGATCGAGCCCTACTTCATCTCTTGGACATCGAGTACAGTACTGACATGCGCGCTAAAACCCATGCCTCATACGCCAGCAAACGGTTTCTTTTCGCCCTTTTACTGGTGGCTACCGGTTGCAGTGGCGAGGGGGCTTGTGACGAGCTTCAAGATCTGAAATGTGATTGTCATCAAGTGCTCTGCGATGAAGAAATGGGCCACGACATCAACAAAAAAGACGAAGAAGCTTGCGAAAGGGCCATCCAAAGTTGGGACTGTGAAGACGCCAAAGCCGCGCGGGACATCAACGACAATCGAGATTGGGAAACCCAGGAGAGATAGCCTTTATCCGGTCATAAGTAATGGCCTTCAAAGGGCATACTTTACCTCAATTCCCCAACGATCGTCTCCATATCTACGGTTTTAGCGCCCAAAGTCGAGTGCCATTCAAATCTTCGTTTTTGAAGGTTTGACGTACATTTTTTAAGTTTAAATTTCTTGTGTTCCTACAAATTTTAGCTTTTTGGCGCCCCCGAACGCTCTGAATCAGATACACTTGGCTCGTCCAAAGATGGAGGAGGACAACATGAAACTTTATATCGCTATGATCGCTTCCGTGATCGCAATTTCTGGCTGTAAGAAAGACGAAGACTCTGGCGCTGCTGATGCTGGTGACGACACCTGCGTGGTCACAGCCGAGACCTGTGCAGCATTTTCAACTCACTACCTGACTTGTGCGGATGCTGACGCAGACTACGCTGCTGATCTCCTTACATACGAAGATGAAGGTTGCGCAGATACCTACACTGATTGGGTTGCTGCAGGATGCTGCGGCTAAGCCATCAGTATTCGGAGTTTCGACTCCACTGGGCGCCCTCTCGATGAGGGCGCCTTTTTTTGTCTGCATCCCATAGGCCCTTGACTCAGACAGGCATAAGTTGCACATTGGCCAAGACGAACCCACACTTGCGGAGTCTGTGATGTTTCGAACTGTTCTTTGTCTGCTGGGTATTATTACTTTGGCTTTTTCATGCGGTTCGAAAGACGACGACGAGGGCGGCGGCTCGAGCTGGTACGATGACGACTGCACAGATACCGGCTCATGTCCCGGCGCAGATACCGGTTTGGCCGCCCTCGACGATGCCTACTTTTGCACGGTGATTGCTGAGACCTGCGAAGCATTCGCGGATCACTACCTGACGTGTGACGGTGCTGACGCCGATTACGCTGCGTCTCTCGCGGACTACAGCGATGCCGGGTGTGCCACAACCTACGCCGTTTGGGTGGATGAAGGATGCTGCGGCTAAACCATCAGTATTTGGATTTTCACTTCACTGGGCGCCCTCTCGATAAGGGCGCCTTTTTTTGTCTGCATCCCATAGGACCTTGACTCCGAAAGAAAAAACTTCCAGACTGACTGCGATCAAAACCCACTTTCGGAGTCTGTAATGTATCGAACTGTTCTTTGTCTGCTCAGCCTTACTTTGGCCTTTTCCTGTGGTTCGAAGGACGATGACGAGGGCGGCGGCTCGAGTTGGGACGATGACGAGGGCGGCGGCTCGAGTTGGGACGATGGTGATGGTGATGGTGATGGTGATGGTGATGGTGATGGTGATGGTGATGGTGATGGTGATGGTGATGGTGATGGTGACGAAGAAGAAACCTGCGAAGTCCAAGCAGAGACTTGTGAAGCCTTTGCGGATCACTACCTGACTTGCGAAGGAGCGGATGAAGACTACGCAGACATGCTTTACTCGGGTGAGTACAGCGACGAAGGGTGTACAACCACATACGCTGACTGGGTTGCCTCCGGCTGCTGCGACACCGTCACCAGCGGCCCCGACGACGACGATTTCGATGACGACTGCGAGACGGCCACCACATGTGCAGATTTCTTGGAAGACTATGCTGCCTGTGCCGGTATCACTGCCGATATGGTCGCTGCATATGAAGCCACGCTCGAAATGTATACAGACGAGCAGTGCGAAGTGACGTCGGAAGCCTGGGCAGCTGCAGGCTGCTGCGACCAGTACTAATAAAATAGGGGGTTTCAACCCCACTAGGCGCCCTCTCGATAAGGGCGCTTTTTTTTTCCGCATTTCGAATAATAAAGGCCTGAACCCTTGACATGCCAACCCACACAATGCAGAGTGGGGCTGCATAACCAAAAACACTGGAGTCAGTGATGAATCGCGCCTTTCTTTTACTTCTAAGCCTCACTTTCGCTTTTTCTTGCTCAAAATCTGACGATAGCGGCGTATCTTTGGACGCTGATGCTGACGCCGATGCGGACGCCGATGCCGATGCAGACGCCGATGCCGATGCAGACGCCGATGCCGATGCCGATGCAGACGCCGATGCCGATGCAGACGCCGATGCCGATGACTGCGAGACGGCCACCACATGTGCAGAGTTCGCGGCAGACTATGCTAGCTGTGCCAGTATCACTGCCGAGATGGCCGCTGCATATGAAGCCACGCTCAGCGCCTATACAGACGAGCAGTGCGAAGTGGCGTCGGAAGCCTGGGTAGCCTTAGGCTGCTGCGACCAGTACTAATAAAATAGGGGTTTTCAACCCCACTGGGCGCCCTCTCGATGAGGGCGCCTTTTTTTGTCTGCATCCCATAGGACCTTGACTCCGAAAGAAAAAACTTCCAGACTGACTGCGATCAAAACCCACTTTCGGAGTCTGTGATGTTTCGAACTGTTCTTTGTCTTCTTGGTCTTACTTTGGCCTTTTCCTGTGGTTCGAAGGACGATGACGAGGGCGGCGGATCGAGTTGGTACGATGACTACGGCGCAGATTCCGGCAGTGCCGAAGGCGGCCCCTGCGCGGTCACAGCCGAGACCTGTGAAGCCTTTGCAACTCACTACCTGACTTGCGACGGAGCAGATGAAGATTACGCTGCTTCTCTCGCTGACTACGAGGATGCAGGTTGCGCCACAACCTACGCTGTTTGGGTTGCTGGTGGATGCTGCGGCGGCCTCTAAGCCACAATTATTCGGAGTTTTAATCCGCAAAATTACTGGAATTTAGTCCTCTGAACACTGGGGCTTTAGTCCTACGGGGCCGGTTTTACGCCCGTCCAAGCATCGTATTTTTTCTCGGGACCTTGCCCAGCGAAGAACTGGACCACTTGCACAGCTTCACTGCCGGTGACAGCGAAACTGACTTCAGCGCCCGCTGGCATGAAGATTCCAAAGCCCGGTGCCACGGACGTGGTTTGACCATCAATGGTGATGTCCCCGGTGCCGCTCAATACATAGAGGTACTCTTCGGTGGCATCGCGATGAACGGGCACCTTGGCTCCAGGTTTGAGTTCCAGGACGGCAAAAAAAGCATTTTTTGCACCCTCCGCTTGTCCAGCGATTCGCCAAACCGATGCTTTGCCACTGCCTGCGACAGCAGGAACGCTCTCCGTCGCCAGCTGAACCACATGGGCTGGAGCCGGTTCGGCGACCGCGGGTGCAGCGCACACCAGACTGAAAAATAAAGACGAATATCGAAGCATAGTTTCCCTCAGAAACAGGCCTTATATCGAGCCCATCGACCAGACACCCTCATCTTCAAAATTGGGCGACAACAAATATCTGTTCGGTCCCTTCGGCTTCACCCTCGGTGTCCAAACCCTGAGACCCGTAGGCCGTAATCTGACCTCGGAGAGAGGGGCCCGCCCATTCCGCACCCAGTTCGGAGCGAAGGGTGTCGAAAGACTCTTCAACCCAAGCCCTCGGATCGAAGAGAATATCCGTCCGGTCCAAAGAGATAGTGAAGCCGACAGTCCCCGGTCCATAGACACGAACCTCTACCGGAGATTCAAAGTTGATTTGGCCATCGTTCGTCATCACGCGAAGGCTCATGGGAATGGCCAAGTGATCGAGGCATGCTCCAGCACCTTCTTCACCAGCCATGGGCTCAGAATCCCTGTATATCGCCGTTGTCGCGCCCCATAGTGTGACCGTGATGCCCGTAGTGCTGCCTCCCGTCCAGTTGAGCGTCTGGATGTGGGTTCCTTGTACGGTATTGAGTGCAGCGTTCGCCGTGTAGCCGCCCATGTCTTCTGCAAAGCTGACATCCCGCTCACCCACCACCTCACATTCGGAGGCCGTACTGCTCTGACCCTCGGGCTGCTCGGCAGAGCCGGAATCGATCACTCGCGGTACTCGGCAACCGAAGAACACACCCATCAGCATTGTCATGAGCGTCATCGCGCGGCCTCTCCAGAACCCGACCAATCTGACCCGGGAGACGCGAAGGCACAAGCGGGCTAAGAAAAAAGTGCCGATCCGTGGCCGTATTGAGGTGTGATTCCCTCGGTTTCAAGTGCACGGAGACCCTGTGTGCGTTTTGAAGTGAGGGAAGTGGTGCTCCTAATAAGTCGTTGTGTATTGGCCACGGATCGGCAAAGTGGTTGAGCTGAGGAGAATTGCTCTAAAAATCGAAGTATTGTCGCTGGGCATCCCAGCAGTAAAAACAGGGGGTCACGGCTATCATTCAAGACTCCGCAACAGTGGGCGCAAAAACGTCCAATAGACGACTCGATTGGACAGCCATTTCTGAAGATGGAGAAGCCACGACCTCAACGGCATCTTCCACGACGCCCGCGAAGGTCAGGAATGCAGAGGCTTCCATTCGCACCGTTATCGGACCCACACACACATGGAATAGGCCGCACGAACAGCTCTCAATTCGGTAGCCAGAGACTTCCGAAAGCGTACGGCGCTGACAGCATTTTGAGTCTTTCACTGTGTACTCCCATCGAGAGTCATTCGACCCCCTCCACACAGAGACACTATTATTGAAATTGAAAATCATTATCAATATAAATTTGGAAGTTTTTTTTAGAATCAACCCTATGGTTCTGTAATTAAAGGATATTTTTATTTCATTACTGGACGGGATCTCCAAGAAAACATCCTATGATCCCTTCATTAAAGCGCGTTTACGATGGGAAATCGTTGTAATGACTGGGGCCTTCATCTAAGATTCAGCCCAACTTCTCCGGGATCTCAAATGCGGTCTACCCTTGCTCTTCTCTCTATTGTGGCCCTGGGATGTTCCGATGCTGCGCTCAAGACCTACAACGCGGATCCGGTGGCCACGATCACAGCACCTACCGATGGAGCGGTGGTCGTCGAAGGCGAAACGGTCAACATCCGTGGCCAAGTCGGAGATTCGAATCACAGCCTAGACGAACTCTCCGTCAGTTGGGTCATCTCCGGAACCGAGACCTGCACAGACAGCGCACCCGATGAAGAGGGCGTGGTGCTTTGTGACACCACCTTCGAATTGGGCGCCGGTGAAATTCTCCTTGAGGTTCGAGACCCCGATGGCGCAGGAGCCTCGGACAACGTCACCGTGATTGTCGATCTGGCAGACGGACCCCCAGACGACCCGACCGACGACCCATCCAACGCTGCCCCTAGCTGTGCATTCACTGCGCCCGAAGACGGGTCCAGCCGCATCGCCGGCGAGGAGGTCCACCTCGAAGCCACTGTGGACGATGAGGACAGCTCCCCCAGCCTGCTCGGCGTCACTTGGGAAAGCGACAAGGATGCGATGTTGGGCGAAAGCACACCCGACTCTGATGGGTCAGTCCGATTCACGACAAGCGAACTCACCGTGAACACCCATCAATTGACCGTCACCGTCACCGACGAGGCCGGCGACATCTGTACCGACAGCATCTCCATCACCATTAATCCGGTGACCACCCTACCCACCGCCACCATCACCACCCCAGCGGACGGCACCACCGTTCTCGCTGGTGAATCCGTGACCTTTGGCGGTGAAGTGAATGACGTCGAGGATGGACCTACTGGCCTGGCCGTACAATGGGACATCAATGGAGATGCCGCCTCTTTTGAAGGTGCGGATGAAGTCGGAACGGTCACGTTTACGCCCGAAGAGAGCCTGCCGAATGGACTCCATGACATCACTCTGACCGTCACTGATACCGATGGAATGACGGCAGCCGATACCATCACGATCACCGTGAATGAGGCGCCCACGGTCACCATTACCGACCCTGAAGACAGCACCACCGTTCTCGCCGGTGAATCCGTGACCTTCACCGCTGAAGTGGCCGATAACGAAGATGAGGCCAGCAGCCTCAACCTCCAATGGGACATCGATGGAGACATCGTCTCCGAAGCGTCCGCCGACCCCGAAGGCGTAGCCATATACACCACGGATGAGCCCCTTCCAACCGGTACACATACCATCACTTTGACCGCCACCGATTCCGACGGGTTCTCCACCAGCGATACCGTCACGTTGAACATCGGTGAAGCCCCCACAGTGAACATCACCAATCCAGAAGTGGGCTCCGTCTTCTTGGCCGGGGACCTCATCAGCTTCAACGGCACCGCCAGTGATTCTGAAGACGAACCCACCGAAATCAGCCTGCAATGGATCATCGGAGACATCGTCGTTTACGAGGGAACTGCAGACAGTACAGGCACAAGCACATTCGCCTACGGCGATCTGGCTTTCGGAGACCACACGGTGAGACTCATCGCCACGGACACCGATGGGTTCACCGCCGAAGACGCCATCAGCCTGACCGTCAATGCACCCCCCAGTGCCCCCACGGTTTTCATCACTCCGGATCCGGCATTCACCACCGATACTCTTGTCGCCGTCGCTGACGGGAGCACCGATCCTGAGGGAACAGGGACCATCACATATCGCTACGTCTGGTTCGCTGACGGAACCGAAGACACCACTGTCACCGGCGACACCTACCCGGCCGTTCGCACCACCAAGCACCACACCTACCGAGTTGAAGTCATTCCGAACGATGGCCTACACGACGGCCTCCCAGGAACCGCCGAGCGAACCATCAGCAACTCCGATTTGGACATCACGAGCATCTCCGTCACCCCCGACGAAGGACCCAAAGGCACTGCCGTCGTCTGCGAGGCCACAGCCGAAGACCCCGACGCCGACCTTATCACCATCACCTACGCGTGGTCGGACGGATCGACCGGGCCCGACTTCACAATTCCGGATGATGCTGAAACCGGTACCGCCTTTACCTGTACCGCCACAGCCAGCGACAGCGATGGGCATATGGCCACGGCGTCGGCAGACGTAACGGTCACGAACACGGCACCTGAAATCACAAGCGTTGTTCTGGTACCAGGCGCCCTGTACACCAACGACACCGCAACCGCCATCGTCACCGCTACAGACCTCGACGCCGATTCGCTCACGCTGACCTATGCCTTTTATGTCGACGAAGAGTGGGCCCAAGAGGGCAGCAGCAACACCCTCGATGGCACCCTCCATTTCGACAAAGACCAGACCGTGACCGTGCATGTCACCGCCGACGATGGTGAGGCCTCAGACACGCTGATTTCCGACTCCGTTACGGTCTTGAACACGCCACCCACCGCACCCACCGTCAGCATTACTGTCAAAAGCCCCTGCCCGGATGGTTGGTCCATTATGGACGACGGCGACCGGTGTGTTCAGGTGTTCGAAAGTGAAGGATTCACCTGGTACGACTCTCGAGATGCATGCGAAGACGAGGGAGGCACCCTCGCCAGCATGGTGAGCTTGGCCGATAACGACCAAGTCATGGACCTGGCTGTGGGCTTGGCCGGCAACTCGATCTGGATCGGCTACAACGACATCGCTTCCGAAGGAGACTGGGAGTGGGTCGGCGGCGACCCGGAAACGTTCGAAAATTGGCGCACCGCCGGTGGCGAACCCAACGGCTGGACCACAGAAAACTGCGTGGAGATGTACCACGACGACGTGGAATGGCCTGGCTACGAATCCTACTGGAACGACGCCCCTTGCGAATCCGAGGGTCATAACGGGGGATACGCCTGCCAAATCACCGCGGGAGGCACCTCTGGAGCGGTTCAGTGGAGCACAGACGAGGGCGGTAACGGACACTGGTACGCCATTCGGTCCAACAGCGATGGCATCACTTGGAGCGAGGCCCAGGCCGCGGCGGAGGCCGAAGGAGGGCATCTGGTCACCCTCACCTCAGAAGCCGAAAATGGCTGGGTCTACGATACCTTCCTCACGGACTCCAGCGTTTGGATGTTCGGCGAAGCCCATGCGAGAGGTCCATACATGGGTCTGTACGAAACAGACGGCGCCTTCGAATGGGTCACCGGCGAGCCCTCCGATTATTTCAATTGGGTCCCTGGCGACCCGAATGGATCCGCACCAAACGACGTGGGTTCCTTCTACAACTATGCCCCCACACCCGGTCACGGATGGTCCGACGAGGACTTCACCAGCATGGGCGAACACTACATCGTCGAATGGGCCGCCCTCATTGATGTCGGGCTGATCTGCACCATTGACGAACCCTCCACAGACGATGACGGCGACCCCATCGACTACACCTTTGATTGGGACGTGGACGGAACCCCATTTACCGGCTCAGAAAGCATGGTTTATGACGGGGATGCCGTGCCCTCCAGCGCTCTCGGATCCGACGAAGTCTGGACGTGCGATGTCACGCCGTTCGACGGTGACGAAGATGGCGACTTCGGAAGCGCCGAACACTATGTCGATGCCACTTGCCCGGGTACAGATCCTTCCTGCCCGGCGACATCATGCAAGGAGATTTTGGACCACGGCCACTCCACGGGAAGCGGTCTCTACTACATCGATCTGGATGGCATCGGCGCCCACAGCGTCTACTGCGACATGGACACAGACGGTGGAGGTTGGACAGTCGTAGGGTGGTGGGGAGATTACTCTGGCTATGCGATGCGCGACTTCGAAGGGGGGCGTGCCGACGCCGATGTCAGGGATGCTCTGGCCGGTGTCTACAGTTCCTCTCACCCCCCAGCCGGCCCCGCTCATTACAGCCGTGCCGCCATAAACACACTCTTTAATGACGGTGAGAGCGAGTACATGAGCCTCACGGGTACCCATGTGGGCGGATACATCTTGGTGCGCTTCCGTAAGGACGAAATCGATGCAAGTTACGACGCTTTTCGCGGGGTGTACGACACTTGGTATATGCAAGAAAACGGGTTCTCCGCCGTGTACATGAAGGACGGCTACAACGGCAACCCACTGCCTTTGTACAGCGTTTTCTGGACCCCAGTAGAGATTTCTGCTCGATTCTTGGGCGATGACTTTGTGGACCTCTACCACTACCTTCCCGACGACATCACCGACCCGCACGAGTGGCTCTTTAGAGAAAACATCGACGAGATTCCAGCCAGTGAAATCAGTGACTCGTCCAGCGTGCCAAGCATTTTGATGGTTCGCTAAATCGGGATCGACCTCCGTTTAGAAACCTCAAACTGCCATTGAATTAACCAGTCGTTTTCCCTAAGATTTGACCAATTAAATCGAGGTTTTGGATGCGCTCCTATCTGGCTACTCTCTGCATCTTGGCAGGCGCCTGCTCAGACGCCGGAATCAAAACATTCAATGCCGATCCAGAGGCTCAAATCACATCGCCAGAAGACGGGGAGATTCTGATAGAAGGCGAAACCGAGATCATCCGCGGTCAGATCGGGGACTCCAACGACAGCATCGATAGCCTGTCTGTGACCTGGGTGATCGATGGAGAGGAAGTCTGCACCGATAGCGAACCCAGCGAATTGGGCTCGGTCACCTGTGAGCACGCGTTTGCGTTGGATGGCGGAGAGATTCTGCTCGAAGTGCGCGACCCCGACGGCGCCGGCGCTTCAGACAAGATCAACGCCGACATTCGACCCGCTGGGGACACGCCAGACCCCGACCCAGACCCCGAATCGAACACCGATCCCACGTGCACCATTACGGCGCCCGGCGATGGTGAGGCCAGTGAAGAAGGCGTTGAGGTTCGCTTTGAAGGGCTGGCCAATGATGCAGATACGGACGACACACTCACCGCGGAATGGACCAGCGATGTGGACGGACTTCTCCGCGAAGGGACGCCCGATTCTGACGGCAGCACCGCCTTTGCCATCAGCGATTTATCGGTCAGCACTCATCGCATCAGCCTGACGGTCACCGACAACAACGAGGCCAGCTGCACAGACAGCATCTTCTTCACCGTAAACAGCTCCGACCCGGTGAACACCCCGCCCACCACACCGGTTGTGAGCATCGATCCGGATCCCGCGTACACCCTCGATCCTCTGGTCGCCGTCCATGGAGACAGTGAAGACACGGATGGTCCCGATGCCCTCACCTACCGCTATGTCTGGCTCGACGATGGTGTCGAAGATGCCACGGTGACAGACGGTGTCTACCCCGCCGAACGCACCCTCAAACACCACACCTACACCGTCCAGGTCTACGCCTACGATGGCGAGGACGAGAGCGAACCGGGCACCGCCGAACGGACGGTGAACAACTCGGCTCCCACCTGTACGGCCGCGCCCACGGTCACTCCCGATATCGCATGGCGAGGCGCCACTGTGACGTGCACCGGCGCATCATCAAGCGACGCGGATGGGGACTCCATCACCACGACCTACAGTTGGCCGGACGGTTCCACCGGTCCGGAGTTCACGATTCCCGCCGACGCCATGCCCGACGACACCTTCAACTGCACCGCCACCTTTGACGATGGCGATGGCGGCATCGGCACCTGCGAAGCCACGGTCACCGCTCGAAACAGTATTCCCGAAGTGCTCAGCGTGACCCTGACACCCGAGACGGTCTACACCAACGACACCGTCACAGCGGTGGTCACCGCCTCCGACGCCGATGGCGACGATTTGACCTACAGATACATCTTCACCGTCGATGAAGGCGAGGTCCAAGACGGTCCCATGCCCACGCTCGATGGCACCATCCACTTTGATAAGTGGCAAACCGTCGAAGTCTCCGTCACCGTCAGCGACGCCATCGACACCAGTGAGGCCGCCACGGACTCCCTTGTCGTCTTGAACTCGCCTCCAGAAGCCCCGACCGTATCCATCCTCACGGTGGACGAGTTGCGCTGCCCAGACGGCTGGACCGCCACATCGGATGGGGTGCGGTGTGTGAAAGCCTTCGCCAGCCCCGCTCACACTTGGACCGATGCTGAAGACGCCTGCATCGCCGAAGGAGGCGACCTCGTCAGCATCCTCAACACCGCTGACAACGATCTGGTCTTTGATTTGGCGTCCGGTTTCGACAGCCAGTCCGTCTGGATTGGATTCAACGACATCGACGTCGAAGATAGCTGGACATGGTCATCCGGTGACCCCGTTTCATACACCAACTGGGAACCCGGTGAGCCCAATGGTGGGCCCGACGAAAACTGCGCCGAGTTCTACCATGACGGCGCCGCATCCCACATTCACGGCATTTGGAACGACCTCGATTGCACCTTTACCGGCCATACCGGCGGTTACGTCTGCCAGCAGGAAGCCACCGTTGCCGACTTCGATTGCCCCCCCGATGGCTGGACGCTCGCGGCCGCCGGCGACCGCTGCTTTAAGCCCTTTCCGGAACTTGCCAGCTGGAACTCGGCATCGGCCACATGCGCGTCCTATGGCGGCAACTTGGTCACCCTAAACAGCGCCGAGGAACAAGCCGAGGTCGCCGCACTCTTCCGTGCTGCTGAAGACGGCGACCCCGACTACTTCATGATCGGCTACACCGATAGGGATGAAGAAGACACCTGGACCTGGACCAGCGGTTCAGACTCCACCTACACCCATTGGGGCGTGGGCGAACCCAACGATTGTTGCGGCGGCCAAGACTGCGCCATGGTCACCAATCACCCCGATGGGTACTGGGACGACATCCACTGCGATGATGTCACGGAGTTTGGGTCTGTCTGTGAACTCCCAGCCGACCGAAGCGGTTTAGTCTGCCTGATCGATGAGGATTCCGTCGATGATGACGGCGACGCGGTGACCTACAGCATCGAATGGTCCTGGTATAGCGAGGACGGTCCAGATGGCTCCGAGGACCTACCGATCTCTGAAACCGACACGACCATTCTGCCGGGCGACACCGTTCCAGGCATCCACCTCGACTGGGGTGAGACGTGGGTCTGCGAGGTCACCCCGAACGATGGCGAAGAAGACGGGGAGCCGGGCACGGCCTCCTACGAAATCGGGTGCCCACTGGGCGAGGACGTGGAATGCCCAGCGCTCGACTGCTTGGACTTGCTCGACTCCCGACCGGATGCCGAGAGCGGCGTATACTGGATTCAACCCATCAGCGACGTCTACCCCGTCTACTGCAATATGGAGTCAGACGGTGGCGGCTGGACTTTGGTCATGAAGGCGGTGGACAGCAACTTCTTGTACAGCGACGGCGTATGGACGACAGAAGCCCTCCACGACGAGACCGACCTCGATGTGACCTTGGCCGGTGAGGCGAAATACCAGAGTTTCAACGAGGTTCCCTTCGATGAAATCCTCACCTCGGACCCCGACGATTTCAGCATCTTCCATAGCGAAGCCTTTGATGAAACTTGGGAGAGCAGCCTGATTTTTTACAGCAGTCCAGGGGTCATCCTCGATGCGGAATCCTACCTCCCCTATTTCCATGACCGCACCGACCCCTACTTTGGGTCATGGGGCTGCTCGGAATACGACCGATACGGTTTCAATCTGTACGACAGCCTGGGTTGCGTCTACATCGCAGCCGGCATGGGCTGCGACCACAACGGCGGCGCGCGATGGGGCAACCGGGTCAATGGCTGGTACGAGGGCGGAGGCAACCTGACCGGTCACGGCTGGGCCAACTACAGTTGCAGTGCCTCGACCATGCCCGGCGTCGATACAGGGACTGGGACCATCTATGTGTCGGCCATCCGGGAGCTGATGTGGGTGCGGTAATAGCGCTCCACTGCGACTGAACATTCCTTGATTTCGAATCGACCTTAACCTAAGATTCAAGCCTGAAATTGGGGTGTTCGATGCGGTCTACGCTTGCGATGATTTCGTTTTTTGCTTGGGGCTGCTCGGACGCTGGACTCAAAACCGTCAACGCCGACCCGACGGTCAGCATCTTGTCGCCATCCGACGGGGACTCGGTCACCGAAGTGGTTCCCCAAATGCTTCGCGGCCAGGTGGGCGACACCAACAATGCCCTCGCCGATCTCTCGGTGACCTGGCTCGTCGACGATGAGACCGTGTGCCCCGACAGCGCACCCGATGACGACGGCGTGGTGACCTGCGAAGTGGCGTTTGACCTCGACGGCGGCGCCGTTCAACTCGAAGTGCGCGATCCGGACGGCGCATCGGCGGTCGCCAGCATCAACCTGGTCGTCGAAGAGGCGGTTGAACCGCCACCCAACACCGCACCCACCGTCACCATCACCGCACCGGAGGATGGCGACACGGTGAACTCCGAAGCCGTGGTGACCTTCACCGCTACCGTGGGCGATGAACAAGATGATCCCACCGATTTGGCCCTCGAGTGGGCCATGAACGGCGAGGTGATGTCGACCGATGGTGCGGACTCTACGGGGACCGCATCTTTCACACTCGATGGCAAAGGCACCGACATTAACTTCGATAGCGGCCCCCACACCTTCACCCTCACCGCCACCGATTCGGAAGGGCTGTTCGTCACCGACACCATCACCCTCAACGCGAACGAACCGCCCACAGCGCCCAGCGTATCCATCAATCCCGACCCCGCCGTCACCACAGACAATCTGATTGCGGTGGCCTCCGGCAGCGAAGACCCCGAGGAGTCGGGCTCGGTGACCTACCGCTATGTGTGGTTCGCCGATGGGATCGAAGACACAGACATCACCGGCTCAGAGTATCCATCGGATCACACCGTCAAAGGCCATACCTACAGCGTGGATGTCTACCCTAACGACGGCCTCCAAGACGGCGAACCCGGTACCGCTGAACGTGTGGTCATCAACTCGGCACCGGAAATCGATAGCATTTCGGTGAGTCCCGAATCCGGTCCCGTGGGCACAATCGTGGAGTGCGCGGCCACCGCCATCGATGTGGATGAAGACACGGTCACCATCACCTACGCGTGGTCGGATGGAAGCGAAGGCAGCAACTTCACCATTCCCGAAAGCGCAGCGGCGGGCGACACCTTTACCTGCACCGCCACAGCCGATGATGGAGACGGCGGAACCGACACAGCCACCGCTGATGTGACCGTGACCAACACAGGCCCGGTCATGACCTCGGTGATCATTTCTCCGGACGATCCGACGAACGACGCCACCCTGACCTGTGAAGCGAATGCGACCGATGCCGATGGCGAGTCCCCTGTCATGACATACGCCTGGTCAACGGGAGACACCGAACCCATCATCATCTTGGCGAGCACACTGACGCCTGGCGATATCGTCACCTGTACAGCCACCGCCACGGATGCGAGCGGCGAGACCGACACCGGTAACGACAGTGTGACCATCATCAACCGAAGCCCTGTCATCGGCAGTGTCAGCATCGCACCCGACTCACCGACCGCATCCGACAGCCTCGAATGTACGGCGACCGGCATTATCGATCCGGATGGCGAGGCCGTCACGGTGGACTACGCCTGGGACATCAACGATCTGCCCGCAGGTACAGGCACCGAGTTGAGCGGTGACTACGCCAAAGGCGACGAGGTCACCTGCACGGCGAGCGCCACAGACGCGTCGGGTTCGACCACCACAGCCAACGCCACGGTCACCATCGGCAACACCCGTCCAAACGTGTCCGCCATCGCTCTTTCACCGGCCGAATTGTACACCCACGACACCCTGACGGCAGTGCCCACAGTGTCCGATGCAGATGGCGATGCGCTCACCGTCACTTACGCCTTCAGCGTGAACGGCGAACTCGTCCAAGACGGTGAAATCGCCAGTCTCTCGGGCATCGTCCACTTCGACAAACACGACATCATCTCTCTGGTCGTGACGGTGGACGACGGCGAAGGCTTCGACACCCGTTCAGCAGACAGTGTCACGGTATTGAACACCCCACCGACCGCTCCCGAAGTGTCGATCCAAACCGCCACCTGTGCAGAGGGCTGGACGCCCCTGGAAGACGGCGAACGCTGTGTGGCCGTATTTGAGGGTCCCGACCATACCTGGTCCGAGGCGGAGGCAGAGTGCGTCAGCATGGGCGGCCATTTGGTCCGCATCGCATCCGAGAGCGACAACGAAACTGTCTACGGACTGGCGATCGACATTCCCGACGAGTCCATCTGGTTGGGCTACAACGAGCGCGAGAGTGAGGGCACTTGGGTGTGGTCCGACGGCGGGCCCACCGACTACGAAAACTGGCGAGAAGACGAGCCCGGCGGCGGCTTTCCCACGACCGACGAAGACTGCGTGGCCTTGCTCCACACCCACCTTGCCCCACCGGAGTACGCGGGCACCTGGGTCGACGAAAACTGCGAAACCGCTGGATGGGTCGGTGGCTACGCCTGCCAAACCTCCCTGGACAATGGCGATTTGGTCTGCACCATCGACGACGCATCGACTGATGATGATGGTGACACCCTCACCTACACCATCGAATGGGACGTGGATGGCGAGGCCTATACCGATACGGAGTCCACCACCCTCGATGGTGATACCGTCCCCGGTGATGCACTCGGTTCGGATGAGGTTTGGACCTGCGAGGTGACAGCAAACGACGGTGAGGACTGGGGAGCACCGGGCGAGGCATCCATCACTTTAGATGACACCGCTGCATGGGTCTCACCCACCACAGATATGCGCATGGTGCTAATTCCTGGCGGCACATTCGACATGGGCTGTACCGACGAAATGGATATAGACGGGCACTGCAATTGGTACGAATTTCCGGTCCATACCGTCACCATCAGCAACGACTATCTGGTGGGCATCACCGAGGTCACTCAAGGACAGTGGGAAGCCGTCATGGGCAGCAACCCATCCACCGCCATCGACTGTGGTGGAGACTGCCCCGTCGAGACCGTCTCTTGGAATGAGGCGGTTGAATTCGCCAACACACTGTCGACCCTTGATGGTCTGGAGCCGGTGTACACCATCGGCGCAGCGGTCAACTGGGACAGAACGGCAAATGGCTATCGTTTGCTCACGGAAGCAGAGTGGGAATTCGCCGCGCGTGCCGACGATGGCACCACTTATGCCGGCTCCGATGCGGTCTCTGAAGTGGCCTGGACCAACGACACCGCTGGCTCGACGCAACCCGTGGCCGGACTCATGCCCAATGGACATGGCCTTTATGACATGAGTGGCAACGTCTTTGAATTGTGCTGGGACTGGCACAGCACCGACTATTACTCGGAGAGTCCCACCTTCGACCCCACCGGTCCAGACGGCCCCTTGGTCGACCGCGTGGCACGCGGTGGCGCCTATGCCTACGGTGTTGAGCACGCGCGAATCTCCGACCGAAACCGACGGGACACGCCCATTTCCCGCTGGAACTTCACCGGTCTCCGACTCGCGCGAACGGTGGAGTCCACCTATGCCTGGACCCATGTCGGTACCGAAGAGGTGGAGATGATCTACGGCTCGTGCACCAGCATCGAAGCCAGTTCCGCCGTCTGCGATGCGAGCACGGTCGGCGAGCCCATCTACATCAATCCCACAGGCGCTGACAATCTCGAGCGCAAAACCCTGGGGGAGACCCACCTCGGGCTGACCGGCGCACGGGGGTCTTCGATCGTCTTCAGCAGCGATGGAACAGAGGCCACGTGGCAAGGCGCAACGGGCTGCGGCGGCGACTATATCCAGACCGATACCGTCGACATCTATCGGTGCCTCCCGGAGTAGCGTGTCGACCCAGGAACACCTGGATACCCCAATACAACCCTACGGGTTAGCAGGGCTCCTCGCGCGCACGCGCACGGAGCCTGACCATGTTCGACAAACCCGAAAGCCGCCCCGACTTCCCCGCCCTTGAAGAGGCCATCCTCAAGCTGTGGGAAGAGGGCAAGATTTTCGAACGCTCCGTCCGCGGCGACAAGGACTTCGTCTTTTACGACGGCCC
>Ga0163180_10000247_pt1 | contig 30965 bp, 29 predicted proteins | sample AtlANTMetagenome_2_FD_109647 | JGI IMG/M metagenome (GOLD analysis project Ga0163180, IMG submission 109647) | Marine eukaryotic phytoplankton communities from the Atlantic Ocean - Atlantic ANT 4 Metagenome | ecosystem: Environmental > Aquatic > Marine > Oceanic | place: North Atlantic Ocean...
CGCTCGGTTTCTCCCTCGGAAATCTCCTGCAGGGCAGGATTTACCTCCACCACGGCATCCGGCCAGGTCGCCCGACCAGCCGTTGACCGCATCCGGGGATTCCACCGCACCGTTACTTTCCTTGCCAGGGCAGCCAACCCTAGCCCCATGCAGATCGACCTGGCCCGATTTGTCATCTCCAGATCCCCACCAAGGCGCAGCTCCGACTTCCTTAGTTTTCGCCTCTTTCCCTCAGTGAAGGCAAAATTCAACTGCAGGCCCGCTTGTTCCACCTCCCCATTATCAGGAAAAAGAGCCCTAACTCAAGAACTGAGGACTCCCCCCGGAGGGCAAAGGGGAGAGCCAAGGCTGTCAGCCGTCTCTATGACGGGCCCACCCAAAGAAAATCCGCCGCATGTCCCGGTTCTCCCGGGAGTCAGGAGAAGCTCCCTGCAGCTACCGGCGGGAGGCAGGTTTCCATTCCGCTGCCTTGACGGGCTTGGCCAGCCTCGGCGGCTCCTTGCCTTCCACAGGCAGATTCACAGAAATGGGGCCACCCTGACAAACCGCTACCACCAGAAGACCAGAACGCTTCAGCGCATCCAGATACTCTTCCTTCAGCGGATCCTGACCAGTAGCCTGTGCCAGGGTCACAGGAAGAAGACGAATCCAGGAGCCATTCTTGGCGTAGAAATCCCGCCAGGTCACTAATTTGCCAGCACGCTGCCCGTCAACCCGCCCCTTGAAACGGCTCGGGGTAACCAGAACCGCTCCACGCGGGACGATAGTCCAGTTTGAGGCACCCGAAACGATCGTGGAACGTGCCACGAGGCTTTCCCGGGCCTTGGCCAGCTTTGCTGATCCCTCGGAATCCGCCTGCCGTGCCCTTTGCTGCTCTACATCAGAGAGCCTGACTCTTTGCCTGCTTAACTTCGGGTCACGAGGGCGTTGCAGCCTTGCTAGTTGCTCATGCGTCATCCGAGGGCGCACCTTAAGCTGCTGTTCCTTGCTGTTTCCCGCAACAGCTGCGGGGGTGATCGGTTCCACCGCGGCAAGGGAACTGATCCCAATGGCTGCAAAAACGCAGAATAAAATATTTCTGTTCATCTTCAAGATTGTGAAATGGCTCCGGTTCAGAGGCTCGTTACTCCTGGTCGATAACCCCACCATTGACCTCAATCGTCCGGTCAACATTGATTTCAGCCACATCCAGAAGGTCTGTTCCAAACGGGGTACGGTGCAAAAGTTCAATCGTATGGATCCCCTCTTCCGTGAAATACTGGTCCACGCCCTTGACGACCAGGTCACGACTCTGGGGAATGGAATCCTCGATAATCACAAAACTTGAATTGACCGTCTTAATCCCCTCGGGATTCTCTTTCTGCGGACCCGGATATATCCGCACGTAGGTTGTGCTGTCCGGATAAAGGTTACCCAGGTTGACTGAGATGGGCGGTACCTCCTCGTAATACCTCGTAGGGCTGATTCCGCTGATCTCACCGGTAGCAATGGGCCAGATCTGCACCTTGTCTGAATCAAGAATGGTTGCAGAGACCCCGTAGTCAGCCTGAGCCGTGATGGTGAACACCTCCTCCCCCTTGACCTCGGTCAGATCAGGGCCGGTAAGGTTGGTGGCAGAAAAGGTGATGGTCGTATTTGCCGTCTGCTCCATATAGCCCTCTGTCACAACTGTCCCCACCGGGTTCTTCACATCCTCGAAGCTGAAGGCCTCGTCGGGATACGCGAAAGTGTAGTTCGTGTAATCCACCCACTTGGCCGCGTCAGGTGCAGTTGCGTAGTTGGGATCGCTTTCGTCAATCAGTCCCCTTACAGAGATCTGCACCTGGAATGGCTGATCCACCCGGGTCCTTGCGATCGGAAGATAGGGATCCCCCGTGACGATGTTGATGGTGGCATTAGGGGTATAGGCTGTCACGTATTGCTCATCGAGCCGGTATTCCGTGACACTGACATTGTGAATTGCCCAGAGCTCAAAGAACGATCCGGACGTGCTCACTCCCGTTGGTGAGACCTTGGTTCCACTCGGCAGAACGCCCATGTCCCATTCGATACCACTATCCTGCTGGATCTGGCGGACAAAGTTAACGTAATCCTCCGGGGCCGCATGCACCATCGATGGCGCCGATGCGGCCAATAAAAGTAAGAGCTTCTTCATAATGACATCTATGGTTTGAATTTTCAGCAGAATCATCCGGACCGACCCCGGCTCCAGATGCGAAAGACTGTCTCCTTACTTCTCTTTCCGTCCCCGGGTAATGACTCCCTTGTCATCCACGGTAGCCGACGAACTAGGAGGAGCGCTGGAGGTGTTCAGCAGATTCAAACTGACCTGGCGGCGGCGATTGCTACGACGCTGGTCCTGCACCTGACTGAGGGTTGTCATGCAGACAATGTCCTGCATGTCAAACCACCAGGCACCGGGGCTGCTGGTCCCCAGCTCAAAGGTATGGATGATATCGCGGGGGCCCAGCACCACGTGATTATCCTCATCAAGAAACTGGGTCATGAAACTCTCGATCCGGCCCTGTTCGTATGCCGGGGCATAGTCCGGCACCTTGTCTCCATTGACCATTCCGATAACGGACAGACCCGAACCTGCTGTTGAATGCGTATCATACCAGCTACCACTCGCGGATTGACCCCGCGCAGAAAAATCGATTTTTGTATCGGGCAGCACATTCTTTTTCTCGAAGACTATCTCATCAGGTTGCACATCATTCTCGCGACCATAGAAGACCAGTTCCCAGGGCGCAGAAGCTCCTACCCGAACCCAGAGGGCCGCAGGAAGCTGAGTATGTCCCGCCTGAAGGGCGACGCCCATCACCCGCACCTTCAGGTCAACCCTCTGCCTGGGTGTAATGGTTCCATTGGAATCAACATGGCTGATATCAGCAACGGCTTCCGGATATTCGATTTCCCACACCATCTTCGGCCGTACCCCCGGCTGGACCACGGTGGGAGTAACCGAAATCGAACCAATAGGAGTATAAGGGTCCTTGTGGGGGGTAGGATTACTATTCGGAACGGAGCCGATGATTTCGCCGGAAAGAGGGCTTCCCAGAGCCAGCAAGAGAATCAGTTGAGTGGCTTGCATTTTCATAGATTTCAGTGGAGTTGGCGGAGTTGCGTTGAAGTGCGTAATTATTTCGAATTTCCAATAAAATTACAGGTATAGACCTCTTGATCAACAAAAATATTAAAATATGCTGATAGTATTGGTCTCCTCCCCTAAAAAAATAGGGCGTTTTCCGCACCAAGTCCGGCGTATAGCGAGTCCCCGAAGCTCGCGTTCTCCTCCTGATCCTTTCACTTGGGACCAATAGTGCGAGACCCCTAAAACTCTCTCGCAGGAGGATTTGGAGCAGCAACTACCAATAAAAAGACCATTCCCAGCTATGAGAAAGGCCAAGCCCCCTCCCAGGCGACCGCTCATTTTTACGCAAGTTGAGGATTTTTCATTCCGGGTGGCCCATATGATTGACTCTATTAAAAAATTTTATGATACTAACTATCAGTTCTCCCTTACAAGATGCCCCCTTTTGGAATCCATTGTGATGCGATTTCAGCCTCCCTTCGTGGAGTCGTGATTCTCGCTGCGATCCTGTTCTCAACCCTGCTCCCGGTCACAGCCACGGTGCTCACAACTGCGGAACGTTCCGCGCTGGCTCACGAGGAATTCCTGAAGGAGCGGCGCGCCATTATCACTGGGCGGGTGAATCCCTACCTTGGCCCTGGAGTGGCACAGATCGTCGAGGAGCTCCCTGCTCCCTGGAAAGTCAAAACCAACCCCTGGCACTACCAGATCCGGGCAACTGTCTTCTGGGTCGGTGAGCGGCCAACCGTCCGAAACCCTGTTTCAAATTCTTCGAGTTCGTGGGATCCCGACTGGGAGAACCGCTTCGGAGGCTATGATCATCCCTTCAAGCGGAAGGGCTATCTCCCATCCGGCTTTGAACCAGAACTCAACCCGTTCTACATCGCCCTTCCCTACAACGACCTTCTGCAAGGGTGGGAACATCGGCCCGAGGCTCCAAGGGTGATCCCCTGGTTCTGGCGCAGTTACCGGGGTCCAGGCGTTTCAGTATGTCATAACCGGTGGGTTGCCATCCATCACAAGGGGCGTATCGCCTACGCCCAGTGGAAAGATACGGGACCATTCACGACCGACGACTGGCCTTACGTCTTCGAAGGGAAACGGCCCCGATCAACTGCCAATCAGAATGCGGGTATTGATATCAGTCCCGCAGTCCGCGACTTCCTTCGAATACGTGGAAATGCAGACGTTGACTGGAGATTTATCGAAGAGTCCGAAGTCCCCGGTGGCCCATGGACAGGATGGCTTGCAACTCGAAGTGAAGACAGTCCTCGGAGCCGCTAGAGGGTTCCACTCATGAACCCACCTCCCACTCAGGATTTTATGAAGCTCCACCGACTTTCCAAAACTACGGCTCCCGGGATGCTGGCTGCTCCTCTTTCCGGATAATGACCTGAGCCCCCCCCTGCTCCAGGACCCCCCCATTATGATATACCACAGAAAATCTGGCCGACTGGTCCCCACGCTTCGCGTCCGACACCTCCGTCATGAGAAGCATGAGGCTGCTGCCGGATCTGAATTCGAGCTGATAGGCAACCGATTGGCTCTCTACTCCGGCGACAGGTGCCCCACGGGTCTTCGCGCCCAGCTTGAGCGGACCGTGCCGTTGGGAAAGAATTCGTTTCAGTTCCGCAAATTGACCACGGACAAAGATAGTGTTCCTCCCGGGGTATGTGTAGTGAAGGCAGACCTCGAACAGTCTCCCGTCCATAAACCGGGCCTCCAGTCTACTGGCATCGTGCCCGGGAAGGGTCCCCTTGGAGGGGGATACCTCGAGGATTTTCAATTGGGGCTGCTCAGCGGGCAGCTTGACGGTCTGGTCGAGCTTCTTCCTTACCGCCCAGTCAACAAGTCGAGCAGGCGAATCCCCCCAGTTCAATCCAAAGGGAGGCTGCAGAGGTTCTGCAGCCCGGAGAACAGGAATGCCGTGAACAACCAGAAAACCGCAGATCAGAAAAGCTCTCACCCTGATGTTGATCCTATCCCATATAGCGTACAACTCAAGACTGCTTCCTCTCCGAACAGTCACCGTATCTCCAAACGAGGCAGCGTCCTGATCGAGGCGATTGTCGCCCTCACCCTGCTTTTGGTAGTCAGCCTGGTAGTGCTGAAGGGCACAATGAATATTCTCGCACCCCGCCAATGGACCATGGTCCAGAATGTGTCGGATGCCTACCTCTCCTACGAAAAGGCCTATGCGCAGCGGATTCCATTTGAAAACCTTACTGATGCTTCCTCTCCCTGGCCGGTCTACCCCGCCAAGTCGGAAAAAACGGTAACCCTTGGGACCCTGCCCGGAGGAAGAACCCTGAGCGGTAATGTAATCCGCACCAGGGTCCCGGACGAAAACAATTTCCCTGCCCATGGCGGCAGCGCAACTCTGGCAACAAACCCCGCCGAGATGCAGACCTGGATCTTGCAGAGTCACGTAACCTACATGATCAGCGGAAGGGAATACGTCAAATCGAGAACTATCGTGCGCACCCAATGACGACTCATACAGCAACGGGCCGCAGGCCTTCACCCCAGCGGCGGGGATTTACCCTACCGGAACTTGCCACCGCTATTGGCCTCGCTCTGGCAATTGCAGCCATAATGATGACGCTCCTCCAGCAGCAGGTTACCTTTCATCGCATCGTCAAGGCCCAGAGATTCCTCGTAGATGATGCACCCCAGATAAACAACACCATAACACAGATCCTCTCCCGTGCGGATGCCTACCGCATTCATTCTAATCTCAGTGACGCAGTCTCCGGGGCAAATGCGGTGACGGATGGAGGGAGGGTCCTTGTCCTCGGTTTTCTCAATCCCGACGGGTCCAGGGACCGGGGCATCATCTCTTTTGAATCTGATGACGGGAAGGATGTCCTCGCCTACTACAACATGAATTCCTCGTCTACCTTCTCCGGGGCAGGCAACCCTGACTGGCTCATTTCCCGTCAGGTAAATGACGCAGAATTCTTCGTCCAGAACGGGGTTTTCCGGATGCGCCTTACCGGGCCCGCCGGAGAAATCATTACCTATTCCGGCACCCCGAGACTCTGAACCCACATAGCACAAGCCAACCTTATGAAAAGAACTCTCCGATCCGGCTATGTTTCCATTCTGGCTGTCGTCACCCTGGCCTCGATCATGCTGTTGATGCTCACCGCATCCTTCCGATACAACATCCAGAATCAGGAAGCCCAGAAAAAGGCCCAGATCCGGGTCGACTATACAAATCGTGAACAGGCATTGCTTCGGGCAGTCCTGACCGAGGTTCCTAACAGTGCTATCCGGAATATGATGGCCAACTCGAATTCCTCCAGCGAAGGGGTCCCCTCCCGTTGGCGCTGGATCTTTGAACGAGCCCTCGAAAAGGCCGGGGGTGAGACCGCACTCGAGAAAAATTTTGCCGACGTTCTGGGGATCAATGGCCAAGCTATTTCCGGCAACACGGGTGACGGCAATCAGGGCCCGATAAGGCACACCATCAGCAGCATCAACACGCAGCCGGCAATGCACTGGTTCCATGTTAATGCTGGACTCAACAACACCGGTAACCTGCTCGGCTCCGGATACCCTGAAACTCTGCGTATCTCCGACGGCGACATCGAGAGACTCGACCGGGACCGTCCCATCATCACCAACGCCAAAACCTACCCCGGAGAGGAACTGTATAAGGTAATTCCCTACCCGGATGTTCACTTTGGCTATGTCGCACAATTCGAGAATTTCGTGGCCAAGCGCAACTGGTGGGCCTTTTCCCTTACATACGGTGCAAATTCCAAGTCCTCAACCGGTGTGGCCACGGTGAAGAAGAATTATATCCTGTCAATTTACGAGGTCCCCTCGCAACTGGCTCTTGGGAGTACCGGTAACACCGCGCTCGGAAAACATGAGGATGGCACAGAGTGGGGTAACATCCGGATATCTGGCGGAGTCTTCGCCACTCGCGCTACTACCGAAGGGACCCTGGATCTGGACCGGCTCGCATCCCGCAGGGGGATCTCCGTATCCAGCGACTCCTCAATCGGAGGAGTTACCTTCGATAATTTCACGGGAGACCTCCCCTCCCGTGAACAATACGAGGCGGAAAATGCCAACTTTTTCCCCATATCCAATTCCGGGGACTCCGGCCTCGTGGCTTTCCTTCCAATCGCCCGTGGTCACGAGTCCTTCGATGACCTGGAAGACCCGTCTGACCATAAGTCCGCTTCCCCCACCGGGTGGAACTACTACAGCAGACCGGCCATGCAGACCATCATGAAGCTGCGGGTGGAAGATGTAATCTCCCCGGAGGACCAGACTCCGACCTCGATCTCCTTTACTTATCTCACAGGGGGCATTGAGAGAAAGGTCATCTACACAAGGGGCAACAACTGGCCAACCGAAGGCTCACCTAAGGGAGCGACCTTCCCATTCCACCTTGAGAGCACCCGGATAGAACGTCGAACTCTCGCAGTTTACGTCGGCAGACTGGCTGCCTACCTTGAGTCTATTGGCGCAGATCCTCCCTCTGCAAACTGCTCCCTCATGGTAAATGCGAATTACAAGGACAACGTCAAAATCACTAAGCCAAACATTCCGACTCTCCCTACCGACATCTCCCTTATCCTCCGGGATTCCAAGGATTTCACTGCTTTTCCAAAGGGGTTCTCGCTGGTTACCCCCTTCCGGATGTATCTCGTCAATGATGTAAACATCGTAGCCCGGGGTAGCGATGCAAATGGGAATCCGGTCTATCCTCCAATCTCACTTTTTACTCCTGAAAAGCGTTTCGGCATGCGGAACCAACCGATGAACGTCGCCCTGAAAGGACAGATCTCCCATGTTGGTAAAGACGGAGACCGTACCGTGCGCCCCCTTGATCTCCGGTCGGGTGACAATGACGAGGTACGCGCCAACAAGATCGAGGCCGACCTCTACTCTATCACTCAGCCCGACCAACTGCCCCCCATCACGCAGATGAACTGGCTCGTGGTAATAGAACAGGTTGACTAGATCCCCCGGGAGGAAGCCGGAACGGACTACTGCTTTGGCGGCAGGAGAGGATGGAGAAGCCCCCCGGGACTCATCGAATTCCGGAAAACCAGGCCACTTCCGGATGAGGTCTTCAGCGGGCGGAAGGACTCGCTGTGCGTGTCCACACGAAACTGAAGTTCATTCAAATCCCGGTTTGTCTCCTTTAACTGCTCCTGCAGTTTCACATTGTTACCCTGTAGCTCCTGGTTTCTGGAATCCAGTTCCTGAAGCTGCTCCACAATTTTTTTCAGGGCATCGACAGTGACCGACTTCTCCTCACGAGAGGCCGAGGCATTCAAAGAGGTCCCCTTCTCACTGCCTGAGGTAACAATGAAATTTAGTTCGCCCGCCGGGTACTGAACGGTAGGACCCGCCCTCATGCTACTCCCAAGTTCGTTGCCCGCGATGTGCTCCGCTTTCCTGACCTGAATTGCATGAATCATGACCGCCCCGCACATGAGGCCAAGCAGCACTCCACTGCCTACAAGTTGAAAAAGAGGATTTCTCATGGCTGGGATTTCTTCTTTCTCTCCCGTTCCAAAGCTGAAAATTCAGCCATGAAGGATGCATGCACTTGGAAATCTCCCGAAGCGCTATCCTCACGCACTTTCCCTCCTCCTCCGGGACTCTCAACTTCCTCAATCACAATCTGGTTCCTGCCCGACCGATCACGTACAACATTCCCTTTCTCAATAACGGGAGAAGCCTCGGCAGCTCCCGTTCGCCCGGGCATCTCCTCTAGTGGAACGGGATGGAACAAAGAAGGACCCTGACGCTTTATGATCAACGGCTTCAGTTCTTCTGCTGGAATATTATCCTCCCCGAGCATCTCATCCGGAGGTGCATGATCCCCTGGAAGGACGCCAACGCCCGGGTCGAGCATGCCAGTCGCCGCCGTATGAAAAACAGGTTTCTGATCATCCAGCGGAGCCTGATCCTGACTGATCTCTTCAACATCAGGCGGCTGCTCCATGGCCCCTGTCACAAAGACCGGTTTTGTGACATACAGCCAGCAGAAGACTGCTGCTGCCACAGTTGTGATAAACATCATGAGCGGATACCAGCGGAGCAGCCCACAACGCTGACAATTACAGCGCTCAGAAACCTTGGAAGGACCGACTCCAATCCTCCTCCCGGGCGTCATGCTATCACCCTTGACAGAATCTGACATGAAGGAGTCCTGGTTCATCTACTTACTCCGGCTAATAGTAATGCGGCGGTTGGCATAGGTGATCTCCACGACATCCGAAAAAGAGGGAAACTTCGTCAGAACCAGACGGTCCTCGGTAAGTGCAAGTTGTCGGAGGACATTCCCCACGAGGGAATAGGCCTGCAGTCCCGGAACCACCTCCATCCTCTCCGTCCCAGCACCAGCCATGATGCCATCGTTCCGCTGAATTTTGAATGAGGTGTAACTCTCATCCGCTCTTCCTCCATAAATTCGGACCGTTATTCCATCGGTGTAGAGGCGATAGTAAAAATCCTTGCTCCTGACCTGTATGGGTTTTCCGTCGCGAATTTTTATCCGTTTATCGAACCGGTAGTTCCCGATGAAACGAAAGCCTTCCGGGAGCGAATCGCCCCGGACAGCGCCTGACATCACGAAAAGCAGCGATACCAGAATCAAAGGCAGATATGGAAACATTCTTGTCATTCACCTACATCCCACAGGGAGTCCGCGAAAGATCCGGAAGGATCGTATATCGAGCCGCTCGATTCCGTAAGAACCGGTGGCGATTTGGCCACATCAAAAGTAAGACTGTTTCCGTTGAGGTCCTCCACGCCGGGAAGAGCGGAACCGCCACTCGGGAGATATGGAATCAAGTCCTTGCTGTTAATGGAATTGAGCGGCTTTCTCGGGTTGTCCGCAAGGTAGCAGCGCTGCGCTACATAGACTTCTCTCAATGCAGCCGATGCCTTTTTTCCCTTGTTCCACTCCCCAATATTGCCAGCGGAGTACATCGTTGCGCCCATGATACTGAGGATAATGAAGATGACGACAGTCAGTTCGATCAGGGTGACTCCGGACCGGGAAATCGCTGGGGGAGTATAATTGTTCATCATTACTACGATTCTGTGTTTCCGCTAATGCGCCCTAGCCATCCTTCAGAAGCTGGATGGAATTCATGATCTCTCCCTTGAGTTCCTCATTAGTGAGAATGGCGTAGCCCAGCAGAAGGCCAGTCAGGGCGATCGTCATTATTATCAGCCACCAGAAAATCCTGAAGAAGAAGCTCTTTCCCTTAGGCGCGATAATCGGCTTGTACCAGGGATTGGTTTCCACGATCCTGGTAGCAAACATCTGGTTACCCGCTCGAAGGGAAGATAAGAGGGACTCCAGGTCTCTCCTGGCATTGACGATCAACCGATAACGGTAGCGACTGGAAGGAGACTCTTCCAACTCCTCTATAAGAATCTGTGGAGGCACTCCCACCTCTGGAAGCCTCATCGTGTAAATGTGGGTCCGGTAGATAAACTTTTCCCGGATCCAGCGATCGAATTGAGTCAGTTGCATGCTTATCCCGGGCTAGATTCCGCTCTGCATCATTTTTGGACCCATCAGGAATATCGGCAGAAAAGTTCCGATGAATACCGCCGCGATAAGAGAAACTGCCATCAGGAGGACTATGAAATTAAGAACCTGGGTGAAGTCGTTCATGTAATTCTCCGCCTCTTCCTCATACATGTCCGCAAGCATCTTCAACTGGTTGTCAATCGAGGCCGACCTTTCACCAATTGACATCATGTGTACCACCTGCTCATCCACCGATGTGAATTTGCTGAAGGCCAGAGAAAGAGGGACTCCGGAATGCTCATACTGATCAGCTGCATTGCGTATTTCCGGATAGAGCGGAGTCGTTTTTATCGAATTGGCCGCCACCCGCATGGACTTGGAAAGGTTGATCCCGTTTGAATACAGGAGCTCCATGGTCGACAGAAAAGTCATCTGTCGCAGGCTCATGATTAACTGGCTGAGAAGACGCCATTTCGACATTGCAATCGAGGTAATGGCATTACGAATTCCCTCGGAGCGCCAGATAAGAGCTCCCATCACCATCACTCCAAGAACCGCGAAGGGCCACAGAGCGCGGGTGGCATGGCTCACCTTGAAAGCGATAGCAGTAAGCCCGTCTGGCTTCTGGCGAACCTGCTCCAGCATGCCCTCAACCTGGGGAACAATCTTGACCTGCGAAACAATGAAGGCTCCAACCAGCACCGCGATAACGATCCCCGGAAGAAGAACCGCCTTCCGTATCTGCTTCCTGAAGTAGACGTCTGCCTTAAGGCGGTCGGCCAGTTCCCGGAAGGCGCGGTTGAGTTGTCCGGAATCTCCCCCGGCCTGGATAAGACCAACGGTCATGTCATCGAAGCGACTGGTCCTGCGAAAAGCCTCATGAATCGACATCCCCGATTCCGTATCCAGCCGGATCTGCTCCAAGGTTGAGGCCATCACCTTGTTCGGCAGGCCCTGCCCGTAGTATTTGAGTGCGTCTGAAGTATTGATCTGAGCCTTGAGCATGGAGGCCAGGCCTCTGAACAGGTGAATCAGGTCCTTCTTCTTGAAGAGCTGGGTCTTGACCTTTGTCTTGGGCCCGGCAGCCTCCCGCGGGCGGGCAGGAGAAAGGGCAGCAGGAGTTGTAGCAGCAGTTCCGTTATTCATCAGAATAAGTCATATCGATGGTTTTGCTGACCGCTTTAAGGTCAGTCTGTCCGTCAGCGAGCAGTCTGAGTCCGCTCCGCCGGAGATTTGGAAGCGTTCCGTCATTAAGGACCATCATTTCGAGGTCATAGGGACTGATCTCTCCCTTGGACAGCTGGTCGGAGACACGCGGGGTAATTGGGATGATTTCCAGGATCGCGGTTCGTCCACTGTAGCCAGTTTCCCGGCACTCTGGGCAACCACCTGGTCGTCCGACAAAGAGAGGTCGCTCTGCCCATTCCTCTCCAAGGTTAAAAAGCCGCCTTTCGGTCTCGTCGATTCCCTCTACCGGGACCTTGCAATCCGGGCAGAGCACCTTGATGAGACGCTGGGCACAGGCCGCCTTGAGAGTCTGTGCAATTTTCCATCGCTCGATCTTCAATTGCTCAAAACGCTCGATAATCTGGGATGCCCTCGGCGTATGAATGGTAGTCAGGACCTTGTGTCCGGTTACTGCAGCTTCAATCGCGAGTTCCGCCGATTCAGTATCGCGCACCTCTCCCATCAGGATGATATCCGGGTCACTCCTCATGAAACTGGTTATCATCGGCTTGAACTCCGCCGCGCTCTTGAGATCACAGTGAGTTACCCCCGGAATTTCATCTTCTACCGGATTTTCCAAAGTAAGGATATTCACCTCGGGCCGATTGAGCTCCCGCAACATCGCGTTCAAGGTTGTCGATTTTCCCGACCCCGTCGGACCGCTCATGACAATGATCCCGGCCGGGATCTTCATCACCCGGTTAAGCTCAAAAAGCGTTTCATCATCAAAAGCCAGTGAACCTTTCCCCAGCTTCACATTAATGTGGCTTTTATCGAGCAGGCGCATCGTTACATGGTATCCGCGATAGGTCCGATGTCGCTCATAGCGGATATCAATAGGGCGGTGATAATATGCGATGGTAAAACGACCCGAAATTCCAGGGGTTGTATTACGGGTCTCCGCCGGCAACTTCATCAGGTTGAGGAAGAACGCATCAATCCGGTCCTTGAGCTTCATCGGCATCTCAACCTTGTCCCCGAGATCTCCATCTATACGAAATGAATAGTAGAAGGATTCCTTCTCCACCTTGAAGTGAATATCGGAAGCCCGGAGCTTGGTCGCCGTCGCCAGGATCGTGGCAGCGAGCTGCGCGATCGGCTCGTCATATTCCACCGTGACATCAAAATCCTGCAGGCCCTCATCAAGGTCCTCCACATCAATCGACTCCAACTGGGAGCGATTGGGTCCCTGTGTGGTCGTAACCCGCTCAATTGCGCGACTGATCTCACTGCTCAGCGTGACAACCTTGTCAATCTGCAGCTCAGGAAAACGGGGTGAAAGATACTCGTCCGGCAGGGAACTCCAAGGATTGGAAACAGCTACAAGAAGTCGGCCACCGTGGGTACAGAGCGGGGTAAAACCTCCCCTCGTAAGGAGAGCCGGATCGCATGCGTCCAGCAGTGAAGCTTCGCAGAACTCCGCAATTCTGGGCAGGAACGGCAACCCATTCACCTGCGCAATGGCAGACATGAAGAGAGGCCGGGAGACCCTGTTGGGAACCTGGTCCTGCCCAAGCTCGGCAAGCGAGGCATCGTGCTCAGCAAGCGCCTCCATGATCCGGCCACTGATCAAGTCGTTAAACTGGATGCCATCAAACTCGATCATATTCCGAATTGTTGCTGGCAGAGTGATATCCACCCTTCGTGATGAAGGAGTATCCGCGAGACAATCGGCGTCGTCCCGGTCTTCTCCGTGAGGGCATGCCTGATGATCTGGGCGGCAATTCCAAGCGCGGTCGGATTAATAGAGCCGATCCCGATCACCTCCAACTCCTCTGCGTAGAGAACGGGGGTCATCAATCTCCTGCATTCTCCCAGGAGACCCTCATTGAGATCGTAAAAAACGGAAGGCGTGGGCATCCTGCTTGCAAAGGGCACCAGCGCCAGTGGCTGACCCATCGAGAGTGACAGATCACGCCCGAGGCGTTCAACTTCCAGCGGTCGGGCATCGGGTTCACTCACCCGGAGGGCCGCGAGAAATTCGAGGGGATCCCACGGTCTCGGCCCCTGCTGTGGTGCCAGTCCGTGCTCCCGGAGCTGGTGCAGTTCAGCCGGCGTCGCCAGCCCATACTCCTGAAGGAGCCTGATAGTTTGATCCAGACATGCCGGTTCTGCGGCGGTTGGCGCACCCCCGGAGGAGGACGCACTCTCAACCACAGCCTGGTGTCCAGCTTGTGCCTGCATAATACTACTAACGCTTCCTGAGAAACTTTAACCGCCCATGGTGTAGGATACTGTTCTTGGCCCGGCCTTCAAAAGCCCCCTTGAGATCCGCTTTCAGCTCTTCCGTCGAAGGGCGGTGGTCCCGTTGACCCGGGCGAAGATCCTTGAGAGCTCGCTGCCAATCGGGCTCATGGGCAGGCCCGGGCAACGCAGGCTCAATCCAGTCATGTCCGGGCTTGAGGCTCATGTTATCGCGGATCGCCCTGCTGGTTACCCCGGTTTCAGCAGAACTACCCGGATCGTAGGAAGTGGGGGTCACCACAAACACGAGACTTGAGGTTTCCTTCGCCGCCTCCTTGCTCTTGAAGAAGAAGTTGATGCCCGGGATATCGCCGAGGATCGGCACCTTGTTCTTATCCTTCGTCTTGACCTGTCCGTAAAAGCCTCCCACCACGAGCGAATGTCCATCAGGGATACGGGCAACGCTCTCGATCATGGACTCGGATACCCGTGGATACCTGTTGCCACTCTGACCAAGAATTTCTTCGACAACCTGCGCGGACCGCGGGCGCATCTTCATCCTGATTGTTCCGTCCGGAAGGAGCATCGGGGTGACCGCCACCGTTACTCCGATTTCACGAGTAGTGGCAGGATCTCCAACCGGGTCCTTGGAATCGACCGAATAGCGCACTTCTTCCGTGACCTGATTGCTAACCTCGGTCTCACTGATGGTTGTTGTTATGATTGGAACCCGGTCAATCAGGGAAATGGTGGCTTGCTCATTATCTTCCGTGATAAGGGTCGGGTTTGATGTCTGGGTCACCAGTCCCCCCCGTTGCAATGCCCGTAGAACGCCCCCCAACTGAACAGGGGAAAGCACGATCGTGTTGTTACTGGGAGTATCGGTCCCTCGAAGAACAGACCCTGACCCCAGCGTTCCGGATGCGGACAGCTCGTTGTCGATACCAAAGAGGGAGTTAAGACTGGCAAGGGTCTCAAGAGGAATCCCGGTCGTCCCCAGATTGGAGGACCAGTCAACTCCCTTACGTTCACCTGCACTGCTGTTCACGCTGAGGATCTTGACCTCGATAACAACCTGCCCCTTGGCCTTGTCAACGGAAGTGAGGAGCTCCCTGGCGCGCTCCACCTGATGCGCTGCATCCACGACGATAATCGTGTTGGTCTTGGGTTCATAATTCGCGATCCCGGTTGGGGAGAGCATGGGCTGGATCAGTCCCTTGATCTGCTCAATGTCGGTGGGACGAAGATAGCGAAGCTGATAATGCCATTCCGTGGCAGGCAGCCGGTTGAGTTGCTCTGCATTAAGGGCATAAACCGTATTTCCCTTGGTATAAAGCGTGAGCCCATACTGGAAGGCCAGTTCTTCCATCTGCTCCAGGGGGTTACCTCCATTAAGGTGGCCACTTACATTGAAGTCAGGGCCAGCGATGCTGGTGTTATGGAAATATTGCTTATTGGCTCTCTTCGCCAGCATCTGGAAGATGTCGTTGATCGCAGCATCCCTGATCAGGTATTCCCCGTTGCTTTCGTCGATCTGTCCCGAATGGCTACCGGGATCCGTAATTCCCTCTTCATCCACATCCGGAGGCGGGGGCGGAGGAGGAAGCTCGGAAAGATCCGCACGCCCGGGGAGAGCTGGTATCGCTATGGGTACTGGCTCAATGGGAACCGGCTCAATGGGATCTTCCTCACCCGGAGGGATCTCCGGGGCAACAGGAGGATCAGCTACTCCGGGTGCTGTGGGGTCAAATTCGGGGGGGCTGATGACCGGGGCTGGCTCGGCCGGTTCCTGCGGTACTACCGGATCGTCCAGCACCTGCTGTCCACGGGCAAGTGCAACGCTCAGCAACAGGAGTGAAAACAGTAACTTGTTCGGTTTCATGGGGGTATTCTTGATAAATGGAGTAGTTCCCTACGGCAGGGGAGGAGAAGAATCAGATTCTAGACGGAGGGGCTCAGATTCACCCCGGCTCCTGGGAGTCAGGCCCTGCACCCGAAGTTGTCTCCCGGCAGTGGTGACCCCATCAGGAAGAGCATCAAGACGGCGAAGAGCCACTTCCCCGGTCTGCAGGTTTCTGAAGGTAACCCGGGAGGACCCGATGGATTCAACCCGCACCGAGATTCGCTCTCCGTCCCGGATAATTGGAAAAACCTGGCCCAGACGGAACATGCGGGCGCCAACCAGAAATTCCTTTTCCCGCGAGTTGATAACGGAAATCCGAATATCGTTGATAAAGGCGCTGAAAGGAGTCTTACGAACCTCCTTGGCAACATGGCTGATTACCGGGGTTCTCGCAGGATTCTGATAGAGTCCGAATGGTCCGCGCTCACGGCTGGCAATGGAAAGACTCTTTCTCATCGCGGCAATCCGGCCGTTGAGGTCTTCAGCCAGAAATCTCGCGGGAGCGGATCCTGATACCGTGGAAACGGCAACCGGTTCCTCAGCTACTAGAAAGGAAGAGCATAGAAACAGGGTAACGAGTGCAATCTTCATTATTTCTGCCATGTGGTATAAACGACAGCCGCATTGAGGACATTCTGGTTGGCGGCTCTGGAAAGTTTTATGCTGTCGAGCTGGAGTTGCGGCATTCTGGTCTCCAGCTCAAGAAACGCGGTCTGCAGGGCCCGGTAGGTTCCACGAAAGGCAAAATGTAACTGGATAGAGGGCTGCTTGCTGGCCCCTCCTATGCCCCCGGCAGTGGTAGTTGGACGGAACGCGGTCTGCTGAAAGTGGGTAGCGTCAAAGTCCTTCTGGAAATCACGGAAGAAGGTGTTGACGGATGTCGCGGCAGGCTGCTCAAAAAGAGACATCCAGCGATGCATGTGCGGAGCCTGTGACTGGACGTTTCGCTCCAGTGTCCGTCGCTCTCTTTCAACGGACTTGAAGGTCTGATGGTGATTCAGGCGGGATTCATAAGTAGCCTCCAGCTTTCCACGGAAGTGAAGACCAAGGCCCAGGCTGATCACGACAAACAGCACCGGAGCTACCAGGCCGAAGACGATGACAGAGTCCTTGTAGTGAGGGTTCATGGCGCGGAAGTAATGGGAATCGCAATTGGATCCTCAGCCGTAATTCGCTGAGTAATGGTCAGTCTGAAATTGTGGGCAAATCGCTCCTCCGGCTTCGTTCCTCCGAGCGGCTTGAACCGCTTATTCTCAGAAGTCAGCAGATTCACCAGCAGGGTTCGGGAAGGCAGATCTGTCCGGAACGACTCGTTACCCGTGTGCTTGCAGATACCCTCAAAGACTTTCCCCATTCCTTCGGTAGTACTGATCACGGTAAGGTGGTTCAGAGCCTCCGTGTTGGAAAATCCGCTGACCGTCCACTCCTTGACTACGCCCGCACTCTTGGCCTTTTTTTCCTGAACCAGTTCCGGCCTCACCCGGTGACTGGCCTCCGAAAGAATCACGCTCTCGGGATCTGGAAAGAGCTGGTTCACCAGTTCCATCGAGACCCATGCCTTGGAGCGGTCAGCGAGCAGAGAACTCCACTGTTCATAGCGACGGATCTCGGAGGCAAGAATCTTGTTCCCTTCACGGGAGACCTCACCGGTCTGGTGCCAGGCTTCGTCGTTGATAATCCTGAAAGTTCGAATTCCGGTCCACCCCAGGAAAAAAACAAGAGCCACAACTCCAAGCCTCAGAGCTACCGCTCCATAACGGAGCATCTTCATCTCAGCCCGGGAAGGGTAGAGTTCTGTCTCTTCTCTGTCCACCGGGAGAAAGTTCTGGCTCGCCCACTTCTGCTCAGTCATTCCCCTGAAGGTCTCCGAAGAGACAAGGCCCTCCTCGGTGCTGTCGGCAAGAAGGCTGGAAGGCCCCTGGAACTCAAGCGGCACTTCGGGGTCGAACCACGTGCTCGCGCGCCAGTTGAGAACCACCGCTCCAGGAAGCTCCGGAACAGAGGTCCCCTCTTTCTGGAGGTGAGCCAGCGGAAGAATATAGACCAGTGGCTCAGGCAATTCGAGAGCAGCCGCCATGGTCTGCATGATTCGCCCGACGTGCGGAGGGGTCCGCCCCGAATGATGCCGGACGGAGCGGAGCATGACGAGTTCCCCTTCTCCCGAAAAAAAGGCGATCACCGAGAAGGATTCATACGAAAAAAAGATACTGAAAGGCTGGGAGGGTAACTGTGCAGCCAGTTGCGGCAGCGTGGTCAGAGCCGCCAACGGAGCACTCAGGGCACAAGTCCGGATGGGAAAGTTAAGTGCTTCACTGACCGCCCGGATCTGGCGCAGGTAGGAGTGACACTTCCGTGAAATGGTAATGGCCGAACCGAATTGCTGGCCCGCCTTGGCACCCGGATAAGGAAATAGTCGAAAAGAAAGTTCATCCACGGAAATGCTGTGATCTTCCAGAACCCCCTGAGGCTCGTTAATGAGCCGGTTACTCAGGTCATTCAGATCCTCCGGGCGCTCGTGGGCTCCCGAAATTTCAGAAATTGCGAACTCATCCGCCAGATGCAGGATCACGGCGAGAGAGCGAGGCTTCCCGTCAAACTCTCTACGGACCTGCGAAATATACTCCTTCAACTCTTCCTCGCCTGCCTGCAGTGAAGGCGTGCTTACCCGGGTCCAGTTTTTCCGGGCATCCTTACCGGAACAGATATGTGCCTCCGAGATGTCCTCGCCTTCAAGGAACAAATGAAGCTGACACTCCAGATCAAGGGCGTCACGGTACCAATCATGATTCTTCGACCGCGTAGTCTCCCGATGGAGACGACGAGCCTGAAGGAACCGTTGCCAGGCAGAAAGTCGGGCAGGGTGGACCAGATAGTCCATAGCTGGGGTAGGCGGTGAATCACTGCTCACGATCAACCAGAAGAATCGAACCTCGGGTTGCTGAGCCTGGGGATCAGAAAAAAATCACCGGGACCGGCGCCGGGTTACTCCCGGCACCAGTCTCCGGAAATTGAGATCTCTTACCAGTCAGAGTAATCGCTGGGAACGTGCTTCTCCATGCTGGCGAGTGAGCAACTCATGTAGAGAGCGCCCGAGAGCGGAAGCTCGTCATCCATATACATGTAGGTCCCTGTGCTGGGGCACGAGGGCTGGCTTTCCACGAATTTTCCGGGGCCGATGATTTCGCTCAGGGCACCAGGAACAGTATCGCCAGCGGCGTGACCGTTCATGTTCTGATAGGAACGCATTCCTTGCTGCACATTACGGATGTTCATTATGCATCCTGCGCGATCAGAACCCCTTTTCCAGGCGCGAGCGCCGACAAAAAGGATACTGATCAGTGAAAGAAGCACGAGGATCACGACCGTCAATTCAATGAGGGTCATCCCGGACTTCCTTGTCTTTTGGGTGTATGTCAGTGTCATGGTTTGTTGTTTTGTCTCGGTTGATGATGCGCACGAGGCGCATTGTATTGAGCCCCTCGGAATCCCCGGTCAGATTTCATCTTCATCGTTCCGGTTCATCCGAGCACTCTCATAAGTCTGTTCGTCGATGGCTCCTCGCTTGAGCAGATCAAGAAGGCTGTCGTCCCACGAAATATTGCCGGCCCGGCGAATCACATCTTCCAGGGAGTTTGCCCCCGAGGAATAATTCGCAATGGCACTGGAGACGGCATCATTGTTGTTCTGGAGAAATTCGTAGGTCAGAACCCTCTTCCCGTTCAACCCCTTCAGCAGCCCCTGAGAGTGAATGAAGATCAGCATCTCGCTAAGCCGACTGAGGACGGAACTGAACTTCTCATGCGGATACATCTCAAGGATCCGCCCCATCGTCTTCACCGCCCCAGTCGTATGAAGTGTCGAAAGGACGAGGTGTCCGGTCTGGGCCGCCTCCAGACAGGTATCCATGGCATCACGGTCACGGATCTCTCCAAGGAGAATAATGTGAGGGGCCTTACGTAATACGTCCTTGAGGCCCTGCCGGTAACTCGCCACGTCCCTTCCCACTTCCTGTTGCGTGATGATACTAGGAGACATCGCACGGTGCCCCGGATAATTCGGGTGCTCCATGTCTGCCTGATAGCGGTATTCCACCGGGTCCTCGATCGTGACAATATGCTTCGATGATGACTGCCTCAGCCAGTCCATGAGAGAGGCCAGGGTCGTCGACTTCCCGGAACCAGTCGGTCCCGTAACCAGGCAGAGACCAGCTCTCCGGCAAACAGCCTGCCGTAATGAGTTCGAGGTATCAGGATCGATTCCCAGTGCATCCAGGGCGGGGATATTGTCACTCAGGATCCGGCACGTAATCCCGAGCCCTGAGGCGGACAGGTGTGCCTGAATCCGCAGCCGACCCGAAACCCTGCTCCCGGCAGCATAAGATATTCCATCAGCGGAGAAATCATCCACCCGGGTCTCCTGAAAGCGCTGGAGCGCCCGTGCAACCTTGTCATCAGGGCAAGTTGCTGAGTCATTCCCGCCAAAACCATGCCCCGATTGTTCCTGCCGGCGAACCAGAGCCCTGTAAATCTCCAGGAGATCGCAATCCGCAAGGAACCCCAGAAAGTCGAGACATTCCATCCCGTGATTGGTCTCGACGTAAACGGGTCGCTTGGCACGAAACTGGATATCAGAAACGCCGCGCCCGTCGCAGGCCTCAAGAGAGACCGCGAGAAGCTCTTCCCCGGACATGCCAGGCTGGAAGGTCCGCAATTGCGGAGCCTCCGGCACGGCCGGGGGTTGCTGGACCGCACTCATGAAAATTTAGAGCGCAATCTTTATCAGGCGAAAACGACGATCCGGATCATACATCGGGATCTGCGCTTCGCCTTCTGGGTAAGGGTGAGACCAGAAGGGTTGCATCAGCTAGTTGTCAGTTCTGTTGAGTATCGCTATCTTACTTTCCGTACTGCGCCTCTGCTGCTGGTAGGTGGCCCCCAATGTAACGGGGTGGGCGCGAACCATCTCCAGTCGGTTAAATATGCGAAGATCCCGTGTGGATCTGGTGGTAGTAGTGCGAACCCGGTTGAACTGGTCTGGAACCTCCTGAATCACCGAACCCGCAGATGATCGTCTTCTTGGGAAGACCAACACCTGGAGATACTGATAATTTGGGGGTACAGATACTCATCCGTTGCCATTTTCTAATTGAACTTAACTATATGTTCAACCTTTTTTATCATTTACGTGTTAATAACCTCCAAAACTGCGAGTTCCGCCCCGCTGCAACTGCTGGGATCCTGTAAATTATTCACAATGAGCCGATTGTATAAAATTTTGGCTGCCGTCTGGGCTCTTGAATTTCCCCCAAATTCCAGGGTTAACCCGCTGAACCACGCCAACATGGGCAAAAAAAGGTCCTGCTGATAAGCGGGAGCCGGGAAAATGAGCTCTTTTCCTCCAACTAGGAGATCGATCTCACCACAAGCCAAACCTAGCTCCTCAAGAGCCGCCTGAGCTAGAGCCAGCTTGAAGATCGGGAACCGGAACGGAGAACAGGACACGTAGCTGAGCCCGGTTCGGTTGAAGAACTTCACGGAATCAGGGCCTCCCCCGTTTTCACCGCAGATACCGATCTTGGTTTCTTCTTGGTAGAGCGTCCGCCTTTAACCCCCATCTCAACCCGTTTACCCTCACCCTCCTGATCGAGACCAGCGAATGAGGTGTTGTTTGGAACCTCCGCATCCTGACAGGTTAGAAGGAAGCTGGAGGAGTCATCTCGGTCCAATCCGAGTCCGGTCTAAGTAGGCTCATTGGTTCCAAAGGAGAAGAGCTCAGTGGTGATGACAGCACGTGGAACTTCAATCATCGTCCCCACGGCGGACTTTGGATCGCTTTTCTTAAGACTGAGCTTCTGCCGAACCTCAGTAGCCTCGACCTGCATAGCCGTGAAAACCGGGTAGCTCATGCCGAGACGGAAACCACGGTGACCAAGCATTTGATTCTCTTCGGGCAAAGCATGAATCACCCTTGGTGATCGCAGCCGCGCTGGTCTCAATCTTTTTGAGACGAGCGATTTCCAGCGCTCGACATTTCTAACTGCTCCGCTACCCCTCCAATCGCAGTCTATGACTCTTTTCTCCGCAAACGAACTCCGCCTCGCTTACGGCCACCAGACCCTCCTCGATGGCGTCACCGTCGCAATTTCTGCCGGTGAAAAAGTCGGCCTCGTCGGGCGAAACGGATGCGGAAAAACTTCTCTTCTCAAAATCCTCGCCAATGAGAGCCAAGCTGACTCCGGAGACACCTCGGCCCGCCGCGGCCTCCGCATCGGCTACCTCCCCCAGGAGTTCGAACTCGATCCCGCTCTCTCCGTTTACGACAACATCGCCGCCGGTGCTGCCGACGTCGCCTCTGCTGTAACGCGCTATGAAAATGGCGCCGGTAGTGAATCTGAACTCGCCGACCTCCTCACCCTTATTGAGCACACCGATGGCTGGAATCTAGACGCCCGTATCAAATCCCTCTCAAATGCCCTCTTTACTCCGCCGCTCCAATCCGAAACAGGACCCCTTTCCGGTGGTGAAAAACGCCGTGTCGCCCTTTGTAGTGCTCTCGCCTCACAGCCTGACCTTCTTCTCCTCGACGAACCGACTAACCACCTCGATTCCGAATCAATCCGCTGGCTGGAGGACTTTCTCAAAACCTACACCGGGGCCGTTATCTTCGTCACCCACGACCGGTATTTCCTCAACGTCATCGCCACTCGCATCATCGAGATCTCAGACGGCAAGGCCTACTCTCATCCCGGAAACTACACCGCCTTTCTTGAGTCCAAGGCGGCACGACGGGAAATCGCCGAGAACACCGAAAAGAAGCGCCAGAAATTCCTTAAGGACGAACTCAAGTGGGTCAAGGCAGGCGTTAAAGCCCGCACTACCAAATCCCGCTCCCGCCTTAATGCATTCTACGAAGTCAAAGACCAGGAAGCTCCCGTTCGTGAAGGTGAAATTGATCTCCTCATCCCCCCTCCACCACGACTCGGCAATACCATTGTAGATCTCGAAGACGTCTCCATCACCTTGGGAGACCGCACCCTGTTCCGGCACATGAACCTCTCTCTCGAAGAGGGCCAATGCACCGGCATCGTGGGTAAAAACGGCGTTGGCAAATCGACCCTCCTCAAAATTTGTCTCCAACAACTTGAGCCCACCTCCGGCAAGGCAATCCTGGGCAAGAAGGTCAAAATCAACTACATCGACCAGTCCCGGATGCAACTCGATGACACCGGTTCACTTCTCGATGAAATCTCGGACGGAAACGAGAAGATCGAATTTGGCGGCGAAATTCTCGGTGCCCGCGCCTACCTGCGCCGCTTCCTTTTCTCAGACGAACGTATCAACGAACGCGTCGACCTCCTCTCAGGAGGCGAACGCGCCCGCCTCATGCTCGCCAAGGTTCTAAAGACCGGAGGCAACCTCATCGTTCTTGACGAACCCACCAACGATCTCGACTTACAATCACTCCGGATGCTTGAAGAGGCACTTGCTGCCTTCCCAGGCACCATCCTTGTCGTCTCCCATGACCGCTACTTCCTCGATCGTATTTGCGATCAAATCGTCGCTTTCGAAGACGACGGTGTGAAAGTCACCCCCGGCAATTTCTCCTACTATCTTGAGAAACGACAAGCGCATGAAAACGCCGCGCGAGCGCAGGCCACCGCCGCCAACCGCGCAGCTAAAAAGCTAGCCTCCAGGAAAAAGCCAGGGCCGAGAAAGCTCACCATGGCCGAGGCCAAAGAACTCGAAACCCTCGAGGACAAAGCTATGGAAGCCGACGATGCGGTCACTACTCTGCAGGAAAAACTTTCTTCGCCCGAAGTCCAAACCGACTTCGAAAAAATTCCCGTCGTCATGGCTGAACTCGAGGCCGCTAAAAAAGTGGCTGACGAAATCATCAACCGCTGGGAGTTCCTCGAAGAAGTGAAAGCAAATTCACCTATCAAATAGAAAGCCTCCCAAAACCATGTCGACCATCCGGATCTACCCTGGATTCTAACGGGCCCAGCAACCGAAAAGTCTGCCCTGATCTAACAGACCTTTTTCTCTTTTCCCCGGAAACCTGAGGCAACCAAGTCTGCATGACTGGAGAACCTTCACTGGAGCACCCTTCGAATCCAATAAAGGAGAGAGAACTCCATACTTCAAAAAAGCCCCGCTCGCTTTTACGAACGGGGCTTTGAAATTTCTTCTATCGCCAACTTCTAGCTCACTTCACTTCGAGCCATTCCCTTTTCCTCGAGAGCGGCTTGCGCGAGGGCAAGACGGGCAATAGGGATGCGGAATGGTGAACAGGACACGTAATTGAGTCCGGTGCGGTGGAAGAACTTCACGGAATCAGGATCTCCGCCGTGCTCGCCGCAGATGCCAATCTTGAGTTTCTTCTGAGTCTTGCGACCACCTTTGACACCCATTTCAACAAGCTTGCCCACCCCTTCCTGGTCGAGACCAGCGAACGGGTTGTTGTTGAGAACCTCCGCATCCTGGTAGGTTGGGAGGAAACTGGAGGAGTCATCACGAGAGAGACCAAGTCCGGTCTGCGTGAGATCGTTGGTTCCGAAGGAGAAGAACTCAGCGTGCTTGGCTACCTCGTCAGCGGTGATGGCAGCGCGAGGAATCTCAATCATGGTTCCAACGGTGTACTTCAGCTCACTTTTCTTCAGACCAAGCTTCTTACGAACTTCCGCAGCGGTGGTGTCGATGACGTTCTTCTGAAGTTCAAGCTCACGTGCATAGGCAACGAGTGGGACCATGATCTCAGGGAGAACCTTGGTGCCCTTCTTCTGCACCTCATGAGCAGCCTCGAGAATAGCCTCGACCTGCATTGCAGTGACCGCAGGGTAACTGATGCCGAGACGGCACCCACGGTGACCAAGCATTGGATTCTCCTCGTGAAGAGCGTGGATACGCTTGGTGATGGCAGGCGCACTCATGCCAATCTTCTTGGAGAGATCCTTCTTCTGAGCGGCATCCATGGTCCCGATGAATTCGTGAAGAGGTGGATCCAGAAGACGAATGGTGGCTGGGCGACCTTCGAGGGACTTGAAGATGCCGATGAAGTCTTTCTTCATGAAGACCTTGATCTTCTTGAGTGCCTTGGCGCGGCCGGCGTCGTCATCAGCGAGAATCATCTCACGAACAGCATCGATGCGGTTGCCCTCAAAGAACATATGCTCGGCGCGGGTCAGGCCAATCCCTTCAGCGCCAAACTTGATCGCCTGCTGCACCTGCTCCGGAGTGTCCGAGTTGGTGCGGACACCAAGCTTCCGCAGCTTGTCGGTCCAGCTCATGAGTTCCATGAACTTCTTGTAAGTGTCAGAACGCTTGGCAGCAGCCTTGTTCTCGATGAGGCCCTGGATGACCTGGGAAGGAGAAGACTTAATGCCGCCTTTGTAGACATTTCCAACGAATCCGTTCAGGGAAAGCTCATCGCCTTCCTTCAGGGTAACGCCGTTTCCGGAGAGAGTCTTCTTGGAGTAGTCGATAGTCATGCCGTGGGCACCGCAAACACAGACCTTCCCCATCTGGCGGGCAACGAGAGCAGCATGCGAGGAAGCACCACCCTCGGTGGTAAGAATTCCGTCAGCGGCAATCATTCCACGCAAATCCTCCGGAGAGGTGGCTTGGCGGACAAGGATCACGTTCTGACCTTTGGCAGCTGCCTTGACCGAGTCTTCAGCGGAAAAATAGATCTTTCCGGAAGCAGCACCAGGCCCGGCGGGAAGACCATTGCCAACTTTCTTGGCAGCCTTCTCCGCCTTGGAGTCGAAGATTGGAGCGAGGAGGTGGCCAAGATCATCGGCCGGAATGCGGAGAATGGCTTCTTCCTTCTTGATGAGGCGCTCCTTGACCATATCAAGAGCGATGTTGACGGCAGCGAAGCCGGTGCGCTTTCCGTTACGGGTCTGCAGCATCCACAGTTTTCCTTCCTCGATGGTGAACTCAACGTCCTGCACATCGCGGAAGTGCTTCTCCAGCTTCTTCCGGGTTACGAGGAGTTCTTTGTGAGATTTGGGAAGATCTTTGGCCATCTTGGCGATGGGCTTCGGCGTGCGGACACCGGCAACAACGTCCTCGCCCTGTGCATCAATGAGGTACTCCCCGTAAAAAACATTTTCACCAGTGGCCGGGTCACGAGTGAACGCAACGCCGGTTCCGGAACTCTTACCGGTGTTACCAAAGACCATGGCCTGAACATTTACAGCGGTTCCCCAAGCGGCGGGAATTCCATACTTCTGGCGATAAACGATCGCACGGTCGTTTTGCCAGGAGTTAAAGACCGCATTCACGGCTCCCTTGAGCTGCTCGCGCGGATCTTCGGGGAAATTCTTGCCTGAACGTTTCTTAATAAGCGCTTTGAAGGCAGCGACCACTTCGCGGAGATCCTTCTCCTTGAGACCAGAATCGTCTTTTACCCTGGCCTTGGCCTTGGCCTTATCAAGAATGACCTCGTAAGGATCGTGGTGCTCACCAGCTTCGGCTTCCACTTCCATTACGACGCTTCCATACATCTGGAGGAAACGACGGTAGGAATCCCAGGCGAACTTTGCATTGCCGGTCTTCTTGGCGAGGGCTTCGACGACTTCGTCGTTGATCCCGAGATTGAGGATGGTGTCCATCATGCCGGGCATCGACTCACGAGCACCGGAACGAACGGAAAGAAGAAGGGGATTCGCGAGGTCCCCAAACTTCTTGCCCATGGCTTTTTCCACCTTGGTAATATTTGCCTCGATCTCGGCATCAAGAGTCTTGGGATACTTTTTGCCGTTGTCGTAGTAGTAGGTGCAAACTTCGGTCGTAATAGTGAAACCAGCTGGAACGGGAACTCCAATGCTGCTCATTTCGGCGAGATTCGCACCTTTCCCCCCAAGGAGAGCTTTCATCGATCCATCACCGTCGCACTTTCCTGCGCCGAAGTAATAGACGTTCTGCTTTTTCTTACTAGTGGTAGCTTTGCGACGAGCCGGAGCTTTCTTGCGGGCTGACTTACGTTTGGTTGCCATCGTCAGGATAGGGGTAGATCTGGTTGTGGAACGTGCGCCAAGAGCGGGGAATCAGAGTGCCCGGCGCGAGCGGGCGCGCACCTTATCAACCGTTTCTTAACTGTCAATCAGCCAGTTCCACCCATAAAAGATGCAATTTCAACCCTCCGAAGTACGCGTGAAGAGAGCCCGCAATCCCCCGGCGAGTATCCTGCTCAAGTGGCAGGATCAAACGACCTTATCCTTCCGTTCTCCCTGATCCCTTCAACGCCTGGTTAGTTTGACAGCTTTAGAATTCAGCCTCTGCCTTCGGAATTTTCTCTGCTTCCCTTCGATTGCTATTGCCAAGAAACCTCACCGGGCGCTATCCGTGCATCTGTTCAACGTAATTTAACCATGAGCATTATCCCAACCATCAGTTCAGGCACCGCAGGTCCTCTCGGTGTTCAGCATCTCCCCCGCCTCTGGCAGAAAGCTTCGCTCGACGCCGCCGGCAAACTTCATCCCGACTACCCTGCCGCTGGTGCCGGGTTCGACCAGATGACCCTCGACGCGCTCGGCATCGATCGCCAGGCATTCCTCGATCACGTCGCCGCTGAAAAGCCGAACTACGTCGCCTGCGAGGCCTGGTGCCAGTCCAACGGAAGCTTCGATGCCGACAAGATCGCCGCTCACAACGCAGCGGTAAACGGCTACAACCACGACGACGATACCCGTAGCGGTATTCTTGGCGCAGTCGGTCTTCCCGCTGATGCCGGTATTCTCGACGCGGTAAACCTCAACAATCTCGAGGACTGGAACGACTTCCACGGTGCGGAAATCGCAGGATAGTCCAGCGAACCAGTTAAGATATTCATCTGAAAGAGCCCCGCAATCGCGGGGCTCTTTCTCTTTAAACTGAAGACGTTTCCCTGCGCTCTCAGGAACCGTGTCGACCAGGGAAGGTCAGTTCGGCAACCCCGGATTTATCCAGTTCCCCAAGCCCTTCGGCAGTCATCTTGTCGTATTGAGCCTTGGTCGCGTCATTGACTGGCAGGCTGAGACCGGCAGACTGCGCCAGGGCCTGGGCAATCCCGGAATCCTTGGCAGCATGCTCCGCCGAGAACCAGCACTCGTGATCGCGGTCGATCATATCCTCGGAATCCGTCTCCAGAACCCGTGAGTTGGCGCCTGTCTGCGAGAAAATTTCACAGATCATCCCGAGATCGAGCCCGAGGGAAGAGGCAAGGCCCAACCCTTCCGCCAGTCCGGCGGTGTTGATATTCATCACCATGTTGACCAGAGCCTTGACCTTGGCCGCCTGCCCCGCCTCTCCGCAGTAACGAAGGTTCAGTGAAAGATCATTCAGTAATTCCCGGTTGCTGTTGAACACTTCTTCATCGCCCCCGATCATAAGGTAGAGATTGCCTTCCCGTGCATGACTGATGCTGGAAGCCATTGCGCCCTCCAGCACCGCAGCCCCAGCCTCCTTGCCCGCATCATAAGCTTCCCGGTGGGCACCGGGGGAAAGGGTGGCACAATTGATGAAGGTCTTGCCCCCGGCTTCCTGCAGAAGATTATCCTCTTCCGAGAAGTAGATCGCTCGCATTGCGTCATCATTCGTAATCACCGTGATGATGACATCTGCAGCAGCGGTTACCCCGGCAAGCGTGGCACAATTCTCTGCACTCAGTTCTTCCGCCAGGGAGGCGGCAATTTCCTTGTTGATATCGTAAACCGCGGTCACCTCGTGACCACAGTCAAGTTGCAGGTGGCGGGCCATGTTGGCGCCCATCCGTCCTACGCCGACAAATGCTACTTTTTGGCTCATGATGTATTATTCTTTGATGCGTTACTTGAATTCTGGATAGAAGGGATTGTGGGCCTTTTCCTCTCCCACAGTTGTCATGGGACCGTGTCCCGGGCAAATCGCCGTGTCGTCCTGCAGGCTGAACAATTCGGCCCGGTTGGTCGCAAGGGCATCCTGGTAGGAAATCATTCCGCCTCCCATGGACTGCGCGAACAGCGCATCTCCCACAATGGCCACCGGGCACGATAACCCGTTGATGACATATGTCGTTCCGCCTGGCGAATGGCCCTTGGTCAAGCGGGTGGAGACGCGCAGCGTTCCCACCGAAAAGGCATCTCCGGGCTGGAAACGGGTCGCTCCCCCAGTCGGCTCCAGGGCATTTACGAAAGTCTTGAGCTCCGGGTTGTGCTTCTCCACCGCTGCCCGGTCTGCGATATGGTCAAGATGGGTATGAGTCAGGAAGAGTTGTGTGAGGGTCAGGCCGAGTTCATCAACCAGCCCGATTGCTCCACTCGCGTCCGTCCCCGTGTCGAAGAGTGCCGCCTCCTTCGAGGCGGGATCCCACACCAGATAATTGTTCACCGTCATGTCATCAAAGACGGTGTTGTACTGGCGAAGGCCCTCGATCTCGACCGGCGCTGGCACCCACGCCTCCCGGGCTCGTTCCACAAGCGTATCAGCATCCAGACCCAGCGGAGAGGCGACCTTGCGCAGCGACTCCTCGTCAAGCTCCCCTTCTTTCAGTTTCGCAATCGTTTCCTCGGAAACACCGGTCAGGAACTCTAGAACTCCATCCGGCATCCCGGTACCCCGCAGGGCCTTTCCGAGGACATCCTCAAAGTTATCTTCCAGGGGAATACTGCTCATTGTTTCGAAGATTCTACTTTGACGAGCTTGGTAATCCGCCCGAACCGGTTCCAGTCCTGCACATACAGATTGCCCGAGGGGTCGTAGGCCAGTCCATGCGGTGCAGTAAAATGTGCAGGCTTGGCCTGGTTGGGAGCCACTCCATTCTGGCCCCTCTGCTTCGGGTTCGGATTTTCACCAAGGAGCGCAATCACCTTGCCCGCCTTGTCCAGAATCTTGACCCCACCCGCCAACTCTGTCACGGCCACCACGTCTCCACGGAAGGCAAGGTCCGTAGGCCGCCGCAGTCCATCTGCAACGACTCCGATCCAGTTACCATCAAGGTCCCAGTGAGTCAGGCGACCATTTTCACGATCCGCCACCAGAATACGCGGAGGATCGAAACGGTGATCAAGGGCCATGCCATGTGCCGTGTTGCACTTCCCTTCTCCCTTCCCTCGGCCGGCAAAGGTCTTAATCAGCTTCCCCCCGGCATCAAACTTGTGGATGAAGTTAGACCCGTATCCCAGGGCCACGAAGATCGAACCATCTGGCGCTATATCAGCCGCAGTTACTCCTCCCCAGCCCCCTTTCACCTCTCCGGTGCTGGCATTCGGAATCTGAAAGACTTCCTTGCCATCCAGGGACATCTTGACCAACCGCTTTCCTGCCGTGTGAGACGCCCAGATAAACTCCTTGCCGCTCTCTTCCCGGATGAAGAGATCGTGAATATTGCTGGGGCCTATCTTTCCAAGCTGCTTTCCCGCTGCATTGTAGATGAGAATCCCGTTCGGAGTATCCGTGCTGAAGTAGATCCTCCCCGCCTTGTCAATCGCAACTCCCCCATTGGTGCTGCCCACCCCCTTGTTTTCAGCCGTTCCCCACCAGGGGACGTTCGAATAAGTATGATCCCCGGAACCCGTGGCAACTGCCACGGTGAGAACTTCGCCCTGCGGGACAACCCCCTTATGAGGATGGGCCGACAGGAGAGCTGGCAAGATGGAAGCCGCAGTGAGCAGCAGAATGCGTTTCATGACAGGCCAGATATGGCGTCTTCCTGCGAGCAGGAAAAGAACTTTTGGCTCTCTCTCGGCCCTGAGTCACTTGTTGGAGTTACCAGAGGCGCAGGGGTTGCTATCCCGTCACTCACTCCCCCGACAGGACGAAGTCTACCTGCTGGCGTTCCATGTTAACCCGCGTCACCCGGACCGAAACGATCTGACCCAGTGCCAGCTCGTCTCCCCTTGCGGTCACATACCGCATGCGATGGGACTCCAGTCGCCAGTCGCCAACCGGAAAGTCGTCCCGCTTGATGAGTCCCCTCTGCAGAATTTCAATAACCTCTACCATCAGTCCAATCCTGCGCACATCCGTAATGACAGCTTCAAAGATGGGCGGATCGAAATCATCTACAGCGAGGAGTAA
>Ga0163180_10000248_pt1 | contig 30963 bp, 23 predicted proteins | sample AtlANTMetagenome_2_FD_109647 | JGI IMG/M metagenome (GOLD analysis project Ga0163180, IMG submission 109647) | Marine eukaryotic phytoplankton communities from the Atlantic Ocean - Atlantic ANT 4 Metagenome | ecosystem: Environmental > Aquatic > Marine > Oceanic | place: North Atlantic Ocean...
CTTTCTTTACAAGCTTTGCGGCAGAAGACATATCTAAATCTAAAACTTTTCCTGACGCGATTCCTGTCATACTAACACCAATGAGAGCTTCTTTTTCTGTTGTCCTTCTCCAGACATCTCTTAGATAGTGGAAATCTGTGTATCCCGCTTGCAAAGTTGCTATGAAAGAGGCAGCGCGCGAACGATTCTCATAGTCTTCTTGTGATTCAATATTAGATACGTTTACTTCAACTAGATTACAAAACTGATATGGGCGAAGAGCAATCTCAGCGCATGGATTAGTGCCGTAATCTTTGTCATTCGAAAAATAAAAACCGGGTTCGCCACACTTCGAAGCTTTAACTCGATCCCATAAATTCATAAAGAACTCTTTCTCAACTCTATGTCTTAGCAACACAACAGAATTATTGGCGCGGCCTCTCTGAGGATTTTCTTCCCACCAGTTTCCCGTTTTGGCTGCTAGCATTTCGTTATCGTCTGCGCTGAAGAGTGAGATTAGTGCGGCGCGGCGGATGCCGCCAGCAAGAACTGCGTCAGCAATATGACAAACAACATCATGAACTTCCATAGAGGTTAGTTTGTCTCCATTTTGTTTCTCCGATAAGATACCCTGAACCTTGACCAAACATTCTCTTAGAGGCTGCGGGCCAGGAGCTTTACCACCAGAGGTCAGAAGCGCTTCTCCTTTAGCTCGAATATCACTAAAATCAAAGCGTATCTTTGAACCTCCGAAAAAATAATTTCTAATCAAAGCTTTTACAGCGTCGGCCCAGCCCTCTATAGAATCAGCTATAAGAAATCTTCTGCTTCTATTTTCATTTGGCTTTTGGATTTCTGGTAGCTTCTCTACATGGTGTCTCTGGACAGAAAAACCAACGCCAGTGCCGCCCAATAAGAGAAACATGATTTCACCAAACGCACGCCAGTCGTCGACAGGACAGAAAGCACAGTTAAAAATTCTGTTAGGAGCAACCTCAATTGGTTTACCACCAAACTGTAAAGAGCGCATCGAAGGAAGTACCTTTTTTTCAAACACGAGCTTATAATTTTTTTCAATATCGTTCTTAAGCTCTGGATACTTTTTGATATGCATTCGCATGTTTCTAGTAACAAGCTCGTGCCATGTCTCTCTTCTGTTTTTCTCCTCAAGGTACTTTGCATATTTCATGTATACTGTGATATCTGATAATATCTGACTGGCTAAGTCCATGGCGTTCTCCTTTATTGTCTTCGACTTTCTTTGTAAATATTCTTGATCTTCTCTCTTTGTTTCTTAAGGGCACTTCTGCTATCAACCTGATCTATCGTTTCGTCAACAGGCTCAAGCACTTTTATTTTAACCCTTGAAGTATCCATAAATAGTGGATATATTAAACCATCCGGCCCATTTCTATTTTTTGCTATAAACATTCTACCGGTATTATTATTTTTATTCTCGATCGTTCTTGATATTGAAAATATAAAATCAGCGATAAAGCACTTGTTAAATGCTTCTGAAATAGATTCCATAGTGATAACTTCTGCGTTCAATCCCGACCTGTTAGTTTGAGAAGCTGTCCATACAGGACATTCGTACTCTTGAGCTATGGCTCTGAGTTCTTCATAAATAGATTCTAATTCGTTTCTTTTCTCTCGAAAATTATTTGTTGGTCTCAGGATGTCACCGTAATCAACGATAATCATATCTACCGTCTTATCTTTTCTTTTAAGCTTTTCTAAATGATTACGCAGAGTTCGAGGAGAAGCCGTCTTGGTTGGATATTCTTTTAGAATTAATTCACCTTCTACTTCGATACAAGTTTCGTAAACATTTTCTTTTAAAGAGAACAAATCTTTTAGAGGCAAGCCGCTAAGACAGCTATCATACCGAAGACCAACAACTGCCTCGGAAAGTTCAAGCGTATAGTGTACAACGTTCTTTCCTTTCTTAAGAGCGTCAGCACCTAGGTGAACTAAAGCCATGGATTTGCCGGCTCCTGTAGGTGCAATGACAACCCCAAGTTCTCCCTTGCCCAGGCCGTCTTTACATATCTTATCAATAAGATCCCAGCCAGTCGACACAGGGTTCCGAGCTTTTATTTGATATCTAGCTTCGAAATCTTTCTTGTAATCGTGACCGTAATCATTATCTAATCCTAATTTAGTTGCCTCATCAATAACAGTTTTGATGTCTTCATAAGAAGAAGACTCCAACAAATTGACAGACTTGAGAATAGCTTCTTTCAGTTTCTGTTTTTTGCAGAAGTCTAGAGAAGTTGTCTTAATATATTCTTCAGCGTCAATGTTATTTTTATTAATTCTTGTAAAAAAATCTCGAACCTGTTTTTGAATCACAGGGTTCTCTTCTTCCAGAGAAGACCTCAGTAACATCGTCAAAGTCTCTGCGCTCGGATGAGTATCAAACTTCTCTCTGTAGTCGAACACTAACTTAGTGAACACCCTCAGATATTTTAATTCAAAGAACGTTACATCCAAGACCTCTTCCATTTGATCACAAAAAGGGCGATCTTCTAGAAGAAGTTGAACTAACGATTCTTGGAATAGCTTTCCAAATTTTGAGAAGTCTTGAGTTGTATTCATTACACGTCTATATTAGTACTATTCGTTCTTATTGTCAAGAACAATCCGGTTAAAGATTTGAAAAAGGCTGTTCCAGTTATATTCACCGAAACCATCCTGAATCATCATCTTTGTAATCTCTGTTTTGTTAAAAGTTATTTCCGGATCTTGCACTGCATCGCGTGTTAACTTCTTTGCTTTTGGACTCAAGAAAGGAGAGTATAGTTGCATCATCTTATAGTTTTTTTCTAGAACGTCACTGTTCTCAACTACATTCTGATATGCTTTTAAGCTTGTATCGACATTGGTGGAATAGTCAATAATCTCTTTTAAAGAATATGACTTTTCTTCTGACAGGAATGGAAACCTCTTCTTCACAGTCGCTAACCCGATGCTACCAACTCCCGGCAGGTTATCAGACTTATCTCCCACCATCGCTCGTGCTACAGCAAAGTTGTTCGGGTGGATACCAAACTTCTCTATAATATTATTTTTGTTTAAGGTTTCTTTTTGAACTGGTCGAATCAACACCGTTTTGTCATCAAGTAATTGATAAAAATCTTTATCACTCGATACAATTACTTTCTGCCAATCTTCAAAATACTTAAGATTCTTAACATACGCGACGATATCGTCTGCCTCAATATTTGGAAGCATAATCTGTGATATAGGGCAGAAATTAAAATACTCAAGCAGTCTCATTTGCTGCCAAATTTTATTCTCCAACTCTTCATTTTCAGTAAGGTTTCTTATAGAGCGGTTGAGGCGCAAGGGTTTGCGACCAGCTTTATAATCCTTAACCATAGATTTTCTTCGCTGCGAACCGTTCTCTCCATCCCAACATATAACTATCCTGTCAGGTTTTGTCTCTCTAACGAGCTTCTGAAGGATTTTTAGTGAACCCTTAAGGCCACCAATTGGTTGCCCGTTTGAAGATAAAGATGGATCTACTATGTATGCTCTAAAAAACATGTTGAGCATATCAACAATTAACACTCTTTTCAATTTATGCCTCTGCTGCTACTTTCCTAATTTTTCTAACCTGGAAAGAATAAACTCCGTCAACTTTTCTAACACTGTTGATCATTTCTTTTATACTTTCTCTTACCGTCGGCTGCAGCGAGATAAATTTGATCTTGAGGCGAGTCCTCTGCTTATACAAGCTTAAAGTCTCTGTTGGTTCAGAGTCGACGATGGTGATTCCACAAACTGATCTAATTTCATTTTGGATATCGGTTAGATTCTTCCGTGTGCTTGAATTCATCAGAGCAACACATTCAAAAATCTGAACGTCGACGTCTTCATTCAAAAGACTTTCTTTCTGAAGGCTCATAAAGCTTTCTCCTACTAATAATAAGTAGTTAGCTTTTATTCTTCAAGGTCATAAAAATCTGCTGCTGGAGCCGTTCTTTCATCGAACTTCAAAATAACCTCTTCATCGATTAACTCCAAGACACGCGTTCTAAACTTGTCCTCTTGCAATTTATCAATCCATTTTGAAGCTTGAAACTTTTCTGTGGAGCCATCAGAATAATTGAGAGTATACCATGCTCCACCAGAATTAAGGTGTTCAGAACCCTTGATAGCTTCAAGCCAAGACTCTTCATCTTGTACGCCAACAGCATCACCCCAAAGAATCTTGAAGCTACACTGTCTACCTTGAGTTCCAAACCTAGACTTTTCTAGTTTGACCTTAACTTCTGAGCCGATCCTATATCCTCTGTCGTCCATGACAAAAGAATTTTTGGCTTTGCGGCCAGTCAACCAAACACGTAGGCTGTATGTGTAATGCATTGCTTTGCCCCCTGGTGTAAAATAGGGGGTTGTCATAGCTTCAGCTACATTGCTCGTGATGTTTGTTTTAAGCTGGTTTAATACCAACAGGGTTGCTCCGGCATTCGCTATTGGCTGAACTAGCTTAGCCATTCCTTTTGATAAGATCCTAGGCTTAACAGCCATTGAAGACAAGGGATTAAAATCTCCTTCCTGATCTGCTACAGAAGGGGTTAACGCTAAACTATCCCAAATAAACAACATCTGGCTTTCATTACTTCCAAGCAAATCTTCTATTGTTTCTAATACAAATTCTACGCTGTTAGCCTGAACATATAGAAGCCTACTCAAATCGCAGCCAGCCTTCTCCAAAAACGTCGGGTCAATGGCCGACTCACTATCAAAATATACTACATCAATACCCATCTTTTGAGCGCTGGCTGCAACTTGCGCGGCCAGAAATGATTTACCAGTTGATTCAAGTCCTGCAATTTCAGAAACCTTGCCAACTGGAATACCCGCGTATTCGCCGCGACAAATCATAGAATCCAACCAGCGTGAACCAGTCGGAATCCACTCCTTTACTTTTGTGGGGTTATCGTCTACAAGATTGTGGGCTACATCAAACCCTACCTTTCGATTGATAAGCTTTCTCATCTCATCAATGCTTAGTCTGCCATTGCTTGTTTTTGTCTTACGTTTAGCCAATTAAATTTCCCTATTTTTCCCTGTTGTATATAAAGCAAACTAATTACATAAAGCGGCAGAGGCTGGTTGATAAACCTAGGGTATATAAGGGGGAATATATATCCAAATCCCTCTGCCGCTTTATGTTTTTTAGCTATCCAAGAAGCTCTTGGAAAGCCTGATCTACAGAGTTTGTCTCTTTAGTTTTACTACTGTTAGACTGATACTTTGTAGACTCCGAAGACGCAGATTCTGCATCACTGTCTTCCCCAAGTAAGAACTCATCGAGCATGCCTTGGACTTCTGCGGGGCTCTTGCGAGAATCCTCGAAGATATCAGAAAAATCTGGAACTGAATCCAAAAGTCCCTTAACATCGTCCTGCTTTTCTGCCAACGGGCTAGAGCGGCGACGAGGAGTAATGGTGGTCTGCGGGAACTGTGCTCCTGCCGGCTTACCATATGTAATAACCAAATCGGTACCGTTTTCTACGTCAGTGATATCACCGTAATCTGGATTTAACACCAACTGTAGAAGCTCCTGATAAGCAGTACGACCGAATCCCCAAACCTTAACGCCTTCTTTCTCTTGGCCGCGTACAACGACGGGAGCGAAGAAACGCTGGCGCGCGTTTAGCGACTTTGCCATCTTGATGCTCTCATCATCACCCTGCTGATACAGGCTGCGAACAAAATCATCTAGCGGGCACTGCTCACCAAAGTTCTTCTTCGGGCTCAAGAATGCAGGGTTCTTGCCTACATTATAATGAAACCAGTATTCCTTAAACGGATCTCCGTCAGCGGTAGGAACAATACGAATAGTCGTATCTCCATCCTGTGGCTTCCAGAAACTGTTCCTGCTGCCGTTGTTGTTCAAAGCTGCTAGCTTTGACTTCATCTTATCTAAATCGATTCCCATAGTTTTCTCCTGTTAAAGTATGCACAGCGAATCTTCTGCACATCTATTGTTACTAGTATCTCACATCTAAATGGCGATGTCAACACTTTTTTAAAGATTTTCTTCCTGAACCAAAGTGGCATGTGCAACGCAGTAAACATAGTTTTGCTGATACTGTGTTGAATAAATGCCATAAGATATTTTTACATTCTCGTTTTCAGATTTATCTTTAAGTTGTGTGGTAATTTTTTTATACAAATTGCCGGAAGACTGAAGTTGTTCTTCGTTGATTGCATAATAGAATACTTTTTCCCTTGGCATATTTAAATCATAAAATAGCTTTTCTTCTCCGGTTTCAATGTCCGCAAAGCCAAAGGTAGATATCCTAGCTGTTTCAACTGGCTCAGAGAAAGTACTCATCTCTGGCTTAATATTTGAGTAGACATTTATCATATGCATCGTTGGTACAATCAAGTTGTTTAGTTTATCGTGATACCCAATCACAGGTACATCACCTAATATTTCTTCAACTCTGGGGTTGGAAACAATAAACATTCTTTTAAGCAAACCTGACCTAGCATACTGTTGTAATATATGAAAAACAACTTTCTCTTGTTTCTTTTTTACCTCAGATAATAATTCTGTGTCTGGCTTTATATAAAGAACATATAAATCTAAGTTTTTCATTTTCTCAAGCACTCTTAGGCAAGCACCTGATACATCTCCAGAGCCTCCAAGAACAAAAACAACCGGACCTCTTATCTTATCAAAGAAAGCTTTTTTTAATCTTGTCTTGGCATCATAAAGCTCATGGTTATCTTGTTTTGTTATCTTAAGAAAGTTCTCTTCTTCTCTAGCTTCTGAATCAATGTAGAAAGTTTCATACTGAGGGTATTGAGAAAATAACTTAGCGACGTTACATCCTGCTTGTCCTAAACCAACTATTGTTCCCATTCTACTTTCCTCATCTCTCCGAAGTTTTTACCTACAGAAACGTTAACCTTAAAATCTCCAAAATTTGTCCCGGAAAAAATTTTAGCAATATCGGAAATCAGATTTCGCTCTTCTTTTGCGAAGTCAATAACCAAAGAGTCATGTATACTAAAGGCTATGTAAGATTTCTTATCTTCTAAAAACTTGTCAAGCTCAATCATCTTCCGAAGAAACAAATCGTTTGTTGAACTCTGTATAATATAATTCAAAGCATGATATCTATCTGATTTTATTTGCCGATCGAATGGAGTGTTAACGGACTGTCCATCCCAATATTTTTCAACAATCTCTTCTCTTCTGTATGCTCTACTAGACAAAAAATCTTTTGAGTTGGGATTATAAAGCCAAGAGAACACTCTCTTCTTGGCCTCCTCTCTGCTCAAAAGACCTCTGTATACATTTTTAGCATTCCACTCATGGATATCTTCTTTAGGTTGTTGTTCCTTCAGTAAAGCTAACAACATTCTTAATTCAGCAGCGTTGTAATCTAGCTCAACAAACAAATCATTATTTGGTTCCAGTACACTTCTGAATTCTTTATCTAAGGTTAGTATGGGAAAGCTATCTTTTTTCACCGACAATCTTCCAGTCTTTGTTCCGAAAATATCATAGCAAATGTGAGGAGAAGTTTTAGCTATTTTTTTATAAAATCTTCGCCCTCTGTCGCTGATCATATGCCTACTCATCTGCTTTAGATTGATGTTTAAGTTTCTTTTATTAATCTTATCAACAGCTTTCGTCAACGACAGCAAGAAATCATAGTTGTCTGGCTTCTCATAATTTTGCAACACATAATATGTTATTTGATTTTTGATCTCGCAATATTCTTTTAAGAATCTTTCCGGTACCAGATCAAAAAAGCAATTTTTATTTAGATCAATCTTCGCTTCAGAGAAAGAAGTTAGGAAAGCTTTTAACCTATCACTAATTTCATCGTATTTATACTTTAACCCCTCTGGGCATACCTCGTCAAGGCTCTGGCCATAACAATATAAACTAGCATACTCCACGCCATCATCTAGATAGGGCGCATATGCCCAAGTCATTGTAAGGCCTTCAGGGATATCTTCATAGTGCAAGTCACCGTTGAGATACACTGCGGCGCATTCCCTCTTGTTATCTAAAGTTTGAAATAGCATTTAGTACCCAGATGATCCACCTGAAGTTGGGGCCGACGGGGCAACTGTCGGCTGCTGCACTGAAACGTTGGTTTCTGCTAATGGCAGCTTAGAGATAGAGATTGTTTTGGTCGTTGGGTCAGTTACAAAGGTAGGGTTCTGCTCTTCTATAGAATATCCCTGCCAGAATGCACCATTAGTATTAAAATTGGTTCTTCTGAAACCATTTGTCTTTTCGTTTATCAAGCTCAAAGCGCCTGCTAACCCTTCTCTCTTCAAGACATACTTAGATTCAAGAAATATATCGTTAAATCCATGTGAAATATTTTGTTCTAGCATTCTTAAATTTAAGAACGTTCTAAGCCAAAACAAGTCACCAAATTTCTTTTTGTACATAAAAGGTAACTCTCCTAGTTCACCGATCTGACCTAGGCTTTGTCTTTTTATTTTAACTTGTTTTGTTTTCACTTCGTAGCTGCCAACACAGACAGAGCTTTTATGAATATATGGCTCTGCTGCTAATAGTGTATTATAAAACTGGAGCAAATAGTATCTAAGCAGTTCAATATCACTGTTTGCGCCATCTCTCCACTGATCTCCCTCAAAAGATCTGAAGTACATAGTATCAAATACCTCGTCAGGTGTCAAGTTATATTCGTTTATGTATGGTAACATACCGGATTCAATAACTTCCGGCTCAAATTGTGGCTGACTTTCAAACGGAGGTGCCATGAACTCGCCGCCAGAAAATACATTAGCTACCAAAGTCCATGGAGCATTTTTGTCTATATAGAAACCAAACTTTTTAGCAGCTTTGCGAATAAACAAAAAGTTAGGATCATTTATAAATCTTGTTTTCTTGTCTAAATTATTTCTAAGTATGGTTTTATCGTCAAGCTCAATTACGAGACCGCTTACATGCGGAGGACAATATCTAGAAAGCAAGAAGCCTGTCTTGGTGACCGGGACTCTCGGTACTATTGAGGAAGTAAAGTTTATGAACTGTTGTACAAAATCTTTAAAAGATAAAATCTTTTCTTTTCTTTTACCAACACTAAAATAAAAAGCAAACTCTTGCATGAGGGTTTCCATGTGAGAATGATATAAGCTAGTAGGTGATCTCCAGCCGGCGAGAGCATGCAAAGTTCCATAAGCGCCGCCCGACTCTATCTTACCATGAGCAGCTGCCTTTCTGCAATATCTTCTTAAATCTTTAAAAGCATCGACGACAAAATTGGCAGCAAATATCGTGCCTAGCTGGCTTGGAAGTTGCTTAAGCTGAGTATCTTTAAAACATATTGCATTGGACTCTCTATCAATTCTTCCATAGAAAATATTCTCATACCAAAAATCTAAAGCTGCTACTTCACCATCAGACGGATAGTACATTTCTCTGTAGGCTTTCGCTTTTTCAAATTTTTCTATTGTGCTCATAAAAAATTAATCCTAATACCCGCCGCTCATGCCTCCGGTAGCTTCCTCTTCTGATAATTCCTCTACTGGTACTTTACTTGATTGGACGGCTGAAAGAGGTGTGCCGGTTTGATCTGCTTTTTGTTCATTAGGTGTCTGGAGTCCAACACCTGATCTTCTTTGCTTTGCAGTGTTTTTCTTTTCAGCGGGTGCTTCCTCAATAGTTTGAGGCATACATTCAACGATCACTGGTTCTTCTCTATCGGTTTTGCCTATTCTTTTAACCATGCCATCATTAATCCCGTGTAATATCGTTTCAAATCTTCCTGGTTCTATTACATTCTCTACCTTCGTCAAAAATATATAGCCTCCTAAGCCTAGTTTATATGTTAAAGAAGTTTCTAAATTTGCAACAACACCGCCAGCTTGTGTAGCTAGCCTAGGGGTTACATGCACTCTCATTCCAGGTTTAAAGACTGTTGAGCCAAAACATTTCATTGTAACATTATATTGATGTCTTAGCTGTGCAGCGATAGGATCAGCGCCGTCTTGCACAGTTCTAGCTTCACGAACATACGGCTGGTCTTGTCTATCAAAGGTTACATTTTTTAAAATTCCCTTATCTGATCCCATTTGAAAGTGATATATGCCATTCTGGGAATCTTCGATCGGATCTCCTTTCAAACTATATGGCAAGCCGTCATGACAATACATAAAATCATAGAAAAACTCTCTTGGTGGCATGGCACCTATATTTGAATCAGGATAAGGAGCGATGTGGTTAATATCTAAAATTCTTCCCTTCATCCTTGCACCCGTTCTTTTTTTGCCACCCTTGCCCGAGGTTTTTATTCCAACTCTATCCTGTGTATTTCCTTTCTTACCTATACCCGGGCCGGAAATTGATACCATATTGAATCTAGGTCTTATAGGATATTTATAGAAGCAACCAGGGCTTAGAGTTTCTAAAATAAGACTTTTCAAAACATCTCTAATGAAATTTCTAATATAATATGTGTCTCTTTGCGGAGATATGACGTTTTCCAAATACCAAGTCATAAAAAGATTAAGCGACACAGGTATATCTGCCAAATTAATTTCCACAGGACTATGTGTTCTTGGGTCGACGAAAGTTAATGGCCCCATAAGAAAATGTATGTTAGAAAATGTATAATCTTCGGGGCCAGCCTGAGCTTCTCCTTCTACCTCACTAGGATTATCGAGTGCTTGATAAAAAGCTGCCTCCATTAAATCTCCGAGATAAAAGAAATTTACTCTGTACTTATCTTTATCTTTTGCTGGCTGAGAAAAAGAATCTTTTGCTTCTTTTTGTTTTTTCTTTTTAGTTTCTTCGTCATAAGTGTCATCTAGCGCGCCTGCAGCATTATCTAAATATTTCTCGTGTCTTTTTTTAAGATCGGCAGAGTTCGCCTTACGAATTTTTACTCCTAATGGTTTTCTTGTCGATCCGGAGCCTTGTCTTTTTGATGACGTCATTCTTGAGAGTTGCTCTCTGCCTTCCGAGATGCCACCCATCATTGCATGGTTGACGTCAATATATCTCATCTTATCCATTGCTAGGAGCCTGTTAATTAAAGCTCCATATCTCTGAGTTTTTTCATTTCTAACATATCTGCTTCTTCTTTCTTCTAATATCTTTTTTCGATCAGCGTACGTGTTGTTATCGCCATCGATGAAAACTGGATCGAGATCTCCGTAATCCGGTGCGTCGGGCAAAAAATCAAAACCGAATAAATACCGATCAGAAATGGCCTGGGCAACTTTGTCTACTTGTTCCATAACGCTAGGATCGTCTCCTCTCTTAAGGGTGACGGTACTTTCGGCCTGCTCGCCGCCGAGTTCTTGTATTTTACTTTCGCAAAAAGCTATTTCTGCATCAATTTTTCTTAAGTCATTGGCTAATCTTTTTGAAGTATGAAATAGGTCTGCTCTATTTGAAGAAAGGTGGCTTTCAACTATACCTTGGAATTCGATTTCTAAAGTTCCGCTGCCGTCTTCATTAAAATTAAAAGTGTGACCAAGCAGGACGAGCCCTAAGTTAACAGTAGAGCTTTTTAAAAAGTCTATTAGATCTTTGCCGTCTTCACCAGTTATTAGTTCTGAAGCTGATGTCCCAGGGGGCTCAAAATAGCCAATGGCTGCTTTAATTTCATAATAATCTGGATTCCATTCATTAAGTTTAATACCATAAGGATTTGGATTTGGAGCTTTTGATTTGTTTGGTCCAAATAAAATTAAGTCTAAGAACGTGGCCGTACGGCCTCCACCAGTACCATCACTTGCACCCAGATCCTCAAGGTTGCGAAAGAATAAGCTCATTTTGCATGTGATATTTCTGTCTGCCTCAATAGGGTTAGCTCCATAATAGGTAAAATCAAACCTTTGTAGTGCTACCCCGTCCTTAAAACCTCCAGGAGTTGGAGCGAATGCAGCTTCGACTGATTTCTCGTGATCATTGTCAGCAAATTTAATTTCTTTTTGTACTATTTTGTCTTCTGGTTGATAGTAAACATTTTCGAAAAGTGTTTGATCTTTTCCAGACGCTTGAACGCGGCGCTGGCCAGCAAAGACTGGTTTTTGTTTTACACGATATCTTTTAAACAATCTTATTTTAGGTTGTATCCGCGCGAATAACTCTTGCGGTGCAGACATTAATTTATTCACATCCTGTCTAGCAACAATTCTGCTTATGACTGAAGAGGGGTTAATCGTAGAGTGTCGAGATGGCCCGACACATGTAAAATATTTTCCGTAAGGTTCGCATGCGTTTACCGAACAAACCTCTTGCCAATAATCTATTAGAAAACATTGCTCTTGAAACTTTCTTTCAGCTTTTACTTCTTCAGCATCAGTTATAGTTTCGTCACCAGCATCTTGATCATTAACACCAGCATCGGCTAAAGCTTTTTCGTTTTCTTTAGTTTTCTTTGACTTTAACGCGTCGAGCCACCAGCCAGCATTAGCCCTTGTATCTACGATCGTTTTTCCTTTGGGACTGATCGCCACTTGCAACGTATTAAACCATGCTGCGATTGTTCTCATTCTAGCGAACACAGTAAACGTCTTTGAAACATATTGTGTTTCGTATGCTCTTACATAATCACCTGCGGGGCCGACAGACCATAACGGATCACCGTTGTTTCTATAAACCATAGCGTTCAACAGTGTAGGTTTTTGCTCAGTGGCTGGATAACGTGAAGCTGGAACCGGAAGATCCGAGCCGAGATCAATCAAAGCTTTAATCATCACAGCTTCAGCAGCCCAAATAGTATTTTCTGAATTAGCTATTAAAGGAGATTTAGAAATCGCATCTTTTATAGCTTTAGAGGCATCAGCTTTTTGGACGCCTTTTTCATTCTCTTTGACCTGGGCATATTGAGAGCTTTCAAAAACGGTATCCGCGTGGTCGATTATATACGGCCGCAATACATGAGTGATTGCTCCGGCATAATCCCATTTTTCGAGAGGATTAGGCGGAAAGTATTTTTTAAACTCAGCCTTATATTCTTCTAAAGTTTTTTTAGCCATTTATTGCCCGCTACAATCCTAGATAAATTTCTATTGCTCTCTCTAAAGGCAAAGGTATGTATATAACATCTCCTGGCTTCAAGTGAGCCTCTGTTGGAGTTTTATTATACCAGCCTATTATCCACCAATATTTGGGATCATCATAAAATTTATGAGCTAATTTAAAATATCTATCTCCAACTTTCCATATATGAGTAATGTTTTCTAAGCTTGTTATAGCATTGTTATCTGCATGAAATATAGTGGGCGTTGAATACTGAGCTAGTCTTTGCCTACCGCGCTTCTCAAAAAATGCTTTTTTAAACTTTTTATTTGCTACAGAAATAACTCTTTCATTATCGTATCTATTAGCCATATATATAATTCCTTAGCTTAAGCCTAAGTCTCCGGCTACCAATGCGCCTGCGACACGATCATCCTGTTGATCCGTTGTAGCATTGCCAGACTCCTCAATAGGAGAGCCTCCGCCAGCGATTGAACCTGGTAATGCTCTGTATTGGTTCTCGCCACTAAAATCTGGAGATAGTTCTTTATTAAGATCTTTCGGGGCGACGCCGTAAGGGAAGTTTTTTTCAGAGCGCCATGAATGCTTTCCTGAATTCCAGCCTAGGCTTTGTTCATGGATAACATTAAAAGAACAATTCATCTGTAATAGTTTCGGATATAGTTTAAGACCTTTGTCTTGTCTTTCTTCAAAATATCCTTGTTCAACAACTGGAGTTATAACTAAATTTGGTATAAAACCGGCGAGGCCAGATGTCTTTACATCACCCTCGCCGTCTCCGTGACAAATAAGGTTTGCAAATTTTAAACGTACAATTGGTGAACCTTCAATATGTGAGGAAGTTTTTGATTTTCCATAAGTAGGATAAAGCATTTTGATTAATTCAGAAGCTGCAACAAGATTAGCGCGAGCTTCATCTGCATCCCAAGCTGGTATGTCCCACGCCAAACTTAAAGTCCTTACAGTGTTTTGATAAATTCGGAACGGATCCATTCTACCATATGCAGCCTCTTCGTTAAAGTTAACATTGTATGTATCATTAAAAGATGTTAAAAATCCTTTAAACACAACTGTTTGTATAGAGTTATCGAGTTTTTGATTGCCTCGACTCGAATTAATATTATAAAATTCAATGTTTGCTCTGGACGGATTAGGATTTAATAAATCTTTGTTACTCGTCGAACCGGCAAGTGTATTTGTTTGATTTACTCCCATTTATTTTGCTCCGTGTCCTCTGGTTTTTTGTGCCATGCGAGTGTGCATTCTCATGTAATCACTTGCAGAGCTATCTCCGAGACCTAGGAAGAATTTCCAATCGCTCGAAGAGTCTTTCATTGAATTAACTATTTCTGAAGCTAAAGTTTTTGCTGATTCTGTAGAAAGATTTACTACAGTAGGTCCAGCCGCTGCTGGTTTTGTGCCAGGGGCTGTACGAATAGTTTCTTTTATTCTTGTCGCTCCAACCTTAGCTTCAGGCTTTTCAAATGCTGCGACAGAGCCGGCTATTTGGTGGGTTACTGTGGCCAAAGCGGAATAACCAGTAAGTTGATCAACAGAAATTCCTTTTGCTGCGCTGGCAAGATCTTTGACACCCTGAACCATTCCTGTGAAGTTCGCGCCGCCAGCTTCAGCAAACTTTCCTAATCCTTCGAACATCTTTCCTAAACTAGTAAGTTCATCGCCCATTAATTTAAGGGCCAGAGCGACCGCTGTAAGGCCTCCGGCGAACACAATGAGCCCCATGGCCCCAGGACTGCCGAAAGTAGCCATTAAGGCCATGCTAGCGGCCAACATGGTAACTCCTCCAGATAACAAGAGAAATGCTTGACCGGATTCAATAGCTGCAGGTCCTGCTTCTTTAAGTTTGTCAACCAAAAGGGCCATGGCCGCTATGGGAACTGCCAACCCTACGCCCATCAGAGCGACGGCTCCACCAATAGCTAATATTCCGGGCGCCCCTAGGGTGCCGGCTGCGCCGACTGCCAGAACTCCCTTCGCGAAGAAGAACAGTCCAGCACCGATTCCAGCGGCTAGCCCAAGGGTCATCATAAATCCAGCTAAGTCCATACCTTTAACTGCGTTAGCTAACGTGGCCACACCATGTGCAACGGCTAAGAATCCAACACCAACAAAAGCTAATGCGGCACCATAAGCCATAGCTGCTTTTGCTTTGGCTAGCATGCCGGCTGTACCGGCTACAGAAGTAACTCCTGCAGCTGCCTGGTTTTTTGCAGCGGTGGCTTCTCTTTGCATTGCAGCTGCGTTTTTATTTCTTGAGACAGCTTCAGCTTTCTTTGCGACTGACATTTTTCCTGAAAGGGAAAGTTCCGTTGCCATGCCAGGTATACCTGCGGCGCGGGCGAGAGCCATAGTCTTTAAACCCATAATGATCAGCGTGGCTACCCCGGCAAGGGCAGAAAGACTAGGAATCAAATATCCGTCTGTTGACTTATTCCACTCAATAAACTTATCTACCACAGACTTTGCAATATCTACAACAGGCTCCATAGCAATTGCTAATGACTGCATTGCTGCTGTAAGTTTCTTTTGAATGTCAACAGCTTTTTCTGCTCTTTTTCTCATCTCCTCTTGTGACATAGCAGACGCGTTGGCTTTTGCGATCATGGTATCATAGCCGCCCAAGCCCATTTGAAGCAGTTTATTTGCGTCTGCAACATCAGTAATTCCTGCAGCGCTAGCAAAAGCTAGCCGACCGAATTTGTTTTCTAAAAGAGCAGCCTGTTGGCCAGAAGTTTCAATAGCTCCGAGAACCATACGAACGCGTTCTTCTTCGTCCGCGTGTAGGATCGCAACTGTGTCTAAATATTGGCCACCGAGAAGAGCGTTAAGTTGTGCGCCTGCTGTCGCTGCTCCTTCAAAAGTATCCATTTGGGTGCCGAACGCACCAGTTAATGTTGATACATCAGTTTGCAAGGCCTTTGCTGCAGCGGACAATCTTTTAAATACACCTAGCATGTCGTTGCCATGCTTAGCTAGTTGTGGGGCAGAATCCGCAAATCCTTTGATCATAGTTTCTGGTGCTTCTTTGAGAGATTTTGCGACGCCAAGCAACTCTCTTTGTGTTATGAGTGCTTGATCTTTTGTTTGTCCTAACACGGCAATTGAAACTTGCATTGCTTCTGCAGACGCATCGGTGGAGACTCCCATCTTTTCCATCGTGACCGCAAACTCTGCTATTTGTTTCTGAGTAGCGTCTGTCATTAGGGAATAGCTACGAACAGTGCTGTCTAATTTAATAAACGCTTCTGCAACGTCTTCTGCTGTAACAGCTAGATCTAGATGAGATTCTCGTATCTCGTTTAGAACTTGGTCATAATCATTAAAGCCACCTGTCGCTAATAGTACAGAGGATTTAGCAGCGTCGACAGAAAATGCCATATCTTTGGTCGCCTTCATAACCAATAGCATTGCTTCTTGAGACTTTTCTAAAGTGCTACCAAGAATATTCATTTGGTTTTCTGTGCTCTTAAATTCGCGACCTACTTGTTCTAAGACTTCTCCAAAAGAACCGCCGGCTTCAGATGCATCAGCAAATGCGCCAACTACTCCATCGCGCCACTTGTTTGTGACACCAAACATCGCCATAAATTGCTGGTTAATACTTACGCCAGCAAGACGAACTTTGGCCATTCTTTCAGCGGTGGCCAATAGCTCTTCATTTAATTTTATAAAAGCTTCTCGGCCTTCTTTTCCAAATATCCTCTGTTGTTCTGTTAGCTTTTCTAATTCTTCTCTTTGCGAGATAGTTTTATTCTGGGCCGAATCAAGAAGTTCTATTCTTGCCTGCATCGCCTCATCTGACATCTTGGCGACTTTAAGATTCTCTTCTGCTAATGAAATTTGAGCATCGAGAAGTTCCATTTCTTTTTGAATGGCGGAGGTTCTACGGCCACGAGCATCATTTAATTTTTGCTCTTGCGCGACGAGATTCTTTTCTATCTCTACTTGCTTTTGAAAAAGTTCATTGGCTGTTTTTATATTTTTAAGATCTTCAGCGGTAAGTTTTTCGCGATCGGCCATAAATTAAATTCCTATTTAAAAGGCCATACCAAGCCTGTCGTTCTTTCAAATTTTGCAACTGCGGAATCTAAACGGCCACGTTGTTTATAAGTTCTTGGGTCATCCAAGCCATAATCATTGATAGCTTGCATGTATTTCTTTTCTCTTCCTAAAGCAGAAGCAAAAGAGTCGACTTGTGATCGTGTGCCGCGAACTTGAACTGGTATTCCTGAGCCACCAAAAATACGCTCAAGGATCTTTTTAGTCCAATATCCAAACATTCTTAGAAAGCTTTCATTTAGCTCTCCAGAGTCTGCGACATTTAGATCAATAACAACGTCGCTTAACTTATCTTCGTGAAGCTCTTGTTCCATTGGGTATACCTCTCATAGAATAAATAGTAACATTATAAAAATAAAGGGATCTCGCGATCCCTTAATATTTCTTTGAGTTAGATTGTGCTTGCTCCATGGCTTCTTTTTCCATCTCGAATTGTTGTTGCAATCTCTGCACATACCAATTACGAATCATGGTCGGCAAACTATAGGCTTCGGTAAAACTCCAGCCACCATGGTATTTTAACACAAATATCTGTTCGTATACTTGTTGTATATATGTGTCATCTAGGCCAAAAAAAGTCCGTTGTAAACGGCACCTCCATGTCTTGGGCATGATCACACTCAATGCATGCGAAGTGTTGAGCTAAATCCAAAGTTGGTAAGCTCTTTGCATAGCCAGTTCTCAGGAACCTAGAATCCTTGGCCGGCATAGAATCAACGAACTGCTCGATTAGGCGACGTTCGGTTCTTCCGTTAATTGAAACAATCAACATTTTTAATTGGTCTGTCAAAGACGAATCTGTTAAATTAACTTTCTTATTAAGATTTTGCTTTCGAAGTAATTCTTTCTCGTCTCGGCCAGTCATCATTCTTACGGTAACTGAAGCTTGAGTAGCGGGAAGTTCAAACAAAATAGTGCCGTCGTCTTGGATGTTAACACCATTCTCCAACAAGTTTGTTGCTGTAATTAAGTTTGCGTCTTCTAAATCGAATTGATACTCTTGCTTAGCTCCACATGAGGGGCATGTAACAGACGTCTGATATTCTGCTCCGTATCCTGTGATTCTTGATCTTACGATTAGCGCATTTTTATCTCCAACCAAAAGGTCATCGACTCTGATGCTCTTGTCAACTAAAACATTTTGCAAGAATCTATCCAAAGCAATTCCTTTTCTAAGAAGAGCTTGTGATGTAAGGATGTCTTCATCTTTTGCTGTCATGAATCTAATTTCTAGACTATCAACATTGTGAAGTACATGTCCTGGCGGATAGAACTTTCCCTGTGATGGTAAATCAACAAATTCAGTTGGAGTCGGAAAAACAAATGGAGTTTCTTCCTGCTGAACTTGCTGAACAACCTCCGGGATCGGGGGAGAAGAGCCAGCGTCTGTGACGCCCAGGCGCTCTTCATTATTACGGATTGTCATTTTAGCCTCTTTTTAAAAGATTGTTGTAGTTTAGGTTGTGTTTGCGACTGGAGTTGCGTTGCCACCGATATGCAATTCAGCATAGTCGTAACGGAATGTTACATCTAACTGAAGTAGCGCATCGCCGGAATAATCTAAGTCACCCCATTTTACATCAGTTGCCCAAGCATTTTTAAGTGTCCAGGTCTCTGCAATATCAGTAAGGTTGTTTAGGTTGCTTCCAATCTGGCCATTCTGTTTAGTCTGAGTTCTTAATGTTTGAATCTTGATTTGATCAAAAGCTTTTGTCGCCAAACCTTTGCCTACAGTATTTCGTTCAATTTGTCCAGGATACTGATCAGGGGACCTATAGCCCGACTCCATGATCTTTCTGTATAGTAAGTGGGTTACGTCGCTTTCTGGACCTTTACCATCTCCTGGATCAACAAAAGTCATTGCCACTGTTTGCCACTCGACGGTACCTGGGTAATAAAACGTATGGTTGAGGAATTTGTGCGGTGTTTCGCCGATGGTCAAAGAAGGTCTTGTGCATTTTGAAACCAAGAAAGGTTGGAAGCCAGGTATTGTTACCAAAAACTTATATTGTCGTTTTGGCTCAACCGCCGCTCCTGACCAAAATTTAAAATTCGATGATGCCATGTTTTTAATTCCTCCGAGATCATACTCTATATTTAATTAGAAGTTAATATTTTTTTTGTAGTTTTTTTTAGTCTTCAAAAGCTGCCCCAGTATTTGTGATTACAAAATCTAGAGCAATGAACTCGATGGCACGAGCCGGCTTCAAGAAAATCTTAGCGTACAAGATATTTCTATCAATAAGATCCGGAGTCGTAGTTGTCTCATCGAGAACAACTTTGTAGTCTGTAAGACCTAATCTCGATTTTACATCTGATAGGAACGGAATTACTCTGCCTAAGAAGTTGGCCCAGGTCTGTCTTACATTTTGCTCGAAGAGCGTCGTAGCAGAAATTCTGGAAATTTCTTTCTTAACAAAGATCATCAATCTTCTTACATTAATTCTATCCAAAGCAGAGTCTGTAAGTTGTAGGGTCTTTTGACCGAACATTACGATACCTTCTGCTGGGAATGTTGCGATAGGATTGATGTTGGCTTCATAAAGCTTATCTCTATCCTTGCTGGTTAGGCGCTCGCGGACGCTTACAACAGGAAGACCTGCTGAGCCTTCGGTTAAGCCACCACGGGTGAATCCAGCGGGAGCGAACCAAAGTTCCGATCTTCTTTCAGAGCTTGAGAAAGTTCCCAAAGCTGCTACGGAAGGTGGAGCCCAAATAATTGAACCGTTAATGTTGTCGCGAACTTGTACCCACGGGTAGTATGCGCAACCATAGCTGCTGTTTAAGCCTCTGTCCTTTAAGTTATCAACTGCTTCAGTAACAGAGCCCAAAGCTTCTGCAGTGCCCTCGTAACGGCTCTTGTAGCCAGTCTTAAGGTCAATTACCGCAAGGGCGTCGCCACGATCTTCACATGTGTTAACCAAGTGGCCAGTTAAAGCTTCGTCCCAAATACCAGGAGCGGAGGCCAAGTTAAACTCTGCAACTTCAGGGTCAGAAATGCTGTCGATAGCTTTCTTAACCGAGTAGAACGCTGAGTTACCTATTTCAGTAGCGCTGTCCATATCTGTGTTGTTAAAAGGATCAGGCTCTAATACGTCTAGGCCATCTCGACCGCCCCACATTGGTGACGTGAATCTATCAAAACCTTTTGTCAATACAGTCTGATGTGTACCAGAATGTGCAGTTAGTGAGTAGCTGCCTGCTCTCGAACCAGATGCGTATGTAGCATTTGTGCCATCATAAGTTAGATCATCTAGTGTGAAGATCCAGCTTTCTACGCCTGTCTCATCATATGAGCTAGCATTAATGCTCTTGGGCAATGAGCGCGCAATGTCAATATTACTCTTCTCATATAGTGTAGAAGTTTTGGACTCGCGCGAGTCATATCCGAAGTAAGCATTCTTCGGGCTTGAAATTGTAGGATCATCACTTCCCGATCGCAGTGCGAAAGTTGGGAAAGTAAATGAGCAACTAAAAGGTATTTGATTTTGAGTTGCGCCGCCTCCAGCTTTGCTTTGATCTGTAATTACCAAGAAAGAGCCAGTTGCTTTTGTTCCAAAGCAAGAATCTTCAATAAAAGGATTAGTAAGTACTGCGGTATTATGAATGTTCGGGGCTTTTTCTGCTCTCAAAGCAGAGTGAACAACCGAGAAGCCTTTTATTCTTGGTGGGCCATATACGCCGAATGGTAGTAGACCTGCATCAGCCTGAGCAGCGTCTACCTCTGAATTCATCTCGACATAAATAAACCTGGATCGATTCTCATAGTTACCCTTGTCAATATATCTTTTTTCTGTCTCGTCCCATGTAACATAAGCATCACCAACTTTCTTAGCAATGTAGTTTACAGAGTTAGGATTGAGATTTAGGCCAGTGAACTTCTCTAGTACTCTAACAGCACCGTCGTTATCAGAAGCGTGACGTACAACTAAGGAGAATGTTCCATAAGGGTTATCCTTGTTACTGGATACCTTTACATCTTGAATAGAAATCTTAATATTGTTGTTAGCCCAGCCGCCATCGTCAAGGCTCTTAACTCTGAAGAGCTTCTTTGTGTGGTTGCGGTTGTTAGGATTAAAACCCTCTGCTGTGCTTCTAACATCCTGAGAAATGAACCAGCCTGTTTTTGAAACTTCGGCTGCTTCTAAGCGATCGGCCCATTCTGGAGAAGCTCCATCTTCAGCTAGTCCAGTTAAAAATCCAAAGTAACCATTGCCCGTGTGGGCTAGTCCAGTCGATGTATCAATAATGTCATCTTTAACAGCTTTTTCAAAAGTCTCTCCTAGCCAATAGGTTTCTAAACTATCTGTGTTAGTGACGCTTGGGTTGGTAAGTGTAGGATTAGTATTGAAAACATTACGAATATACTTATCGCTTTTTCTGTTAAAGTTGAAAACAGCATTTTTGAGTACAGTGCCGTCTGAATCTTTAATAAGAGCGCGGAACTCTGGCGTACCTCCGGATACTGTTTCATTGTTTACAAGAATGTTTGAGCCTGTGACACCGATTGATCGGACAACTGTTGTTCCGGATAACTCAATGCTTCCCTGGCCAACATACCAAACTGCAGCTAGTGTACCAGTACCATGGTGACGCGATACATGCGAGCCAGAGCCGGCAACGAAGAGCCCGTAAGCTCCGCCGTTTGTAGTAGCAACAGTGGTAATTGAACTAGCGTTGCCTGCGCTTCCGCCAGTAACGTATCTTGTGGTCCAGCCGCCTTCGCCTGCACCTGCAGTTGCATTTGTGTGTTGGTGTCCCAATAAGCGAACATATGTGAGTGGGCTGCTGTTTCTCAACCATGCTTGAGCAGCATATGTGCCATACATGGGAGAAATAGTATTACCGTCTCTCCAAACATCACCTCCGCGTCCACCGGGTACTGGGTTTCCGAAGACTTCAATAAACTCCGAAAATGATTGAACCTTGACAGGTCGCATGCCAGGGCCTCTAGAGGCGCGGCCAATAATAACTGGTCCTAGATTTTCTGATACAGCCGGCAATCCTGTGTTATCGATCTCATCGATAAAAACACCCGGCGATACGAACTTGAACTTTTTAACAGACATTAGAATATCTCTCCCGTATAAAGAATTCCACAAAATTGTGTTAACAATTCTATTTTCTTAAATAAATAGTGCTTTAGAAGTCTAAAAGAAAAAATTATAGTATTTATCGATCTCGGTAGAAGCCATCATTTTCAATGTTTCTGTTTTCATCTCCAACAATAACTCTTTCTCTAGGAATTTTCACTTCTACAGCGTTTTCTCTGACCACTATTTTTGGTCTTGTTTGATTTTTATCTTCTCCCATTAAATATCCAAGAACTTTTATATCAATTTTGGTTCGAAACTTTCTTTCTTCTTCTTGCAAATTTGATACATTATTCTCGAATACAAAATCTGATTGTATGAGAGCGTCATATATATGACCGTCTTTACCAACCCTAAAAAAGTTTAGACTGTTGGTTGTCGTCGCGAATGGAGTTAAAAGCTCGTTCATTTGCTGTTGATACTCAGTAATAATATTAATATTATACGTCATCTCGACATAAACTGGCATTGGTGCAGTTACAGTTTGTATAACGACTTTTTTATTTTTTCGCGGAAAATTAATTTGGCCTCTTTTTCTGAGTGTGTCGGCGTTTGCAAAGTTTGATGTTTTGTCTTGTTTAATTCTTTTTGCAATTGTTATGCTGCCTCCAGCAACATCAGGATTTCTTGGAATATTACCAAAAAGACCACCTTTTTTCTGCAGATCTTTTACCATCGATGTTCTTTCCAGGGTTATCACCGGAAAAGTAACTATATCATTTGAATTTTTAAGATCTTTATTATTCTTTGTATAGAATGCTCGCTCTGCTCCAACCCACATAACAGGAACTTTTTCCCATCCAGAATTTTTTGTGGCAAACAAATCTAATCTTTCGTTAAGCCAATCATAGACAGCAAAATCTACTGTTTCAATTGTAGAGGGCATAAGTATTTCTTCATGGATAACAGAAGGGTCTTCTAAATCTGTATAATCACCCGGCATTGAACAGTCCCTCTCTAGCTCTTACGCATTTCGCTGTAATTTCCATTCTGTGGTCTACTTGACCAAATATTTGTTTTGGTTCATTTAAAGTTACTATCTCGAAATGAAAATCTCCGTATAAAATAAAATCACCTTCTCTAACATATAACTCTTGATCCTCTGTCAGGCGCCTTTTATGAAAATGAACCTGGATAGATGACATTTTATCTAAACCATAAGAATCTGTTTTGGTTTCATGACCTTCCCAAGTTACAAGCGCATATACTCTAACAGGAGGCAAGAATGTTTTATCAATTGCTTCTCCGTAAAGAGGATGATAGTTTGTATGTTGCAAGCTTAATGGAAAATAAAGTATTTGTTGTCCTATGACTCTTTCAATAAGCTCATCATTAACTTGCTTAACAAGATCTCTTTCCTTTTCTCCCAAAAAAAGTGGGGGAGGGGGAGAAGAGGGTTGAGACCATTTATCTTTGTCCGACATAAGCTACCCCCTATCCAACATATACACCAAACGGCACATTCTGTAGAACTTTGTTAGTAGCATCCATTGTGTCTGCATTAATCTGCGCCAACTTATCGTATGTAAGCTCATCCAAGATAGTTTTCAGTTCCTCGCGAAGTTTTTCTTGCTCATCTTTAGCTTGTGAAAGAAGCTGCTCTGCGTTTAATGTAACGGATTCTCCTGGAATTGGGATAGCGCCGAACTTTCCTCTGACCTGTCCTAAAGTTTCTTTAACAAGAGAAAAGGCAAACCTTCTAATCCATTGTTTGCCAATACTATTAATGTTTTTGTAAGGAATGTTAGCAAAAGGAAGCGTATTCATATTATTTATTCCTGACGCTCCTATTTCTTTTCCTTCCTCTTCTTCCCAAACATCTTTTTGTATGGTAAATCTAATCCACAGTTTCTTCGGAGATACTGAAGTTGGCGTTGGATATAATCTTAATTTATTATTTTTAATCTCATAAGAATAATGTGAGTTTCTAGTATAAATTGCATCTTCATACGCCATCGCTTGCATTTTATTATGCCATGGCGGAATAACTTCAAAAGTCGAATCGTCCGCAAACATACCATAAGTTGATAAGTTACCAACAGAGTTTAGACCTCCAAAATAACCATAGAATCTCCACATAGCATGAGGAGTTTTATAGAATACATTCTTAATAATAACTTTTTTATTTCCAACTAAACTTGAAAACTCATCTTTAGCCGCTATTAAACTCTGAAGATCATAATCTTGTGTATCATCCTCAGTGTCAATGGATGCAGAATATTCTGTCTTAAGGCCGCCAGCACCAATCTCTTCACCAATCCCGTCTGCAACTCGGCGAGGATAAACAATATCATACTTTGGAAACTTCATATTGACATGATCGCCATTTAGGCTAGACGAAAGATCACCGCTAAGCAAAACTCCGTCATGGTCAAACGTTCCAGTGGTATTTCCGAGAGCGTTGGGCAACATATTTTTAGCTTGATGTATGTTGACAATATAAGAATATTCTAGTACAGCCTCTTCATACGCGGCATATATATTAACTTCTTTGAGTTCAATATCTAAGACATCACCGCCAAGTTTATTATAAGTATAAGAAACTTGATCCGAGGCTCCGGAAACAAAGTTTGCATCATAAAAGGCACTAGTAGAATCTGCATAAATACCAAACGGATAGTTCGCTACTCTAGCTGCACCGTCCGTTGCATCTAAAACACTGCCAGTCGCAGATAATGTGACTGCGCTAGTGTTGCTTTTTGGTGTTAATGTTGTAGTCGCCATTCATGTGCTCTCCTTTGTATAACTTAAATAGTTTATAGAAATAGAAAACCCCACTCCGTTTCCGGAGCAGGGTCTCTTTTAAGCTACGCTGTCGTTATGACTTAGCCAAGTAAGTCAGTACAAACAACTAGACCGTACATATCGGGTCTAACCATCTTCTTCGCGTAACGAGTCATCACGCCCTTACGGGGTACGAAGTCCTCGGTACCGAAGATTGTCGGTGTGACCTGTAGTGGTACATATGGCGCGTATACATAGCCGCTCTCAAGGAAGCTACCTCCCTTACGACCAACTAGTACAACGTTGCGTAGGAAGTAAGGATCTACGTATACATCCCACTTCTTGCTCAAGGCACCAACCTTGACAGCACCAACTGTTCCCTTGTCGGAATCAAGCGTAACGTTAGCACGGAATCCAGAGGTGAACTCTAGGAGGTTTGCAATTTCAGGTGATACCACGATGAAATTAGCTCCGCCTCGGAGAGTCTTACGATGGATTTGTGCTGATACGTCGTTGATTGTCTCAACAAGAGTCTCATACCACTCGGATACGTTACCAGTGAAGTCTGGACCAGAAGCTCCGCCGCCTGTCAGGTCTTTACCTGTTTGGCGATTAACGAACTTACCGGGTCGACGCGACCAGTAAAGCACTTCAGCAGTAGCTCCCTTAACGAGGTCATTGAGAATCTCACGATCAATCTCAAGAGCAATTTGCTCAGAGAGAATGCTTGTAAGTTCTACCTCTGCATCCAAGTTGTGGTATGCGTTGAGGTCCTGACCAAGCTCTGGGGTCCACTTTGCCTTGAGCTTCTTGGTGATTGCCGTTACAGCAATACTATCAACCTGGATGTCGATCTCTGGAATATCGCCAGTTGTATCGTTAATTACACCAGTTGAAGTTGTTGCTGTTGACTCCAGGAGCCACTCGCTAGCACCCTTAACCGCACCTAGAGTATCCGAAGAAATGAAGTTATCTGCAGAGTTCCAGTTGAACGAGTGAGTTACACCGTCGCGTGAGGCTTCGGTTCCGCCGGCGCCGCCGAGCCCCGTAGGTCCTGCAGCAGTCAAAGTACCAGACAAGTTCTGGATGCCTGAATCATCAGCTGAGTTAGCCTTGAAGAACAAGTAAAGGTTGTCGCGATCTGGATTTTCTGGGTTATCAAGATCGTCGCTCTTTCTTGCGAAAGAAGTTAGCCGGCGAATATGTGTACCAGAAATAGCCAGTGTAGAACCTGTATGTGCAATCGCTGTCAAGTTATCAGTGTTAAGCTGACTAAAGACACTTGCAGAAACCTTACATACAACAACACCTGAACCGGAAAGATCAGGGTCATGCTGACAAATAGAGTTAAATCGATCAGTTGTCAAGCCTGATAGCTCTCCAACACCAGCAACAACGCTAACGCCTAATGTACCGGAAGCAACTGTAGTCAAAACAACTCCGGAAGCTTCGTCAGTTGGCGAAGAATATCCGTTGCGTAGGTTGTAGAAACCGCCACCATCATCAGTAGCGAGGTCAACACCACCGGTCAACTGTGAACCGACAACGTTACCACCATATAGTGAATCACCAGCAGAGTAAAGTCCGCGAGTGTCAGTAGCCTGGAAATCCAGGAAGAAAATGAGGCCAGAAGGCAAGCTCATTGGCTGAACAGATACTAGATCGTTTGCAACCAAGCCGGCAAAAACACGTCGGACGATTGGGAAAGCAACAGAAGCGAAACCTTCTACATCGCCGCCCTGCATTGTGCTGGCTTCTTTCAATAGCTGAGCAGCCTGGTTTTCAAGCAAACGCGCCATTGTATTTTTTTGGTGATCGGCGCCGAGGCCCTCAAGAAGTCCAGTGCGATCCCACTTTTCTAGTAGGGCAGCACCTTCCTGCTGGAGGCTTCGACCAACGATACCTTCAGTTAATTTATCTAAAACAGACATTTTTATTTTCTCCTTTTAAATTATTTAATACCTGCTAACGCCCGCCACCTTTCGGAGGCTGGGTCGTCGTTTTTCTCTGCTTTGCGCTCTGAAGCTGCTAGCAGAATAGTAGAGGAAGTTTTGTTTACTGCTTCACTCAGTGATTTTGGCTGCTTTTTAGAGGTGCTGCCCACTGTGCTTTGAAGTGTTTCGAAAATAGTTTTCGCTTCCTCGACACTTTTGGCATTAGATAACGCTTCGGCAATTGTATTTTTTTGCCGCTCATTCAGGGAGGCGCTAGTTAACGCTTTATTAGTGTATAGTAACCTTGCATTTAAAATACTACTCTCTTCGACTTTCTCTCTGAGAGTTTCTACTAATTGCACAAGTTTTTGTTCGTTTTGTTGATGCTGTTCTATCTTACTTTTGTTTTTAGTAAGAGCTTTATTTAATTTGGTATTAGATTCATTAAGCTTTTCTGCTTGTTCTTCTAATTTCTCGACAGCTTTTCTTAATTCTTCATTCTTTTCTTTTATTTCGGTATCTTGTTCGCGGGCTAATAATTCCTCTGCGGCTTCTTCTAGCTCTGACTCAGGGGTACCTGCCCAACCAGATTTTTCTGGTTTGATATCTACTCTTATTGTTTCTGTTAGTTCTTCAACTAATTCTTCCAAAAGACTCGAATCTAATTCTACGTCTTCTTCAAGTGCGCCACCAGCATTAACAACATCTGCTGCCATTTGCTCGCGAGATTCTAAATCCGACTCCGGACCAAGAGTATCTTCAACTTTTCGAGCGAGCGCGTCTAGATCTAATTCAATATATGCGTCGGGGCCACCTTCTTCTGCATCGTCAGGGCAACCACAGAGATCTTCACCATCGTGTGCTGCTAGTGGCATACCGTCTACTACTGGTTCGTCAGCGCCGGGTTCGCCCGGGGTGACGGCTTCTTCGTCTCCAAAGAAATCAGCCACGGGATCCTCTTCTGGTTGTTCTAGAAGAGTTTCAACCGCTTCTTTGATTTGATCAGAGTACTTATCAATTATCGCAGCTTCTGCGTTTTTTAAAGCTACTTCTCTTAGTGCTTCAGCGTCAATTATCGCTTGTTCTAACATTGAAGACATTTATAATTCTCCTGGAAGATAAAAATTGTCATAAATAAATAGTATATTACTGATGTAAAAGACTTTTTTCATAGCGTTCTAGTTAGTCAACACTAACCACACTCCATCCACTTCCGTTATAGAAGTTCAATTTATTAGTTGATATATTATAATAAATTTGGCCTGTGGTAGGTGATCCCATGCCATGTAGCGCATTTAAAACAGCGGTATCAGCGTGAGGTATTCTAACTGATCCTGTAAATTCTGTGGAGCCAGTGAATTGTATGTTCGGGCCACCAGCCATTATCTTGCCTACCACTAGAGAATTTCTAATAGTTGCAGAACCAGTTACACCAAGATTACCAGCAGTTTCGACGCCACCAACATTTATAAATTTACCAGATCCGGACATTGTTCCAAGTATAATGCTTCCACCTCGAATTAATATCGATCCGGTTACTCCAACAGTGCCTTGTGTTTGAATACCACCAACGTTGAATATTTTTCCGGAGCCCGAGAGATCCCCTAGGTGTGTTAACATGTTGGTAACTGCCATGCCGCCTTTAACTGTGGTATAAGGAGGTGTTATTCCGTTTTCGTGGCCACCGATAGTTATACCCGAGCCACTAAGAACCAGGCCGGCCGGGTTTGATCCAGAAATTACTAGTTTGTCGTCACCGGTTTCGCGGTATACTATTAGTGATTCTTTTTCAGAACCAAAATAAAGAGAGCCAGACACACCTAGGTCACCAGCAGTGTAAAGACCCTTAACAAATCGACCTTCGCCGGAGCCGGAAACATCTCCTGCGGATGTTGCTGTAGGCATATTATAAAGATTGCCATAATTGTATATTGTATTGCCGCTGACTTCTAAAGAGCCAGTAATTAGCAGTGAACCAGAAACAATTACAGATCCAGTCATTTCTGTTTTTTGCTCGCCCTGTTTGTTCTCTGTGACAATAGAGCCTGTGCCGTAGATTGTTTGTCCTTCTGAACCGCTTACTATTAATGGCATTAGTCTTCGATCTCCTCAAGCACCATCTTATATTTTTTACTTGTTTTGTTATTGATCACAGATAAATAATCTTCTTCCTCAACAATTGTCCAATCACCTCTATCATTTTTCAAATGAAGGTCACCGGTGTAAATGTTTGCCCAGCGCTTAGACGCGGATCCGAGATCAAATGTATTGTCAGTTCTTGGCATTACGTTGCCGGCGGTGACTGATCCGGTTACACCAAGGTCTGCAGCAGTTTCAATGCCACCAAGATTAAAGATCTTGCCCGAACCAGATATATCACCAGAAACCATCAAGGGGTGAGTTACAGATGCAGCGGCGGCATAGCCAATTTGTGCTGAAGAAGCAAACCTTGAGTTGCCGTTTATAACACTTGCTCCTAGAATTGTAGCAGAACCTGTTACGCCGAGGGATCCAACAGTCTCGATGCCACCTTCGTTGAATATTTTTCCAGAGCCCGATATATCGCCGGCAACTGTTAAATGGTGCTTGTTGCCCACATCTCCAATTGCTAGTTTTTGAGTAAATTGCGAATTCGAGTATCCTACCAGCGCGCCCTTCAATGTAGAAGAGCCTGTTACATACAGGCCTCCTTCCATCACAACATTGCCTTCAGTGATAATCTTGCCGGATCCGGATATATCTCCACGAACTGTTAAAGTGTGCGTGGGAAATAAGCTGTTTCCTAGGTTAAGTTTTCTATCTGCTATCGCCCATACGTAATCACCCGAATTGACATCAAACAATCCAAGACGTCGGCCCGATTGATGATATTGATAATGTGTATTCCCAGCCGAAGATGTCAAAGTAAGAGCAAATTGATTATGGCATGTCAGCGAGCCTGAAATAGTTGCTGATCCGGTTACACCAAGACTGCCTTGTGTCTCGATGCCACCTACGTTTAGAATCTTGCCAGAACCTGATATGTCGCCGGCTATTGTTAATTTGTGGCTCGGACTAGTTACTCCGATTCCCACTTTGCCAGTGGATCCAGTCGTGATCAATATATTGCTGGTACTACCTTCAACAAAAAATGCTTTTTGGATCCCCTCCGCATTGACATAAAAATCAACATCGCTTTTATTTGGATTGACTGCGAGGTAAGGATCACCAATAGTAGTACCCCAAGATTCTAAAATTTCATCATCGTCTACGAAGAGAGAAAATCCGCCATTATTAAAACCTATATATGTATCTCTTTGTGTGTCGAGTCTAGAGCGAATTTTTTGAACATCTAGATCGCCATACGCCGTAAGAGTGCCAGAAACATCTAAATTATCTGTTAGAGAAGCTGGCTGAGCCATTGTTACTCTACCAGTAAATGCATGTGTATCGTCATTAGAGTTTCCTAAGTTTGATGAGCCATAAGTTAATATTCCGCCACCTACTAAAGTTCCTGTCGCCTGAATATTCTGGGCCGATCTTACACCCTGGACAAATATTCCCATGGCAGAGCTGGAAATATTATTAGTCGCTTCAACACTATCATAGCTAGTCGCAGTGATTGTTCCCGAAACCCCTAAGTCTCCTGCAGTTTCGATGCCGGCCAGATTAAAGATTTTTCCGGATCCGGATAAGTCACCAACTATAGTTACAGGATGTGACACCGCCACGCTGGCGGCGTTATTTCCAAGAACGACCTTGCCGTCTCTCGTTAAGAAGGGATAGTTAGTGTTGCCGGCACTTTTATCTGTTAAGTAAAAACTTCTGGCTGCCTGATTAAACTCAAAGAGAGTGTTTTGTGCAGAAGATGTTGTTCTGAAGAAGATTGGCGCTGCCGTAGACTCGATCCTCTGAGACGTATACAAAACACCAGTGTGAAAAGTCTTAGTAATAAATTGTGTGTTACCTGCAACATATAAACTACTACGGGCGCTTGTGGCGCCTCCGAGGTCTACGCTTCCGGTAAACATGTGTACGTCGCCACTAGTATTACCAAATGTTGTAGAGCCACTCTTGTGTAACGTAGTGGAAACAACTGTATGATTATGTTCTGTAGTGTGGAATTGTTCGGCATAAACATTTCCACTTACATATACTGAGC
>Ga0163180_10000249_pt1 | contig 30892 bp, 27 predicted proteins | sample AtlANTMetagenome_2_FD_109647 | JGI IMG/M metagenome (GOLD analysis project Ga0163180, IMG submission 109647) | Marine eukaryotic phytoplankton communities from the Atlantic Ocean - Atlantic ANT 4 Metagenome | ecosystem: Environmental > Aquatic > Marine > Oceanic | place: North Atlantic Ocean...
ACAGTACTAGCTGAAAACATAATGAAAAGTTACTTTAATTTAAAAGGAGAAGACTTTTCGTTTAGAGATATTAAAAGCGGTATAGATAAGTTTGTAAAAAAAGTCGTAGAGTTTTTAGATAAAAAAGCATCACCGGTAGATGAAAAGATGTTAAATCATGTATCTACCATTTCTTGTAACAATGATAAAGAGCTTGGAAATTTTATAGCGGATGCGTTTAAACTAGCAGGTGAAAACGGTGTAGTAACAATGGAAACATCACCAACAAATGAAACCTATATAGATTCAATAAACGGTACACATATAAAGTCAATAAGTAAAAGTATACACTTTTATACTAATAGAGAAAAAGAAGTGTCGGAGCTTGAGAAACCATTAATATTCTTATGTGCTTCTGATATAGATAATATCCGACGTATTCAACCAATATTAGAGTTCGCGATCAAGTCCAACCAGTCGTTGTTACTCATTGCCCCATGCGATCAGCAAATCATTTCAGCATTAGCTATGAATTTCGTAAAGGGCAATATACGTTGCAATGTTATCGATCCTCCTTCTTTCGGACTTAAAAGAAAGGATATACTAGATGACATTGCCCTTTTAACGGGTGCAACTGTTATAGATGAAAATCTAGGTGACTCACTAGATAACATTACATCAGATGTTCTCGGTAATGCATCAAAAGCTATAATTGATACAGATGGTACAACTATAGCTATAGATGAGATTCCAGAAGGAGTCAAAGAAAGAGTTGAGTATCTTCAAAAACAATTAGATGAAGAAGAACACCATATAATGAGACCACATTTAGAATATAGATTATCTATATTAAATGGTGGTGTTTCAATGGTTTATGTTGGTGGAGATACTGAAGTGGAAGTATCAGAAAAAAAAGATAGAGTTGACGATGCAATCCATGCCGTTAGAGCTGCAAAAAAAGAAGGTATACTACCCGGGGGTGGTGTGGCACTAGTAGCAGCATCAAATATGGATTGGGAGTTAACACTTAATCAAGGTGAATTAAAAGGTGTAGATATAATTAAAGAAGCACTGTTATCACCCTATAATACGATACTAAGCAATGCAGGATTAAATCCTGAAGATTTTAAAGGTATATCATTTAAAAAAGGCGTTGACGTAATAGACGGCAGCGTAAAAGATATGATAAAAGCCGGTATAGTCGATCCGCTGCTTGTAACTAAATCAGCAATGTTAAATGCTGTATCAGTTGCAACTACTATACTTTCAACCGATTGTGTAATTTCAAATGTTAGAGATTATGAAAGCGATAGGTAAATATATAGTAATATCTGAAATAAAAGAAGATATAAAGAAAACAGAAGGCGGATTACTTCTTGCTGAAAACCACAGAGAAGATATAAGATACAGAACTGCTACAGTTGTATCAATTGGTACACACGTAGAAGGAATAAAAAATAGCGACAAAATATATTATGATAGAGTCGCAGGACACAATATAGAAATAGATAACAATATATTTAAAGTAATACAAGAACAAGACGTAATAATAGTATTGTAATGAATCGCTCAGATTTTATACAAAGAGGAGAAATTAAAGTTGATTTTTTAAAATACTATAGATTAGTTTCCAGATGGGCATGCAAACAATACGATTTAAACATTGCTGATCTGGAATTGCTATTTTACCTCGATCCTATTAAATATTTTACAATAGACGATTTTAAAAGCGGAACCTTGTATTACAGTTGGGATAAAACTAGATTTTACAGATTGCAAAGAAATGATTGGATTAAAAAAATTCATAAAGGTAACGGTAGACTAGGGGATCATAACAAATACACTGTTTCAGCAAAGGGGAAAAGATTAATAGCTAGAGTATACAGAATACTAATAGATAAAGAAAGTTTACCTGAATCATCGCGAAGAAACAGAATAATGAAAAGAGAAACATATATAGATAAAGTCTATTCGCAAGCAATAAGTAAATTTAACAAAAAAGATTTATAATGGCTAAAATATCATCATTTCCACAAGACACAACCGTCGAGGCTGGAGATAAACTATTAGGAACAGATGTTTCAGGTGCTACAAAAAACTTTAGTATTACATCAATTGTACAATCAACACCATTTGCAAGTCACGGGGGAACTACAACACATACACAAGGATCAGCATCGTCTACATGGACAGTAACTCATAATTTAAATAAATTTCCATCTGTTACAATAGTAGATTCCAATGAAGAACAAATATTTGGAGTCGTTGATTATCAAAGTGCTAATACAATAGTATTAACATTTTCAGCCGCAATATCAGGGAAAGCATATTTAAACTAACAAAAAATGGCAATAAAACATTTAGCAAATCTCGATTTAAATAACAACGAAATAAAAAACGTCAAGATTGATGTAGTTACTTCAGATCCATCATCAAATTTAGCGGAAGGTAGAATAATTTATAATTCTCAAACGGATTTAATGAAATTCTACGACGGCTCCGCATGGGTTAGTATGAAGAATGTTGACACTGATGTTGATGTTTCTAAAACAAATCTTATAACAAGATTAGCTTCATTTACAGGAGACGATACGGTGAACATAGGAGACGCTGACGATGACACTACCGTTGTTATTAGAGGTAACTTACAAGTTGATGGTACAACTACAACTGTAAATTCAGCAACATTAAGTGTAGCTGATAACATTATAGTTTTAAATAAAGATGTTACTGGTTCACCTAGCGAAAATGCTGGGTTAGAAGTTGAAAGAGGTTCAGCAACTAATGTTAAGTTTCGTTGGAATGAAACAACTGATAAATGGCAGTTTACTGAAGACGGAACAACTTTTTATAATTTAGTAAACGTACAAGATGCTTCAGAAACAGTAAAAGGTATAATTGAATTAGCTGATAGTAGTGAAATAACAGCAGGAACCGATGCGGTTAAAGCTGTAACTCCAGCTGGGCTAACTAGTAAATTACAATCAAGAAGCTTTGCAGCACTTTTAGATGATTCAGTATCAGGAGTATCAAAATCAAGTAATACATTTACAGTTACACACGGTTTAGCAACAAGAGATGTTATGATACAAGTTTATGAAGCTGCATCTCCTTATGAAAATATACAAGTAGACATTGCAAGATCAGCATCTAATACAAATGATATAACAATTGATTTTGCAGCTGATCCTGGAAACGGAAATTATAGAGTTCTTGTTACAAAAATAGACTAATATATGTCGATTAAATTTAAATCAAACATTGAATCCGAAGGTAAGATAATACAATCCAAACATCGGGCAATAAAACATACCGACACCGTTCAGACTTTAGAAGTTAAAGTTATAACTAAAACTGCTGCGCACCCACATCACGGTTCTGGAACTTATGGTTATACTATAGACGGAGTTGAAGGTGCTTACCTTGAATTAACCCCCGGTATCACATATAAATTTGATCAATCTGATAGTTCAAACGGTGGAACTGGTACCGGTGGAGCTGCTCATCCATTAAGATTTGCAACAGCTAAAGATGCAGCAGGAAGCACAGCATATACAGGAAGTGAAGTAACTACAAATGGATCACCTGGAAGTTCTGGTGCATACACACAAATTATTCCAACTACAACAACCCCACCAATATTGCATTATTATTGTTCTTCACATGGTAATATGGGTAGCTATGTAAAATTTGGCACAGGTACAGTAGGAGATACATATTCTATAAATGTAGCAACAGATGGAAGTAATGTTGATTTAAATTTAGATGCTGCAAGTGGTACAGATTCAACTGTACAATTAACAGCTGGTTCAAATATAACACTTACTAGAAACGATGCTCAACAGGTTACAATAGCGTCAACTGCTTCTGGAGACAGTTACGATTTAAATGCAACACAAGATGGATCAAATGTAGATATAAATTTAACATCTGGATCTGGTAGTGATAACTCTGTAGTTCAATTAACTGCAGGTTCAGGAATAACACTTACCAGAAATAGTGCAGCTGAAGTAACTGTTGCATCCTCTGCTTCAGGTAGTGCAGGGCAAGTAACAACGCAAATAAACATATCAGGGTCTTCGCCTACTCAAGCTACAGATGGATCAAGAACTGCATTTACAATATCATCCACTCCTGCTAGCGAAAACAATTTACAAATATATTTAGACGGTGTTTACCAAGCAAAAGATACATTTTCTGTAAGTGGAACAACTGTAACATTAAGTACTGCTCCACCTACCGGGTCTTCACTAGAAATAATACATTTTATTGTAGTAAATGCTAATATATTCTTACAAACACATACTACAGCAAACAATAGTACTACAAGTTTTAATGCAGGTGGTACTATATCATCTGAAAACGATACACAAGTTTATATAGATGGCGTTTATCAAAGTAAAAGTAATTATTCTGTTTCAGGGAGTAATGTAGTTTTGAGTACTGCACCTGCAACGGGTGCTGTTGTTGAAATAGTTAATATAAGAGCTACAGCTGGAGATAATGATAGTGGCTCAGTAGAATGGCAAACTGCAATTAAAACTTCTAATTTTACGGCAGCAGCGTCAAAAGGATATTTTGTTAATACTACATCAGGTGAAATAACTGTAAGTTTACCGGCAGGAAGTGCTGGTGATGAAATACATTTTACAGACTATGCAAGTACATTTGATACCAATAAAATTATATTTGACGCCGATGGAAGTGAAAAAATACAAGGTGCTACAGATAATAAAGTATGTTCTACAGAAAATGCTACAGTAAGATTAATATATCAAGATGCTACAAAAGGTTGGACAGCTAGTAATTTATCGCCATTAGCCGTTCCTTATGCTGTAAAATATTTAGTTGTAGCAGGAGGAGGTGCTTCTGGAGGAGGTGCTTCTTATGGTAATTCAAATGGTGGTGGCGGCGGCGGCGGCGGCGGCTTAAGAAGTAACAATACAGGAGATACGTCTGGAGGTGGAAATGCTGCCTCTAATGAAACCAGCGTAACTTTTCAACCAAATACTAGTTACACTATAACAGTAGGAGCTGGAGGAGCTGTTTCGGCTCATAAAGGAGATAATGGAGATGATTCCTCTATAGCTGGATCAGATATAACTAATATTGTATCTACCGGTGGTGGTGGCGGAGGTGCAGAACAAGGTGGTGTAGGCCAAGTACAAGGTGGGGCAGGTGGCTCAGGTGGAGGTGGTCCTCACAGTGCTTTAAATCCTGGATATGGTGCTGGAACTACAAACCAAGGATATGCTGGTGCAAACGGTGGCAATGCTAGCGGTGGAGGAGGCGGTGGTGCCGGTGCTGCTGGTACCGCAGGTAGCGGCTATAGTGCAGGTAACGGAGGAGTTGGTGCTATATCAACAATAGTTTCATCAACAATAGCTACATCCCAAACCGTAGGTGAAGTAAATAGCAGTAATGTTTATTTTGCTGGTGGAGGAGGCGGTGGCCCATATTACAATGGTAGCCCCGGTACAGGTGGACTTGGCGGAGGAGGAGATGGTTCTGCTAGTGGTACAAGTTCTTCTCAAACAGGTGCTGCAAATACCGGTGGTGGAGGTGCTGGTCGTAATCATCATACTAGTTACGGTAGTGCTGCAAATGGAGCGGCCGGGGGTTCTGGTGTTGTAATACTTAGAATACCTACAGCAAGTTATTCAGGTACTACTGTTAATTTAGGACACTCTTATACAGATGGAACAGAAACTGTATTAATATTTAAACAAACAGGAACAATAGTAGGTTAATTATGGCACATTATGCACTTTTAAATATGGCAAACGTGGTTACAAAAGTAATTGTAGGGCCAAATGAAAATGAAACAGATACAAATTGGGAATTATATTATCAAGATTTATTTAAACAAGTTGTAAAAAGAACATCTTATAATACATCATATGGTAAGCATTTAAAAGGAGGAATTCCTTTTAGAAAAAATTATGCTGGAAAAGGATTTGTTTACGACTATGCACGAGATGCTTTTATACCACAAAAACCTTATGAAAGCTGGACATTAGATTCTAATGCATGTAATTGGGTTGCTCCTAAAGATTATCCTACCGACGGAAAAATATACTGTTGGGATGAAGAAAACCAAGAATGGAAAAAATTTAGAAACCAAATAGAAACAGAATAAAATGGCATTAACAAAAGTAACACATAACGTTTTAGAAAGCAGATACACAGGGTCTAGCGCTTTATCATCAGCAGCGGCAGTAACTGTAGATAGTTCTGCAGCTAATGTATTTACGATAACAGCAGGCCATAATATAACATTTAATTTTACAAATGTAAAAATAGGTGATGTTAAAACAATTATAGTAACCGGAGGTGGTGGTTCTTATACATTAACACTTGGTACAATAAATGGATCTTCTGGTACTTATAATAATTTAGGAGGTACCTATGATGATACCGGTAGCACTAAAAATATAATAGAAATAAAATTTGTATCAGCTTCAGAAGCATGGTATCAAATTTCAAAAGCAGCAAGTTAATATGGCAAGAGTAAAAGTTATAAATGGTAAACCGGTAGTGTTTAATAAATTACCAGAAGTTTGGCAAGGCATAAATGGTCATTATTTGAATTTTGATAAAATGAGTGAAGATATATGGTTTGAAAATGAATTTTTTGAACTTAAACCTCCTGAATATAATCCAGAAAGTCAAAAGCTAGTTAATTTACATTTTGTACCTATAGATAATGTATATACATACGATGTTAAGGATTTAGATGTACCTGAAAGTACATTAAAATCTTCAAAAGAAAATAAAATAAAACATTTAAAACAAAACGGGTATCAATTATTGTTACCTACAGATTGGTATGTTATAAGAGAGGTAGGAGAAAAAAAATCTATACCTGATAAAATAAAAGAACAAAGAAAAGCTATATACGATTCAATTAATAAAAAAGAAGCAGAAATAAATTCTTTAAATACAATAAAAAAAGTTGAAGAGTTTGATATAACAATTTAATATGGCACTAGACCAAAAATTTTTTAAGAAATCTACAGCTGGTTCTGGAACAGACCAAGAGCAAGGGTTGTTTATATATGCAGATGCTAACGATATAGATTCTTATGATGGGGATAGTGATCTTTGGTATGATATTATTGGTCATGAGGTTAATACACCTCTTACAGATAATGATGATAATTTAGAAATACATATAGATGCAAGTAATACTAGTTCTTATGGCGGAAGTGGCTCAACAATAACTGATATATCTACAAACGGATATAGTTTTAGTACACATGGAAATGCAACATTTGGTTCAGACGTAAGAGGTTATTTTACATTAGACGGATCGGATGATGGTTTACGAACAACTAATGCTGTTACAGGATTTAGTGGTGATGTAACTTTTGAATGGTGGTTTAATGCTTCAGAGGCTAGTAATTTTACAATATTACACGCAAACCCATTGTCAAATGATACTGGTATTAATGGAATATATATTGGCAATGCTGGAGGAGCTGCTGGTGCAATAGAAATGTATAGAAAAACAACAGGTGGTGCATCACGTTCATCTTATAGTCTTTCTTCAGTAACAGGGTTAGCAAATATGGCATCTGAGGGCTGGGTACATTTTGTTATAACAATAACTAGTGCTAATGTAGTTAAATATTACAAAGACGGTACTTATCAAGGTACTGTAACAATGTCTGGCAGCGGCAATACTCATCACGATACTTACAATTTTGTTAGTATTGGTGGTTACAATAATACATCATATGAATTTGCAGGACAAATGGGCTGTTTTAGAATGTACTCTGAAATACTTACAGCTACACAAATAGGCCAAAACTTTAGAGCTGGTAATTTTTTAAGTTATTCATCTATAATTCAAAACCCTAATATATTAACTGATTTAAGACCTTCAGATTATTCCTCAGGTGCAACATGGAGTGATTCTAGTACTAAAAGTAATAACGCAACTTTAAATAACTTTAGCAGTACCGTTGCTGATTACTATGATGAAGAAATTGGTGACTTTTTTGATTTAGATGGTAGTAATGATTATTTTTCAACAAGTATTACTAAAAATTGGGCATCTATACCTTTTTCAGTAGAAATGTGGTTTAATACAGATTCAAGAAATGGCGAATATTTATGGGGATTAAATGATACAGCAGGTAATGGGGTAGGTGTTTCTACTAGAGGCTCTGGTAATAGTTATCAGTTAATGTTTCTTGGGTCAGGTGTTATAGTAAGTGCTGGAGTTGTTCAAACAAACCGATGGTATCATCTAGTTTTTACTTCTGATGGAACAACTAAAAAAGCATATTTAGATGGTTCATTTGTAGCAAGTGGCACAACAACTATTAATAGTGCAGCAAATGGTAAAGCATTTATATTTGGTAGATATGGAACATATAGTGGAGCATATTTTAATGGTAAAATAGGCCATACTAGAGTATATGAAGGTGCTTTAACAGCGGAGCAAGTAGCACAAAATTATTTAGCTACAAAAAGTAAATATCCTAATGGTAATAATTTTGATCTTTATAATAACCCTACTTTTCAAAATAGCAGTACACCTTATTATTTTAGATTTGACTCAGCAAATGATGAGGCTAGAGTTTCAAGTGTAGATATTGATGTTTCTATGGGTTTTACTGTTTCAATATATGTAAAAAGACATACCGCTGTTAGTGGTTATGCACAGCCTTTTAGAATAACAGGAACGGGTTATACTAGTTATTTATTTTTAGTTGCCGGCTATAATGATGTAATATATTATTCATCAAGTGGTACAGGAAATTCTTTAAGCACTTATGGTAATTCTGGTAATTGGACAGATAATTCTAGCGCATGGAGAAATATAATATTTACAAGAGAAAGTACACCAGGTTCTACAACAAATAGAGGTGAAATATATGTAAACGGGTCTTCTCATGCAACTGCAGCTAATTTATCAGCAATAACTAACATAACAAATATATATGTTAATAGAGACGCAAGTTATCCTACTTCAAGAAATTCTCAAGTTGATGTTGGTTTAATAAAAATATGGAAAAAACCTTTTTCAGATGCTGAAGCATTAGCGGAATATAATGCAACTAAAGATATATATGGACTTTAATTAAATAATATGAAAAAAAAATTTAAAGATACTGCAGTTGGAAAATTTTTATTAAATAAAATTCCAACTGTAGTTGGATCAATAGCCAGCGGTACACCAGCCGGTGGTATTATAGAAGCTATAATAGGTAGTAGTGAAATGTCTGATGGCGATAAAGAAATTGCATTAGAAAAACTAAAACTTGAAAGAGCTGAAATAGATGGGACAACAGAAAGATGGGTAGCAGACGCTAGCTCAGGAGCATGGCTTGCGGCTAATGTTCGTCCTTTAGTATTAATATTTTTAACAGTAAGCTATGTAATTGGGTGGTACTTAAGTTATCCACTTGATTCAATAACCGGTTTATTAACAATAGTAATCGGAGGCTATTTCGGATCACGAGGTGTGGAGAAAGTCTTTGGAAACAAAATGCACAAATAAAAATGCAAGACTTAAGAATTTATGGTATAAGTTTAGGTGGTATAACCTTTTCTATAATGCCAGATATAAATCCGCTGCTACAAACAGTAGTATTATTATTAACTATAGTATATACCGTAATAGGTATAAAAAATAAATTAAATCAAAAATAAAATGCCTTTAAAATATTTTAATGAATCTGAATTTAATGAATTTAAATTGATGAATAAAAAACTTCTTAGTATGCTAGATAACTTACGAGAAGTATATGGTTCACCAATAAAAATAACATCAAGTTATAGAAGTCCTGATCATCCAATAGAAGCAAAGAAAAAAGCACCAGGTGAACACGCATACGGTAATGCTGTTGATATTGCAAGCGTAGGTGGTGAGGCAACATTTAAGTTAGTTAAAGCTGCTATGGAAGTTGGCTTTACAAGAATAGGTGTAAGTAGAAAAAATAATTTTGTCCATGTGGGTATTGGTTATCCTAATGCTCCTGAAATAACTCTTTGGACGTATTAAATAAAATTTAAAGTGAAACAATTCTTAATTGAATTTATTGTAATTATAGCAATATTTTTTGTATTAAAAATATTTTGGAATGCTAGAGTAAAATTTTGGCTAGGTAATTTTGTAATAGGGATGAATGTATTTGCATGTATATTGTATTTATATGGTTTCTATAGCAATATTATGTCTTATGGTGATGCATTTAGTAAAATATTATTGCATTCTATTGTGGCTATAATTATACACACACTTTTTACTTTAGATGAAAAAAACAAAATTAAATGAAATTAATAAGAAAAATATCAATTGGCCAAGATTATAAAAACGAAGCTATGCATTATTCTGTAGGGCAAGAAGTTTATGGTGGTCATACAATATGTGATATATTTGAAAAAGATGATGGCTATCATATATACATAGAAAAAGATAGTAATCAAATACCATGGAAACATTTTAATACAAATATGGCTGTTTCTGTAGAATACAATTTAGATTATTAATGAAATCACTTTACAATTATATTATATATACTGATAGCAGATATGACAATAAAAAATACATAGATGGCAAAGAACTAATAATTAATTCTGAATTATCTGAAAGAGATTATAAGTTTGTTAATAGAATAGGTACAGTTAAAAGCATACCTATAAATTATAAAACAAAAATAAAACCAGGTGATAAAGTAATTGTTCATCACAATGTATTTAGAAGATGGATTGATGTTAAAGGTAATGAAAAAAATTCATCGTCATATATTGATGAAAATATTTATTCCGTTAGTCCAGAACAAGTATATGCATATAAAAATAACGGTGAATGGAAATGTCCTGACAAATATTGTTTTGTTAAACCATTACCACAAGATTTTAAATGGAGTCTTTTAAAAGAAAAAGAATTAGTCGGTGAGCTTGTATATAACAATAAGCTTTTAAGTTCGTTAAACGTGTCCGTAGGCGATATAGTGGGCTTTACACCAGATTCTGAATATGAGTTTAATATTGAGGATCAAAAATTATACAGAATTTTATCACATCATATAACAATTAACTATGGACGTAAAAAAAACAAGAGAAAGACTACTCAAAGCTGCTGAAAACTCTATAGAAGAGTTAATAAAAGTTATGAATAAAAAAATGGATCCAGAAGAACTAGATCCTGAAAAAGTAAAAATATCAGCATCAGCCTATAGATTAGCTATGGAAGACGCTATAGCTATGATGGCTAAAGTAGAAGAACTTAATAGTGTAGAAAAAGAAGATAAATCTAAAAAACAAGAATTCTTCGGTGTAGAAGATCGTATTAAATAATGTATAAACAAAATTTATATAAGATACACACCGAACATTTATCATCTAAATTAGTTAAAAATAATAATAGATATAAAAAATTCGAGTACGGTTATAACAAAGATTTAGATTGTGTTGTTATAAGTAAAGACGGTACAATAGGTGAAATATATGAAATACAAGGATTAAAAATTGCACTTCCTTCAATACCTAAAAAAATTAATGGTAAAGAGTTAAAAAAAGAAGACCAAGTATTTATTCAAACACCTAAACCAGCTACACTTAAAAAAATAAAAAGTATATATAATTTTAAGTCGTATAACGAGGATATAAAAGAAAAGTATTATGAATATATTAACAAGGAGTTTGATTTTCGTTCTGATGGTTACTGGTTCATGTGCAACGGTGAGCCATGTTACCTCACCGGATCCCATTATATATACCTCAATTGGACAAAGATCGATGTGGGCTCACCCGACTTTAGACATGCAAACAGATTATTTTTTTATTTCTGGGAGGCATGCAAGGCGGATTATAGGTGTTATGGAATGTGCTACCTCAAGAACAGACGGTCTGGTTTCTCCTTTATGGCGAGTTCGGAAGTCGTCAACGTGGCAACTGTTACCAGAGATTCAAGATTTGGGATACTTTCAAAGACTGGAGCAGATGCGAAGAAGATGTTTACGGATAAAGTTGTCCCAATTTCCACGAACTACCCGTTCTTTTTTAAACCAATACAGGATGGCATGGAGAGGCCAAAGACAGAATTATCGTACAAGGTACCATCGAGAAGGCTCACAAGAAAGACGATACAAGCAACCACCGCAACCACCGAGGAGAGTGATCAAATGGGACTTGATACCACCATCGACTGGAAGAATACAGGTGACAATTCCTACGACGGGGAGAAATTACAGATCCTCGTCCATGATGAATCGGGCAAGTGGGAGAAGCCGGACAACATTCTCAATAACTGGAGGGTCACAAAAACGTGTCTCCGTCTCGGTTCGAAGATAGTCGGTAAATGTATGATGGGATCTACATCTAATGCATTAGATAAAGGTGGTAGTAATTTTAAAAAAATTTATAATGACTCAGATCTCACAAAGAAAAAACGAAATCGCAATGGGCAGACTGCTAGTGGATTATATGCTTTGTTCATACCTATGGAATGGAACTTCGAAGGATTCATTAACAAATTTGGTTTTCCTGTCTTCGACACTCCGGAAACTCCGGCTGAAGGAATTGACGGGGAACTTATCTACAACGGAGTTATCGATCATTGGGAGAATGAAGCAGATGGGCTCAAAGATAATGCCGATGCTTTAAATGAATATTATAGGCAGTTTCCTAGAACTGAAAAACATGCATTCAGAGATGAAACAAAAGAATCAATATTTAATTTATCAAGAATATATGAACAGATAGATTTTAATGAAGAAATGGTTGCATCAGGATATGTAACAAGAGGTTCTTTTCAATGGAAGAATGGTGTTAAAGATACTGAGGTACAATTTTATCCTAATCCTGAAGGAAGATTTAGAATATCTTGGATTCTTCCAACGGATATGCAAAATAATATAGAAATTAAAAATGGTATTAAATATCCAGGTAATAAAGCTTATGGTGCTTTTGGTTGTGATAGTTATGATATAAGCGGAACAACAGATGGTGGTGGTTCAAATGGATCACTACACGGATTAACAAGTTTTTCATTATCACCAGATGTTCCTAAGTCACAATTTTTTTTAGAATATATTGCAAGACCACAAACAGCTGAAATGTTTTTTGAAGATGTATTAATGGCAATAATATTTTACGGGATGCCAATACTTGCAGAAAATAATAAACCTAGATTATTATATCATTTAAAAAGAAGGGGATATAGAGGATTCTCTATGAACCGACCAGATAAAGTTAGAAATAAATTATCTGTAACAGAAAAAGAATTAGGTGGAATCCCTAATACATCAGAAGATATAAGACAAGCGCATGCATCTGCTATAGAATCCTATATAGAAAACAATGTGGGTATAACGGATGAAGAACATGGTAGAATGTATTTTCAAAGAACACTTGAAGATTGGTCTAAGTTTAATATAAACAATAGAACAAAGTTTGATGCTTCAATAAGTAGTGGCTTAGCTATAATGGCTTGCCAAAGACATTTATATGCTCCAAGAGCAGAAAGACAAACAAGAAAGATAGATTTTGGATTTTCTAAATATAATAATTCAGGATTAAAAAGTAAAATATTATAATAATGGCAGAAGCTACAGGATATACAACTCAATTTCCCAGCCAATCGGTTGATGACGCTACAAAAAATAGCGAAAAATACGGAATGGAAGTGGCAAGAGGTATAAAAAATGAGTGGTTTAGAAAGAGTGCCGGTACAGGTAGGTTTCTTCAAAACCAACGAGAATTCCATAGACTAAAATTATATGCTAGAGGTGAACAGTCAACACAAAAATATAAAGATGAATTTTCTATAAATGGTGATTTATCTTATTTAAATCTTGATTGGAAACCTGTACCTATAATTCCAAAATTTGTTGATATAGTTGTAAACGGTATGCAAGACAGGTTGTTTACAATTAAAACATTTGCACAAGATCCATCATCTACAAAAAAAAGAACTGATTTTGTAGAAATGATGTTAGAAGATATGAATACACAAGACTTTATTAAAGAAGTTGATTCTAAATTAGGGTTAAATGTAGAAAATTTTTCTGAAATGCAAATACCTGAAAGTGATGAAGAATTAGAACTTCACATGCAAATAGGTTATAAACAAGCTATTGAATTAGCTCATGAACAAGCTATTGACAATGTATTTAAAAGAAATCATTATTATGAACTTAAAAAACGTTTAGATTATGACCAAACTGTCCTGGGTATATCTTGTGCTAAGCACACTTTTAATAATACTGATGGTATTAAACTCGAATACGTAGATCCAGCTAATCTAGTATATTCATACACAGAAGACCCTAATTTTCAAGATGTATATTACTTTGGTGAAATAAAACAAATAAAATCTAACGAACTTAAAAAACAGTTTCCTGGATTATCAGATGAAGAATTTGAAGATTGTATAAAAAGATCTAGTAAAACTAATCAATACGATTATACTAATAATGATTCTGAGGATTCATATGATTCTAATACATTAACAGTATTATATTTTAATTGGAAATCTTGGGAACAAAGTGTTTTTAAAATAAAAGAAACATCTTCTGGTGCCAAAAAAGCAATTAAAAAAGATGATAAGTTTAACCCACCTAAAGATCAAAGAACAAGATTTGAAAGAGTAGCACAAGCAAGAGAAGTTATATATGAAGGTGTTATGGTTTTAGGTGCTAATAAACTTTTAAAATGGCAAAAAGCTGAAAACATGGTTAGACCTGATTCAAATGTGAATACAGTTATGATGAACTATGTTGTTAGTGCACCTAGATTTTATAAAGGTAAAATTGAAAGCTTAGTTAGTAGAATGGTTACTTATGCTGACCTAATACAATTAACTCATTTAAAATTACAACAAGTAATACAAAGAATGACACCATCTGGTGTATTTGTAGATGCAGATGGATTATCTGAAATAGACTTAGGTAATGGTACAAATTATAATCCACAGGAAGCATTAAATTTATATTTTCAAACTGGATCTATTATAGGTCGTTCAATGACTGTAGATGGAGATATGAATCCCGGTAAAGTTCCTATTCAAGAATTACCGGGTGGGGGTGGGCAACAATCTACACTTTTAATTCAAACATATAATTATTATTTAAATATGATAAGAGATGTAACCGGATTAAATGAAGCTAGAGATGGTTCAGACCCAGATCCTAATGCTTTAGTTGGTGTACAAAAACTAGCGGCTGCAAATTCTAATACTGCTACAAGACATATATTGCATAGCTCTATGTATATAACAAGTGAACTTGCAGAGGCTATTTCTATAAGATTAAAAGATGTGCTTACTTATCACCCACAAAGAGATGTGTTTGTTAAAAGTTTAGGTAGGTTTACAGTAGGTGCATTGAAAGAATTAGAAAGTGTTCATTTGCATGACTTTGGTGTATTTATTGAATTAGATCCTGATGAAGAAGAAAAACAATTAGTTGAAAATAATATACAAATAGCTTTATCAAAAGATCAAATACACCTAGAAGATGTAATAGATATTAGATCAATAAAAAATATAAAGTTAGCTAACCAATTATTAAAATACAGAAGAGCAAGAAAAGCTGCTGCAGATCAAATGAAAGCAGAAAGAAATATTGCAGCTCAATCACAAGCTAATGCACAAGCCGCACAAGCTGCTGAACTTGCAAAAGCTCAAAGTGAAACTGTAAAAGTTGAATCAAGAATGAAGCTTCAAGAAGCACAGAAAAATTTTGATATACAAAAACTTGAAACAGAAGCTAGAACAAAAAAAGAATTAATGCAATTTGAGTTTGATTTAAACATGAAATTAAAACAAATGGAATTAGATTCAAAAGAAAAAATGGAACTTAGTAAACCTGTACGAAGTGCAAAACCTTCTAAGCCATTTGAATCTAAAGGTAACGATGTTTTAGGTGGAATCGATCTTTCAAGATTTGAACCTAAATAAATTTTAAATTATTATATATTATTAAATTATGGAAAAGTGGAAAGTAAAAGGAGTCGTCACAGACGAACCAAAATCTAAACAACAAACAGAACAAGCTGTTTTAGATAAAGCTGTAGAAAAAGGTGAAATAGAACCAGAAGCTGCAGGCAAAAAAGAGACCGATGTTATAAAAGTAGATTTAGATAAATTAAAAAATAAAGAAAAAGATGCCGTTCAGAAGCAAAGCACAAATGAGGTATCTGTACGCGACGGATCCGAAACTAGCAAAGAAGTTCAAAAGGAAAACAAAGAGGAAACTAAAAAACCTACCGGAGAAAATAAACAAGAAGAAAACGATAAAGGTAACAAGGAAGAACAGGGGAAAAAAGTAGATTCTCCTATTGAACTTATAAAAGAAGAACAAAATAAACAGCCTAAAAAAGTTGAAGATAATCAACCTAAAGTTGATCAACAAGCGGCTGAGGTAAATAAAAAACCTGAACCAAAAGAGCCTGAAATAAATTTACCAGAAAATGTTGATAAACTAGTAAAGTTTATGGATGAAACAGGAGGTTCAATTGAAGATTATGTAGCTCTTAATAAAGATGTATCTGCTTTAAAAGATGGAGAACTATTAAGAGAATATTATACAAAATCTAAACCATGGGAACAATCTGAAATATCAGAATATATGGAAGATAATTTTTCATTTACTGATGAAGATGATCCTAAAGAAATACGTGCTAAAAAGCGCGCATATAAAGAAGAAATACATAAAGCTAGACAGTTTTTTACTGTTAATAGGGATAAATATTATGCTGACATCAAGTTGAATAAGCAAAATGAAATACCTGAACAATATCAAAATGCTTTAAAGTTTTATGAAGATTCACAAAGGAACGAAGAAATAAACAAAGAAATAACAAATAAATTTTTACAAAGAACAGAAAATGTTTTTGATAATGATTTTAAAGGATTTGATTTTCAAGTTGGAAATAATAAATATAGATATAAAGTCAACAATATTACAGAAACAAAAAATGCTCAATCTAATCTTGGAAATTTTGTAAATCAATTTTTAAATGATAAAGGAGATTTAGAAAATGCAAGTGGTTACCATAAAGCTTTATTTGCTGCAAGAAATGCAGATAAGATAGCTCAACATTTTTATGAGCAAGGCCGTGCCGATGCTTTACAACAAAATGCTAAAGAAGCTAAAAATATAAATATGGAACCAAGGAAAGAAGGATTTATTGAAACTAAATCCGGACAAAAATTTAGAGTTGTTTCAGGTAATTCTAGTTCAAAACTTAGAGTTAAACTTAAACAATAAAAATTTATAAAAAATGTCACTAACAACTGGAATAGAACATTTGACGCCTTCGCCTAGCAAAGGCCAACTGTTCCAAGGTAATTATATTACCAATTTTGATTTTACAAACCAGTTCTTACCCGATGTTTATGAAAAGCAAGCTGAAATTTATGGAAACAGATCTATTGGTGGTTTCTTAAAATTAGTATCTGCAGAGATGCCTTCAGCTTCTGATGAAATAAGATGGGTAGAACAAGGTAGATTACATATAGCTTATAAAAACGTAGCTATTTCAACCAACACATTTACAGTAACTTTTGATACATTACCTGACGGCACGTCAGCTGGTACCGCACAAGTACCTGCTGTTAGAGTAGGACAAACCATTATGGTTCAAGGTCTTACATCAGGTGGAGCTCATACAGGTCCTGTACAAAAAGGTGTTGTAACCACAGCTGGTTCAAATGCTAACAGTACAACAGGTACGTTTGTAGCTAAATGTTTAGAAGCTGCTAACTGGAGTGCTGTTACAGGTGCGTCTAGTTTTAGTAAAGCTACTGTATTAGTATATGGTTCTGAATTTGCAAAAGGTTCTGATGGAATGCTTGGAGAAATTGATGCAGTATATCAGTCTTATACTAATAAGCCTATGATATTAAAAGATAACTATGCTATTAACGGTTCTGATACTGCTCAAATAGGATGGATTGAAGTTACTTCTGAGCAAGGGGCTTCAGGATATTTATGGTATTTACAATCTGAGCATGAAACTCGTCAAAGATTTGAAGATTACTTAGAAATGTCTATGATAGAGTCTGTTAAAAAAGCTAGTGGCTCAAATTTATCTGCTTCAGAATCACCAGGCGGTACAGAAGGATTATTTGCTGCATTAAGTGGTAGAGGAAATGTTTATACAGATCTTGCTGCTGATTTATCTGCATCTGGTCTTCCTATGACTGGTTTTGATACTATATTAAAGCAATTAGATAAAAATGGAGCTATCGAAGAAAACATGCTTTATATTAATAAAACATTATCTTTAGCTATTGACGATGCACTTGCTGCTAAGAACTCTTATGGTACTGGCGGTACTTCTTATGGTGTATTTAACAATAGTGAAGATATGGCATTAAACTTAGGATTCTCAGGATTTAGAAGAGGTGGATATGACTTCTATAAAACTGACTGGAAATATTTAAATGACTTTGGAACAAGAGGTCAATTTGGTGATATTGAAGGCGTTTTAATTCCTGCTGGAACCTCTACAGTTTACGATCAAGAATTAGGTCAAAATATTAAAAGACCTTTCTTACACGTAAGATATAGAGCTTCTGAAACTGACGATAGAAAAATGAAAACTTGGATTACAGGTTCTGTAGGTGGTGCTTACACTACTACTACAGATGAAATGCGAGTTTCATTCTTATCTGAAAGATGTTTAATAGTACAAGGAGCTAATAACTTCTTTTTACTTAAAAACTAATTTTTAATTTAGAGATGGGGTGCCTTAACGGGCACCTCAATCTTTATTTATTTTATTAAATTATATATTATGAAAAACTGGGAAGTAAAAGAAAGAACATATCAATTAAAAGATAGTTCTCCTTTAACATACAAAATAAGAAGCTCTAGAATGCTTTGGTTTGATGAAGCCAAAGGCATTAATAGAGAAATACGATATGCAAATAATCAAAAAAGTTTATTTGTAGAAGAACAAGACAAATATGCACAACTGCAACATATAGTATTTGAAAATGGAATGCTTACTGTTCCAAGAGAAAATCCTTTATTACAACAACTATTATCTATATATCATCCTGATAAATGGTTATGGGAAGAATTAGATGCAGTTAAAGAAGCTAAAGATGATATTGATATGATTGAACAAGAAATCGAAGCACAGCGATTAGTTCAAGAATTAGAAATAGAACATCTTGAAGCTATACTTAGAACAGAAGTTGGTTCAGATGTGACTAAAATGTCTACAAAAGAAATAAAAAGAGATTGTTATTTATTTGCAAAAAATAGTCCTGAGTTATTTATTGAAATTGCTAATGATGAAGATATAAAACTTAGAAACCTTGCAAATAGAGCTGTAGAATCACATTTAGTAAATCTAACTGATGACAATACAGTATTTAAATGGGCTAAAAATGGTAAAACAATAATGAAAGTACCATTTGATGAACATCCTTATACAGCGTTTGCTCGCTTCCTTAAAACAGATAAAGGAGTAGACGTTATGAAAGCTATACAAAAAAAGCTTTCGTAAAACACCTGGCTATGGTTATTCGCTTAGCCATAGCTAACTAATTAATAAATAAATAATGGTACTTACAGATAGTGTTTATAAAACAGTATTAAATATACTAAATAAAGAAAATAGGGGTTATGTAACGCCGGCTGAGTTTAATACTTTAGCTAAGCAAGCGCAGAATGAAATATTTGAAGGTTACTTTTCTTCAAGAAACTATGCTATAACAAATTCTTCTGATTATTCTGATATAAGGAAAAACATAGAAGAAAAAATAGCTTTGTTTGAAAATGAAGAAACAATAGATTCGGCAACCTTTAATAATCCTGCAGGTAATACAACCGCTAACTATTATGCTTATCCAAGTAATTTTTATAGGCTTAGTAGTGTATTTCATATATTAAATTCTGTAAATATACCTATACAAGAAACAACTAATAAATTATTAAATGTTTTAAATAGGTCACCATTAGCAAAACCAACAACTACATCACCAGTATATGTGTTACATGAAAGTGGTTTAGTTGTAAATCCTACATCAGGTATATCAAGTATAAGAATTAATTACATAAGAAAACCAAATGATCCTAATTGGATTGGAGGTACAACAGCAGGACAAGTTGTTGCAAATACTTCAGCCAGTGGATATAAGAATTTTGAATTACATCCATCGGAATTTCATGAATTAGTAATTAAAATACTTGCTTATGCAGGAGTTATTATAAGAGCTGCTGATATAACACAAGTAGCTTCCGCAAAAGAACAACAAATAATTCAAGCTGAAAGATAATGGCAGAAACTAGAAAACAATATACTGAACAACAGTATTATGCACAACATCAAAGTGATAGCGGTAATATACCATCTGATTTTAAAGGATTAGGATATTATAGCAGAACTAGCTTAGAAGATATAATTAATAACTTTATGGTTGCTTATATAGGAGAAGATAAAGCTTTACCTAAAGTACCAAAATATGAATTAGATTTTTGGGCACAAAGAGCAATGCAAGAATTTAGTTATGATGTATTACATTCTGAAAAAAGTATGGAATTAGATTTAGGTGATTCTTTGCAATTTCCATTACCGCAAGATTATATAAACTATATTAAAATATCTTGTGTTGGAACAGACGGGGTAAAAAAAGTATTATTACCACAAAGAAGATCAGGGGATCCTACAGCACCAATACAAGATGCAAATAGTAATATTACATTTGATGGTACAGGTAAAATAATTACATCGGCTAAATCAACTTTAGCAACACGTTTTCAAGATGCTAGTAATACAGCAAATACATTACAATCTGCACAAGATTATTATTATTCAAATTATAATAATGACAACTTTTCATATTTTAATAAAAGATATGGTGGTGTGCCAGAAGACATGAATGCCGCTGGAACTTACTTTATAGATCATAAAGCAGGGTTAATATTTTTTGATGGTTCATTTGCAAATAGAAATGAAGATTTAGTTGTATTAGATTATATAAGTGACGGATTAGATAATAATGCAGATTTAAGTAAAGTATATATGCCTAAGCTTGCAGAAGACGCAGCGTATGCATACATGCTATATAACTTATCTAAAGTTCGTCCTGCTAGTGCACAACTAGTACCCTTATATAAAAAAGAAGCAACTGCAAAATTAAGAAATACTAAAATAAGATTAAGCAATTATAAATTAGAAGAACTTGCTCAAATACTAAGAGGCAAAAGTAAGTGGATTAAACATTAAAATTAAATGGCACAAAGCAAAAGAAGTTTTAATCAAGCTAGACTCGAAAGAGATTTAGATGATAGAATAGTACCTAAAGGTACATATAGAGATGCTTTAAATATTAGTATAGATACTTCAGAAGATGCAAATGTTGGAGTTATAGAAAATTTAAAAGGTAATGAACTTATTGCTAATCAAAGTATAACAGGACTTTCTTCTTCTTCAAATCCTAATGCAAAAGTTATTGGAAGCTATGCTCATCCTGAAGGTAATAGAATATATTATTTTGTTACAGGAGATAAATCAGATGGTGTTTTTGAACATAACTTAAAAGATAATACTGTTAAAACTATTATTATTGATAGCTCTGATTTTATAGCTTCAAGTCCAACAAAAGTTACATTACCTACGTTTGCTTTTTTAGATGCTATTGTTGTTGCTACTGTTACTAAAGATGGAACTATTGGTGTATCAGCAACGCTTGGCACTGTTTTTTCTTTAACACCAGATTTTGGTGTTTCTGTTTCAACTAATACAACAAGAGTAATACAAGCACAGGTTACTGTTCCTGCAGGATACTCTAATACAGGAAAATTTGTTACCGGTACAGTTACAGCAACACAAGCAGCAATAGCTGCACCTGTTGTAAATATATTAGATTGTACTGATATTACAGCTACTGGTGCAACTTTAAATGCTGAATATACAAATGATAGTGCAGGAGTTACAGCAATTGGTTTTTATTATACAGCAAACACAGGGGGTAGTACTACAGTAACAAATTTTACAAATGAATTTGTTATTAGATCTTTAGGTGGTAGATCTGCAAATTTATCTTCAGGTGCACCGCTATGGACTGATCCTTTTGATGGTGTTGCTTCAAGTGATCTTACAGTAAAAGATAAAGATGGTACAACAATCACATCTTCTCAATATGATTATCAAAACTTAGCGGGTCCACAGCCTAATACAATATACTTCAAATCAAACTTAGGTACAGTAGACCAAGTACATGCTAAACTACCTATAACAGTTTCACAAACCTCTACAGGTACAACGGTTTCAAATGCATTAACTGCAGCACAAGTACAGTCTTCAGGAACTAATGCAACCGTTACACCTATAACATCACCTTTTTCAAAAGTTATTACAGGGTTATCAGCAGGAACAACATATGCTGTTGTTGCCTACGCTACAAACAGTGCAGGAACAACATTAAGTAGTATAAAATATTTTACAACAGTGGCCTCTAGTGTTACAAGACCTTTAAATAATAAGCTTTATATAATACCTGCTATTAATCATCCTAACACAGGAGACATTGGAGATCAGCATATGGGATATGGTCCTTTTATTAAAACTGATGGACACGTATATTTTACTGTATTTAGTTCTGTTTCAAGCGGTGTATATAATGATATAGTAACTCAAAATGGTAGTAATGCTTCTAGTTCATTAGTTAATATGTCAAATAGTGGACCCGAAACTTTAACATTTACGGATCAAAGTTTTACAGCTGCATTATCAAAACATAGCTCATTTAAAATAGATATATCTGGTAACGCAGCTGGATTATATACTATAACTGCTAGCAGATCTGGATATATAAGTAATTCTACACAAATAAAAGTAGGCTCACCTAGTAATGCTACAAGAACCTCAATATTTAATGTATCTTTTGCAAAAACAGGGACAGGTAATGTGCCAATTTTTGCAGAAGGACATAATGGTGCTTTTGAATATAATGTACCTGGAGATCCTCATAGAATTGCCGCTATTACTAATCCATTTGCTGTAGGCCCTATAGAGGCTGGTGTAAAAGGTGCTGTATTAATACCTTTTTCTAACTCAGCTAGTATTGGTTCTGGTAATCCCGCATTTACATCTTTTTCGGGTTTTGATGCTTCAAAATTAAATGTATCAATATCTGGTAAAACACCAGGAGTTGATTATGATTTTTATATATTTGATTCATCTCCAGCTTTATTTGGTACTAACCCAGCTGTGTTAATTGAATGTGATCCAGATACTTTAAATGGAGGTACTGCCTCTGTAACTCATACTTTAAATATAACATATAACTATTAATATGGCTCAAGCTACAATAATACCACCTTCGGTATGTAATTTTGAAAAAACTTTTACCCCAAATAAAAATATTAAAATTAATTCTATTCAAAACCTATATTTATTACCTTTAAATTTTAAAAAAGATGATACAATAGAAGCTGGTACAGAATTAAAGTTTAATATTGACGGATGGGATGATTTTAAAACACAACCTGTTGCTATAATAGATTATACAGAATTATAATATGGCAAGTAACATACTTAAGTTTCACCCTAGTAATTTAATTACAGGAATAAACATTGTTGATGACATGCTGTTTTTTACAGATGGTGTTAACGAACCTAAGAAAATAGACCTAAATATATTTAGAGCTGCAGATCACTCTACAGGTAATACTATTGTATATGGTAGAAACTTTCAAGAAAGAGATATAACAGTTATTAGACCTCATCCACAAACAGCTATAACAACTACTACATCTGCTTCAACTGCAATAATAAACCCTATAGCATCTGCTCCGCTTATTCAAACCGATAAAGCATATACTCAAAGTACAGATGTTATATTATATGGTCAAGCTAGAAGTGGAACACTACCTTTTACAGAAAGAGGTTTTGTATATAAACAAATAGATTCATTAACTGCACCAACGCTACAAGAGTTATTATCAGGAGGTACAACGGTAGTATCTCATACAAACACCGGAAGATTTGATTCAAAAGTATCTGGTTTAGTTTTAACTAAAAGATATTATTATATTGCATACGCAAAAAACAATGTTACTCCCGGAAAAATTTATGCAAAAAATGTAGATGGTACAGATGATATAGAAACATTTGTAATTAACGATACTTCAAATGCAGCATTCACACCTAATTTAGCAGTTGAAACAACAGGTATTATGCCAGGAGATGTTTTCCCAAATAAAGGTGCGTCAGGTAGTGTAATACTGCACGGTACTATTATTTCAGGTACTAACATGGCAACTATAACAAACAAAGGTTTTTATGTTTATAAAACAGTTACATCAGACTCTATTACTTTTGGTACTAATGATATTTTAATGGATGTATCATCACTTAATAATAAACATAATGATGTTTTATTTTCTATTGATGGACCTAATGTGCATAGTAAATTTCCAAATGGTAATGATGATCCAAGTGGACATAGTTTTATTACAACTATAGATGATTTTAATTTTGGTGATAAATTATTTGTTCAAGCTTTTGCATCTACAAGTATAGATCCGGTAGAAAGAGTTGGCAAAATTAAATCTTTTCCTATATCTGCATCAAACGATCCTAATAATAAAGCTGTACAGCTTAAGCCAAATCCATCAATGAGAGAACCTGATCAAAACAATACTTCTGTAACTATGAAGGCTCGTATTGATCACAATAACTGGAATATAACAGCATCTGGTAGACTAGAAAGAGGTTTTTATTTTTCTAAAAAAGCATTTGATGTTAAAAAAATAACAACACTTACATTTGCATCAGGAGCAGGCACAGAAGTTGATCAAGGCTATGATGGTAGAATAGAATGGAAACAAGCTACAAATGATTCAGAAATATTTAGAGTATCTCAATTTTGGGATGGTGGTTATATGCAATCTGAAGAAGTATATGCTGTTAAAACTTCTGCAATATCAGCATTTAGTATTACAAGAGATGAAGATATATATATATGTGCTTTTGGTAGAAGTAATTTTGGTGAAGGATATGAAAGACATAGAGGTAAACTTGCTGTAAAAAGATATAAAGCTGGAACGGGTACTGCAAATGTACCAATTACAATAACAGCTGATGCTATTAGATTTACTTCTGGTAAAATAGAGGTCGATGTAACTATTGCACACAATACTCCTGTTGCTACTGAAATGGGTATATATTTTACATCACAAGAACCAGGTGTTGATTTAGGCAATGGTACTAATTTACAAAAGCAAGGTATAATATTAGATAGAGCGCAAAGACAAAATGATAACTTTGCTAGAATGATACCCGGCCCTGCTACTGGTATTAATGATATAAATGGTAATACTGTGTTGAATACATCGACACAAAAAATACAAGAAGGTAATTTTACTTTTCAATATGGATTTGATATTGATAGATTTCCAATAACAAATGGTACAGGTAATGTTTCTAGTAAACTACCTATAGCTAGAAAAGATTACTATGCTATGCCTTTTGTAAAAGTTAATAGCCAAGAAATATATGGTTCAGTAATTGGGCCACCTAAATTAGGTAACATAAATGAACCACCAGATATTGAAACTTTAAATTATACAGGTAATCAAATAAGTGGCGGACAACCTAAAGTTACTTTTAATGGTAAAGTTTTTGAGCAGTTATCTAATACACCTACATTAACAGAAGCTGGGTTTATTTATGGAACAAACGCAAACGAAGTTGCTGCAGGAACAGGTAGCACTATTGTTGCAGTAAGTAATACTGTTACAAGTAATACACCAACTAGTATATCTTTACTAAATTCATTTTTAGGGCAACAAGGATCATCTGGGGAAACACCTAAGTTTTCAGTACAAGCCACACTTACAGGGCAGCATGGACAAGTTATTTATTACATAGCTTATGTTAAAATATCAGGTGATGGTGGTAACACTTTGCATTTAGCAGAAGATGATAATCAAACAGGTGATTATGGTAAAGGAGTTGTAAGAGTACAATTACAAGGCACTACAGCTGTAACTTCTGGTGTTGGCACTAGACTGCCAGTACCTGAATTATTAGTTGTAAAAGATTTAGGCAGAAAAGCTGCTACATTTAGAGCAAACCAAGGTGATAATGGAGGTTCTAATAAAAGCTTAACTGAAATGACACCTAAATTTTATTATATGAAAGAATCTTCTATACCTAGTGCTTCATTATATAGAGGCAGTAGCTCGGTTACAGAAGCAACAACACAAGCATATATTAAAAATAATGCTGCTGGTTCACCTAATGCAACATCAGGTGTAGTTACTGTAACTGCTGACACTGATGATTTATCAAACTTAAAAAATGCAATTGCAACAACTATTTCAGGATTAGATGCAAATACTAGATATATTTATTTTGTTACAGCAATTAATGGTGTAGCAATTACATCATCTCCTTTTGCACAAGGTGAAGGTCCTTCAAAAAGATGTTTTTCTACGAAAACACAACCAGAACCTCCAGCATATCCTAATGGGCAAAGAGCATTTTCTAAAATTATAGAAATAAAAAATGTAACAACAAATTCTGCAGAAGTACATATTAAATGGACTGGTGGAGGTGGTGATATTTCAACTATTACAAAACATGGTGTTTATTATGCTAAAACATCTGCAATGAGTACACCTTATACTATTGCAACTATTTGGAATGCAAGTCCTGCTAAAACTTTTGTATCAACAAGTGAACCACTAGAAGATATTGCACCATTAACAGGATTAACACCTGGTACAGAATATCATGTATGCTGCACTATGCTCAACGACAATACACTTGGTGATATTGCTGGATTAACCGGATCTGGCGGAGAAGGTATTAGTAGTGTTAAAAAGTTTACAACACTTGGAGGAACAGTTGCTAATCCTATACCTGTACCAGTACAAAGTTTAAAAGTTAATCCTACAAGAATTATAGTAGCTGAAAATGGAAAAAGAAAAGTTTATGGACGTAATAATTATGGTCAAACTACATCGATGAGATATGCAAATCCTTCGTTTACTATTGCGGTATCACCAAAAGATGCAGAGCTTAAAGAATCTGATATAACTTTTCCAGCATATAATTTTATAAACCCAAAAGTTTGTATTAATAAATTAAAACTAATTAAAATTTTTAATGGACAATATAGAGTTGAGCTTGAAATAAGACCAAATGTAGGATTCTTTTCAAAACCAAGCTTAGGTACGACTATAACAGTTAAACATCCTAATCCACTTGTAAAAGCAGCTACGGTTGAAATATCACAAGCTGGTCCTGCTAAAGGTAAACCAATTTTTACAAAATGGCCTTAAAATATATAATATAGTATGTCAGAAAAATTACCCTTTGAAAAAATTTTTCCGTATTTTAGTTACAGATGGCGTTATAACGATGGACAATTTTCACCTTATGCACCATTTAGTAAAGTTGCTTTTCTTCCTAAAGATCCTAATGTTGAAGATTTTTTTAGAAGAGGACACAATACTTCTGTAGCAAATAAATTAGAACAAATAACTTTAAAAGATATAGATAGAGGAGGACCAGATGTAGAAGCTGTAGATATATTATATACAGAATCTATTTCAAGTACTATTTATGTTTTGAAAACTATTGAAATACCTGAAGCTGAAAGAGGCACCGGTAGTCCTTTAACTGTTCAATTAAAAGAAAGAAGTTTTGGTGCAGCTTTACCTAGTACTCAATTAACAAGACAATTTGATAGTGTACCTAGAAGTGCTAAAGCACAAGAAGTTACAGCTAATAGAGTTATATATGGTAATTATATTACTAAATATAATCAAAATGATAATTTAAAAATTGAACTTAACACAGCTGTTTTTCCAGATCCTTTAAATGGACCATCTTTAAAAGGTAATAGAACCTATGAAGTTGGTGTTGCATATATGGATAGATTTGGAAGAATAGGAGGTATGCTAACTCAAAAAGCGCCTGATACAGATGCTGAAGGTTCAAGTATAAAAACAGCTTTCACACAAAGATTTAGAACTGGATTAACAGCAAAAATAACTAGCGATCCTCCTGAATGGGCTAAGTATTATAGATATTATGTAAAAGATGTATCGGGTGAGCATTTTAATTTATCTGCATTTAATATATATAATGATGGTACGGTACACGATACCGATTCAGATAATGTTTATTTACAGTTTAATTCTACGGATATAAATAAAATAACAGAAGATACTGTATTAATACCTAGAAGGCATACATTTGAAAGACAATTAAATGGTGCTGCTGTAGAAACTATATTTGCAGGTGAATCAAGACATCCTGTATTAGATATTGAAAACGATGCCCCCGATGTTGTTAAAGGTCAAGTTACAGAAAGAAAAGTTGTGCCTATAGCTACATTTTTAGAAGAGCAGCACGATGTTTTTGATGGTAACGCTTCTAATGGAGCAACAGGTGTAAGTAAAGTAACCTTATCTGCTGGAACAACAACTTTTGTAGTTGATGATGAAGATAAAGGTGGTATGGGTGTGGTTATAAGTCAACTAAATAATTATTTTGCATCTCAAGATAGTTCTGCAGCTGTATTTACTCCATTAAAAGGTGATACAAGTAGTGCTGCACAAACACAAAACTGTACAGCTTTTCCAGATAGGCTAGCTTTAAAATTTAAAGGTAGAGGAAATGGAAATAACCAATTTAATTCGGATCTTGTTTTAGTAGATAGTGTTTCATTTATAAGATTTAATGGAGAAGATAGAAGAAATGGTTTAAAGTTTACTGTTTCATCTAGAGTTGATGAAGACGGAATGACAATAGCTGGAACTGGTATAAGTACAGCAAATGCGCATTTAGATTCTAGTAGTGGGCCAACACATGATTTAAAACTATTTAAGCTAGGGTTATCTACAGATGGTGAAAATAAATTAAAAGGTTCGTTTTTTGTAAAAGTACCTAGACTATTTTCAACTACAGCAACAATTGTTACATCTGGCACAGGATTAGTAGCAGGTCAAACACCGTTTAAAAATGACGGTAATGTTAAAAGTAATGAGATTAAAGAAGCTAATTTTGAAACTGAACCAGGACCCGATTCTAATTTAGATTTATATTTTGAAGGTAATAGAACTTATGAGGTTAGAGATGATGCTGGTAATATTACAGAGCATGGGCAACTAAATACAGTGGAATTTGCAAATTGTATTGCTACAGCAGAAGATACTTCAAAAGAAGTTTATTTAGAATCAAGAAAACTTTTTGATAAGTTTAATACTATTGAACTAGCAAAAGGTATTAGAGTAAACACACCTGATCCGAGATACGCAGAAGAAAATAGAAAAACAGGATTAATATTTTCTGGTTTATATAATTCTAAAACCGGTACAAATAATTTAAATCAATTTGATTTATCTACAGGTATTACTAAAGAGCTTGAACCAAATTACGGTGGTATACAAAAATTATATACACTTGATACAAATTTATTAGCACTTGCTGAAGATAAAGTATTTAGAGTATTAGCTGATAAAGATGCGTTATTCAATGCTGACGATGGAGTAAATGTTACTGCAACTAACTTAGTATTAGGCCAAGCAATGGCATACCAAGGTAATTATGGTATAAGTACACATCCTGAATCATTTGTATATTTTAGAAACAACGTTTATTTTTCAGATGCTAAAAGAGGTAGTATTGTACAGCTAACACCTGCTAATGGACAAATGTTTCCTATTAGTTCAAAAGGTATGTCAAACTTTTTTAGAGATAGATTAAGTGCACTACAAACTACAACAGCCACAGATAATGATGGAAATGTGTTTAATACAGCTAAAATTTTAGGGCTCTACGACGGACACAAAAAGAATTATGTAGTATCAATACAAGGGTACAACCAATCGGATGCGTCTATTGGCTCCGAAAGTATCCCAAATGAGACATCTAACATTACTTTATCGTATAGTTTAAACTCACAAGGTTGGACAACTCGATATTCGTTTATTCCAGAAACAGGAATTAGTATGAATAATAGGTTTTTTACATTTAAAAACGGTAAAGCATATTTACATCATTCTAATACTGCAAATAGAAATAACTTTTATGGAGTAGCTGGTAATTCAGAAGTACAAATAATATTTAACGATAATCCTTCTTTTGTTTCAGATTGGCTTAGTTTAAATTATGAGGGTACAGCTGGATGGCTAGCATCGGAAATAATAGGTGAACAAGATTCAACTTATAGTATAACCAATGTTAGATTATTAGATTCTGAAGAGTCTAATTTTGATGGTTGGTTTTTAAAAGAAGGTAAATATTATGGATCTATAGTTGGTACACAACCTGTATATATTATACAACCAGGTAGCAGTATAGGTGCAGATGGATTTTTTCCATTAATTCAAGACGGATCAAATACACAAGATATATCCGGTACAAAAGGCTTTTTCTTAAAAGCAAGATTTAGAAATACATCAACTTCTGTATGTGAACTTGCAGCAGTTGGAAGTGAATATTATATTAGTCAAACTTAAAAATAAATTATTATGTCAAGTCCGTTAAAATTTGCTGACCCGGTATCAGCTATTGCTGGTGCAGTAGGAGGTTTAGGACAAATTGCTACAGGTATATTTGGTAGCAGAAGAAGAAAAAGAGAGGCCAAAGCTGCACAAGCAGAATTTGATGCCGCAAGACAAGGTATTCTTGATACAACATTTACAAATCAATTTTCAGGTCTAGACAACCCATTTGAAGATATGCAAGTAAATTTACAAGCATCTCAGTTTCAAGGACAACAAACAGACCAAGCTTTAGCGCAAGGTTTAGATGCTGCTGTACAATCAGGTGGAGGGGCAACAGGATCTGCACAAGCTATAGCCGACGCTGCTCTTCGTTCTAAACAAAATATTGCAGCTGATATTGCAAGACAAGAATCTGCTAATCAAAAAATGGCTGCAGACGCACAAATGCAATTAGACTTTAGAGCTGCACA
>Ga0163180_10000250_pt1 | contig 30554 bp, 31 predicted proteins | sample AtlANTMetagenome_2_FD_109647 | JGI IMG/M metagenome (GOLD analysis project Ga0163180, IMG submission 109647) | Marine eukaryotic phytoplankton communities from the Atlantic Ocean - Atlantic ANT 4 Metagenome | ecosystem: Environmental > Aquatic > Marine > Oceanic | place: North Atlantic Ocean...
ACCTATTATTACTGGATGGATGATATGCGGGCTCCTGACTTTGCACGGACCGTCGATATTCACCGCAAGCCTGGTTATGACCCGGCGGAACTCCATCTGGATCCTGCGCTCAGCCTGCCCCGGATCCGGGTAGCGTCATTCCTGATCCGGAAGAAGCTTGGGTTCCGGGCCCTGCTTCCGGTCATCCCCCTTGATGCCTCCCTCGTAGGAGGTTCGCATGGCCGGGATGATGTTCCGGAGGATGAGCAACCGGTTCTAGTGGGCCCGGGGGTGAGCTCGGTATCTTCTGCGGAAAAGGTATTCCATTACCTTAAGTCACGTTGCCTTTCATGAGAGAGCTTGGCTCTGAAGTCGAATCCTGCCGGAGGACCTTGAAATCATGGGAGAAGTTGCGGCTTCTCTATAGCGGGGTCCTGCTCTTTCCGGGGAGCGCCCTGCTCTGGAGAATTCTTCACCTTCAGGCGGAGCGGATGGAGCAAAACCCTCAAGGCATGAGCTTCCCCGCGCCTCCTTGAGAAGGGACCTTACGAGAGGTCCGGCAGCTGGATCCGGGTGCTCTGGCGCTTTTCAAAAAGAAGAGTTTCCCGATAGCCCGCGTCTACCGCCAGTCTCGTGGCCTTGCCAAAGTCCCGACCAACCTCCGCAGGGGCGTGAGCATCGGAATTGATAAGCAGGGGAATACCGGCTCTGCAGGCCAGTCTGAGGAAGTCGGCGGCAGGATACTGTTCTTCGCAGGGTTTGTGCCAGCCGGTGGTGTTCAGTTCGATAGCGCAACCGGCTTCCGCGATGACTTCCACGGCTGGCTCGTAGAAGCGACGGAGGTCACCCTCCGGGCGATGACCGAACTTCTTGATGAGGTCTGGATGTCCAAGAAAATCGAAAAGTCCGCTGCGGGCCATGGAGGCATATTCCTTCCAGTAACGCGTCCAAGCTTCTTCCACCCCAACCTCAGACCATGACTCCAGAAGGCGGGGACTATCGAAATTCCAGTCTCCGAGGTAGTGGATTGATCCGATAAGGTAGTCCCAATCTGCGCGGCCGGTAAGCTCCTCGATCCATTCCTGGCATCCCGGGAGCCAGTCGCACTCAAGTCCCAGCCGCACGGGGATTCGTCCCGCGGCATGGGCCCGGGCGGTATCAACCCACTCGAAGTAGGTGGGCAAATCACCGATAAGCATATGCCAATCGTCAAGTGGCTCTGGCTGGACAGGGGAGTGGCAGGACACGCCATATTCGATGAGGTCGGCTTCCAGGGCGGCCTCGATATAGTCTTGCGGCGTTCCCGTAGCATGGTGGCAGAGGGGAGTGTGAGTATGGTAGTCGGCCGGCATGCGAAATCTTTTACAGTCGGAGGAGTCTTTGGCGTTGTGGCTTTGGGAGAGGAATACTAGGTTTCAGGTGCGGCGCAAGAGCAGGCCCATGTCAGAGTCCAGCGACCAAGCACAGTTTTCGGAGGCCCATTCCTTCACCGGGTCCCTTATTCCCAAGCTCCAGAGGCATCCCAAGCGGATCGTATTTACGGATGGCGCAGATGAACGTGTTCTGCGAGTAGCGGCCCGGATGGTGAAGGACGAGGTCGGCATCCCGATTCTTCTGGGGGATCGGGAGCAGATTGTGTCTTTGGCCAGGGAGCATGGAATAGGGCTGGAGTTCGTAAAGGTCCTTGAGCCGGAAAAGGCGGGTGATTTTGATGTTTTCTGTGAGTTCCTGCAGCGAACCGAGCATGTTCGGGGTGTTGAGGTCTCCAATGCGGCTGAGATTCTCCGACAGCCTGCATATTTCGGAGCCATGATGATTCAGTATGGGCAGGCGGATGGACTGGTGGGAGGCAACCTCAGTTACCCTTCGTCAATCTTTCGTTCGCTTCTTCATCTTGTGAAGCCTGTCCCGACTGTGCCGAGAGTCTTCTCGGTGGCTATTCTTTCTGCGCCTCACCTCGCGCACTTCGGACGGGAAGGAATACTTTTTCTCGCCGATTGCGGACTTAATGAAGAACTCTCCAGTGAGCAACTGGCAGCAATTGCGGTGGAGACCGGGAACCTGGCCCGAATCTATTTTGGACGACGGCCGAGGGTTGCCCTGCTCAGTCACTCGACCAAGGGCTCAGCTTCCACCTCCTCGGGACGTGAAGTGCTGGCCGCTACTGAAATTGCTCGTCAGCAGGTGCATCCGGATGAAATTGAAATCGACGGGGAACTGCAGGCGGATGCGGCGCTCGATCCGATGGCATCGGAAATCAAGCTCCCTAATGCGGAGTTCAAGCAGGCTGCCGATGTTCTGGTCTTCCCGAATCTTGATGCGGCCAATATTACGCTGAAGCTACTAACGCATGTGGGGGGAGCCCAAGCCTATGGGCAGTTTATTCTCGGATTAACCCGACCTGCGGCTCAGGTGTCGAGGACGATGGGCGCCGATGGAATTTACGGAACCGCCCTGGTGGTCGGGGTGGAGGCGATAAAATATCACGAACTCTACCCGCAGGGTGAGGCCTAGATTCACCGGGGATCTCGCACGATAGATTCTTTTTCGATCCAGTTGGAGATCTCCTGGAAAAGCTCCTCTCTCGTATTATCAGAGAAGGGTTCATGGAGAGCCTCAGGAAATTCTCGAAGAGTAAGACGGGGCAGGGAGGCACTTTCGAGCAGGGCATGAAGGTGTTCTGGCGGGCAAACAGGATCGAGAAGACCCTGGGTAATCAGGATTGGAATCCGGGGCGGAGCGCTTCTGATGGTGCTCCGCATCCATTCAGCAGACCTGATCATCGAGTATCCCCAGCTGACAGATACCCGGGAGTGAATGTGTTGGGAATCCCCGCTCTTTCGCGAGTGGTCTGGTTGCCGGCTGCACTTTGCATGGTTGACGCCAGTGGATATCGTGAAACGGGGGAAGATGCGGGCTAACAGTCTGGCGAGGGGGATAAGGGCAGGATTCTGATTAGCATCCGGCCTCACGAGTGGAGAACTTATCCAGGAGAAGTCGTAGAGGTCAGGGTTCAGCAGAATCTCGCGAAGAGTCATCAGGCCACCTGCTGAGTGCCCCAGAATACCGGAGGGGGCCTCATCATCCTGCACCAGTTCCCGGCAACGTTTCCGGTTGGAGGCAGCGATCTGGTCAACGATTTCAAACCCGGGGACGTGTCCCCGGGTGCCGTGGGACTGTCCGTGTCCGGGAAAGTCGGTAGCAACGCAGACGATTCCTTTCTCCCAGAAGGGCTGAAGGAATTTCCCATAGCGTTCGGAAAAATCACCCTGACCGTGGAAGTGGAAGGCGCTGCCCCGGATCGGGGTTCCCGCTTCGGGGCGGAAGATGTGCCGTCGGAGACGGCAGCCGCTCAGTTTCAGATCCTCCTTACAGTAAATCATGTGTCACACTGCAGCGAGAGAAGGAGTTCCCCGATGAGATCAGCATCCTTGCTGCGGTCCTGCTGGGTGAACGCGAGGTGAAGGTTGCGGAGGATGCGAAGAAGAATGTCACGCATGGTACAGGGGCCCTCGATGGCTCGCCGGGAGTCGGGAGTAAGCACGGCAGAATTACGGCGTATCTCTTCCACCGCAATGAGGCGCCCACGCCCAAAGCAATCAACGAGGTGGGGATCTCCTTCCACCGAGATCCATGCCAGGAAGTGAGCAGGAAAATTACAGCCTCCTATTGAAAGATTGAGGCGGTGTGCAACCAGCATGGCGAGGACTGCTAGGCCGATGGGATTCCCCTTCCGGTTCATCATGATCCAGAGAAGGTCCGCGTTGGAGGGATGATAGAAGCCCTCCTGGTCTCCCCGGAAGCGTCCGGATCCAAAGAGAAAGTTACAGAGAGAGCGCTCATCCCGGTGGGCTTCGTTGAGAACAGCTTCGTCAGAAACCTGGTCAATAGCATCCGGAAGAGAAGGGCGGAGGGAGGTGCCATCGTGAAGCAGTTCGCTGAGAAGACGAAGGAGAAGTTCAAAAGTTTCCCAGTCCGGGGCGGCCTCGTCGAGGCCATGCTGGGGAATAGCCCATTGGTGTCGAATCTGTCGTCGTCGTCCGGGAGCCAGTAAATCGCTGAGACGGGTGCGATCCTCCTCGGCCAGGGTTATTCCCAGTCGATCGAGTTCCGTACTCACATCACCCCGGCAGCCTTCGAACCGTTCGCAGATGACCTTGCGCACCGCAGGATCATCGTCATCGAGTAGCTTAATCAGATGAGGGAGCTCGTTCTCAACATGCATCACTAATATAGCCGTTGATGCGGGAAGGCGCCCTTTACCAAGGCATACCTGCCTGGCCAGCAGGCGAGGAATGGTGCGCGATGCTGGATTTGAACCAGCGACATCTAGCGTGTCGAGCTAGCGCTCTACCACTGAGCTAATCGCGCGTCGGGGGACCGGGGCAAGATGGATGGGGTGCCGCGAGGGTGCAAGGAAGATTTATCAGGGCGTGCCAGGGTCCGAACTGAGCGCTTTATCGGGAAGCCGGCCTCTGAATGTTGAGGCAGGGGGTATTGATCAAGCGATATAGAAAAAAGAGGGACGCCGTTTCCGACGTCCCTCTTGTGCGAAATGGTTGTTAGTCTGCCGACTTTAGCGCTTCTTTCTACTCGCCGCCTTACGCTTAGCCGCCTTCTTGGCGGGCTTACGCTTGGCAGCCTTCTTGGCAGGCTTAGCTTTAGCGGCCTTCTTGGCAGGCTTAGCTTTAGCGGCCTTCTTGGCAGGCTTGCGCTTGGCCGCCTTCTTCTTGGCGGCCTTCTTGGCAGGCTTGCGCTTGGCCGCCTTCTTCTTGGCGGCCTTCTTTGCAGGCTTACGCTTTGCAGCCTTCTTCTTGGCGGCCTTCTTTGCAGGCTTGCGCTTGGCCGCCTTCTTCTTGGCGGCCTTCTTCGCAGGCTTGCGCTTGGCAGCCTTCTTGGCTGGTTTGCGCTTGGCCGCCTTCTTGGCGGGCTTACGCTTTGCAGCTTTCTTCGCAGGCTTGCGCTTGGCAGCCTTCTTGGCAGGTTTCCGCTTTGCAGCGGCTTTTCTTTTTGTGGTCTTCTTCTTTGCAGCCATGGCTCTATGCTGTTTGAGTTCGCCCTCAACGGCGGTTTTCTCCTCTGGTGTCAAAGCACCGTTGGAGAGTAGATGTAGAATAGCGCGACCAATGCTCCCTCCGAAAGCGTTTAAGAGAAAATCTTTTGCAAGTGGAGAGACGATACTTTCTTGACTTTTAGTTGCTTTGTAGATGTACAATCGACCTTCACGCGTTGCTTCTACCAGCTCCTTGCGCTGCAAGCTTTGCAACACGGAGAGGATTGTTGTGTAGGCGCGTTCTTTTTCATCAGGGATAGTTTCTCTTACGAAGGCGACCGTGGAAGGTCCTGCTGAATACAAAACGGAGAGCACTTGCAGCTCGAGACGGGAAGGACGAGATGGCGTTTTCATATTTTCATGGAGGATCTCCAAGTAGTACGCGAACGGGAAGACGATCATTTAAGCAAGGTCGATCCTGCCTCAGCGGTAGTATTTCGTCCTTATTTTTCAGGGGTTTCCTTCCTGAGAGAAAATTTCAGGAGAATGAACAACAGGCAGCTGGGAATATCGTCCCCCTCGGTAACCGTCTCTTTCCAGGGCGAGATGGTCTGTGAGGGCGTGAGTAGCTTCAACGCCTCAGGGAGTGAGCTTCACCCGTGGCCTGCTGAGCTCCGGGTTGATTGCCTGCAGAGTGGACCAGAGCTGCTTTTCGGAAGGATGGCCGCTGAAAAGAACGGAGCCATCGATCTTGAGAACGGTAATGGTCGGAAGTTCCAGGACACGGAGTTTACGGGCAAGAGATTCCCGGGAGTTATCCACAATCCAGCCTCCAGCCGTTTCGGCGGTAATAGCTGCACGGAATTTTTTCGCTTCGGTCAGAGCTTCCTTGCCTGGCTCGATTAGGATCGAAGCGACCGGAATGCCGTGGGAGCTGAGCTCTTTTACCATGGCGAGGAAGTCCGGGAGATGATCTTCCGACTCGCTACTCCAAGGAGACCAGAAGTGAATGACAAGATGATCGGATTGTCTGGCAAGAACTCGCAGAGCAACCTTTTTGCCGTCCGCTTGGCTTGTGAAGCTTCGAGCGAAGTCAATCCTGAGCTTGGAGAGAGCCTGGTCACGGCGAAGCCGGTCGATATGGGGAGCAAAGGCGGCAGCCTGTCGGGGACTGAGCCAGAAGGCTTCGGTGATGTGGTCCTTGAAGCGCTTTACATCTCCTTTCTCAAGAGCCTCGAGAGCGGAGCAGTATTCAATGATGGAGAAGAATTCCTCAGCTACACTGAAGATGATGGAGTCATCGATGCGGAAGGAAGGTTTTTGTTTCTCGAGGACCGGACCGAGTGCTGCCACTGCGGCAAAGTCTTCCTGATCTACGAGGAAGAGAAAGCGGGCTTCCAGGATCGCCTGCTCGGGGATCCCGGATTTGCGCGCAGAGGCAATCGCCTGATCCAGCTCTTTCCGGGTTTCGGACTCGAAGAGAGCTTGGATCAATTGCTCCTCATCCCCTCCGGGAGGAGCGTCCTGGGCAATACCGGACAGGGGCAGGAAGCCGATTATAATGGCAAGTCCAGCGGGAAGGAGGCCGGTGGCGGAAACGCGAGTCAATTGCTGTTCGGGATCTGGAGTGTTCGTCCTGTCTGAATATTGGTTCCGGAGATTCCGTTGGCGGCCTGGATTGCCTCGATGGTTGTGCCATAACGCTTGGCGAGCCCCCAGAGGGAATCGCCCTTCGCAACGGTATGGGGAACGGTGTTCCCAGCCGGTGCTGCGCCGGGAGGGACACCCGGAAAGGAGGGAATGGGAGCAGGGGTAGCTCCGGTCAGGGGAGGAATGGGTGCAGGTGCAGGAGGTGCGTTATGGACACTGGGAAGTGGTTGATAAGGCGCGCCCTCAGGACCGGCTCCGGGAACTCCAAAATCGTCTACCTGTCCGTAGGGAGATTGTCCGGCAGCCTGAGCGTCCTTCAATTTCTTGTATTCAGCGTAGTCAGGGTCCAGTGCGGTGCACGATGCGAACACGATAGAAAATCCAATGGCGGAGTAGTGTGTCATCCTCATGAGCAGGGAGATTAAGCTATTAGTTAGGAAAAACGAAATAAATTTTGCAGCTTTTCTAGCACATGAAACGATGCCGGTCCTGCTTTATTCAATTCTCGATCCTGAAGAAGCTTCGCACCGTATTCTCGGTATGGGCTGCAAATTGCTCGAGTGCCTCGGAGCGGGCTTCCGAAATACATCTTGCCGTGCAGAGGGAATGAGCCGGTTCGCAGCGTTTGCCTCTATGTGGGACCGGGGCGAGGTAGGGAGAATCGGTCTCTATCATGATACGGTCGGCCGGGGTCCTGATGGCGGCATCGAGAACCTCGGTGGCGTTCTTGAAGGTAGCGATCCCGGTGAAGGAGACCAAGCCCCCGAGATCCAGGACCCGTTTGGCCTGGGAGAAAGGGCCGGGAAAGCAGTGGAAGACGGCTTGCAGGCTGCTTGCAAACGGTTCGTAAATGGTGAGGGCATCATCAAATGAAGCCTTGCCGCTTTGATCGCGGGTATGGATGACGACGTTCAGTCCCAGTTCGGCTGCAAGTTCGAAATGTTGCTGCAGGAAATCACGCTGCCGCTGATGATAATCATCCTCTGTCCAGCCCGGGGGAGGGGGATGATAGTAGTCGAGCCCTGTTTCACCAATAGCGGCTACCCTTGGATGCCTGGCGAATTCGCGAAGCTCCGGGAGATATTCATCCGGGGTCTCATGAACATCACAGGGGTGAATTCCCACACAGGCGAATACCTGAGGAAAGCTTTCGGCCAGTTCCAGATTCCGGGGAATGTCTCCAAGGTTGGTCGCGAGGGTGATCAAGCGCTTCACGCCAGCTTCCCGGGCCCGGTCGAGAAGAGATGGAATTTCCTCGGCCGGGAACTTATGGGATGCAAGGTGGCAATGGCTGTCGGTGAGCATCAGAATTGGGAGGCCGGAGCAACCAGCTATTCCTGCAGGATGGTTTCTCCCCGGTAGAGACAGGCGTAGGGAATGAAGACGACGGCAGTGATGAACATCAGGATAGTGAAGAACCAGTAATAGGAGGCGCCTTCCAGCCGTTCGCCGCCGCCTGCGAAGAAGGTCCTCCTGAATTCTCCGGCATCCTCCTGGTCCATCTCGTCCTGATAGCCGATCTCTTCCTTGCGGCGCTCCAGCCATGTGCGGTCGGGGCGCAGGGACTCGGTCCATGACTTGGACTGTTCCTTCTTTTTCTCCCTCAGGGAAATACGAATCCCGACGTCCCATTGCGTCTGCGCCTCCTGGTCCGGCCCATCACTGGTGATGCGAGCAGTCTGGCTGTTTTCCAGTTGGTAGTGGAAGGGTTGGCCCCATTGGTCCTTCAGTTCACTGAGTTCCTCTGCCCCCACTTCTGGCCGGGGCAATTTGGAGCCATTCGACCGGACCCAAGCTTCTATTCTGGAGGCTGCAGCCTCCAGGGATTCCCGGCCCGGCACCTTGACTTTTGTCTGGCCTCCGAACTTGAGAGAGTAGACGAGATCGTCGTCTGTTCCCATGGTGTCATCAGCGCCAGCATGGGCCTTGGTAGCAGTGGATTTGTGGTCCTTACCGGCCGCAATTTCCAAATTTTTCTGTAAGGCCTTACCGGGCTCCGGAATCTGGATGTAGCTATTTACCCCGGCGGTGAAGAGGTTCCCGAGCGCCACGGCAGCAAGGAAGAGGCCAAGGATCATGGACTTCATTGTGCGGGGAGCCTGGGTATAAGCGAATTCAAGGGCTACGATTGAGACAAGGATCTCTGCCGCGGTCAGTAGGAGATAGGCCAGCATCTGCCACCCGATATTTGGACGTTGTCCGGCATCGATCCACTCCTGGATAGTCGAGCTGAGAATAAAAGCGGCGCCCATCAGAAAGAGCCCGGCACCGATTTTACGCAGCGGAGTAAGCTTTATTACTTTGCCTACCCTGGGGTAGACAATGAAGGTGAAGAGGGGGATGAGAGTGAGAATGAGAATCGGGTTGACCGCTTGGATCTGGGATTCCAGCCATTCTACCCCGAGGAAGTTCCGGTCCATCTCCCGGGCTTGGAACACCCACCGGGAAGCAGTCTGATCGAAGAGGGCCCAGAACATGGCAACAAAGAGGAAGAGGACCGAGAGCTTTGCCATGGCCTTGAGCCCTACCGGGCTGAAGGTTTCCCTCAGGAATGCTTTGCCTCCGGGTGGGACATGGATAAATCGATTGCGCCCCATCCAGAACACAACGGTTGCCAGGACCATGAGCACCCCGGGAACGCCGAAGGCAAGGTGCGGGCCATACCACTCCAGCAACCAGGGAGTCAGCATGGTGGAAAGGAAGGCTCCAAGGTTGATGGACCAGTAAAAGTAGTTGAAGACCCGGGTGACGAGGTGGCTGTTGGATTTGCCGAACTGGTCTCCGACATGAGCCGAGACGCAGGGCTTGATTCCACCTGAGCCAAGCGAAATCAGAACGAGCCCGGCAACAAACCAGATTGCGGCATCACCCTGGATTCCCATCAGGGCGAGTGCGGCGTGGCCTGCGCAGTAGACAATAGAGAGACGGATAATGGTTTTATATTTCCCAAAGACGGCGTCTGAGATGAAGGCTCCGAGCAGAGGAGTAATATAAACTGCAAAAGTGAAGAGGTGTACCTTCTCAGTAGCTGAGGCCTCGCCCATCGCCTGGCCCGGGGTATCATTCATGAGCCAGAGATACTTGGTCATGAAGACTGCCAGGATGGTCTTCATCCCATAGAAGCTGAATCTCTCGGCGGCCTCGTTGCCGATGATATAGGGGATGCCCGAGGGCATCCCGGTCAGTTGAGGATCCGGGGAACTGCGGTGTTTCGACATGGGAGATCGTACGGGAGTGAGAGAGGCTCAGTTCACCGGACTCAAGGTCCGGGTGCAATCGGAATTCAGGCGATGGGGGGATTCCACCCCTACAGGTTTACCAGCGAATGGCGGCAGCGGCCCAGGTAAGACCTGCTCCGAAAGCCACGAGGACGATATGGTCTCCCGGTCCGAACTTGCCTGAGCGGTGAGCCTCATCGAGGGCGATGGGACAGGCCGCGGCAGAGGTATTCCCATACTTATGGAGATTCACGAATACCCGTTCCTCGGGAATTTCGATCCGTTTGGTGATGGCCTCGATGATCCGGAGGTTCGCCTGGTGGGGAATGAGAAGCTTGATGTCCTCCGGTTTGAGTCCCGAGCGTTCGATGACTGAGTTGGCTGAGTCCCGCATACGGGTGACGGCCTGCTTGAAGACATCACCCCCAACCATGGCGAGGGTGGCGAGGCGTTGGTCGGCATTCTCGATGGTAATAGGGCAGGCGGAGCCTCCGCCGGGGATGTTGAGGAGGTCGGTCTGAGCGCCATCTGTCCCGATGTCCGTGGCCAGGATCTTGCCCTCTCCCTCTTCCGCCCGCTTTAGAATGGCAGCTCCGGCACCGTCCCCGAAGAGGACGCAGGTCGAGCGATCATCCCAGTTCACGAAGGCGGAAAGTTTCTCGGCCCCGAGGATGAGAGCGTTTTCGAAGGCGCCATCTGAGATCAGGCGCTCGGCAAGCTTCATGGCATAAAGGAAGCCCGAGCACGCGGCGGAGATGTCAAATGCGACAGCCCGGGGTGCTCCTAGATCATGTTGCACGTAGCAGGCCGTGGCCGGGGTGAGGGTGTTGGGTGTGATGGTCGCCACGATGATGAGCTGGAGCTCGGAAGCATCCATGCCTGCCTGCTCAAGGGCCTTTCTCGAGGCCTTGGCCGCCATGTGTGAGGTAAATTCGTCCTCGGCCGCGATACGGCGTTCCTTGATTCCGGTCCGGGTGGTGATCCACTCGTCAGAGGTCTCAACCATGATTTCCAGGTCGGCATTGGTCAGAACCCTTTCGGGGACATAACTCCCTGTGCCTGCAATCGCTACCGGAAGCTGCGAGACCGTTCCGCTCATCGATGTGGAGTCAATGCCAGCTTTGGTAATCGAGCAAGCCCCGCTTCCTTAAATCTGGGGCTCTTCTGCCTGGCCGGTGAACCCTAGGCGATCGCCTTAATGGCCCTTACGATGTGAGGATTGACATCGTGGTGGATGGCTTCCGCGGCAGCCCGGATGGCATTCTGGATAGCCAGGGCGGAGGACGAACCATGGGCAATGATGCAGATGCCGTTGACCCCGAGGAGTGGGCTCCCTCCGTAGGTTTCGTAGTTCAGGCGGTCCTTTACCTCCCGGAAGCCCCCCCTGGCGAGGAACGCACCAGCCTTGCGGACAGGATTGGCTTCCATGCCTTCCCTGAGCCATTTGGTCATCGCCTTGGCGGTGGCCCCGCAAGTCTTTAGCAGGACGTTGCCCACGAACCCATCACAGAGGCAGACGTCGAGCCGGCTCATGAAAAGGTCATAGCCTTCAACATTGCCGCGCCAGTCGAAGGAGGCTTTTCCCGAGTCCACATAGTCCTTGATGAGGGCGAATGTTTCCTTTGTGAAATCAGTACCTTTTTCTTCCTCTTCGCCGTTGGACATGATGCCAACTACCGGGTTTTCAACCTGCAGAACATGCCGGGCATAGACGCTGCCCATGATGGCGTAGCCAAGAAGGTGACGCGGTTTCGCGCCGGGATTTGCTCCGGCATCGAGGAGACGGCAGAACCCGAATTCGTTGGGGATGGGGGAAGCGATCCCGGCCCGCTCAACTCCTTCCAGGTGGCGGAGCTTCAGGGTGGAGGCGGCGACTGCGGCACCTGTATTTCCAGCGCTCACAACAGCCTCCGCACGTCCTTCCCTTACAAGGTCCGTGGCGACGGAAATGGATGATTGCTTCTTACGTCTGATGGCACTGACTGCGGATTCGGACATCCCGACCACTTCCGGGGCGTGGATAATCTCCAGACGTGAATCGGTCAGGCCATGCTGGAGGCAGCCTGCCTCCAGGGTGTCGGCATCGCCGACAAGGAACAGGGTCTCCATGGAGGGGCTCAGGGCGAGCGCATCGCGGGCTCCCACGATGTTGACCTCGGGGGCCCGGTCCCCGCCCATTGCATCGAGGGCGATTTTCATACGGAAACCCGGAAAGCTTGGGGTGCCCCGGGAGAAGAGTTGGAGGATGGTGGCGTCGCCACCAGGGACGCTACATTACGTCTACGTCAAGAACCTGACGTTCACGGTAGAATCCACAGGAAGGGCACGCAATGTGGCCGGGGACACGGCTGCCACACTCGGGGCAGGTCTGAAGCAGCGGTTTGCGCCAGCGATTGGCACCCCGGCGCATGCGCTGCTTCATTTTCGAGGTTCTGCGTTTGGGCACTGCCATGGCGAAATGGGGCGATTAGGGTTGGTTCTCGGGGTTTTCCAGCCCGTCGAGGGCAGCCCATCGGCTATCCCCTTGCTCGGCGGGCGGGACATCTACAACATCCCCCGTGGGCTTGTCCACTGCTAAATACCGGGGGTTAATTTCACAGGGAGCGGGGTCATCGCCTTCGTCACAGCGGGGATAAGGCGGGAAATTGAGGAGAATTTCTTCCCGGAGAGCATCGGTAGCGTCAATCTCCGTGCGGGTCCCTATTTCAAGGGAAATTGCGGCTTCAGGAAGACTGATGGTCTTCCTGAAGAGGGTCAGGGTTCTGACGCACTGGAATTCGAAGGGAGCCTCCAGGGCTCCCTGGAGGAGGAGTTCATCACCAAAACGCTGGATCTGCAGACGCAAGGAGAGCTCTCCAAGCGGCTTGGCATCACCCTCCGGGAGGTCAAAGATGTCGGCGGGGAGCTTGTCATCGACAAGCTGACCTTCCTCGGGGAGCAGGGCGAGATCGATGACAAGCCGTTCCATGAGGTTAATGTAGATTGAATCTTGGGCCCGGACGATTGAAATAAGAGCCGTGGAGCGCATTCCCCCACATGTCCTTCTCGGGGCCTACACCGAGGGCGTCTTTCCCATGGCAGAGGAGGGAGAGATCCTGTGGTTCTCCCCCCTTCAGCGGGGACTTATCCCCCTCGATGATCGTTTTCACGTTCCTCATGGATTGAAGCGGGTGCTCAAACGGAAGCCTTTCGAGGTAAAGCGTAACTCGGCCTTTCGTCAGGTGATTGAAGCGTGTGGGGAACGGGAAGAGACCTGGATAGACGGAGTCATTATCGATAGTTATGTGCACCTGCATGAGATGGGCTTTGCCCATTCGTTTGAGTGCTGGGATGAAGAAGGGCTGCAGGGAGGGCTCTATGGCGTATCCCTCGGAAGGGCGTTCTTCGGAGAATCCATGTTCTCGAGGAAGAATGATGCCAGCAAGGTTGCTCTGGTTCATCTGGTCGAATGGTTGCGCGAGGAGGACTACCTGCTTCTTGATACCCAGTGGATGACTGACCATCTACGCCAGTTTGGTGGGGAAGAGATCCCGCGCGAGGACTACTTCATGCTCCTGGATGAGGCGCTTGAAGGAATCTACGAAGCTCAGTCGCACATGACACCAGAGGAGCCTCCGCCTTCCTGAGTTTTGCGGCGGGAGTGAAGCCCCACTCAACGAGGACGGTCTTCATGCCGGCAGACCTGCCGGTTTCGAAATCGACCAGCGAATCCCCGACGAAGGCGATTTCCGAAGGGGGCAGCTCCATTCGCCGGGCTATTTGGAGGGCGCCGGAAGGGTCGGGTTTTCGTGGCAGGGAGTCCTGCTGGCCAAGGATCATGATCCAGGGAACCCAGGAGAACATTCGCGCCATGATTTGCTCGGTATACTGATGAGGCTTGTTGGAACAGACTCCCAGGGAGAAGCCTTGGCTGTCCAGTTCCTCAAGCATCTCCCGGATTCCCGGATAAAGCTGCGTGCCTTCCAGCGAGCTTTCCGCATAAGCGGCAAGAAAGTCCCGATGAACATCCTCCACCAATTCCCCGGGAGGCTCGCCCCCGATGCCACGTCGTACGAGCATTCTGCTACCGTCTCCTATGAACGTCTCTACCCGGCTGGCGGGATGGGGGGTGAGTCCATGATTGTCTAGGGCCTGATTGAGGCCGGCGGTAATTCCCGGCAGGGAATCAACCAAGGTCCCGTCGAGATCGAAGATAGCGGCCCGGGTCACGCTTGTGCTTTTTGGCAGGGCCCCTACTGGGAAAGCAATGCCACCAGGGCCTCGTCGCTGAAGGCGGAAGGGTCCTCGGCAGCCTGAGCGAGCATCTCTTCGTCAAGCAGAGCGTCCAATTGCGGGATCTGTGGCTCTGCTATCACGGTGGGCCCGGGAACATCCCTGGCGTTCTCGGTCGAAGGGTTCAGGTTAGCCAAGATGAGAATGGTAGCTGCGATGGCAGCGAGGGAACCGGCGAAGACTGGCCTGGGGGAGAGGAGGGATTTCCACCATGGGAGGCGGGTCTCGCTTGCGAGGCGCACTTCCCTCATGACGTTACGCACGAACAGAGGGCTGACCTCGGGAGCCTCAGTCTTGTCGACAAGGTCCCAGACGGGGTCGTTTTCCCACTTGTTCTCTTCTTCCCTGATGCTCATGGGCAGGATTCTACGGGGTATTTAACACTGCCCACCGTGGAAAGTTTCATGATTTTAGGGAAAATTATTGGAAATTTCAGGCTCCGTGGCCCCGCTGCCTAGTTGTATTGCCCGGAGAGCTGGCCCCGCACCTTCAGCAGGAGTTTCTTGGTGGCAATGATGCCGGCCTCCTCGCTGATTTTTCCTCCCTCATACTCGATACCAACGTGGCCGCGGTAGCCTGCTTCGAGGACTAGCTTGAGGGCCTTCACGTAGTCGGTCCTGGTTTCGTTCCCTTCGGCATCGAAATTGTGGCTCTTGGCGCTTACCCCCTTGGCAAACGGCATGAGCTCCTTGATTCCGAGATAGCGGTCGTACTTTCCGAAATTCCCGAAGTCCGGCAGGGAGCCGCAATTGGGCAGGCCGACGTTCTTGAGGACTGTGGAGAGCCACTTTCCATTGGAAGAGAGCCCGCCATGATTCTCCACGATGACATTGATCCCGTGTTCCTTGCCGAATTCGGAGAGTCCACGCAGGCCCTTGGTGGTATTGTCAGCCTTTTCCTCGTCAGATTTGCCCACCCCATGGGCATTGACCCTGATTGAATGGCACCCAAGGAACTTGGCAGCCTCCACCCATTTTTTGTGATTATCGATGACCTTCTGTCGTCTGGCTTCTTCTGCTTCTCCAAGGTGTCCCTCCCCGTCGATCATGATAAGCAGGCTTTTCACCCCGAGGTCGTCGCACCGTTTCCTGAGTTCTCCGAGGTAGGCCTTGTCCTTCGCCTTATCCTTGAAGAACTGGTTGACGTATTCCACGGCAGTGATGCCAAATTTTTCCTTGGAAACCCTTGGGAAGTCGAGATTGGTCATCTTCTTTCCAAAGAGGGTCTTGTGGAGAGACCATTCAGCCAGGGAAATTTCAAAGAGTGGTTTTCCTTTCTTATGGTGATCGGCGAGAGCAAGGGCAGGAGCGAGGGACAGTCCGCCCGCGGCGGCGCTCTGCTTGAGAAAGAGGCGTCTGGAAGTCATTGGAGGGAAACTAGATCAGGTCGCGCTGGCGGGGAAAGCCCCAAGTATGGGACAAAGAGGGCCGGTCCATGCAGGCCAGCGCTTCGGAAGTGACAAGGCCGGGGTTCGGGGTGGGGAAGACAGACAATTTTCAGGATGAATCAGCAAGTTGCGATTGGGGGAGAGGGGAAAACAGGGTAGCCCTACCCCATGAGCATTACCACCAGGCGTGGAGATGATGGTCGAACCGACCTGATGTTTGGCAAGCGAATCTCCAAGATCGATCCACGCGTCGAGGCAATAGGATCCGTGGATGAACTCAACGCGGCCCTCGGATTGGCCCGGGTCGAGTCGGGGAGTGATCTTGATCAATCGATTGATTGCCTGCAGGGCTATCTGGTTGGATTGATGGGAGAGCTGGCGGTTCTTCCTGAGGATAACAAGCGCTATGGGGAATCCGGCCATCCCTCCATCGGAAAGGACGCAGTGGCGATGCTGGAGGGCCTCGCCGGAGAGCTTGAGAGCGGGGGGATAACTTTCGACGGATGGGCCCGTCCGGGTGCCCGGGGTAACCGGGTCGGGGCCCAGCTCGATTTTGCCCGGACGATATGCCGGAGGGCAGAACGCCGGGTGCTGGCGCTGGGAGATGAGGTTTCGAACGCTGAGATTCCCCTTTTTCTGAACCGTCTCTCGGATCTTCTCTGGCTTCTCGCACGCCAGTTGGAAAGCCAGTCGTGAAGCCGCGTCCGGAAATTTCAGATTTGGAATTTCAAATCGCGGGCGCTGGGCTAACGTGTGGCAATGATGAAATTGCCTGCCATCCTTCTTCTCGTCGCCCTTGCCGGTTCCGTGGCCTCCGCCGCTCCCAAGGTGCGTTGGCCGCGTGATGTCGTGGAGTGGGAGAAACTCAAGGAGGCGGAAAAGGTCGCGCAGGAGGAGGGTAAGGGCTTTGCCTTTATTTTCATTCCCTCGATATGGGACGCGAAAGACGCCGGGGTGGCCCGATCAATCGATGCAACAAACGATGCTATCAGGGCCCTTAAGTCGTTCTGTCTGATGGTGAAAGGGGACTATCAGGAAGTGGTGGATGCCTCGCGGGGCAAGGATAACGGGGTTCCCAAGGCCCTTGTCACCGGCCTGAGTGGAGCAGGGAATACCTATCCCCTGGTCGTGGTTCTCGATGGAGAGATGAAAACAGTTCTCGGGAAAACCTCCGGCAAGGAAATCAATGAGGAAGGCAGCAAGGTGTTTCGTGAGGCCAAGAAGAAGCACCGCGAGCTGCAGAAGAACAAGGAGGAGTAGCAGCTGCCGGGATTGGCCTGGCAGTCAAGTTCGCCCGGGGAGGGATTATCACCGGAGACTAGAGAATGTCGCCAGGCTGGTAGGTGGCAGCCTCGGGATGCCGCTCGGCCAGGTTCGTGACGGCCTGGATGAAGGCATCGACCTGGGCGGTTGCTGCCCCGGTGTTGTTCTGTCCCGCCTCGAAGACTTCCTGCAGCTGCTCCCGGGAAACGGGAACGCGCTCGTCTGCGGCGAGGCGGTCGAGCAGGTTGTTCTGGGAAATTGCTCCCTCCCGGAGCTCCCGCGCCACCGCCAGGGCATGTTCCTTGATGGCGGCATGTGCGGTTTCACGCCCTGCCCCGGCCTTGACTGCCGCCATCAGAAAGGAAGTGCTGAGAAGGAAGGGCATGTAGCGATCGTTTTCCCTGTCGATGGTGCCGGTGAAAACCTGCATCTGGTTCAGGATGGTAAGGAAAGTTTCGAAGAGTCCGTCTGCGGCAAAGAATGCATCGGGCAGCATGACACGTCGTACTACGGAGCAGGAGACATCTCCTTCGTTCCACTGGGTGCCGCTCAGTCCCGCTCCCATTGCGAGATAGCCCTTCAGGATGACGTGGAAGCCGTTTACCCGCTCGCAGGACCGGGCATTCATCTTGTGAGGCATGGCGCTGGAACCGGTTTGCCCCTTGGCGAACCCTTCTGAGGCCAGCTCGTGTCCTGCCATCAGGCGCAGGGTAGTAGCCATTGAGGATGGAGCGGAGGCGAGTTCGGTAAGCGCCGAGACCGTCCGCAGGTCCAGAGACCTTGGATAAACCTGTCCCACGCACACCCAGTCGCCCGGCAGGCCGAGATGGGAGGCAACTCCCTGTTCCAGTTCCCTGACCGTGCTGATGTCGCCCTCGAAAAGCGAGAGCTGGTCCATCTGTGTTCCCACCGCTCCCTTCAGCCCCCGCACCGGATAGCTCTCGATCAGATGCTCAAGGCTTTTCAGGGAATCGAGGAGTTCCTCGCCGGACATGGCAAGGCGCTTGCCGACAGTGGTCGGTTGGGCTGCCACGTTGTGGGTTCGGCCTGCGATGATCATGTCTCTCCATTCGTCGGCCCGCCTGGCGAGGGCCGCAAGGGTGGCGACCGCCTTGTCGTGGATGATGCGCAGGGAGGAGAAGACTTGGAGTTGCTCAACATTCTCGGTGAGGTCCCGTGAAGTCATGCCCTTGTGAATTTCCTGATGGCCGGCAAGGTCATTGAATTCCTCAAGCCGGGCCTTCACATCATGGCGGGAGATCCGCTCCCGTTCCTGGATGGAGTCGAGGTTGACCTCTTCCCTGACCTTTTCGTAATCGGCAATGGACTCTTCGGGGATGGGAAGGCCGAGTTCGCGCTGGGCCTTCATGACTGCGATCCAGAAGTCCCGCTCCAGCACGATACGGCCCTCCGCGGACCAGATCTCCCTCATGGCCGGGGAGGCATAACGATCAGCGAGGACGTTGGGAATCATGACAGGAAAGAGAGGTAGCTGAATGCGGCCCTGGTAGCAAGCCGCGGGAGGCGCTCACAGGGCATGGTGACCAACCCGCGTCGATGAAGGGAGCAGTGGCATGCGGGTCGGGGGAACTGTTTCAGGGAAAGAGGTAGCCCTCGCGCGTAATGCGAAAACCGCCACCGTGCTGCCCATCGAGGAACCACTCCCCATCCAGTTCCTGCCCTTGCTCAAGGATCACCCCGCGGAGTTGGAAGCGTCTTCCTGAAAACTGGATTTCCCCTTCCTGGTTTCCCAGCGGTTGGTAGCGGCCTCTCCCGGAGAACTCTTCATTGAGGGTTCGACCTGCTTGTCGACTTGCTTCGTTTGCAGGAGGGTTGCCCCATCGGGAGAGCTGGATCTCAAGCTCAAAGGCTTCTTCCGCATTGAATCCCCGCGGGATTAAGGCTGTTCCCCGGTAGAACATGCGTTCTCCTGCGGTATCCATCGCCAGGTCCATGGCGGCCTGCCTGCCTCCAGTCGGAGCCAACTCCGGGTTGGAAGCACAGGAGTTCAGCAGCAGGAAGAGGCAGGTAATTGCCGGCAGGATTTCCTTTGGTGCAAGCATCATCCGTTACAGTCTTCCGGGGTCAGCTTTCCGTGAGAACTTTGTCCAGTTGCTGAATGAGGTTATTCCGCAGGGGCCGGGCTTCCCGGGCGAGCAGGCGTTGCTCCTCCTCATAGGTGCTGCGCCCCTCGGTGGTCTCGACGGGAATGGGTTCATACCCGAAGCCTGTGAGGTCATAGGGGCTGGCACGCATGTCGATTTCGCGCGCTTTCAGGGCGAGGTGGAAGCATTGCCAGAGAAGATCACTTGAGATCCAGGGTAGTGCCTTGGCTGCCCACTTGTAGAGATCCATGTTTGCGTGAATACATCCCGGTTGCTCGTTTTCCTCGCGGGTCAGCAGGCCCGGTTGGAGACGATTGAGTTTCTGTGCTTCTGGTGCGAAGAAGCGGAAGGCGTCGAAATGGCTGCAGCAGAGTGGCCGGGCCCGGACCAGAGCATCGATCTCTTCCTGGGGCAGGCGCAGAGGAACGGTCTTTTCGTGGCGGACCATCATTCCCCGGTAGACCATGGCCCATTCATGCAGTCCGTGGCAGGCGAAGTTTGGTGGACGTGACTGGGTAGCGCGAAGAAGGCACAGGGTAAACTGCAGACGCTCCCGGGACTTTCCTTCCAGTCGGGCCGGGTCGACGGAACAGGATCCTCCTTCGAAGCGATAGTGCCTTTCCTGAAACATGCCCCGGGCTTCCGGGCAGTCTTCCAGAAGCACCCCAAGCCCCGGATGCCAGCGTTCCAGTTTACCAAGCGAGAGCCGGTAATAAGTATGCAGGAAATCGTGAACCGGATGCTTTTCGCCCCGCGCCCTGCGGTCCCGGGTAGGTTGTGTCCAGGCCCGGGCCCGCGCGCGATGACCGGATGCGGTCTGAAGCCAGTCCTCTTTTACGAGTGGGGGAGGGGCAAGGGCATTCATTTCCCGGAGCTTTTCCCGAGGCCGATCACGGCCTCCCCGAACTTTTCACCGAGGTCGAGGTAGCCTGCGGTGTCGTAGTGCCAGGGGTCGGAGTTCTTGTAGGAATCGGTCGAGGTGACGAGGGCGGCATGGTCGTCCTTCCGGGCAAAGGAGGCCTGGGCTTCCCGGATGGCACCCCCGAATTTCCAGACTTTCCAGTCGGTGATGCGGCCAATCACGACCGGGATCTCCCCGGCTCTGGTTCCGCCCAGGTCTCTGCGGATGAGATTCATGAGTCGGCTCAGATTGGCCTCGTAGCGACTGGCCACTTCTTCGGTGCCTGCGTCACTCTCTCCCTGCATCCAGAAGATCCCGGAGGGAATGAGGGTGTCCTTCTCTCCGTCATCATCCAGGTCCTTGTCGGCAAGGGCATTCTGCAGGGTGGCCTGAAAGTGATCATACTGGTTGACTCCCTTGCCCTCGCCTTTGCCGCCGCTCCATTCCGGGTCCCAGGCTCCGAATCGCTTCTGGGCTTCCGCCTTTGAATCGATGGCGGTGCCACCGCGTGAGTATTTGATGAAGGCAATGTGGGCATCGGGATGATGTTTTTTCAGAGTACGGGCGAGGGTGAGTTCCAGTCCGAAACGGTCCGAATAGGTGTGCTTGGAACCGTCGGACTTGAAGTTACGGCCGTGTCCCGGCTTGAGGGGAATCCACGCGCCGCGACCATCCGGCTTCTGGCCGTCGAGGCCCATGTTGCCATGGAAAATGTAGACGCCCTCGTAGCCCTTGCCCGCCTTCAGGTCTGCAGGGAGTTCAGCAACCTTGCCGTAGCCGTCCATATTGGACTGCCCTCCGAGGTAGTAGAGTCGGAATTCCTTTGCCGACGCGGGAATGCCCGCCGCCAACAGGGTCAGGAGAGACAGGAGAGTGGTTTTACGCATTTCGGTTCTGTAGCAGATGGAGGGTTCCTGTCGATGCCTGCGGTATTTTCAGGAAGCGGTCAGAACTCTATCAGCCGCTGGCGGTCATAGAAAGCCTTCCGCCAGCGGGTAATCAGCACTTCCTCGAACAGGCCCGCAGCCTGGAAAGGGTCATTCTGGACAAATTCCTCGACGGCTTCACGGGACTCCAAGTCGACGAGCAGGATTCCTCCATGAGCCTTGGTTGCTTCATCATCCAGCATCGCGCCAGCGGCAAGCAGCACTTCCTTATGCTTATCGAGGTAGGCCTTGTGGGCGGACTGGTGGGCCTCCCTCACCCCGGCGGAGCCGGGCTTGTCCCTGGTGATAATGGCAAATGGCATGGCTTTCCTGGTGTGGGCGGTGCCCAAGGCACCAGATGGCAGAGTCTGAGTTCCTCAGATTTTGCTAGAGGGGGGGCTGGTCTACCCCGATCTGTTCAAAGATACCCCGGGGGGCCCCCCCGGGAACCGGATCCGGGCGGATCTCATGAAGACCCAGGTCGTCGACAAGGTAATAGAAGAAGTGCGCCGGAATGGTGACCTTCCGGCCAGTGGCAGGGTAGGAATCGAATCCCGGGAAGGCGAGAGCCCCGGTGTGGGTGCCACCCTGACGCCACTTGACCCCGATCGCTCCCTCCTCGGTGAGCACAGGAGGGTCGTTGTCATATGTCCAGTCGGGGAACCCCCGGTAAAGAGCTGAAAGGAAGGAGAGGATTTCACTGCATTCCATGGTGCGGGCGGGAGTGACAAACCTGATGTCCCGGGCAAAGCTGTCCTCGATCTTCCCGAGGTCATGGTTCCGAAGCCCATCCATGTAGAGAGCGAGCGGGGTGGGGATCTCAATGGGGATGGTCATTTTGATGACTCCTGGTCCAGGCCCAGTTCTTTTGTGGTCCAGGGTGAAGCCCGTTCGTTGATTTCGGACCGGATGGTGGCTACGGTCCCGGCGCGGACTTCCTCCGCCATGTTCCCCCAGGCTCCACGTGTGTAGTTCAGGACATCTGCGATCTGCTGGTCGGTAAGGAGACCCCCATGGCCTGGCATCATGCTGTTGTAATACTTGCCACCTGCGTGGAGTGGGCCCTGCAGTCCCTTCAGGATAATCCTCGTGGGTAGATCCACGGGTCCCAGAAGATTCCTGGAGCCGACGAGGGGAGGAAAAGCTCCGGGGAGCCCCTTGCCATCGGGTTGGTGGCAGGCCACGCAGGCAAGGTAGACCTGCTCGCCGCGTTGTGCGCTGGGGGAGAGGGGGACTTGTGGCGGGGGGGACTTGGGAGCGGTTGCGGTCTTGGTGACCCGTCTCGCGAGGGTGGAGTCAGATTGCAGGGCAAGAACCCGCAGTCCGTCCGAGATCGTTTCCGGATGTTCTTCAATCCTTTGCAGGGTGTTCGCGACAATCCTGCCAAGAAGTCCCTCAAGTTTACGTTCCTTTTTCTCTTCAAGGAGGGCCCGGAGAAATCCTTCCGGGTGGCGGATGATAGCGAGGCGGATGGCGTCTGCGAGGTGGTCGTTCCGATCGAGGGAGGGATCGGAAGTGACTAGTTGCAGCAGGTCCTTGCCGACCTGGGGGTCAGGAATGGATTCGACCAGCCGAAGGGCCGCCGCCTTGCGATCCATGGGGTGGCGCCCGGTATCGCGCGTACGACCGAGGTTGAGCTCGACGGCTTCCGGCTGCTCCCGGGTTGCGGGTGCTTGCAACCGTTTTTCTTTTACGCCGCCTGATCCGAGGCGATGAGCGATAGCAGCGGCTTGGACAGGATCGATCTTACGGTGCGCGGCGGCGGCCATGAGATGAAAGCGAGTGCGGGCCGATGCGGTCTCCAAGGCCGCCGCGACAAGGGCCTGGGAATCAAGCTTTTCGGAGAGGACCCTCTGGGCGGTGAGTCGCCAGAAAAGATTCGGGTGCTCCAATGCTTCGAGGGCACCCTGTATTGTCGTCACGTCGGGGTAGGAGTCATCCCGCGTCCCCCCGGGGTAAATACGGTAGATGCGGCCGTGTTCCCGGTCGCGGTCATCAGACTGGAGTGCGTTTCCCGCCCCCTTTTTGAAATGTCCCCGATAGGGGTTGTGATTGCAGATAGGATTGTACCAATCCGCCATCCACACCGCGCCATCCGGCCCGGTTTCGGCTGCCACCGGGGCAGACCAGGCATCTGCCGAGGCGTAGAGGTTGTGCTCGAATCCCGTGGTTTCGAAGCGATCACCCCGTCTCTCAATAACCGGGGCCGAGACGAGGTGCATGGGGGGCTCACAGACCAGGACTCTTCTGTTCCACCACTGCTGGGGAAACCTGCGACTCGTGTAGACGGCATGCCCTGCGGCGGAAGAATGCTGCTCTTTGGGACTGTTCTGGAAGTAGTCTGATGTGATGGGAGCGAGCAATTCCGGACCATCGGCCCTTGCTACCTTCTGCCCCTTCCGGCCTACCGCCTCGAAGTAGCGATTTGGAATGGAGCAGTACCAGCTTGCATTACCGTTGGCGGTGGAACCCACGAGGTCACCTTGCTCGGTGAATCCGAGGCCCCAGGTATTGTTGCTGGTGTCCTGCAGGATTTCGAAGTCGGAGCCATCGGGAAGAAAGCGGAAGACCGCCTGGGAGGACTTGTGACGTTTCCCTCTCACGGTGACATCGAGACCGCTGTATCCCACCGTGGCATAGATCCATCCGTCGAACCCATGACGCAGGTTGGAGACGCAGGCATGGGTGTCGCGCAAGCCGATCCCTGACCAGAGCACGTCCTTCCGATCTGCCCTCTTGTCACCATCCGTGTCCCGGAGCAGGACCATGTTTGGACCGTCGGTAGCAATTGCCCCCCCGGTCACCGGCAGGACGGAGGTACAGATGTTGAGCCCTTCTGCGAAAATGGTTACCGCGTCAGCCCGGCCATCACGATCGCGGTCTTCGAGGATCTTGATCCGGTCCTGTGGGTTTTTGGTGCCGATCTTGTGGGGGTAATCAAAGGCCTCCACGACCCATAGCCTCCCGAGGTGGTCCCAGTTCATGGCAATGGGATTCACCACGGTGGGTTCAGCGGCAAAGAGGCTGATCTCAAAGCCCGGTGGAACCTGGGCGAGTTTCAGGGAATCCCCGGGGGTGAGGGGGTTCTGGATCTGGTTGAGAGGGCCGACCGGGTTTTCGGGGTCCCTGGGTGCGGCCGCCTGACGGTAGCTGAGCTTGGGAAGATCTCCCGGAGCAAGCCAGCTCATGCGGTCATCCCGGGCGGTCCAGCGAATGGCCCGGTGGATGAGATCGTGATATTCGGGCAGGTCCCAGCAGCGGTGGTCATGGCCGCTGGCAGTGTAGAAGACCCGCCCCTTCCCGTAGGTCTTGACCCAGGTCCAGGGTTCGTCATCCCGTTTCTGTAGAATGATACGGTCCTTCCCGTGACGTTTATGCTCGTAGGTTTCGTCCCAGCATTCGAATCCCTCCCAGCCTTTCATGACCGGGTGGTCCTGGTTCACAATACGAGCCCGGAACACGCCTTTTCCATGGGACTTGAACTGGGCTCCGAGGAGGTCGACATATTCGGGAAAATCGGATTCCCGGAAACAGGCCGCCGCACAGTGCAGCAGGACACACCCACCTCCCCGGCGGGCGAAATTGAGAAGAGCCTTCCCCTGGGTCTTGACGTCCAACTTATAGAGATTGGCGAAGATGAGCAGGACGTCATACCGGGCGAGGTTCTCTTCGGTCAGGGCCTCGACGGAATGAGCATAGGTGATATTGACGGCCTTCGGGCCCAAGGCCTTGCGCAGGACGCGGAAACGGGTCGGGGGGTCATGATTGAAGAGATTCTTGCTGCCGAGGAAGAGAACCTCGACCCGACGCGGTGGTTCCTCTCCGCCTTCTTCCCCGTTGGTGCTGGTAACGAACCCCTTGAGGAGCACTCCGGCGCAAAGTAACAACAGGGCGAGCGGGAGGATACGGGCAGGTTTCACGGGGCAGCTCATGAGGTGGCCCAGTGGGCCTGCCCGTTATAGGGGGCTGGGCTTGGGGACGCCAGCTCATCCCGAGCAGAAAGCGGTGACTTCCGGGGGGCCTGTGATATGGACCTCACCATGAAAATGCTTTTGGTAGCCTTCCTTGCCTGTCTTCTCGCGGGAATCCTTCCTGCCGAGGAATCGTGGCCGCAGTTTCGTGGCCCCGGTGGTTTGGCGACAGCTCCCGAGGGTGCCAGGATTCCCCTGGAATGGAGCGAGGAGAAGAACCTGAAGTGGAAGACCGCGATCCCCGGGCCGGGATCATCCAGTCCGGTCTTCACTGGAAACCGCCTTTTTGTGACCTGTTATACCGGATATGGAACGAGTCCTGAGGAAGCGGGATCGGCCAGGGACCTGGGACGCCAGTTGCTCTGCCTCGATCGCAGCGACGGCAGGGTCCTGTGGAAGAAGTCCATCGAACTGGCCAATCCGGAGGATCCCTACCGGGGCTACCTGATGGAGCATGGCTATGCCAGCAGCACCCCGGTGACGGATGGCAGGAACGTCTATGTCTTCACGGGAAAGTCGGGGTTACATGCCTTCACGGTGGAGGGCAGGAGGCTCTGGACGAGGGAGATCGGGAAGAAGTCCAGCAACCGGCGCTGGGGGTCGGCGGCCAGTCCGGTAATCTACCGGGACCTGGTCATCATCAATGCGGCGGACGAGGCTCGCCAGCTCATTGCCTTCGACAAGAAGAGCGGGGAGGAGAAGTGGCGCTACGGGTCCGGGGAACTGGAACTCGCCTTTGCTACGCCGCAGTTTCTCGTGGCGGAGGATGGAAGCGACGAGATGGTGATGTCCATTCCTCATGAACTGTTTGCCCTCGATCCAGCCACCGGTCAGCGCAAGTGGCTGGCTCGCACCAAGGTGCCGGGGAATGTCTCCCCCTCGGTTGTCATCACGGAGGGCATGATCTGTGCCTTCGGGGGATACCCACGCAAGATGAGCATTGGATTAAAGCGTGGAGGGAGTGGTGATGTCACCGACAACCTGCGGTGGGACAGCAAGGTCACCACCTATGTGCCAACCCCGCTGGCCTACGGGGATCATCTCTACTGGGTGAACGACTCCGCGGAGGCGATCTGCATGGAGATTGCCTCCGGCAAGGTTGTCTCCAAGAAGACGGTGGAGGGGCTGGCGCGGTCCAAAAGATTCAGCTTTTATGCCTCGATGGTGCGGGCAGGAGACAGGCTCTATGCGGTCAGCCGTCATAACGGGACCTTTGTCTTCGAGGCCAATCAGGATATGAAGCAGATTGCGCAGAACAGCTTCGAGGACCGTTCCGATTTCAGCGGGACTCCTGCCATGGCGAAGGACGCGATCTACCTGCGGTCCGGGAAATTCATCTACTGCATCGGGGAATAGGATTTCCGATGTGCCTTCAGGGGCGGATGACCCTTCCAGACCTCCAGCGCCGGAAGCTCAACCCGACGGGAATGGCTGTCAGGAGGGCCAGCAAAATGAGCAGGAGCACCCTTCTGGAACCGGATTCGGGGAGGGCGCCGGGGGCAGGGCTCTTCTCGGCAGCTTTCCGGAGATAGGCTTGGAGCTGGAGAAGGCTGGCTTGGTCCAGGCCGGGGGGAGGATCTGAAATGATCGGGACAATGGCCTCAGCGAGGTCCCATCGTTCCCAGGCCATGAGGTCTGTCACGATTCCCGTGGCCATTGCGGGATGCCGTTCGAGGATTTTCTGGTAGGCCTGTGTGATCCGGGGCCGCAGATACTGGTGCCCCCGGTTCCCATGGACTGAAAGGGCGAGGGAGAGGGCCCGAATCTCGGCGGCGTCCCTCGCAGGGCCGGAGAGGTAGTTCCCTTGCAGGAAATCGAAGGCCGCATCCGGATTGAACTGGATCCATCCTGTCAGCCAGGCAGCGAGGTGCAGGCTACGACCGGATTTAGCAGCGGCCCTCACCTTGCCAGCGATGAGCTGGTGATCGATGTCTTCGTCGCTCTGGGCCAGCAGCAGGATATAGAGGGGATGCCAGTCAGTCAGACGGAAATTTTGCAGGGAGGCCCGCAGCTCTTGATGGGAAAGGGCCCCGGCGAATTCCCTGATCTGGTCGTAGGGCGCCCTCGCCACTTCAAGGTGGGCGAGGGCGCGAACCTGCTGGTTGCGGTGGCCAAGATACTCCGCAAAAAAGGAGGCCCGCTCCTTCGGGGCGGCCTTCCACTGCTCTCCACGTTTCAGGACCTCATCCACCAGCGGGGCAAAGGCGACGTCCGCATCCCCGACCCGGGCCCACTCGGGCTGAGAGCGCCCCTCGCGGGAGCCGTAGGCACAGATGACTTCCCGGTTCCGGTTCAGGGAAGGGCCTGGCTGGAGAGCCCCCTCAAGGAAAAACTCACGGTCTACCCCCGAGGCGTCACCCTTCAGGACCTTCACGATCCGGAGCCAGTAAGGGGCCCCGGGATCCTCTCGGGCGATGACGACAAGATCCGAGTTCAGGAGGTAATCGGCAGGAGAGGTGGTGGGGACCGGAAGGCAGATGAGGCACCCGTGCGACCGGGATCCTGTGTCCAGCAGCAGAGAGGCGAGCGCCAGCAAGCCCATCCTGACCAGGGCTGTGCGCTTGCGGTTCATGAGCGGAAGGCATCTACCCGGCCTTGCGCAGGGAACTGAGATATTCAACCAGGTCGGCCAGTTCGGCAGGCGTCATCAACTGGTGGAGCCCCTGGTACATCAGGGACTGTTTCATCTTGGTCCGGGTCTCGATGTCTTCCTTGGCAACGGTCTGCTTGGCCCCGCCGATCATGGTGATGTTGAGGTTCTCCTCGGTCTCCTCAATGATCCCGACCAGCTTGGTCTTGTTCTTCAGGACCACCTCCCAGCCCTCGAATCCCATGCTGATGCCGGCATCCGGCTGCAGGATGGCCAGGTAGAGGGCCTTGCGGTCCAGCTTGTCACCGATCTCCGAGAGTCCCGGACCGAAGTTGATCCCCACTCCACCGGCCTGATGGCAGACCAGGCAGGTCTTGGTGGCGAAGAGCTGCTTTCCCCTGGCGGGATCTCCCTTGAGCTTGAGCAGTTCACCGATGGAAGGGTAATCCGCCCCGCCGACGGCAAAGAGGGTCTTGGCCTCCTTCCGGATCTCCGGGTCGCGGGACAGCATGAGGATTTCAGAAGCGGTCTGGCGCAGATCCTTGTCCAGTTCACCGGCCTTGACGGAGGACAGGAGGCGGGACTGTTTTTTTGGATCCTTGCCGTAGAGAGCGGAAAGTGCAGCGGAGCGAATCGCCACGGGCCGGGCTGAATCGGCGATTACTCCGGGCAGTTCGTTCATCAGGGCCGCATCCCCGGAATGCGAAATGGCCTGGGCCGCCCTTGCAGCGGCGGTCTCATCCTTCCCTTTCAGCGCGCTGGTGAGGAGTTCCCCTTTCCCGAGGGTGACCAGCAGTGATGCCGCCTCGGCTCCTGCCGGGGAATCCGCTCGTTCAAGAGCCAGCCGGAGAACCCCGGGAGCCTCGTCCTGCAGCTCGAAGCGTTCGACTAGGTCGAGGTATCGTTCCCCGGCCCAGTTGTTCTTCAGGTAACGTTCGACGGCTCCCTGCGCCTTGGTTGATCCTGCCAGGTCGAATCCCTCGATCCTGAGGATCGTTTCTACGATCAGGGCGTCCCTTGACTCATCGCCAAGGGAAGTGAGCGGGAGGGCAAGAAGCATGGCTCCCGTCACCAGGGTGGCGGCACAGCGACGGGAAGCAGGCATGGAGCAATCCGGGAATTCCTGGACCCTAGAGGTCGAGGAGACTTTCCAGGGCCTTGTTCTTCTCTTCCCCCTTGTGGAAATCGAAGGAGCGCATGTAGCGCGGAGAGGCGTGATCCTTGAGGGACTTGTCCTTGATGATCCGGGCAAGATACTCCGGGGCCTGCTTGGAGCGAACCCGCCACACGATGTCGCGGCCCCCGTCCGACTTCCAGTTCTTGCCAGCCTTGGCGAGCCAGGCTGCAAACCGTGCGTCGGCATGGAGGTCGGAGCCGATCCCGAGGGCCTCGAGATACCAGCGATCCTCCCCGTTGTGCTGGAGGGCAAGTTCAGCCCAGAGGTCGTTGGCTGCTTTTGACCCGTCAAAGCGCAGGGCGATACTGGCTTCCCGGCGGACGGCCGCGGATTTGTCCCTGACCACTTTCTTCACGGTGTCGATCAGGTTGAGCTCAAGCTGGCGCGCCAGCCGGATACCTGTGATCCTGATATCGGGATCCGCGTCGGCGAGGGCAGCGTTGACCACGCCCTGGCCTTTCCCTTCCATCTTACCGAGGGCCCAGAGAGCCCGGGCCCGGTGACGGGGGTTGTCGCCCTTCCAGAGCGCTTCGAGGGCGGGGACGGCCTTGGCTCCCATCTCGTGAAGGGCGTTCCAGGCGAGATAGCGTGCTTCCCCATTCGGATTGGTCAGGGCCTTGGCCGCTCCCTCCGCGGTGCTGAGGTCGATCTTGGGCACGCTGTACTTGGAACCCGGGGTTGCCACCCGGAAGATTCGTCCTCCGTCAAGGTCCCGCATCCCGTGGCCACCCACGCCCGGGTCATACCAGTCGGCCACAAAGAGCGATCCGTCGGGAGCGACGCAGACATCGGAGGGGCGGAACCACTTGTCGCGGGCGCCGTAGAGGATATTCACCATTTCAGCCGAGTAGCCGGCTCCGTTGGTTTTCACCGGGTAGGCCCGGGTGACATTCGGTCCCGCATCACAGTGGATGACCTGGTTCTGGAAGCCCGCGGGAAGCAGGGAGCCTTCATAGACCACGATGCCGGTAGGGGAGCCCTGTCCGGTCTGGAGGAGATTGGGAACGACCCCCGGGTCATTCAGGTGCCAGTGGCGCAGGGGAATCTCCTTTTCGATGTTGGTGCGCTTGTCGCGCCATCCCTTGCCAGTGAATTCGTCGCGGAACCCGTAGTTGCCGAACTCCATCACAAAGTTGATTCGCACCGCCTTGTTTCCATCGTCATCATTGTCGCTCTGCCAGACCGTTCCGAAGGAATCGACACACAGTTCCCAGTTGTTACGGAAGTTCCATCCCAGGGTTTCCACGTTGGACCCGTCCATGTCGCAGCGGAAGGCCATGCCCTGCTGGTAGGGCTGGCGACTGGCCTTCACCTCGTTGCCGGCCTTGTCAGTGATGATCTTGCCGTCGGCATCGGCCAGCTGGCGGGAGGCGTTACCAAAGTTGAAGTAAAGCTTTCCGTCGGGGCCAAAGGAGAAGGCGTGGATCCCGTGGTCGTGCTGGGCGCCACCGATCTTGGTGAAGAGGGCCTTCTTGCTGTCGGCCTTCAGGTCCCCGTCCTCGTCGGTCATGATCCAGACATTGTCCCCGGCGGAGATGATGACCTTGTTTCCAAGGACACAGACCCCGTGGACTGAGTCGATCTCACGTCCCTGGTAGAAGACCGTCGACTTGTCGGCCTTGCCGTCCCCAGTGGTGTCCTCGAGAACCAGGATGCGGTCTCCTTCCGGGCGCTTGTTGCGGTGGCCTCGGTAGTTGATGACCTCACAGACCCAGACGCGACCGAGATGGTCGATGTCGATGCTGGAGGGACTCAGCATCATGGGCTCCGAGGCAAAGAGGGTGGTTTCGAGTCCGTCCCCGATGTCGAGATTGGCAACGGCCTTCTCGGGGGGTTGCTTACCCAGGGCAGGGGAAGCGAGGACCGCGATGAGGGCGAGAGCTGAAAGGGCGGGTCGGCAGATGATGTGCATGGGGAAGAAATAGCGCGGGCGATAGCCAGTCAGCAACGTGAAAACTTGCCCGGGTGGATCCTGTTTAAAACACCGTTCACCCGGTCACCCCATGATCGGACGACAGCAAGGCCCTCAGCGATTAACCTCGAAAAACAGGATGGAAGCGGTTGTTCCCCGGCTTCCGCCGTTCTTGTCCCCCGTCAGCTTCAGCTCCAGGACATGCTTTCC